>Ga0315336_1000317_pt1 | contig 160227 bp, 132 predicted proteins | sample ASW5metaG_FD_204512 | JGI IMG/M metagenome (GOLD analysis project Ga0315336, IMG submission 204512) | Ammonia-oxidizing marine archaeal communities from Monterey Bay, California, United States - ASW #5 | ecosystem: Environmental > Aquatic > Marine > Intertidal zone | place: USA: California... | reverse complement strand
ACCAACTTAAATGGCAGTAGTTTAGAACAATTAACGCATGAAAATGGCTATGATGCAGAAGCAACCGTTGCAGAAGATGGCAGTCGAATCGTTTATACATCCATTAGTTCCGGGGATTTAGAAGTATGGACCATGAACTTAGATGGTTCTGATAAACGAATGCTGACCAATAAACTGGGTTATGATGGTGGCCCATTTTTTAGTCATGCTGGCAACAAAATTGTATGGAGGTCTTATTATCCTGAAACTGCAAAAGAAATCATGGACTATAAAAAATTAATTGCTGAAAGTATGATACGTCCTATGAATCTGCAGATTCGAATAATGAATGCAGATGGTTCCGGGAAAAAACAAATCACTTATAATGAGGGCGCAAACTTTGCTCCTTTCTTTTTTCCTAATGATGAGCGAATTATATTTTGTTCAAATATGGCTGATCCCAATGGAAGGAATTTTGATCTATGGGCAGTAAACACAGATGGGACCAACCTTGAACGGATTACTTCCTTTGATGGATTTGATGGATTCCCAATGTTCAGTCCTAACGGAAAATATTTTGTATTTGCATCCAACCGTAACCAAGCAAAAACAGGCGACACCAATATATTTATTGCAGAATGGGTCGATTAACACCATTATTATTATCGGTGATGATTGCCCACTCACAAAGTAAGGACAATGTTCTTACTGCTATTCGATTCGACGCGGAGGCAAAAGGAATACCGAAATCTTATTTGGAAACCACTTTTTCTCATAAAGGTATTCAGACCCATGATAAAATTGTTGAACGTTTTGCCAGACCATATGAAAAACAAAGTTGGACTAATTACAGAAAATTATTTATTACAGATTCCCGAATTAAAAAGGGCACCCATTTTTATACTGAAAACCAAGAAACACTAAATACCATTGCAAAAAATATTAAAGTAGATCCATTTCTTATCTTAAGTATTGTTGGAGTGGAAAGTAATTATGGACGGCACCAAGGAGAATTTACTGTTTTTAATGCTCTGTATACCCAAATTGCAAAAATGCCTCGTCGCGCTAAATGGGCAAAAAAAGAGCTCATAGAATTTTTAATCTATTGCTACAATGATAATATTCCACCCCATTCAATCAAGGGATCATATGCAGGTGCTTTTGGTTACGGGCAGTTTATTCCATCAAGTTTTAATACCTACGCTGCCGATGGAGATGGTGATGGTATTCGTAAGCCCTATGTATGGTCTGATGTTTTCGCTAGTGTTGGAAACTATTTAGCAAAAAACGGTTATCCAGTCAATAATCCTTCTAATCAAGAAAAAGTATACCAATCAGTTTTTGCTTACAATCACGCTGATAATTACGTAAAAGCTGTTTTAGAACTGCGGGATGAATTAAAGAAAAATATTCTTACAAATTAACTGACAGCAGCAATTCTTTATTGTTTCGAAGCACTTTGACTTCTACTGTTTGTCCAGATTTCAATTCAGCTAGGCGATACATATAATCATATATATTTTTGATTTCTTTACCACCAATTTCAATGATAACATCACCTTTCTGCATACCAGCATTTGCGGCTGGGCCATCTTTTCTTGCCCCGTCAATTTCCAAACCTTCTGCTTGGCTTCCATAAGAAGGAATAACACCAAATGTTACATTAAAACTTCTTCTACTTTGGGTGGGCTCTTTGGGTCCTGCTTCAGTAAATACCAGTTTTTCATCCATATTACTAAGTTTTAGTGTGAGATCATAAATCAAATCAACAACCTTCTTTTCTCCTTGGATATTAATGTGTTGCCAGTCATCACTGGGCTTATGATAGTCTGTGTGAGTTCCAGTAAAAAAGAAGAGAACAGGTATATCATTTACATAAAAACTAGCATGGTCGCTCGGTCCATATCCCTCGGGGCTCATTTTTAACTGAAGTCCATGGTTTTTATTCACTTCTTTTAATATCATTTCAAATTCAGAAGTGGTTCCTGTACCACCTACAGTAATTTTATTATCAGACATTCGACCAATCATATCCATATTAATCATACTAACAATCATTGATAAATCAACGGTTGGATTATTAACAAAATATTTTGATCCTAAAAGACCCTCTTCTTCCGCGTTGTAACCCATTAATAATATAGAACGTTTTAAAAATTTCCGATTTGCAGAGAGTTTTCCAGCTAACTCCAATACACCTGTCGTACCGGATGCATTATCATCTGCTCCATTATGAATCGCTAGTGTATCTGGCGATAAGGAGCCACTTTCGTTACCGCCAAAACCCAAATGATCAAAGTGGGCACCAATGACAATAAATTCCTTTTTCAAATCGGGATCTGTCCCAGAAATTTTTCCCACTACATTTGGCACATTAATAATTTCTTTCACCAAGCTTACTGAAGCTTTGACAGATTTTTCTATATAGTATGAATTAGGTGCTTGGTTTTCATCTAACTCTTTTTGTAAAGCATCTAATTTATTATTAGTTAATTCATTTGCAATGCGCCGTGAAATATGCAGTACCGGTATACCGATTGAAGTTGAATTCGGAGCATGTTTCAAAGGAATCAAATCATCCGTATCGCCAGTCTGATTTATAAATAAAACACCGGCCGCTTTATTATCTTTGGCAAGCAATGCCTTTTTGCGCAATGGTGTATGTGCCGTAAAACTAGAATGTGGGCTATCGCCGCCAGGTCCTCCCCGGAATACCATCACCCATTTACCATCTATATTAATATCAGCATAATCTTCCCAATGAACCGAATCATTAATACTAAAACCATATCCAGCAAATACTATATTGGCTTCAACAGTTGCATTGGAAGAGAATTCTAAAGGAATATAATCCGAACCAACCTGATGGTTAGTCCAATATATCTCTAATAATGATCCTTTAGATTCTAAATTATTTTTCTCACCTAGATTAACCCCGGTTATAAACTCAAAAGGTTGTAAATATCCATTTGACCCAATAGGTTCAATGTTATTGTTTTTAAAATAATCAACCAAATATTTTACTGTTTTTTGTGACCCCTCTGATCCTGGATAACGTCCTCCCAAATGGTCATCAGACAAAAATTTTATATGTTCCAGAATATCATCAGTTGTAATCTCCGGATTCGATGCAGAGATTGATTTATGATCGGAGATCTGACTACACCCCAAAAAAAGTGTGGGTATAATAAAACTAAGATATATTTCGTATTTCATTGTTTTGATCTCCCCGCTATTTGTATTTAAATATACTTAGAATCCATATTCTTCTGGAACAAAATGAATTGTAATTTGACAGTAATTTTTACACCATGCTAGAAACAAAAACCAACCAGATTAATATTCAAGTACAGCCTAATTATGTGCCGGAACGTTCCGATCCTTCCCGCCCGATTTTCTTTTTTTCGTATCATATTACAATTATAAATGAAGGTAATGAGCCCGTTAAGCTCAAAAATCGCTACTGGCATATCACCGATGGGAATGGAAATATTGAGGAAGTCCGTGGACCGGGCGTTGTAGGTAATCAACCCTATTTAAAGATGGGGGAATCATTTGAGTATACTAGTTTTTGTCCTTTACCAACCGAGTTCGGAGTTATGCATGGGCATTTCGAAATGTTTTATGATAATGGAAAAAAATTTAGCGCAAAAATAGCACCTTTTCGCTTGTCTGTACCCTATTCCATTAATTAACAACCAATATTACAATGGAAAATAAAACAAAAATTATTGCAACCATTGGCCCAGCATGTGATAATAGTGCAACTTTGCAATCCATGGTAGATGCTGGTGTAAATGCTTTCCGTTTAAACATGTCTCATGGCGATAAGACCTCTAAACAAAAAATGTATCATCTTATTAAATCTTTACAATCCAAAAATAGTCAGCGTCCCTGTATAATTACTGATTTAGCCGGGCCTAAAATTCGTATAACAGATGTGCTTGACGATTTTGTACTTGAAGAAGGACAGACTATTACTATCACTAATGAAAAAGAAGCAGACAATGAACATATATGTGTAACAAATAAGATCGGTTTTACCAATATATCTGAGGGGGCAAGGATATTAATCAATGATGGTCGTATCCAGCTAAAGATTGTAAAAGCTATATCTCCGTATTCTTTAAAGTGTCAGACAGAGATCGGAGGCAAAGTCAAACCCAAAAGAGGAGTCAATTTCCCAGGCATTACACTGGATTTGCCAAGCCTAACTGAACAAGATAAATCTGATTTAACCATGGCGTTAAAAGAAGGTGCTGATTGGATTGCACTTTCATTCGTCCGGTCAGCAGAAGATTTGAATGAAGTGACCAATGTAATGGATGAATTGAATATACACTTACCGGTCATGGCAAAAATTGAAAAATGGGAAGCTCTTAATAACATAGATACTATTACAGAATCTTTTGATGCTGTTATGGTTGCGCGGGGTGATTTGGGAGTTGAGATTCCTGCAGAACAAGTCCCGCTCGCTCAAAAAAATATTATTAAGGTAGCTGGATCATTGGGTAAACCGGTAATTATCGCTACTCAAATGCTGGAATCCATGATAGACAACCAAACACCAACAAGAGCCGAAGTAAGTGATATTGCAAATTCTATTTTTGATGGCGTAGATGCTCTTTTGGTTACCGGTGAAACGGCGATTGGAGAATATCCTCTTGATGTTGTTCAAACACTGAAACGTGTTATTATTGAAACTGAGCAGTCTAATCTATCCGGGAGAAAATCATTGCCTGAGTATGTAACAAAAACCGCCGATGCTATTAGCCATGCAGTTTGTGAAATCGCAATTGATTTAGATATTAAAGTAATTATGACTATGACCCATAGCGGAAGTACAGCACGTATGATTTCTCGTTATCGCCCGCAGGGGGAAATTCTCGCTTTAACCCCTTTTAAAATTATTGCAAGACAGCTTCAAATTGTTTGGGGGGTTATGGCTATAAAAGTAGAAAAATATGACAATGTGGATGTTGTCCCAAATTTATGCAAATCTGTTCTGGAGGAAATGCAATTGATTGAATCTGGTGAACGGTTCGTCATCACAGGCGGTGTACCAATGGGCGTGACAGGTACCACAAATTACTTATCTGTACAAATAAGATAAATTTGTTGGTTATTTCCTTTTATTAAAGGCTTAAAGTATCTAAAAAAATAAATCCATAGAAAATGGTTATTTAAATTGAGCAAGCTTAGTTTTAATTGCCAAATTAAAGGATCAATCATGAAAGCATACGTTTATATATCAATAATAATTTTTTATTCTGCCCTTCTTTTTGGTAATGACGATGGGGTGACAAATGACAAGTTATATTTTGGCCCCTGCAACAAATTTGCAAAAGACCTTACTTTTGATTGTTATCGCAGTTTTGATGAAGTAGTCCAATTTCTACAAGACGCTGCTAAACAATACCCAGGCCTGGCTAAATTAGAATCAATTGGAAAATCTTTTGAAGGACGTGACCTGTGGGTAATAACAATAACCGATTACAAAACTGGTGCTCCAGATGACAAGCCCGGAATTTGGGTTGATGGCGGTGTTGATTCCGATGAGGTTATTGCTACAGAAGTAGCCTTAGGTTTAATTCATCGGCTTTTAACTTCTAATGATTCGGATATTGTTCACTTAAGAAAAACACGTGTTTTTTATATTTTACCTAACATGATTCCAGACGTATCTGAACTCCATCATAAAACACCTATGCGACCAAGAGATTCAACCATGCGACCCTGGGATGATGATGGTGATGGTAAGTTCGACGAAGATGCCCCAGATGATCTTAATGGAGATAATCAAGCTTTACAAATGCGTGTCCAAAATTCTGCTGGGCAGTGGGTAAAGGATGAAAAAGACGATCGATTACTGCGCCCAAGAAAACCGGACGATGAAGGCCCTTTTTATAAAAGGTATAGTGAAGGGAAGGATGATGATGGTGACGGTAAATATAACGAAGATGGGCCAGGCGGAATTGATCCTAATCGAAATTACCCTGGGAATTGGTCATTAAAACAAAGAGGCTCTGGTCCTTTTCCCGGTTCTGAACTCGAATTAAGAACTATACTTGATTTTATCTATTCACATCCAAACATTGCTGCTTCTCAACATCTACATTCATCTGGTGGTGTAATTCTAAGACCCCCATCTGTGCCAGAGATGGTTCTTCCAAACAGCGATTTACAACTCTATATCGCACTATCTGAACGAGGGCTTGACATTACTGAATATGGTTTAGCAACTTCGGTGTATAAGTGGAATTTCCCTCGAGGATCAAAAAATAAAGGTAAAGGTCAACTTTGGCGTGATAGTAAGGGAAATATAAAAGGATTGGACCCATTTTATGGTGGCGGTAATTACTACGGTAGTTTTACTGATCTTGAAGATGCATATGCAGCGTATGGTGGTTCTCTAGATGGCATGTACGAATTATTTGGTATACTTGCTTTCGCCAATGAAATATATCGTTTTGGAGAAGATTTAGATAATGATGGTCGCGTTTCTCCATCCGAACAGCTTCAATACAATGATCAAAATATGAATGGTAATGTATTTCAGAATTGGGAAGAGTTTGACCACCCAACTTTGGGCAAAGTAGAAATTGGTGGTTGGAAAAAATTTGGTCATAATAACCCCCTCCCACCTGAATTATCGCGTGAAATTGAGCGTAACGTAAATTTTATTCTTATGCAAGCTCGAGCGACCCCTATCCTAGTAATTACTAATGTTGAACAAACAGTGATCGAAAAAAACATTTACCGATTAAAGACAACAATTTCCAACAAAGGTTTTCAGCCAATAGAATTAGCAATCCGAGAAAAAAATGGTCGAGCAACGCCAGTACATGCTACAATTATTGCGTCAAAACAGGCCACTATCCTCGATGAAAAAAAGGAAAGAATGTTAGGAAATATCATGGGTAATTCAGAAATAGAAATTGATTGGCTTGTACAAGGGCCAAAAGGTGCATCAGTTACGTTAGAGTCATATCACCCCAAAGGCGGCCGAACAAACCTCAAAGTAAGACTTGGCCGTTAATATTGTACAAAAAAATCTGGTAAAAATTATTAATTGGAGTGTGACATGCGCATAAAAAAACAACTGTTAAAGTTTATAATTTTATCTTCTTTCCTATTAGGACAGGTTGACCTTTTAAACTCGCGTTTTAAATTCACGCCTGGCATTAGTTACGATCTTTCTATTCAATCGCCAAAAGATTATTTAGGTTATGATTTAGGTGCAGAGTACACGCTTTATGCTGATGTAATGTCTTATCTTAGAAACTTAGCACAGGAATCTGATCGTGTATCGATTCATTCTTATGGCAAAACTCATGAAAAACGAACTCTAGAATATTTAGTGATTACTTCTTCTTCACAACGTGGTCGTTTGGAAGAAATTCGAAAAAATAATTTACGCCTCACCGATCCACGAACAATCAATAACCGTGTTGCTGATAAAATAATTCAAGAAAATCCCGGCGTTTATTGGCTAAGTTACAATGTTCATGGCAACGAAGCTTCCAGTACCGAAGCAGTGATGCAGGTGGCATACCGGTTAGCCGCTGGACAAGATCGTGAAACGCGATCCATTATAGATAATTCTGTCGTTATCTTGGTCCCTTGTGTAAACCCAGATGGTCGCGACCGATACGTATACTGGTATAAATCAGCTCAAAGTCAAGTAACCAATGCTGATGAATTTGATTATGAACATGATGAGCCTTGGCCTGGTGGTCGTACGAACCATTACTGGTTTGATTTAAATCGAGATTGGGTTTGGCTAGTTCACCCTGAATCTCAAGGGCGGATTGCAGCCTATCAGCATTGGATGCCCCAAATTCATGTGGACTACCATGAAATGGGTTTCAATAGGAATTATTTTACCATGCCAGGAACAACCCCTAGAAATTTAATGCTGCCGGATTCTTATGAAGCTTTATCCGACACATTTGGATTAGCGAATATTGCTGCTTTTGATAAACATAAAGTAATGTACTATACTCGTGAGGGTTTTGATTTTTTCTATCCTGGTTATGGTTCTTCCTATCCTAGTGTAATGGGTGCTATCGGTATGCTTGTAGAACAAGGCGGCCATTCTCGAGGCGGACGAGCAGTGAAAACAGATGATGGTTATACCTTAACTTTACGCCAGCGTATTTTTGACCATTACGAAACTTCTTTTGCTACTTTATCTGCTGCTGTTAGAAACCGTCAAACACTGAATCAATACTTTCATGATTCTTTCCAAGAAAAAACAAATAAAGGTAACGCAGCAGCTTATATTTTCCCTGATAACACTCATAATTATTTATACGATGTTATGAATATGCTTATGGAACACGGCATAGAAATTCATCAGGCAAAAACCGATTTTAATGTAATTAAAGCACACAATTATAAAGATGGAATTGCTAACCGACATGAATTCAATAAAGGGGATTTCGTTATTTTTACTGATCAGCCACGCCATTTATTTATTAACACTGTTTTACAACGTGAAATGGAAATTGAAGATTCCATTATGTATGATATGGCCACTTGGTCCGCGCCCTTAGCCTATAATCTAGAAGCTTATTGGACGGAAAACAAAGTACGCATGGGCACCACACGCCTGACAGAGAAGTTGAATTATCCTTCGGGGCTAACCAAAAAAAAGGATCCTTATGCGTATGTTATCAATTGGCACCAGCGCAACGCACCCAAAGCACTTGCCATGTTGTGGGATAAAGGCTATCATGTTCGATCAGCACGCAAAGAATTCAATAATGGAATCCGTGACTATCCTCGCGGAACACTAGTTATACTTATCGGCCGTAACCAAGAGAAACAAAAATCGGTTCAAAATGATATGAAGATTATTGCATCTACCGCAGGAGTAGAAATCGAAACTTTTGAAACTGGCCGCATGAATTCAGGTATTGATTTTGGGTCTGGTAATATGGTTCCTTTAAAACAATCTAAGGTCGGATTAATGGTCGATAGCCCATTTAATTCGTATACTGCCGGTCAACTTTGGTTTTTACTTGATAAAGAAACTGAACTTGGTATTTCTAGGATTCGTGCAACACGAATCAAGCAAATAAATTTAAAGAAATACAATGTTTTGATTTTCCCTGGAACCCGCGGTGAACTGGATTCTATCATTGTGAAAAAAATAAAGCAATGGGTTAGAGAAGGTGGCACTTTGGTAGCAACAGAAAGTTCTGCTGAATTTTTTGGAGAAAAATCAGGTTTAACAAAAGTAAAAACTGTTTCACTTCCAAAAATAGAATCAAATACAATCCCAGCCAGTGCGTACACACGTTATGAAGATCGTGCTGATTCATCAGGCCTCAAACGCATACCAGGGACAGCATTACTTGGGGTCATGGATAATTCCAATCCGCTAGCATTCGGGATTCCAGAAATGCTATATACACTAAAACAAAACACGAAAGCATTAGAGCCAAATGCTAATCTACAAACCGTAGGATATTATCATAAAAATCCAAAAAAGATAAAAGTATCCGGTTATATTTCAATTGAGAATCAAAAATTACTATCAGGAAAGGTCTTCGCAGCGGTTCAACCTGTAGGCCAAGGCAAGGTTGTATTCCTTGTGGATAATACACAATATCGTATGTTCTGGGTTGGCCCTTCGCGATTAGTCCAAAATGCAGTTATGTTAGTCCCAAGTATGTAAAGGAAATATCATGAAAAAGAAACTATCATTTTTTATTGCAATGGCCATTATTATGGTCGGATGTAGCAATGATGCCAGCTTAAAGAAAAGAGCCTATGAATTAGCTCATACATATATTATTACCGATGGCCATATCGATGTCCCCTGGCGATTAAATGACGGCTACGAAGATCTATCTGTTCGTACAGAAGGTGGCGATTTCGATTATATTCGTGCTAAAGATGGGGGTCTAGATGTGCCATTTATGTCTATTTATGTTCCTTCATCCTACCAAGAAACGGGCGGGGCTAAAGAAAAAGCAGATTCACTCATTGATCTTGTTCACCGAATTGCCAATGACCATCCTGATAAATTCGAAGTTGCCTACAGCCCAAATGATGGGGATCGCATTTTTTCCCAAGGTAAGATTGCCCTGCCAATGGGTATGGAAAATGGGGCTCCCATAGAAGATAATCTAAATAATGTAGCCTACTTTCACAAACGAGGTATCCGATATATTACACTAACCCATGCCAGAGATAATTTGATTTGTGATTCATCTTATGATACAACAAATACTTGGGGCGGACTTAGTCCTTTTGGTCGGCAGGTGGTAGCAGAAATGAATCGGGTTGGTATTATGGTTGACATTTCCCATGTGACTGATGCTGTTATCAATCAGGTTCTAGATATGGCCGAGGCTCCCGTCATTGCTTCTCATTCTTCATGTAGAAAATTTACTCCTGGTTGGCAACGAAATATGGGCGATCCGGAAATCAAACGACTGAAAGAAAATGGCGGTGTCATTCAGATTAATTATGGTTCATCTTTTGTCACACAGGCATCCCAAGATAAAAGGCAGGCCAATACCGATAAGATCGCAGCCTATGCAAAGAAAAACGGACTAGAGCAAGAAGACGAAGAACTGAAAGTTTATGCGAAAAAAGTATCCGAGGATAACCCTATTTATGCGGATATAACAGAAGTCGTCGATCATATTGATCATGTTGTGAAACTTGCCGGAATTGACCATGTTGGAATTGGTTCCGATTATGATGGTGTTGGCGATTCTCTTCCATATGGACTTAAGGATGTCTCTTCATACCCCAATCTCATATATCATTTATTGAAGCGCGGTTATTCTGATGAAGATATTGCTAAAATTTGCTATAAAAATGTCTGGCGGGTTTGGAGAGAAGTGGAAAGAGTTGCTGCAAATTTACTAGAGAGCTAAGTCTATTGTAAATTGATGAAAACTGCTGTTCAACACGCTGGTGGGTGGCCGGCGATTTTATATAGCATTCGGATGGGTCGCCGCGTAGGCTATCGTAATCTATGGAGCACACTTTCTTCACGAAATGTCTGCAAAACTTGTGCACTTGGAATGGGCGGCCAGCAGGGTGGCATGCGAAATGAACAGGGTCATTGGCCAGAAGTTTGCAAAAAATCAATCCAGGCAGCGGCAGCCGATATGCAAGGTGCAATACAACCGAATTTTTATCACCAATATTCTATAAATGAGCTAAAAAAATTTTCACCAAAAGCATTAGAACAAGCAGGACGCATCACAACCCCTCTTTTACTAAAACCAGGGAGCAAACACTACCAACCCATTGATTGGACAGTAGCCTTTGATCGAGTAGCACAAAAGCTCAAGCAAACAGACCCTAGGCGTGCTTTTTTCTATTTTAGTGGTAGATCATCTAATGAGGCCGGTTTTTTACTTCAATTATTTGCCCGAGTATTTGGTACTAATCACATTAATAATTGTTCTTATTATTGCCATCAAGCTAGTGGCGTTGGGCTTTCTCAATCATTAGGCACAGGTACAGCGACTATTCAATTGGAAGATCTAGATCATTGTGATTTATTATTCCTTATGGGTGCAAATCCTAGCTCAAACCATCCACGATTACTTACAAAACTGAAAAATATCCGGCGGAGAGGCGGAAAAGTAATTGTTATAAACCCAGTGGTGGAAAAGGGATTAATAGAATTTCGGATTCCTTCTAATCTAAAAAGTCTGTTGTTTGGATCTAAAATCGCTTCTGAATATATACAGGTTCGACCTGGCGGGGATTTAGCCATGCTTAGTGGCCTGGCCAAATTTATTCTTGAACAAAATGCAATCGATTCTGATTTTATTGATTCAGCGACAGAAGGATTCAATGATTTTAAATTGAAAATTCAAAATCTCAATTGGGGTGACATTGAATTAGGTTCTGGTTTACAACGAAAAGAAATTGAAAAAGTTGGGGAAAGTTATATTGTATCAAAAAATGCGGTTTTCAGTTGGTGCATGGGAATCACCCACCATGCACATGGTGCAGCAACCGTGCAAAACATTGTTAATCTGGCATTACTGCGCGGAATGATTGGGGGAAAAAACGCGGGCGTTTTACCGATTCGCGGTCATTCCAATGTACAGGGAATGGGCTCTATGGGCGTAACACCTGCATTAAAAGAAGCAGTGTTCAATCAGCTGACCGCAGAAGGTGTTTTTGTCCCGTCATTTAAGGGCTATGACACCATGGCTTGTATTCAAGCTGCTTATAAAGGTGAAATGGATTTTGCTTTTTGTCTTGGTGGTAATTTATATGGCTCGAACCCTGATTCTAACAGCACAACACAGGCATTTTCAAATATTGATACTGTAGTTTATTTAAGTACAGCTTTAAACACAGGACATGCTTGGGGAACGGGTAAGGAGACCATTATTCTTCCCGTACTGGCCCGTGATGAAGAACATCAAAGTACAACACAGGAATCCATGTTTAATTTTGTTCGTTTAAGTGATGGCGGGATCAAACGCTTTCCAAATCTAAAATCAGAAGTTGAGGCTATTGTTGAAATAGCAACCCGCGTGTTAGATAATAATGGATTATTCCAATGGAATGAATTCAAAAATCACGAAAGTATCCGGAAACTTATTTCACGCATAATCCCGGGGTTTGAGCCTATTTCTAATATAGGTAAAACAAAAAAAGAGTTTCACATCCCTGGACGTATTCTACGCGACGCCAATTTCTCCACAACTTCTGGTAAAGCTAAATTTATTTATCATACGATTCCAAATCTCAACCAATTAGAAGAAAACGAATTTCATTTATTGACTGTGCGTTCAGAAGGTCAATTCAATACTGTAGTATATGAAGAAAAAGACATTTACCGCGGACAAGAGCATCGTAATGTCATATTAATGAATAAAGAAGATATGGATCGTATGGGACTTATGGATAACGATCGAGTGGTGGTAAAAAGTAAAACAGGACAAATCAGCAATATATGTGTGCGTTCTTTTGATATCAAAATTGGAACTGTACTCATGTATTATCCCGAGGCCAATGTTCTCATCAGCCAAATGGTTGACCCGCTGTCACGAACGCCTGCGTTTAAATCTACTGCTGTAACAATCGTTCAATCTTAAGATACATGTCTATTTGATCATGAATCATGGGCCCGTACCGTATTTAATATTTTTTTATGAAGCCATTTTTTCATTAAAATATTAAGAATAGAAATAAATCTAAGTTTACCAGGAATATAAACCGTCTTTTTACCTGATTGAATCGCTTGAATAATTTTATCAGTACATGGATTTAATTCTATTGTATTATGATCATGGCTGTGACCCGCTTGCCCAATTTTCCCCCCATCTGCACCATACGCATTTTGTCTTAGGCTGGTGCCCTTAATCCAGCCTAAATAAGCATTCATAAAACTGACAGCACCTTCAAGCTCCATGTCTAGTGTCTCTAAAAATCCATGGAGTGCATGTTTAGACGCAGAATATCCTGCGTGGTGCGCAAAACCAATAATAGCTTGTGCAGTAGTAATTGAAACAATCTTGCCCTTTGATTTTTTTAATTCAGGCAAGGCGGCATGGACACAATAGACTGAACCCATATAATTAACATTCATCATATCATTAAAAAATGAGATATCCTCAATCTTTTCAAATGGGGCCCACATACTAACACCAGCATTAAGGATAAGCATATCGATTGTGTGAAAGTTTTGTATTGTAAGGTTAATTAAGTTTTTACAATCATTCTCTTGTGTAATATCAGTCGGCACTGCTAATGCCGAACCACCACTTTTCTTTATATTATTACAAATTTGTTCAAGTTTTTCTATAGAGCGTGCGGCAAGAACAACATTTGCTCCTTTCAAACCCAATTTTTTTGCGAGAGATTCACCGATCCCAGAAGAAGCACCGGTTATAATTATAGTTGACCCAGTAATAATAACGCTCAGGTTTTATTTGGCAAAAATGCCATTACCGATCCCAAATACATTTCCTGGATCGTGGGCATTTTTCATATCTTTGATCAATTCCATACTTGAATCGGATAAAGTTGCGTCCATAAAATCTTTACGCAACTTACCAACGCCGTGATGATGAGATATGGAACCACCATGTTCCATAATTACCTTGCGGATTGCATGTTCTATCTTCCCAAAGAGATCTTCCGAATGAGAAATATTTTTTACGCTCATCCCCAACATAAAATAAATGCATACTCCTGTATGATAAATTTGAGGAATTCTATAAGAAATGTATGGTTTACCGGGGACGTTATGTTTTGCGTGGAGTTCAAACAATGTCTCCGTAGCTGCCTTGCAAACTTCATCGATTTTACTCCATGGCACCGTAGTTTCCATCGTTTCACCTATAATATGAAAATCTGTCAAGAAATCCCTTACATATGCAATAGCGAAGGTTAATAAATATCCTCGTTTCCCATTGTCTGATCCACCTACCAGCCCACCGTGTTTTTTAGCTAAAGCCAAAATGTTTTTCTCTTGGTATCTGACTTCGCTAGAGGTTCCTTCCATAACAAATGTAGTCGCACACATTTCATCTGCATTAAATCCTTTTACATTGAGAACGAAAAACTTCTGAATATTAGCCTTGATTTTCATTAATCCTTCTGTGCGAGGTTTGAGGGCCTGCCCAAATCGAAACTGAACGTTATCGACAAGTCGAACACTTGATGGAATAAAATTGGTTCGAGAGAGATTATAAAGGAATTCTACACCGGTTTCCCAGTTTTTAAACATAACAGAATTATATTTTTTTACTTTTGGCTTTTCGTGAATTTTCAATATGGCTTTTGTGATTATGCCAAGGTTACCCTCCGAACCAAATAAAATATTCTGTGGTTTAAACCCAATTGATGCACGTGCAAAAGGTTCCACTTGTTCGATAATACCTTTTGGTGAAATCATGGTCACGTTTTCTACAATATCCTCAATGTTACCATATCGGTTTTTTTTCATACCACTGGCATTGGTTGCAATCCATCCTCCCAATGTTGAAAGTTCAACACTGTCTGGTTCATGACCAACACAATATCCACGTTCTCCAAGCCAGGATTCAAGATCTGACCCGGTAATACCAGCCTGAACACAGATTCTTCTATCTTTCTCATTAATCCATTCCACCTTATTCATCCTACGCAAGTCTACAGAAACCACCATTCGTGTTTCACCTTTTGGAATTTTTAGTGCACTACTTACACTTGTTCCACCACCAAAAGGAACAAGGCATACTTTGTGTTCTGCTGCAAGATTAATCAATTGTTTAGCCTCATCATCTGATTCCACATAGAAAACCAAATCGACTGTTCGTTCAATGGTACTATAAAGAATTTTATACACTTCTTCTGATGTTGTTTGTCCGTGGCTATGAATCAAACGGTCTTCATCTTTCAATGAATAGTGATCTTGGGGAAACTCATTTTTTATTTCTGCTAAAAAAGGTTCGTTAATATTAGGCGGATTAACTTGTTTTTTGTCAACCTCTGACAATTGATCCTCCAAGCTTATCTTAATGTCTAACATTTCTTCTACATATGGGATAAAATCCGGCATCTTCGAACCACAAAGTTCATACCGATCTCCTGTCATGGATACTGTTCGGTCTTCGTTTAAAATAAACCGTGAATCTTTATAACCCCATTTATGACCCCATGTTTCATGGTCATCAGCAAAAAATTTCTTATCAGTCATTGAATTTTTCTTCTTCCTTTCTAATACGCCTCTCAAGTTCTTGAATAAAACGGATAACTGATTCCGAATTATCTGTGTCACCGTCCAATATGAATTCACTGGGATACATGGGGTCCAAAATATGGACTTGAATCTGGACTGGACGCATAAATATTTTCCCTTTTGGCCATGCTTTGTGAGAACCATAAATAAAAACCGGCACAATCGGGACATTCAGTTTTGCTGAAAACTCTGCTGCGCCTTTGCGAAAGGGCCTGATATCGCCTGGGGTGCCTCTAGATCCCTCAGGAAATATGACTAAATTTCGATTCCCTTGATTCATGAATGCACGACATAAAGCAATTGTATTATCGAAGGGAAAGTCTATGGTTTGTTCTTCAGATTTTCTGGCAATAGGAACAAGATTCATTACAAAATTTGTGAGAACCCTTTTAATATTACTATCGAACCAATAATCTTTTGCTGCCAACATGCCAAAATAATTAAAACTTTTCCCTGCTGCAGCGCTGAGCAAAGCAACGTCCATGTGACTGTTATGGTTGCTGCAAAAAATAGCTGATCCGTCCGGTAGTTTTTCTCGTCCATAAATTGTAACTGGTGTATACCAAAGAAAAACAAATTTGCAGTAATAGTAAAATATATTTTTCCATATGCGGAAAAAAAATGGTTGTTTATTAACAAGGTAAGAATATTTCTGATCTTCAAGAATGGATATCCCAGCCATTCTCTAACGACCATATATCATATGAGCTTTCGCGAATGTACCTGATGCGATTGCAGACATTAACGATATTTCAAGTGCAAGGCTCGAAGCACAAATAATTTCTGCTAGTTTCCGAGAAGAATATTTTCCCGTATTGCACCCTAAAAGCTTAAGGTTCTGATTCTGTGGAAGTAATCTAGTTCCCCCTCCAACAGTGCCAACGGTAATAGATGGAAGCGTCAACCTGAATTTCATTCCATGGTTTACAGGTTCAGTTTGATAATGCCCTATAGAATTTTCAGCAACACAGGCAGTATCTTGTCCCGTAGCCAGATAAATAGCTGTAAGTGCATTGGAAACATGTAAATGGCATCCTTCCGTGCCTGCCATTCGAGTGACAGTAGGACCAACCTGTTGAAATTTTTCTACATCTGATATTTTAATCCCAAGAATTCTTCGTAAGACCGCGTTTGTAATAGTGGTTTCCGCAATAACACTGTGTCCTCTACCCAAAATCATATTCCTTGCAGATGCTTTTTTATCACTGTTAAATCCAGATTCCAAAATAAAATCGTCGCCTGTTTTTGCTTTTATAAAATCACAGGCTGTTTTTGCCGCAAGCGTTACCATATTTTGACCAGCTGCATTGCCCGTATCCATGACCATATCCAAAACTACATAATTCTGAATTGGATATTGATCAATCCGGATAAGTTTCCCATGATTGGTTGTGGATTCCGCTGATTTTTTAATGGATTTAAAATGTGTATCAACCCATCTCATAAATTTGTTTGCTGAAGCAAGATCATCAAAAATGAAAACAGGTGCACGTGATAATTCTTGCTTTACATGACTTACGTAAAATCCGCCGCATCGTTTGGCTACCATCATTCCACGCATCATAGATACAGCAAGTGTCCCTTCTAAGGTACAAAGAGGAACAAAAAATTCACCCTTCGCATAGTTCCCATTTAACAAAAGAGGGCCCGCGATCGCCATCGGAATTTTCATGAACCCAATATGATTCTCAATAATTCCCTTTAAATCTTCGGGTTTATTTTCAAGGTTGGCATCAATTTCCATCCCGGTTTTTTCTTTAAGCCACTTCAGCCTCCGATTTGTATCGGTGCTTTTATAACCGTTAGGAATCATAATATTATTCTTTGATTTTTTCACTGCCATAGTTCAGTAAATATAAAGTTAATACGCAAGAATGATGTATAAAAAGATTCATTTCTTTTCAAGCTTAGTTTTTAGCTTATCGTAATTGATAAATACCAAAATGAGTTCCAACTAGATTAATTATTTTTTATACAGATTTTTAACCCAGTTTGCATCTATCTCGGGCAAAGCGGCACCTAACTGCGCTGCCGTTTTTACTTGAGCTACATTTCTTTGGCCTAAAAGTACACATCCAGTTTTTACATCTGTAAGAAGTGCATCTACAATTCCATGCATGACCGGTTGTGGATGATTTGAAAACCTTTTTTCCAACTTTTCTTTGTTAGTTCTCATTTTATCAATCACCACTTGATCAGCAAATTCATTTATCGTTGCCCGGAAGTCCCCCATTTCAAAAGATACTGGTTCTGTGTATTTACCCGTAAGCAACCCATGTTTAATGGGCGAAAAAAAACATACTCCCAAATTATTTGCTTCAACGTAGTCTTTCAATCCGGTGGCTTCGTAAGAATCATCCATTACATTACGGTATGGCTGGATTACATCCGGATTGCACCTTTCTATAAATTTCATGATTTTATCAGAAAACCAATCAGAAAGGCCAATAAAACGTGTTTTCCCATCTTCTTGAAATCGACGAACCACTTCCAGTGCATCATCAAAATATTGTTCTTGTTTTCCAAAATTACAATGATGCAAATAAATCAAATCTACACAATCAGTGCGTAAGTTTTTCAAAGAGCGTTCCATATTGGTTCTCATATGATCCGGGTTATACCAGTAATCATAGGGTCCTCTGTCCCAGCCAACTTTTGTAGCAATAAAAACTTCATCTCTAGATATTTTATTCCATATGGAACCAATCAATTTTTCTGATCGTCCATCGCCATAAACATCTGCTGTATCCCAGTGGTTGATACCTGTTTCAAATGCCTTTATCAGTGCTGCGCGGCTATTGTTATCATCCTGCCCCGCCCATCCCACAGGTTGGTTTTTGCCCACTGTGCTGGCGCCTCCATAAGACCAGGTCCCCAAACTAATTCTAGACACTTTTATGTTTGTTCGCCCCAATGTGATATATTCCATTTCAATCCTTTTAATGAACAAATAAATTTACGGAAACTTGCTCCCTAATATGTCAGAACGATTTAAAATAATGGATATTGGCCACCGTGGATTGCCGCTTGATGACGCGCTTACAGAGTTAGAAACAGCAGTAAGTGCTTGCATTTTTCATGGTAGGGTTCGTGCAATCAAGGTCATTCATGGCCATGGGAGTGGTGCTTTGAAACGTGGCGTCCGGGAATGGTGCAATAATCAGACCGGTCGTTTCCAAGCCGTAATTTATGGAGAAAACTATGATCTTTTTGATGTGGACTCTGCCGGAATGCGCGCGGACTGCGACTTACCCTCAGATCCTGATTTGGACCGTAAGAATGGAGCTGTTACCTATATATGGTTTTGGTAAATATTATAACGGAAATGTGTCAATTTGAACTGACTTTACAAATAATGTAAATTTACTGTCTATATATTAATTATGATTAGCACAGATAAATTTACAAAATACGATTATTTGTTTAAGAACGTTGTGCCTGACCCTCATTTCAAGATTAAAATTTTTGGTGAGAATGACTCTTACTTAAAGCCACAAGATTATGACAATGTGACTAATTTTGAAAATAAAATTTGGGAAGAATTATATACAAATTTAGATCAGCTAGTAGATCAATATGCATCAAGGGAATATTTATTGGGGGTACGTGCTTTACCAATACCAAAAGATCGCTTCCCTGAGTTCGATTCAATTTCTCCATTAATAGAAAATTCTACCGAATGGCAATTAATTCCTGTGGCGGGATTTCTTACAGAAAAATTGTTTTTTAATTTAAATGCCAAACGAAAATTTCCTGTAACAGATATCATACGTAAGTCCCCTCGTTTCCAAGAAAAATATGCTGGTGTAGATATTCAAAATGATGAGGGGTTTACGCCCGAACCGGATATTTTTCACGATGTCCAAGCCCATGTACCTTTTTTAATGAACAAAGTATATGCTAGTTTTTTACATCAGGTAGGTATTCTAGGTGATGCAATACTGAGAGATGAACGTGGTTTGGGGCCAGCACTTGTTTCACATAATCTGAAACGTCTACAGAATTTTGCCTGGTGGACTTATGAATTTGGGGTAATGAAAAATTCTAAAAAAACTAACATTTTTCGTCATCGATCAAACGATATTGACTATGAAATCTATGGTGCTGGGATTATATCCTCTTATGATGAAACACTAAATGTAGTCCAATGTGCAAAGGGGAAATCAGACTATTCTCAATTTATAAATTTTGATATGGAAGAGGTTGTCCTCACCCGATATAATGGTAGTGAGATACAGGACCGTTATTATGTTATTGATTCGATGAAGGATATGTACCAAGCCTTTCAAGATAACCAAAATCTTTTTTGGTTTGAAGGCTAAACACTTCCCCTATAAATAACTTTTAAATGAAAAGAACAAATCAACGGATTGTAATTATTATACTTGTAATTATATATAATGCATGCGCTCCTACTCCTGCGTTTTTAACAAAACATAATCCCGAAATATTAACTACCCATGCAGATTCACTTTTGAGCGCTAACCCTGATGATGCAGAACTAAAATTAGCCATTATTTCCGCTAAACTTAACCTAGCAAAAAAAACCAATAATTTAGACGAGTACCGTTCGGTCCTTAAAATTGATACAAAAAATTCTTCTGCTCGTTACTATATAAATATGGCCGAAGGAAAAGAACATCACAAAAAAGGCCATAAGAACGCACAATGGGATGCAATACAATCCTTTGCAAAAGCAGCGACTGCAATTGACACATTGGGAGAACCTTATTATTGGATGGGTTTAGCATATGAAAAAAAAGATGCAATGGATTTTGAACTTCCATTGGAAGTTTATGATAAAGCACTAAATCTTTATCTACCACAAGATATCCATACTTTAGTCATAGCTAATCGGGAGGCACTTATAAAGCGCAAAAAAACCTACGAAGATTTTTGGAAATAGTACCAATCCCATTCTTGTTGTTTTTCGTTATTTTCGACCATTTTTGACTTGACTCACGAATAGAACAGAGCTAAACTTTCCTTGTCTATTGGTTGGCTTACATCCTTTGGTACCACATAATCCGAGGTAAAAATAAAATGGCAAAAAGATCACTGTTTAAACATTCATTCATTATGATGATATGTGCGCTTTTTGCTACTACCTTATTCGCCCAAGACCCAAAAAACATTTCCGGAACTTTAGTTGACGCAGATGGAAAGAGCATTGTTCAAACAACTGTACTACTATTGGGCGAGGATGGAACAGAAGTACAGCGCACTGAAACGTCAAAAAAACGTCTAGGGCGAAGCGGTGGAAAATTCGAGTTCAAAAAGGTTATGCCCGGTAGTTACAGGCTGGAGGCAAAATCTGGAGACGTGGGAGTCGACATGCCTGTTTCAGTTGGTGATGACAATGTTAAACTGGGAGATGTACCTCTATCGGCTAGTGCTTCTACAGATTCACAAGCAAGTGAAACTGATGCCACAACATCGGAAGGCCCTGGCCCCAATGCCCCTGAATTCACACCGGACCCCGGAAAAGATTATATTCTCAATGAGCTCAGTTTTGAGATTAAAAAAATGACCGCTGAGTTGAAATATCTAAACGAAGAATTAGAAAATTTAAAAGCCCTCAGTAAAATGTGGGTCAATCCACTTGCTATTTATTCCAAAGAAATTATTATGAAAAATGGATCGGCTGTATTTGGTAAGGTAGTTTATCAAGATGAAGAATCTTTAAAAGTCGAAACATTGGTTGGTTATTTAATTATTAATCGGCAAGATGTAGTCAGAATTGTAGATAACGTTGTTACTGAGGAGCAGGCTGAATATGTACCGGAACAAGTTCGGGATAGTTATACACCACCGCCAATGCCCAAATTGGCAGAACCTCAGTATACTTCAGCGGGAAGAGATGGCTCAAGAAAATATTCTGCTAACTGTGTGCTAGTTGGCAATATCAGTGAAAAGAAAGATGCGCAGGGTAATATTGTATTCAATGGCGAGATAAAAAATATCGGTGGGCGCAGATCTGATTTTGTAAAAGTCGATTTTGTATTTCGTAAAAACTGGAGTGGCGAAACAAAAACGCTGACCACATTTGTAAGAGGTGGTTACCATACATTCGATTCCGGTATTACAACCGATGCCACACTGTTACCCGGAGCCACGGGGGCTTTTGAACTTTATGTCCCCCATGATTTTGGCTCTTTTATCGGTTACTCATATGTAATCGATTGGGAAGAATACGAATAAGTGAAGTCCGGGGCTCCAATAAACCGAGTTAACCCGCTTATAAAAGGGATGACAATCCTTACAATAATCGGTTTGCTGCCCGCCCAAGAAACAACCCCCCTTTCAGAAATATTCTTTTTAGATCTCGGCATTGTTATTGAACCGTCCAAAGGATCCGAGACCTATTCCAGATTGGTTCAACAACCATCCCAAGAAGTTTCTTTCAAAATAAAAAAGGTGGAAAGTGGCTCTATTTACATGGCTTCTAGCAAAGAATTGCTTTCCACGTTAAGTAGAATTAACACGCGGATCGAACGATTAGAAAGTTCTTTCCAAACAGAAATGACTGCCTTGAAACAAGAAAATGTGAAACTCAGGTATACTTTAGCGGAAATACAGCAATCCCCAAAAAACATAAATAGGCCTAAAGCTATTGTGCTAGAGGTGCCTACAAGGGAAACGGAACCCCTTAATGAAATAGTAGAAAATTTGCCATTAACTAAATCAAGGACAAAGCCGGTCGCTGTTTTTAATCATTCAACATATATGACTGGTGTCTTTGCTTATCAAAGGGAAGATTACCATGTGGCGCTTAATAAATTTTCAGAACTTCATCTAGGTGATGCTCCTAAAAAGACCGCTGAAAATATTTTATATTGGATGGCTGACGCTTACCAGCAAACTGGGCAATACGATAAATCGCTATCACTTTTGAATACAATTACCGCTACTGGTGTTTTAAGAATCGATGATGCGTTGGTTCAAAAGGGGTTGCTACATCGAAAAATGGGAGACGAAAATTTGGCCATGATTGCTTTTAGTGACGTTGTATCACAGCATCCAAACAGTGAATATCTTCGTTTGGCCCAGTTGGAATTAAAAAAGTTTGATGAAACAAGATGAAAAGATTCATAATCATTTCATTAATTTTATTATCCACAATTTTTAGTGCGACTCGTATAGCTTACCTAAGACCAGGCCCAATGATGAAAATTCCCTTTACATCAGTTGGTCCTTCGCCTTATCTGTTCACCGCTGGGTTTGGATCTGAACTTCATAATTTTTCGCCATTTAATACGGCTGGCGGTGCATATATCAGCGGTGAAGCTAATGGTTGGACCATTGGATTTTCCACTTCCACAGGCGCTGACACCACCCGTTTAGCCAACTTAGAAATATCCACATATAAAGCACCGATTGAATTTGGATTTCATCTTCAACGCCGTGTATATGTTAGAAATAATATTTCATTTACAGTTGGACTTCAGGATATTGTTTTTCAAAATAGTACCAAGGGTTTCAACCTTGATCCAAAAGAATTGTCTTTTTTCGGTATAGTAAGCAGCCAAAAAGAAATGGGACAATATAATATGAACACTTTTATTGGATTCGGCACAGGCGGTTTTGGTGCAATCGATACTGTAAGAATCGACACGCTTGCTGAACAACCAACAGGTACAAATGCCGGCGTATTTGCCGGTGCAATTATTAATACCCCATATTTAGAAAAATGGGGTGGTGTAGATATTGTGGGTGAATTCGACGGCAATGGCATCAATGTGGGACTCCGCATCCCCCTTACCTCGGATTATCGCCTTAACCTAGGATTCACCCACATAGAAAAATTACCTAAATGGAAAGAACGTTATTGGGAAGGCCATGGTGGCATGACCATTGGTTTTGAAATTACAGCGCCCCGAGTATCTATGATGAAAACACCCGGTGGTGGCCCTGCGCCGCCAGTACTCGGACCAATCAATATGGCTGAAATGGACACCACTCTTATGCTAGCTGACTATACAGTACACACTCTGCGTGATTCTATGGGGCTAATGACAAATGAAATGCGGAACCTAATGACACGTTTGTCTGCTATGGAACAACACTCCAAATTTTTGGAAGATTCTTTAAAGGCTATCCGTTTAAACACTAATGTAGATGATCGGAAAATGAACGATGCGCTGCGTCATCTATCCCGATCATTACGCTATTTTTACGCAGGTAACTATCGGACTTCTTTGCAGGAAGTTGAATCGGCTTTGGAATTAAATCCGAACCTCGCTTTAGCTTACGCACGACGTGGTTCTATATATTACAAATTGGGGGATATTCAGCGCGCAACAATTAACTGGAACCTAGCGCTGCGAATGGATCCAGAATATGATGATGTGAGAAACGTACTGAAAGCATTACATGAAAATCGATTGAAATCAACTAGTATGATTAAGGACTAAAGTATGGATATTGCAACTATTATAGGCATTGTTTTAGGTATGGGAGCCATCATTGGCAGTATTTTATTGATGACTCCCGATCTTGCCATGTTTGGATCAGCTTCAAGTTTTGGTATTGTTTTTGGGGGCATGATTGCATCCGTTGCTGTGGCCTTCCCATTAAAAGATGTGCTTCAGCTGGGAACTGCTATGGGCGCTGTATTTAAAGGAACTGGAGATGCGCTCGGCGATCTTGTGGATGAAGCGGTTGAAGCATCTGAAGTGGGTCGTAAAGGTGTGGCGGACCTTGAAAATCACGTTGGAAACATCAAAAGTTTTTTCTTCAAAGATGGTGCTCAAATGGTCGTAGATGGATATTCTCTTGAAGAATTGACTGAAATATTAAACACCAGAATTGATTACCGTGAATTACGCGAAAACACACAGGCCGGTTTGTTTAAATCCATGGGAACGATGGCGCCCGCATGGGGTATGGTTGGGACACTTATTGGTCTTGTGGTTATGTTGTCAGGTTTTGGTGAAGGAGGTACGGATGCTCTTGGCGGTGGTATGTCTGCAGCTTTGATTACAACGATGTACGGTGCTATACTTGCCAATTTATTTTTTCTTCCTATGGCAGAAAAAATAAAAACACGTATTGTATTTTCAAGTACTATGCAAAATCTACAGGTAGAGGCTGTGCGTTTAATCCACCAGAAAAAACATCCCATTATTGTTCGGGAAAAATTGAATTCATTCATTCCGCCCAAAGAATGGAAAAAAGAAGACAGTTAAGCTAAATGGCAGCAACACCGCAAGAACGAAAAAAATTTATTAATAAAGGTATGTCGCTGGTAGAAGAGGGCCTGCCAGGCTGGTTTGGTACCTTTGCGGATATGATGACACTGCTTTTTGCTTTTTTTGTGCTGTTGGCTGCAATATCAACAATTGACCCGGTTAAACTACAGAACATGGCTGATGGAATGGGTAAATCTGTAGGAAAAAAGGAGGAACTTGACAACCAATCCATGTCTCTTGGTGATATCCATAAGGCGGCTGCAGAAATGATTGAAGAAATGAAAACAGATTCTGAGACAGGAGAAACACCGGTAGAGGTTACCACCAGTCCAAAGGGTGTTACGATTGGGATTTCTTCTGATATCAGTTTTCAATCTGGATCTGCTCAGACCAAACCGGGATTTTTAGATATACTGAAAAAAATAATTCCAACAGTTCAGGAATCCTATTTCCAAATCGCTGTAGAGGGCCACACTGATAGTGATCAGTTGCCCAAAGCATTGCGGGTACAATATCCAAGTAACTGGGAACTATCGGGTGCACGAGCTGCTGCTGTTGTACGACTGATGATTACATTAGGTGTAAACCCCATCCGCTTAGAAGCTGTTGGATATGGGGAGTTTGTTCCAAGGGACAGAAAAAACACGGAAGTAATCTCAGCAGATTTAATACAAAAATATAATTCTAATCCCCAACAAAAATCTCGCAATCGACGTGTTGAAATTACATTTTTAGCCCCACGTGGTGGCGGTCCGTACAAAGGGACTGGGGAAGATACCGAGGATAAATAATAACATTTTCATATGAATAAGGGAGTTGATATGGTAAAGCGGAGCAAACGGGTATTTATTTTTACCCTCACATTAGGGTTTATTGTTACTATTAGTTTAGGACAGACAAATGGCTACTTAGCCCAAAAACTAATGATCGAAAATGATTTGCGTAAACGAATCGCAAGCGCACTTGAAAAGGTAATCGATAATCGCAAATATGTCGTTGATGTTAGTGTTGATTTGGAAATTAGTAGTGCAATTGAAAATCAAACTACATATTCACCCAGCGGTGGCGATAATAATGCCCTCGAATCATTGCAAGGTGCCGAAAATCTACTAAATTCAGCTGATACGCCCTCCCGTGGTAGTGTGGGCCTGCCAATCCCTGGTTTCGACTTTACAGCCGAACCTCCTACAAAAGATGTAGAAACAGCTACTTCTAATGACTCTGCTCCAATGGAATCTCCTTCCAAGCCTAATATTGTGTCCCGTACACAAACAGAAACACGTCCAGCAATGGCCAGTGTACGCAATATGGAAATCAGTATTATTATTCAAGAAGGTGCGGCACCCGAACTAATTGAAAATATCCGCCAAGTAGTTATGGTTGCTTCCCGTTTCAACCGCCCTCGCGGAGATGTTCTCAGTATAATGACCGCCAGCTTTAAAGAACGCCGTGATCAAAAATCTGCTGAACAGGTCCTTCTAAAAAATATTGCTGAAAAACTAGAGTCCTTAGAAAGTCAACGTGAACGTTTAGGAGAAGTTGACTGGCAACAGGAATTGGAAAACTACAAAGATTCCGAAGCAGAACGGCGAACGGAAGATCGGCTTTATTTTCAATCGAAACTTGCTGAATTTGAAACAGCAGCGCGCGATCAGTCTTATGATCAGGAAAGACAAGCGATGCTGAGCCAAGATTCAGTTCGGCTTCAAGCGCTTAATGAAGAAATTCAAAACCTGAAGGCTTTTTTAGGCACAGCAGACTTGACAGATTCTGCTGCTACCGAAGTACAATCTTCCGTACAACAAAAACTGCAGGAAAAAGAGAGCCTCGACTCTCAAATTGCTGAAAAACTTGCAATGTTAGATCAAGTCCAGTCCGATCTTGATAATCAGCCTCGTGGTGGTGGTAGTGGTGGTCAAGGTATTAAGACTGGAACGGTTGTTTTAATATCTCTTCTTAGCGCATTAGTATTTATTCTTGTGGTTGTACTTGTATTCATATTAATGAATAAACCAAAACAACAAATGCCAGTACCACCATGGATGATGTATCCGCCTCGCCCCAAAAAAAAAGATGACGGCAACAACCGTGCAGTACCAAAACCGGCAGTAGCTCCCCCTACGCCAGAGCCACAGCAAAGTATTGAAGATATTAGTGTGCTTCAAAGTGAAGTTAACGATATGAAACAGGCCGTTGTATCTATGAGTGTTGGGCAACCGCAAGCAGCTACAAAAATTGTAAAAGACTGGATTTTAGAAGAGGCTCCACCCGAACCTGAACCAGCACCAGAAGTTTCGGAAGAGGATGATGGTGGCAAGAAGAAAAAGAAGAAAAAGAAGAAATAAGAGGCAAATATGATTTCGGATTATAACAGACTTTCTGGACTGCAAAAGGTAGCCATCCTTTTTTCTATCCTCGGAGAAAGCCTCGCTCTAAACCTTGTTAAAGATTTAGATAAAACAGAAATTCGTAAAATTCGAGCTGGTATGCGTGGTGTAGGAAATGTCGCTTTTGCTGTCAAAAAACAGGTAATGGAAGAGTTCTATTTTGCTTTTGTTAGTGAAAAATTCCAAGAAAGCGAAGAATCAGATGAGCCACAAAAGCCTTTTGCATTTCTTGATGAATTAACTGACGAGCAAATCTTTGCATTATTAAGTGCAGAAACACCGCGTGTTATTGCTATTTCTATCGCTCAGCTTTCCAGCGAAAAACGTATGATGGTATTAAACCGTATTGGTGAAGATGAAAAAGGACAGGTGCTTTTAAACATTGGTAATTTAAATGATGTCCCACTCGAAGCTGTTGTTCAAATTGCAAATAAATTACATAAAAAATCAAAACAGCTTCCTAAAACTGTAGCTTTTTCTCGAGGGGGTGGTAAAGACTTGGCGGATATTCTCGGTTCAATGGATCCTGAAGAAGAAGAAATGTTCATGGCTAATCTTGAACAAGAAAATCCTACGCTAGCTGAAGAAGTAAAAAAGTATCGCATTACTTTTGAATCAATTTTCGAAATTTTCCCGGACAACCTACTGCGAGATCTTATGAATGCGGTTGACTTGGACTCCGTGGCTATGGCGCTCAAAGGAATGGATCAATCAAACACTGATAAAGTGATTAATGTATTGCCTAAAAAGAAACAGGCGATGTTTGAACCGGTAGAGGGCGCTGTTCCTAAAAGGGATGTTGATACAGCCCGGAAATCCATTGTTCAAGCGGCCAAACAAATGGAGCGTGATGGGGCCTTCAAACTTGAAGACCTTCTCGGTGGTGATACTGTAGAATAAATACGCTTCTATAAATCGCTTAGCGAAAGCCCTTGCTTCCCATTTCTATTTATATTGTGCGAGGGCTTTTTTATTATTTTATAATCAATCGCGATATTTTATTGCCGCTTGGGCTGCGGCAAACCGTGCAATCGGCACCCGAAAGGGGGAACAGCTCACATAATCTAAACCGTTTTGATGGCAGAATTCCACGCTTGCTGGATCGCCCCCATGCTCTCCGCAAATACCAATTTTTAAATTTTTTCTTACATTTCGACCTTTTGTAACTGCCATACTTATTAGTTCTCCAACTCCAGCTTTATCTAAGCTCTGGAAGGGGTCTTCCAAAAAAATATTTTGTTCCAAATATTTTGGTAAAAACCCGCCTATATCATCTCTGCTGAAGCCATATGTTGTTTGGGTAAGATCATTTGTCCCAAAGCTGAAAAATTCAGTGTTTTTGGCAATTTCATCTGCTGTAAGACAGGCGCGCGGTAATTCAATCATTGTACCAACTATATAATGAAAAGATATCTGCTTTTCTTTCATAACAGCATCTGCAGTATTGCGTATAATTGTTTCTTGATTTTCAAATTCAGTATTTGTGCCGACCAGCGGAACCATTACTTCAGGCATTACATTTACCCCCTTAGCAATTAGATCTGCTGTTGCTTCAAATATAGCCCTAGCTTGCATTTCTGTTATTTCTGGGTATGCTATACCCAAGCGACATCCTCGATGACCTAACATCGGATTAAATTCATGTAAATTTGCGATTCTGTCTCTTATTTTTTGCTCTGATACATTTAATTCATTCGCAAGATCTTTAACTTGAAGATCATTTAATTGAATAAACTCATGTAATGGTGGATCAAGCAAACGGATTGTTACTGGTTTCCCGGCCATTGTATTAAGAATTTCATTAAAATCTTTTCTTTGATATGGTAATAATTCCATCACTGCGGAACGGCGTTCATGTTCTGATTCTGCTAAAATCATTTTACGCATGGCCATAATTCTTTTTGGATCAAAAAACATATGTTCAGTGCGACAAAGCCCTATTCCCTCTGCCCCAAATGCAATGGCCTGTTTTGAATCTTCTGGACTATCTGCATTAGTACGAACTTTTAATATTCTCACATTATCTGCCCAAGACATGAGTTCTTTGTATGCATCATTTGATTCAGGATCAGCCGGCTGAAGGGTGACCTGCCCCAAATAAACAACGCCATTAGAGCCATTCATAGAAACCCAATCCCCTTTTTTTATTACTCTATTGTCGACTGTCATTTCTTGATTAACAAAGTTAATGTTTAAATCCGCACAGCCTACAATACAACACTTCCCCCATCCACGAGCTACCAGAGCAGCGTGGGATGTCATTCCACCTTTCGCAGTTAAAATAGCTTCTGCAACATGCATTCCATGAATATCTTCAGGAGATGTTTCTTCTCGAACTAATATCACTTTTTTCCCTTTTTTTGCCCAAGTTTCAGCATCATCAGGTGTAAATACCACCTGACCTACGCCACCGCCGGGTCCGGCAGGCAATCCTTTTGCTACTATTTGGGCAATTTTTTCTTCTTCTATATCCAATCTGGGGTGTAATAATTCATCAATTTGATTTGGAGATATGCGCATGATACTTTCTTCTTTTGAAATCAATTTCTCATTAACCATGTCTACTGCAATCGTGATCGCCGCTCCTCCGGTCCGTTTTCCTGTACGTGTTTGCAGCATCCAAAGTTTTCCTTCTTCAATCGTAAATTCAATATCCTGCATATCTCGGTAATGCTGTTCTAGGTTTATTCGAATTGTATTGAGCTCTAAATAAATATCAGGTAGAAAACTGTCCAGTGATTCCAGGTGAGTAGACTCGGTTGTCTTTGTTGCTTCATTTAATGGTTGGGGGGTACGTGTTCCCGCGACCACATCTTCCCCCTGTGCGTTTTTTAGCCACTCACCATAAAACTGATTAGATCCTGTTGCGGGATTGCGCGTGAAAGCTACGCCTGTAGCCGAAAGATTTCCAGTATTACCGAAGACCATAGCTTGTACATTAACCGCAGTACCCCATTCACCCGGTATATTTTCAATGCGCCGATAATTAATGGCCCTTTTCCCGTTCCAACTTTGGAATACCGCTTTAATCCCACCCCAAAGTTGCTCATAAGGATCATCAGGAAATTCATTCCCCAATACTTTCTTAACCCTTGATTTGAATTTTTCTGTTATTATTTTCCAATCTTCCCCAGAAAGATCTATATCTGATTTATATTCTTTTTCTTTTTTATATAAATCAAGAATATTTTCAAGCTGGTGGCGAATCCTACGGCCTTCTTTTGGTTCAATCCCCGCCGACTTTTCCATTACAACATCAGCATACATCATAATGAGGCGCCTATATGCATCATATACAAATCGCAAATTATTGGTTTTAGCTATAATACCTGGAATTGTTTTTGAGGTTAACCCAATATTCAATACGGTTTCCATCATTCCTGGCATTGACATCCTCGCGCCAGATCGTACTGATAATAATAATGGGTCTTTTTCATCACCAAACTTTTTTCCCATTGCCTGTTCAACTTTTTTTATAGATGCTTTTATTTGTTTATCTAGGTCTTGTGGAAAAGATTGTGCATTTTGATAATAATGTGTACACACTTCAGTAGTAATCGTAAATCCAGCCGGAACGGGTATCCCTAAATTCGTCATTTCTGCAAGATTGGCCCCTTTACCTCCTAACAGGTTTTTCATATCCGCATTCCCATCTGCTTTTTTATTACCAAAAAAATAAACTGACTTCATTATAGTATCTCCAAATATAGTGTCAACAAAAATAGCGTCGAATTTACATTATCCTTTCTCTCTCAACATTTAATTTATAGCACGGTAATTGATCAAATTAAAAGAACTTCAACAGAAATGTCCTTTACACATTTAAATAATTTGCTTCACGTTTACAAAGATTGTTTTCACGAAGAAGAATCACTGGTAACAAAGATGATTCAATTTTTAAAAAATGATGAAAATTGTTTTAATCGCGATAATTGGTACGGTCATTTTACAGGATCTGCTTGGATTGTTGATTCTTCACGAGAATGGATACTTATGACTCATCACCGACAATTGAATCTATGGCTACAGTTTGGTGGACACGCCGATGGATGTTATAATCTATTAGAAGTTGCTCTAAAAGAAACCCGTGAAGAATCTGGACTTAAGCAATTTGATATTCTTTCAGACAAAATATTTGATTTAGATATCCATCATATACCCAAAAGAGGAAATGAACCATCTCACTTACATTTTGATGTACGGTTTATATTTTCAACTACACGTGGCGCAGAAAAAATTGCTATCAGCAATGAATCCCACAATGTGGCATGGGTCCAGATAAATGATGTATTGAATAAAAACCCGGAAAAATCGATTGACCGAATGCTAATAAAAACAAAAAACAATTACGCTTCTTAGAGTATGTCGTTAACTGATGAAATAAAATCGACCATTCTATCGGGTGCGGTTCCTGCGAACCAGAGAAAACTTGGCGTAGAGATCGAGGGGCTTTATTATAATTCTGGTTTCAATCGTCTTCCTGTTAATAAAACCACTCAATATTCTGCTTCAGATTTACTCAAAGAAATAAGTCAAAGTGCTGAGAAAAATTATCCTTTTTCTTATTCATTAGAACCTGGGGGACAGCTTGAATGGGCGTCGGAACCTGCAAAAAGTTTGTGGGATATAAAAAAACAATTTGAGTATCATAAAAAACTTGAGGACAATATTTGCAAAAAACATTTTATTGATCGGTTATACTTATCATTAGAGCCTTTTTGTCTTCCCAGTGATATTGATCTCATCAATGTAAATAAATATCAACTCATGCATAATTTGTTCACTAAAACTGGCGCTCTGGGCCCGTGGATGATGCGCAATACAAGCAGCGTGCAGTTAAATATCGACTTCACTTCTGAACAAGATGCCAATGAAATGGCTTTCTTAGCTGATGCAATTCAACCACTATATAGCATTCTATTTTCTAATTCACCTTTTATGAGTGGCTATCCTGTAAACAAAAGAAATATGAGGTGGAAAATCTGGGCAGATACTGATTCAGGACGATGCGGGTCTCTTTTTGAACATGGTATCGATTCTGCTGAAAAAACAATTGACCAATATGTTGCCTGGCTCCCAAATATAAAAACGATATTTAAATATAACGAAAGTGGGGCCACAGATCTTTTCAATGGCACATTAGGTGAAATGATTTTATCTGAGCCATCCAAAATGCAAACACATATTAATTCGGCACTTCATCAATCATTTACGCATGTGCGCTTTAAAACGGTATTGGAGGTTCGCGCTGCAGACCGGCCACCAAAAGATTTCGAACTTGCACCAGCTGCATTCCTCGCGGGGTTACTTACGGCGCCAAAAACTCGAGCGGAGGGAATTAACGTAATTTCTAGTTGGTCTCATGATGATCGAAAGCAATTAGTCGAGACAGCACATAATCTTTCATTTAACCAATTGGGCCCAGAAAAAAAACCAATTAGCAATTGGCTTGAATTTTGGGCAGAATTAGCTTTAAGAGGTTTAAATGAAAGAAAGAAAATATTTGGAATAAAAAATGAAGGCCCCTTAGTCCAATCTTTTTTAGAAGATGTGTTGGCGCGAGGACCAAAAACAATCCAAACACAAAATATGTTCCAAAAAACAGATGCTTCTCTTCATGATTTCTTAAGAGAATGTTGTTTAGATTCCGCTTCCTAATTTTAAATATGAATCCAAAATTTTTACATAACTTATCCTTCTCGCTGATTTTTTTTCTGGGCCTTTCCAGTATTGCTTTAGGTCTTGGGTGGCTTATAGCATCAGAACCTTGGCTACTAGACCAATCTGCTAATGAAAAACTTCTGGGTACTTCTTTTTCTGAAATATTGTCTGCGCCAATTAATCAAAATCTTTATCTTTATTTAACCATGCTGTATCGGTTTTTAGGGTGGTGGATGATTAGTATTGGGATTTTAGTAATATCATATATAATTGTTACACGGATGGGGACAGCAATGTCTCGCGGTTTCATCCATTCTGTTTTATTTATACTTCTAGTTGGGACAACAGTAATTGAAAAAATATTTATTTCTTCATCACTATTTCTAATCCTAACAATTTTATTGTGGTTTTTGTGGTTTGTTAGTCTTTGGTCTGGTATCCAACTCAAAAAATATGATGGTTGAAGTACATCCTTTAGTTATTCATTTCCCAATTGCCCTTCTTTCATCTGCTATACTTTTTGATTTTTTTTATATTTTCTCCAAACAAAATGATTTAGCACAAATCGGATGGTGGGTATTGCTTTTGGGGCTTATTTCTTCTTCTGCCGGAATCGGAACTGGTCTATGGGATGACACGCTTATTGGTCATTTGGGTTCGGTTTCTCCTATTTGGATCAATCATGGTTGGATTCAAATATTTTCTTGTGCCCTTTTTCTTACCCTATTTATATGGCGAACAAAAATGCCTACAGTATTGATTCATACAAAGTTAAAATGGATATATCTTGGGTTGGGGGGCTTTGCCATTGCAATATTGTTTTATGGTGGACACTTAGGCGCCAAACTAGCCGGACGGATCTGAACAACTATTTTATTACTGATTAAAGCTATATAAACCATAATTTCTCTGCCTCTTTATTAACTAAAAAGAACTCTATAGCTCAAACCTATGACCAGTTTAATACAGAAATCCAAAAGTAATATTTTTTCTACAATTTAATCGAACCACTAATGGACTATACCACTATAAAACGGATTCGGCCCTTTAAATTTTGTTTTATATTTTACCCGGGTTTTAATCTTCCATACTTTTACTTCGCTGGCAGGTATTAAATGATTACAAATCATGATATTGTTATGATAGGTGGTGGTGGAGCAGGGCTCCGGGCTGCTATTGCTATCGCAGAAACAAACCCAAACTTGAGCATCGCAGTGGTGAGCAAGGTCTATCCTATGCGAAGCCACACTGTGGCAGCAGAAGGCGGCGCAGCGGCTGTCATCAAGGATAATGATTCCCTTGAAAACCACATTCACGATACCATTGCTGGTGGTGACTGGATGTGTGATCAGGACGCAGTTGAATATTTTGTAAACGAGGCACCCAGAGAAATGATCCAGATGGAGCACTGGGGATGTCCCTGGAGTCGTGATCTTGATGGGACTGTAGCAGTACGGCCTTTCGGCGGGATGAAGAATGAACGGACATGGTTTGCTGCAGACAAGACCGGCTTCCACATGCTCCACACCTTATTCCAAACATCGCTCAAGCACAATAACATCACCCGTTACGATGAATGGTTTGCAACGAAAATTCTTGTAGAAAATGGTCGTTGTCAAGGCGTGACAGCTATTGAACTTCGCTCCGGTAAAATAGAGACAATTGCGGGTAAAGCAACGATTATGTGTACTGGAGGGGCAGGACGGATTTTTCCGTTTACAACCAATGGTGCCATTAAAACAGGCGACGGAATGGCAATGGCTTACCGGGCTGGCGTTCCACTCAAAGACATGGAGTTTATCCAGTACCATCCCACTGGACTTCCGGGTACAGGCATTCTCATTACAGAAGCAGCCCGGGGTGAGGGTGGAATTATGTTAAATAAAGACGGCTATAGATACCTTCAGGATTATGATTTGGGCAAACCGTTAGATATTGATGATCCGAGTCATCCGGTAAAAAAAAGCATGGAGCTTGGTCCCCGAGACCGTCTGAGCCAAGCTTTTGTAGCCGAAAGAGAAAAAGAGAGAACCGTTCCTGGTTCATATGGACACGTAGTTCATCTCGATATTCGTCACCTAGGTGAAAAGAAAATTGACAAAAAGCTTCCTTTCGTACGGGAATTATCCAAGAATTACGCCGGTATTGATCCCGTATATGAACCAATCCCAGTAAGACCTGTTGTCCACTACATGATGGGTGGCATCGACACTGATATCAATGGAGCTACTTCTCTGCCTGGTTTGTACGCTGCCGGTGAGTGTGCTTGTGTTTCTATTAACGGAGCAAACCGTTTGGGTTCAAACTCACTTACAGAACTCTTGGTCTTTGGCGGCCGCGCAGGTAAAGCAGCGGCCAGGTTCGCATTGGATGCTCCACAACTTGACAAAGACTCGCTTGAACTGCAAACTGCCGATGAACAAAACCGTATCATTAGAAATTTTTTCAGAAGAGAGAGGGGCACGGAAAGAATTTTTTCTCTGCGGAAAGAAATGAACGAAACCATGGAAACAAGTGCCGGCATATATCGATCAGAAAAAAGCTTGAAGGAAACATGCGATAAAATCAAAGAACTAAAAGATCGTTTCGTCAACATCGTTTTGGAGGACAAAAGTCTCAATTTTAACACAGAATTGACTTCGGCGCTAGAGCTCGAGTTCATGCTGGATGTGGCCGAAGCCATCGCCTATAGTGCTCTAGAAAGAACAGAAAGTAGAGGTTCTCACCAACGGTCTGATTTTCCTGAAAGGGATGATGAAAATTTTCTAAAACATTCTATGGCATACCAAACCAACACCAAACCCCGCATTGATTATAAGGATGTGGTAATAACCAAATGGCCGCCTGGAGAACGGGTTTATGGAAAATAAAAATAAGGTATAAGAAATGGCCGAAACAATTAAATTGGAAATCTTTCGCTACCGCCCCGAGAAAGAGAGCGAGCCTACTTTTCTGACATATGAGGTTCCATTTCTTGAAGATTGGGTGGTGCTAGACGCCATTAATCACATTAAAGACGAAATAGATGGAACACTTTCCTATCGTTGGTCTTGCCAAATGGGTGTATGTGGCAGTTGTGGAGTGATGATCAATGGTGTGCCAAAACTATCATGCGCTGCTTTTTTAAAAGATTACTACCCAGATAAAATTCGCGTAGAGCCATTAACCGGTTTTCCAGTCGAGCGGGATCTTGTCTCCCAAATAGATGATTTTATGACAAAACTAACAAAAATACAGCCATATATCATCAGGAAAAGGGGTGAGGAAAAGCCACTTGATGAAGGTGAATACCTTCAAACCCCTGCTGAGCTGGCGCGCTTTAAACCATACTCTATGTGTATTAACTGCATGCTTTGTTATGCTGCTTGTCCTGTCTATGCCCTCGATTCTACTTTTATTGGACCCGCTGCCATTGCTCTGGGCCAGAGGTACAACATGGATTCCAGAGATCACGGTCGGAGCGCCCGGCAAGAGCTCATCGCTAGTCACGAAGGAATCTGGGAATGCACTTTTGTGGGAGAGTGCAGTGCTGTTTGTCCAAAGGACGTGGATCCAGCCGCGGCAATCCAGCGCGCAAAGGTCTCCAGCACTGTTGACTGGTTTAAGGATGTTTTGATCCCATGGGGGAAAAAGAAATGAGCGCCTACCACAGACCCGTCCCCAACACTTGGTGGCTTAAACGTACGCCATATGTTCTATTCATGCTTCGGGAGTTAACCAGTATTTTCGTTGCAGGGTATTGTGTTTTTCTATTGATCTTAGTTTACAAACTAACACAGGGAGCCGATGCCTATGGCAATTTTATAGATGCTTTAAAGTCACCTAGTAGTATCGCGCTTCATTTTATTACGCTCGCTTTTGTACTTTACCACACCATTACCTGGTTTAACCTAACGCCAAAAATACTCGTACTCTATAAAGGAGAGGAACAAATTCCCAAAGCACTTGTGGCCGGAGTTTTCTACACAGGATGGGTTGTGGTTTCCATTGTTGTTGCATTGCTTGTATTAGGAATGTAGAGATATGGCGAAGTCCAACGAACCAATCTGGTGGTCACTGTTTTCAGCTGGCGGCATGGTAGCAGCTCTGCTATTACCCATCCTGATCATCATAACGGGTATCTTAGTGCCATTTGGATTGGGGGGAAACGATCTTCTAAATTTCGAAAGAATTCATACCGCTGTGTCTCAAAATTACCCTGTAAAACTAATTCTTTTCATTGTAATTACCCTGCCGCTTTTTCATTGGGCACACCGCTTCCGCTTTACCCTTGTAGATGTGGGGTTAAAGTCTGTGAGCACCCTTATCTCCGTTCTTTGCTATGGTAGTGCGATTACTGGAACAATTGTTTCGGTAATTATATTTTTAAGAATTTAAACAAGTTTATTCTTAAAAAATTCGTTGTTGTACCAATATTTGTCCAGAACATATTCAAATTACTGATAACGACATTATTCCATTAAAAGAACGTGCAGTAGGTCGTTATTATGACCCAATACTCTGGATTTTTAGATAATTGTTTAGTAAAAAGAAATAATAATCTCCCCAAAAAAGGAAATTTTATTATTCTAATATATAATTAGCTTTTCAGCCGAAAATTTACGGGGATTGAAATCCAAACGCCCACTGCCCGTTCACGTTGTTTTGCTGGTTTAAAACGCACAAGACGAATTGCTTCTGTGGCGGCTTCATCTAAACCTGTATTAGGAATCCCTTTTAAAATTACTGTTTCTTTCACACGACCTCTTTCATCAACAAAAACTTGCACCACAACTGTTCCTTCAATGCCTGCTTCCTGTGCAATCTCAGGGTATTTTGGTTTTATTGGTCTTAGTGGTACGGGCGGATCATCATATGGAATAAATTTCACGCGTGGCCCTTCTGGGGGCGGAGGTGGTGCATCCCAAGCATCAAATTCATCTAAAGTAAATTCTTCCAATGTAACATCATCTGCAATATCTTCACTTTCGGACTCAACTGGCACAGATGGCCGTGCCGGCGGCGGTGGCCGATCAAATTGTTCTGTCTGAGGAATATCAATTTGTTCGATGATTATTTGAATTTCCTCATCTAATTCAACTTTGCTTACTATTCTTGGAAATGATAAAAATGTAACAATTAATAATACAATCCCAGAAATTCCAGTAATGCGAACAACAACTGGATATAAAAATTTTATGGATGCTGATTGTTCATTGCGCATATCAATCTACTGCTGTTTTTGATGAATAATTTAACTTTAGGGCATCTGCTTTTCTCAGTTCCCCATGTATTGCACTTATCAATCCCATTTTAGCTCGTTCATCTGCTTTTAAAGATATAACAAGCTGTGGATCAGCAACTCGTTTTTCATACATAACATGTCTTATACCATCGGAAGCATAAAGTTTGTCTTCAATAGAAATTAAACCGTCTTTTGAAACCCAAATATGAGAGGTGTGACGTTTTGATGTTAATTTTTCAATCCGCTTTGCTTTCGGTAGTGAAATTGGCAGTCCCGAATATTCCCTTAAAACGGTCGTAACCATGAAAAAAATCAATAACATAAAAATGATATCTGGCATTGAAGCGGTCGGAATTTCTGTGTCTAGTTTTGTTTTCCGATTAACTTTCATCAGTTCGACTCGGCAATTGATATTCGCGTAGCATTTGCTCTTTTTAATTGGTCAATTACAGCAATATAATCTTTATATGAAGTTGATTTGTGGGCCTTTACTGAAATAATTAGTTTATCGTTTTCCACCAGTTTTTGTCTAATTAATTTAGATAAATCACGAATTTCGAGGCCTTCTCCACCCAATAAAACGTTTCCTGTAGAGTTGATTAAACAATTAAGGATATTCTTTTTGCTGATTTCTATTTCTTCTCCTTCTGCGGGTAAAACCATCCCCAATCCTTTATCCATATCAATTGTGGTAGTTACCAAGAAGAAAATTAAAAGTAAAAAAGCAATATCAGCCATCGAGGAGGTAGGAATATTACCTCCTTTAAATCTGCGTTTTCTAGCCACGGATCAGTTACTATTTACTTTTTTTGGCTGCATTCATTTCAAAAAGTTGATCAACCAATTTTACAGAGTTTTCTTCCATATCAAGAATAAGCTTATCAATTCTTGAAACAAAAAAGTTTTGAAAAAACTGAATAATCATTGCCGTAATTAAACCGAACGCTGTGGTAAGCAAGGCCTGTGAAATACCGCCAGCAACAACTGCGGGCGAAATATCATTGGCCGCTTTAATTGCATCAAACGCCCCAATCATTCCAACAACGGTTCCAGTAAAACCAATCATAGGCGCAACAGTAATAACCGTATTTAGCCAAATCATGTTCTTTTCTAAAAACGCCATTTCGAGCGATCCAGCATTTTGAATTGCTTTTTCAACTTCTTCTAGACCGCGATTTGTCCGCAAAAGACCTGCATGAAAAATTTCAGCCACAGGACCTCTGGTGTCATTACACAACTCAATAGCTGTATCAACTCCTTTATTTTGTAAAATCCCGGAAACTTCTGTAAAAAATTTCTGCGAGTTAATAGAGGACATGACAAGCGAATATGCTCTTTCTAAAGCAAATCCAAGTCCGAAGACAAGTGCAATTAAAATCGGCCACATGAATGGCCCTCCGTCAATAAAATATTGAACCATTAAATACCTCCGTTTATGTTCAATTTAATAGTAAAGTTATCCCTATCTCTAAGGGAAGTCAAATATTTTAGCGCGGGAATTTAATTGCTCTCAATCAAGAATGCATCAGCTTCGTTAAAATGTTTTAAAGCTGTTATTAATTGGTTATCAGTGGCAATTCTAACCCCCCAAAGTTCGTTTCTTCCCCATTTAGCGCCGGCTATTTCTGACTTAAGCATAATTTTTAAATAACTACTGTCTTTTTTGGCTTCATTTAAGTCAATACCGTTATCTATATCGGCGATGGAACCCAAAAACTCATCTAACATGTTTGTTGGTAAGGTCCAATTATGCTGAAATTCACGATAATTATTTGATATTTCTAAATTATTTTTTACAAAAGCTGTGCCCCAGTTAAACAATAGGCGATTGGGGTTTGTGATAATTTTCCGTGTGGCCCCAGTAATTTCTAAATTCCACGGTATATGAATATCGGGGGTAATCCCACCACCACCGTAAACAGCTCGACCCGATCGGGTAGTATAAAGAGGGCGAAGACTTTTTAACGAATCCATTTTAGCTTCACGATTTTTTTCATAAAGATCTTGGTAGTAATCTTCATAGTCCCCATTATTAAAAGGGCGCTGTATTTGTCTGCCGCTAGGTGTATAATATTGTGCAATTGTTACGCGAATCGCCGACCCATCGCTTAGACCGCGCTGGCTCTGAACCAACCCCTTACCGAAACTGGTCTCTCCTACAACTAATCCGCGGTCTAAATCTTGAATGGCTCCAGCTACTATTTCGCTGGCACTGGCCGAACCACGGTTAATTAATATAATGGCTGAAAAATCTTCGTTTCCTTTTTTAGGGGAAGCAATAAATATTTGTTCTGCTTCTTTGGTTTTTCCTTTTGTATATACTAAAGTATCTTTCTTCGCAATAAACAGGTTCGCAACTTCCGCTGCTTGTTCTAATATGCCTCCGCTGTTATTTCTTAAATCCAGAACCATCCGATTCATCCCTCGCCCTAAAAGTGTGTTTATTGCCTTTCTAACTTCCGCTCCTGATTGTGCGGAAAAACGCGTTAACCAAACATAGCCTGTGCTGTTATCCAACATCACGCTTGCCCGAACACTATACAAAGGAATGTCGTCTCGAATAATGGTAACATCAAAGGGTTCGGCATCGATTCTTCCTATTTTCAGATCAACCCGCGTACCTTTTTTACCGCGCAATTTTTTATAAACATCTTCTCTTTGAATCCCCCTTGCGCTTTTACTATTAATTTCTAAAACCCAATCACCTGCTTGTATTCCCGCTTTTTCAGAAGGACCACCCATCACTGGCGCAATGACTGTAATATAATTATTCAAAATATCAAACTCGATGCCAATGCCCTGGAATTTTCCCCGGAACATTTCATCAATATTTTTTTGATCTTTGGCCGAAATGAATACAGAATGTGGGTCTAGTTCATCCATAATCCCTTTAAAAGCACCATCCATAAGGACGTCCATTTCTATTTCTTCATAATACAGTTGATTGATATAATATAAAATTTGGTTCATTACTTTGAATTTATTCTCAATAACAGCATAAGAATTTTTCTGTTCTGAATAAATAACCCGGCTAAACGGAATTACGAGAAGAAAACCCGCAGTAAATCCGGCCAACCAACCCCATTTGGTTAAGTTTTTAAATAAATTCACTAGAAAAAAATAGTTATAGTCCGAAATAAATAACGGTGCGTAGCGTTATTCCATGAAGAGCTGATGCTGGGGAATCGTTAATCGGAAGATGTCCATTGAGTTTCCATTTTCCAGCAGCAATCGTCCCCCTATTATATCCCGCACTTATACGCAACCCCATTCTATCAAGAAATTGCCATTTAATAGCAACATAGGGTTGAAAATTAAAAAAAGTGCCACTTAATTCCGTCATAGTGCCGGCCACATTAATGGGGCGAAGTCCGTTTTCACGATAATCCTTGGCTGCATCATCAAATTTTCTGCCTGTTTCATCAAGTTGTACCAAAATGGTATCACCGATCATTTCACCATACATATTATTACCAAAATTACCCCATCGAGGCGTACCAATATGTTGGTCGATTGACAGCGTATACCGCCCAATTCCCATTAAAGCACCTGCCATTACTTCTAGGTCTCTAAATATTGGAAAAACATATTCAGTTGTCATGGCGCCGAGTAAAAAATTAAGCCGCGCTTTTACTGACAAATTATCTGAAAAATTATATAGTGTATCCCCATTGGCTTCATTGCCAAAAGCTGGTTTTTGATATCCATCTACGTTATCGCGGTTTGCAAACATTTTAATGCCAAATACATTGCTTGCTTGGGAAGCGCCTATTCCCGCGTAACCACCCAGTCGCCAGGGCCCTGACATTTGGGCAAAGCCTTCACCACCATAAAAGACCAAAGGCCTGGTTCTTAGTTCGTCCACATTTAACCCTAAAGAATTCAGTAGAGACGCCCCTGGAACCGTGTCTAATATCATATACATTGTGCTAAACCCAATTCCCCCACCATAGGTGGTTTCGGTTGGATAAATATCTCCTTGGGCTTTTGCAAGAGAGATTACAAACAGAAATACTATGATAAATTGTTTCATCAAGTCAAAATAGGCGCTAAACAACTAGCGTTCAATTTATTCCGGATGTCTTGAATATCGAAAGATAATTGTGCTTTTTTCTGTGGAATATAGGTGGCCTTTTTCTTGATATATTCGAGGGTGAACACCTATATTGATATGAGCATCTAGGTAAGGGTATTCATATTATCAAAGTAACCTCGTCAATTTTATCCATTCTAAAGAACAGGAAAAAATCCTTTGTTCTTTAGGGTGTTATTTTGTTTATGTGTTTTTACTTCTGGGTTATTCGCCACTGGCGATCTTTATGTCTTCGGAACGTTTGATTTAAATAATAATGGGAAAAGTGAAATATTAAAGCTTGGTGGTCTTTCTGCGCAGTTAGAATATATTGAATTAGGTACTGATGGGCGTCATCACACGCTTTGGACCTATAGTCCTGATGAAGGGACGGTTGTTATCGATGCAAAGTTCAACGATTTAAATAACGATGGCATAAAAGAAATTGTCGTTATCCAAAAATCCAGCAAGAATTCCGAGTGGTTAAAAGTGTTTGAGTGGAATGGGCAGGGCTTTTCCTCAAATTTTCAATCGGTTGAAAACAGTCCTCTAGAAAACAATAAAATTCGGCCCGCAAATTTGACTTTTTCTTCAAATGCTCACGCTGTTTCAATGTCTACCCCTTCACGCAGAGTTGCGTTGTTTTCGCTTCAAATAAAAAATGGTCAGTTGTTACAATCAGATATACGGTTTGGGACGGGCCCCCTTGTGAAGAATGGATATGGGCCTGTATACTCCGGACTTTTTTCCAGTGGAGAGGATACGTTTGTAGCCTTAATGAGCCCAGAAGGAAATGTTCTCAAAACAATTGTTTTCTCAATTTCAAACCCCACAGAAATACTTGCATCAGACGTCTTAGCCATGCATGGGGCTCAGGTTATTTTAGGCTCAGACATACAGCCTTTTGATGAAAATAAAGATGGGCAAGAAGAATTATTAGTGCCCTTTGCAACTGGAGAAGTGTATTCTCTTGCTTTTTCTGATAGCAGACTCACTTTTACTGAAAGTAAATTAAGTCAATCTAATCTGTTCGGGATGAAATCTGCGGCGGGTGAAACTGAAATCAACAACACGCTTTTATCGCGCGTAGAGAGCGGATTACACGATTCCATCTTCTTGCAGAATCCGGGCCCTGCAATTAGCGATTCGCTTTTATTGCTTGTAACAGACACGCTTTTGCTTGGAGACACTTTGAACTTGTTTGTTTTACCCGATTCTGCTTCAACGTTTTACAGCTTTAGCTGGCGCACTACCCCGCCCTCTGGAATGCTTTTTAACCCGAAGACATATCAAATAAAGTGGGTCCCCACGCGCAACCATATTGGTGTTGTGGATGTTGCGTATGCATTAAACATACGCGTTAGTGAGGCTCTTAAAAGCGAACAAGATGAGCTGGGTGATGCTCATTATATATATCCTATTCTTGAGGCGCATGATTCATCAATGATTATCCTTATTGGCGACACAATAAAGCCACCGGAGCCCCTTGTTTTAATTCCCCCTCGGTTCCACCGGGTAAGTGTAACCACAAAAGATATTAATGAAAGCGATCGTTTTCTTTTTGAGGGCGAAACGCCTTTCGGCGCCAGCAGCATTAACAATAATAGTGTAATCACTATCGGCGTGTCAGCAAATCTTAGCACAATAAAACAAAATAAATCCGCTGCGTTCAATTTTAAATCGTCGGGTGATCGGCCAGATTCTATCAGCACTCTTTCTTTGGTTCATGACCTCAACACAAATATTCTTTATATGTCTGTTTTTCCCCCGCGAGATACTATCACCCAATCCTTTGATCCAGAGGGGTTTAATAATAATTTTTACAACTATCCGGAATATTTTTTTGAGGGGTTTCCATCAAATTTGAGCATGGATTCAACAACAACAGGTGCACTAACTTTTCTTTCGTGCGATACGGCGTTTTCTGGCAACATTTCCCTTTCTTCCCCGCTCTATAATCAGGATCATGATATTGCTATATTTTACTTTGGTGGTCGTCCATATTCAATCAGGGGAGATATCAGTGTAAAAAAAGATGGTTCCCAAAAAACAATTACTGAAATCGATTTTGATTCATCTATAACGCCGCTGCAAATCAGCGCGTGGCTGACCCCTGCAACCCGAGACACTTTTATTTTTCATTCTGATTCAATACCAGATACTTTAAAAACAAAAACAGGTTTCCAGTCTTTTTATTCCCCAGCTACTAAACTAAAATATAAAACCCCACCCGTGGAAAAGCTTGAAGACCTTGGGCCAACAAAAGAGCCACAATCAACTCAAACAAACACGGCAAAACTTGAAATTCTATCTGCAGATTCTACATTGGTGGTTCCTGAAGGCTCTTTGTCTTTTTTGCCTAAAGAACCATCACCTATTACCATAGACACAATGAAAGCGCCCGAACCTGTGGCAACACCAGATAGCACATGAAATTATTTCAATTCATTTTCATAGTATCTATCAATATTCTTGTTTCTCAAGGATTAAAAATTACACACATGGAGGGCACGTATGATTTAGATGGGGACGGCTTTCAGGAGTTTGCTTCTGTTGAAGAAGGTTTGTTGGAAAATAAAAAGTCCTCTGTTATTCGTTATTACGAGCTCGATGATGATGGATATCAAAAAATGGGGTGGGAATTAGAGGCTCCAGATGGGCTCTTGGGCAATTTTGTAAATGTTAAATTGGGCGATCTAGATGGAGATGGGGTCCCTGAGCTTATTACTGTTTCCAACTTTGCTGAGCTTGATCGTGATGAATTATTACAACCAATTGCGTTTTATTACTATTGGGATGGAGAGCGTTTCAGCGAAGATGCTGGCAGTGTTTTAAATTTGTCTGGTGGAAGAAATTTTGTCCGGGCACATAATTTTGTTTTGATGGATTACGATGGCGATATGGATCAAGAACTCGCTGTTTCCTTGGGTAGCCCTTTGCGTGAAATAGTTATCCTTGATTTAAATGATGCCGGGGAATGGTATGTGTTACAATCTGTAAAGCCAAGTGGCATGAGTTCTGGCGTAGGTGCAATTTTTGTTGCTGCTGTTGATTGGAACCACGATGGGTACGATGAAATTATTGCGTTTTCCCCAGAAGGAAATATTTTGCGCGCGCAACCCTTTTATAATCCCGGGGCGGAGTTGATCATGGGTGACAATCAAGACACACCAATCCCCGGCTTGGATGGTTTAATACCAAACGCTATTTCTACGACAGATTGGGACAAAGACGGCCTCATAGACGTATTGTTGCCGTTTTATAACGGGGACATTTTTGCGTTAGCTCTCACTGATGATTTCTTATCTGTCGAAAAACTAATTATTGAGGGTGGCCCTCTTTCCAGTATGCGCGTTGCTGACTTCAATCAGGACACTTATGATGATTTATTATTGGTGTCTGGCGATCTTAATCTTCTAACGCTTGCTCATGGTAGCGTTGATGGTCTTATTGAGTCTGAAGAATATTTTGCCTTAGAAGAAAAAGGCGTGCGCGGTGCCCAGGTTTTTTCAGCTCTTCCGATTGTTGTCCGCGGTATTTATACGGGCTCGGTTATTGCCGCTGGGTGGGATGGAAGTGAAACTGCTGTTTTTATTGCTGAGCTCGGCCATGGGCCAGAACCAAAACGGCCAGAAGTGGTTCAAATTGATCCTCAGGAAGAAGACGTACTGGATGTTTTCCCTCACATTCCAAAAGAGGAAATATCTTTACCTCAAATCCCAAGGCCTTTGATAACAATGGGTCAGCCTCTTCCGGGAGGTGTTTTGCCTCGACATGTTTTAACGGTAAACCAATCTTTCGCATATACTGTGCCCGAAAAGGGGGAAAACACATTTTATAGTTTCCGCTGGCTGCAGCCCCCCCCAAAAGGAATGTTTTTTCATTATGATTCGCGCTCAATACGCTGGATTCCCGATGAAACACAGCTTGGAGCATATAAACTAGCTTACCACGTAGAACATAAATTGGGCGAAGAGGTCGTGCCAATGACAACAAAAGAAGACTCCATGCTCACCTATAAAGTTATACCAAGCCTAGAGGGGGGGGATGAGCGTCTTTGGATTTATGTTAACGATCCACCAATGATTGCTTCGGAGCCACTGGGGACGGAATTCGTTGCTGGCGACACTTTTATATATAAACCCCTTGTTTTAGACAGAAACCCTGATGTGACTCTTAATTTTTCCCTAGAGGTTCATCCCGAGGGGATGGCCTTTGATGGGCTTGGTGTATTAAGTTGGAAAACCGACTCTACTCATGTGGACGTATATGATATTAGATTGGTGGTTAGTGATGGTTTTGATCGAGTAACACAAAACTTTTCTCTTTTTGCTCGAGCTGGGGTTAAAATTTTATCTGAAGCCTCCATTGATGCTACGGTTGATGAGCCCTACGAGTATAAGGTGGAGATTTGGCGTCCTGACTTAGAACACCTTCTTACTTTCGGCCTTACTGAAATGCCCGACGGAATGACAATTAATAATGTTGGGTTGGTTTCTTGGACGCCTGCAGTTTCACAAATTGATACGCAACATTTCACTGTGAAAGTAAATCATGGCGTTGCGCGCGACTCTCAGAGAGTCTCTCTATATGTCAACCACCCTCCTATTATAAATGACGCGCCCCTAAATATGAACGTCATTAATCTTGGGGAAGAATACCGGTTTCAGCTTGGCATATCTGATCCAAATACTAACGACGATCTTATCTACACGGCCACTGAAATGCCCGAAGGAATGCGAATGGATCCTTATTCCGGCATGATTGTTTGGGAGCCAATGCGTGAAAATATTGATTTTTCACATTTAACCTTGGAAATAAGTGATGGTCGCGCAACTCGAAAAATTGAAGCGGATTATTTTGTTAATGCCCCAATTAACATTGTTTCTATTCCTCCGATGCAGGGGGCCGTTGGAGAAACTTACCAATATCAAATCATGTCTTCTGATATGAATCGCGGGACCTTACTTCCCTATAATGAAGTTGTATCATTATACTCTACAGACAATTATCGCATTTATTCTATTCAAATCAGTGATGATGTTTATATAGAAAACATCGATCGTTATCTTATGGACTGGCAAAACTCAGAGGCTGTTTATCTCACAGAATCAGATGTTTTAGACACGCTCTCGCTTGAGGTTTCTCGATTAAACATAAAAAAATATGTTCATTCTGTTTTTTGGGAAGATGATCGACTAAATATTATAATAGAGTCCATCGACGATCGTACCGTAGCAATAAAAGATATCCTCTGGGAGTTTTTTCAAGGTAATAAGGGTCGGCCGCCAAAAATTGTGGCGAGAAAATTGAGTCCTGTAAAATATACATTATTAGAGTTTCCAGACGGTATGGAGGTGGATGAATATACCGGCACTATTTCATGGACACCATCTATTGAACAAATTGACAAACAACTTGTATCATATCTCATTTCAGATGGCTATACAAAGGACGAACAGTCTTTTAATGTGTATGTAAACCATCAGCCGGTTATTGTTTCTAATTCTCCGGTATCGGCCATGGTTGGTGAGGTTTTTAAATATCAAATACAGGTTGAAGATAAAAATAGTGATGCTGATTTACTTTTTACTTTGCTCAAGGCGCCTCAGGGGATGCAAATGAGTAAAGGTGGAAAGGTGGTTTGGATACCCAAGTCCGGTCAAATCGACGAAAACCGTTTCACCTTTCAAGTATCCGATGGTTACAACAATGATTCACAGAGTGGAAAAATATATGTCAATATTAATCCAAATATTATTTCTACGCCGCGACCCGTTGCCCTTACCGGCCATCAATATAAATATCGGGTCGTGGCGGAAGATTTAAATAAAGACCCTGTAGCCTATAAGGCGGTTAAGTTGCCAAAATATTCTACCTTTAACCGGAAAACGGGCGTTCTTTCGTGGAAGCCGCGACCAAATCAACGCGGCCCCAATGATATTATTTTAATTGCGTTAGATGCGCGCGGTGCGGTGACTTCGCATGAATTCCAAATCCACGTATTTGAGGACCCTAGTGCACGACAAATGATTAACACTGGGTGGCCTTTATTATTGTCCTTTGTAGGTGTGATATTTGCCTGGGGTATGGCGCAGATATAGTTACAGTTAAACGCCAATAATATCCATTAATTTTTTTTCGTCCCCCGGACTGAGCTTAAACTTGACCTCTATGCTATAGATATCAAGCCCAGACAAATCTAATTGGGAAAGCTTAACTACGTCTTTTGTTGTTGTGATGGCCATTTCTGCGGTTGAATTCATTATTTTCTTTTTTGCTTTTTCAACGTCGGCTTGAGTATAATCGTAATGATCGACAAACGTCATAGCCTCCACAACATAAAGCCCGGCGTTCTTTAATGTTTTAATAAACCCCCCGGTGTCACCAATGGCTGAGATAGCCAGGATTTTCATACCTTTATTAATTTCTTTTAACTTACCATCAATCGCGGTCGTACGCACGCCTATTAGCTCGCTCTGAAACCATGGGCGCTTGGTTTGTTTCGCCATAGCAATCAAAAAACCGGCCGGTTTTTTTATGTTTGATTTAGTAAATATCAAAAGATCTGCACGCTTTAGGCTCATCCACGGTTCCCGTAAAAAACCATAAGGAAGCAATTTGTGTTCAGCGCGCGTATCCTGGCTATTAATAAGCACAATATCTATGTCCCGCTCTATGGCTCTATGCTGAAAGGCGTCATCCATGATAATTATATCCGGGCCAAAGTTTTTTATAAGAAACATTCCCCCTCGATGCCTGTTTGAATCTACAACAACAGGAACGCCAGGTAGTTTCTGTGCGATTAGGGTTGGTTCATCACCAAAATTTCTCCAATCGTCTACTGGTTTTTCCCCATCTGTGACAAGTTGCGTTCCGGCTGTTTTTCGGCCATATCCTCGGCTTAACACCCCCACCTTTATCCCGTTTTTTAAAAACAGTTTTACTAAATATATTACTGCTGGAGTTTTTCCTGTACCGCCGGCTGTAATGTTTCCAATGCTTATAACTTTTGTAGGAAGTTTTCTAGATATAAAAAATCCAAATGTATAAAAAATGTTTCTCCAAAACACAATCCCCCAATACAACATTGCTAAAGGAAAAAGAGCATATCTTAATCTGGATTTAGTTGGCCGTTTCCATTCCAACACGACGCCTGGCCTCTTTCTCTAGTTGATTTAATTTTTCTTCCAGTTTGCGGATACAGTTATCAAAGTTGTCTGTTTTATCAAACATTAGCGGTTCCCCATATATTTGAACTATTCTTCCAAATGGTTTTGCCAAATAAAATGTGTCCCAGTTTTTAAACGACCAGCGTTTTGTGGATTGTCCTGCGGCCGGCACCACAATCGCTCCTGTTTTTTGTGCCGCACTAATTGTCCCAGCCTTTGCTTTTTTCGCGGGCCCCTGGGGTCCATCTGGTGTTATCGCAACAACATTGCCTTGCGTTTTTAAAATTGTCAACATTTCATTATATGCTTTTTTACCACCATCCGTTGAAGAGCCCCGAATTAGTTTCCACCCTAACTTTTTACCTGTTCGTGCTATAATTTCCGCATCTGGATAGTGGTTCCCTGCCATGCCATAAAATTGATTCTTTGCTAGGTTCATAAATACGGTTAAAAACGAATTGTGCCAAGTCGCTATAATAACAGTTTGACCGTTCTCAATCGCAAATTTATAGTATTTTTCACCGTCTACTTCCCAGCGGTTGGTATAATAAAAGAGCCGGAGCATCAAAGAGCCAATTTTTTCTCCGACCCAAACAAGCAATCGAGTTTTTAGTCTTTTTTCGTTTTCTGGGTTAGCCATGGGTTGTTCTTTTTAAAATAAGCTTTGCGGCACGACCATATGCTCCCGGCAAGCCCAGCAATCGTCTAACCTCTTCGTAACCGTCTCTCATTTTTCGTCTCTCATTTCTATTTTTCAAGAGCAATATAAGCGCCATGGAAAGGTTTTTTGCTGTTGCTTCTTGTTGTAAAAATTCTGGTACTATTTTTCTTCCCACAATCAAATTTGCCATTGAAATAAATGGTGCTCGATTTATTTTTTTTGCGATTTGTCCTGATAGAACAGAAAGTTTATAGCAAACCACTTCCGGTGTATCTAATACAGCACATTCTAGTGTCGCTGTACCTGAGGCGGTCAACGCTACTGTTCCGTGGGCCATTGCTGCCCTTACGTCTTGTTCTTCATATAATAAGTTCTGGATCACGTTCGGTATTATCACACCGCTGGCTTTGCCAACAATTATTTTTAATTCTGGTATTTCTGAGCGAAGCATGGCAATCGTGCTACAATAAATTGGCCAGAGCCTATCAACCTCCTGTTGGCGGCTTCCCGGTAAAAGGGTAATAATATCATCTGATTTAGATAGGCCGTGTTTAGATAAAAACATCGTTTTATTTGTCTCTGGCCCAACAATATCAGAAAACGGGTGGCCAACAAAATTGGTAATAACACTTCGTGCTTCAAACCAGTTCTTTTCAAAAGGAAAAATAGATAGCGATTGGTCAATATAGCGCTGAAAAACTTTGATTCTTTTTTCTTTCCATGCCCATAGTTGTGGCAAAATAAAATAAGTAATGGGAATCTTTAGTTCTGCGCTCTTCTTTGCCAGTCGCAGATTAAACCCCGGGTAATCAATCAAAATAATTCTGTTTGGCTTAAGCTCTTTTAATCTGTCCAGCGTGCGATTCATTGCGGTAAACATAAAGGGTAAGTGCTTAATTACTTCCGAAAACCCCATAATTCCCAGTTCATCGGTATGATACATCCTTTCTAAGCCTTCTTGTGTCATTCTGTCTCCGCCGTGGCCGACAAAACGGCTTTCTGGTTGCACTTTTTTTATTGCCGTCATTAACGCTGCTCCATGTACGTCTCCGGATGTTTCGCCCGCAACAATAAAAAATGTGATTGGGCTAGCTTTATTAATCATAATATAATTGTTTGGCCTAAGCGCGCTTACATTATAAAAAAATTTGTGTGCGAAGCGCTATGAGAAGCAAAATAAAAAAAATGTTTTGTATTGTGCGTTTTTCAGTTCTAAGACTTTTTATAATTCCTTTGGGGGGGCGATTATCTGGGCTTCTCCATCGAACGATGCGCGGTAAAACCGCCGGTACGTTTTTTTTATATATTTGATATTCTTGACCAAATAGCTCTTCTAATTTTTCTTCTTCTAGTGCAATGATAAGAGAATATTGAATAATAAAAAACGTTAGTGTTGTCGCGATCATTAACCAAAGATTTGCCGCTCCTGCGATAAAGACAATGCCCACATACATAAACATATTACCGGCATATAGCGGGTTTCTGACAAAAGCGTATGGGCCTGCAGAACATAGTTTTTTTGCTCCTACATTCCGTGTTCTGGTTTCACCGCCCGCATATGAAACAGACCAAATCCGTATTGTTTCTCCCGCGCATAATAGCATCGCACCTATATAAACATATAGAATTTCAGGGCGGGCAAAATAAACAATCATAACCCCTATTGGGATTGGGGTATAGCTTCTGTATTTAAAAAAAAATTCCCGGAGATCCATTAATGTAGGTCTTCTAATATTGTGTCGTGGATTTGCATTGCAATATCTAGGGCTTCTCTTCCTGCTTTTCCATCAACAATTGGCTTTTCTTTTCCTTGAACAGACGCAACAAAATTTTCTAATTCCATTTTCAACGCATCTTGTTTTTTGAGTGTTGGTTTTTCATAAAAAATTTGTCTGTGTTTCCCGTTGGATTTTAGCGGGGCTGACATTATTGCATTAGGATCTGTTTTGCTCGCATCCATCGCCCTGTAAACCTCTGTAAGGCCAATCAAAAAATCAATTGTAATATATAAATCCTGCTGAAATACTTTCATTTTTCTCACACGGTCTTTTGCAACCCTGCTTGATGTAATGCTGGCAACTGTACCATTTTCAAATCTTATCCTTGCGTTGGCAATGTCTACAGATTCGGTCATGATAGATACTCCGCTCGCATGAATTTGTTTTACCGGTGAGCGTACAATTGCTAACACTAAATCTATATCGTGAATCATCAAATCCAACACAACCGGGATATCGGTTCCTCGGCTCATATATGGCGCGAGTCTTTGCACTTCAATAAATTTCGGATTAATATTAAAATTGGCCAGGGGGAGTAGGGCCGGGTTCAGGCGTTCGATATGTCCTACTTGAATAATTGTTCCTTTTGTTTCGGCCAAGGCAATTAATTCGTTTGCCTCTTCTACTGTTTCAGTTATCGGTTTTTCAATAAAAACATGTTTCCCGTTTTCTATACAAATTTTGGCGGTTTTATTATGGTTCTGAGTCGGGGTTACAATAGAAACGGCCTCTACTTTTTTCAACAGTCCCTCAAGAGATTCAAAAGGCTTTGTTTTAAACTTTAATGCGGTTTCGACACACTTACGCTTATTAATATCGTAAACACCCACAAGCTTCGTGCTGCCCATTTTTGCAAAGTGTTTGGTGTGGTGATATCCAAGGTGGCCTAAACCAACAACGCCAATTTTAGTTGTTTCTTCCATATGCCCAATAACAGCTTGTTCTAAAGATAGAAAATTACAGCAGATATTTTATACATCGTTAAAAGTATAAACCCTTGCATTTCATTTGGCGCGGGGGCAATTTTCCGAAGATAAATTTAAAGTTCTTCTTACGATTAGGGTGTTTTTTTATCATGAATGAAAACGTTAAAATTTTTGTTGGGCTCTTGGTCCCGGCCGCAACGTTCGTTGCCTTTTTTTTCTCTATTTTTTTAGAAAATTATGTTTTGGGGATGTTTTTATCAATTTTTGGGATTAGTTCCTGGTTATTCTTTACTTTCGTTGTGAAAGCTTACTGGCACCAAATAACGGGGAACGTCATTATTGTTTTTGGTGCGCTCTTGGCCGTCTCGGTGTTCTTAGACGCGGGCATAGAACAAAATATGTTCGGTGGTCTCAATTTTCTATCTAAGGGCGTTGCATATTCAACAATATTACTTTTTTTCTCTGTTTTGCTTGGCGTTTTATTTAAAAACATGGCTCCAAATATTTCTACCTCAAATGCGCAAATAATCTCTCGCGATCCTGTCGCTGTTCCCACTATAAACAATAATGATTTGGGGAAAAACACGGACAATACCGATGTGTCCAATTATTATATGGAAGACGATCCCGACTATTTAGGCTACGGTGAGGAAAATTTTCCAGGATACGGAGAGTATTTTCAAGAAGACGACGAAGAATAATGTTTTCTTAGTTTACTGAAAAAGAGAGCTCCCTTTTTAGTTCGTTAACAAGCCTCCCCACTCGCTGGTCTTTTTTTGTTTTATCTTCCATAACTCTACATGCGTGTAATATTGTTGAGTGGTCTCTTCCCCCAAAATATATTCCTAAGCTTACAAATGGCGTGCCTAAAATCTGTCGACATAAATAAATTGAAATTTGGCGCGCTTCTGCAATTTCCATTTTCCTACTCGGCCCCACAATTTCTTTCTCCTTTATATGTGTTGTTTCTGAAACACGGCGAACAATATCCTCTGTGGTTATATCGTAAATCATACTTGATCCCAATCGTTCTTTAACAACCTTTTTTGCTAGACTAAAATCAATTTCTTTTTTGGCCAAAGAAGAATGTGCGAGCAGGCGTATTATCGTGCTTTCTAACTCTCTTACGTTGGTTTTTATATGAGTGCCGATAAACTCTATGATGTCATACGAAAGTTTTAGCCCGTTTTGCTCAGCTTTTTCCATAACAATCGCTACGCGCGTCTCGAAATCTGGTGGCTGTATATCAGCAGATAGGCCGGAACTAAAACGAGAAAGAAGGCGGTCTTGCAGCCCAACCATTTCACCCGGGTATCTATCCGCTGTCATTACAATTTGTTTTCCCGCCTGAAAAAGCTCGTTAAAGGTGTGAAAAAACTGTTCCTGTGTTTGTTCTTTTCCTTGAAAAAACTGAACATCATCAATTAAGAGAATGTCTGTGTTTCTATAGGATTTTGAAAATTCGACTGTTCGATTTTTCTGTATAGAAGATATAAAATCTAAAGTAAATTTTTCGCTGGAGGCACAAACAACTCTCTTGTTTTTTTGGCCTTGAAAAACGTTGTTTCCGATTGCGTGAAGAAGGTGGGTTTTCCCCATACCAACGCCCCCATATATTACCAGGGGATTAAAAGATTGCGTTCCTGGGGCCTCTGACACGTTTAAAGCTGCGGCTTTAGCGAATTGATTGTTTGATCCTTCTATAAAAGACGCTAGTGTGTATTTTTCGTTTAATTGTTTATTTCTATTGTATTGTTGCTTTGTGTTCGGATTTCTCTCGCTTAAATTGGCGCGTGTCTTGTTTTTTCTTCCTTCGGGTGAAACGGTATACTTTATTGTAATTTGTCCTCTATAAACCGACTCTACTTCGTCCTTTATTGTCTCTTTATAATGAGACTGTATCCACTCAAAAAAGAATTGGTTTGGAACTTCAAGCACAAGCTCGTTTTCGCTTAGCCCTATTGATATTATTGGATCAAACCATGTGGAATAGGCGTGTTGTGGTTGGTTTGTTTTTATTCTTGCCTTTGATTTTTCCCAAACCTTTGAATGATTCATATTTAAGTTTTCCACATTTTTTCCACAATCAGATATTTCTCAATTTAAACTGTTTTTTCATAACACAACAAACCCATTTTCTTTTCTTTTTTGTCTAGTGCCGTTCAATTGCTTTTAACCATTTCATTTTGTCTTGTTTAAGAATCTTCGGTACTTTCATCGGCTAATTTTGGAGCAATTATGAAACGCACGTATCAGCCCAGTAAAAGAAAAAGAAAAAACAAACACGGTTTTCGCTCAAGAATGTCTACTGTTGGGGGTAAAAAAGTGCTCGCTCGCCGGAGAAAGCGCGGCAGAAAAGTCCTTTCTGCATAAAAAACGTTTTTAGTATGGGTCTTTTAGATAATATCGTGCGAAGTTTCTTTATTAATGTGGTTAAACTATATCGTGTAGCTATTTCTCCTTTTCTTGGGTCAAACTGCCGATTTCATCCCACTTGTTCACAATATTGTATTGATTCTTTCGAGTCTTTACCCGTTGCTCGAGCTTTGTTTTTGTCTATTAGTCGTATCCTGCGATGTAACCCCCTTTCTTCGGGCGGGCCCGACCCGGTTCATAAATAGATGGATCGTAATACTCTTTTCGCCTTTGCTTTAATTGCCGTCATTCTCATTTTAACCCCGTGGTATATGAATGTTGTTAGCCCGGTCTCCGACCCTTCCGCTTCTGATTCTCTCTCAACCTTAGTGACGGGAGATTCGCAAACAAATAAAAAAATATCGCGGTCGGCGGCCACCCCGCTGCAGGACGCGGTTAGCTCAGAAACCTTAAGCTCTACCCCCGAAACGGTCATAGCCGTAGAAAACGGCCTTTATTCAGCAGAAATCAGCAATATAAGCGGGGGCTCTTTTGTTTCTTTTGTTTTAAATGATTATGTAAAATATGATTCTTCTTTTGTAAACGTAATTGATGCGCTAAACACTCAAAACTTAGTTGTTGGTTTTGTTTCTTTAGACGGAGATCTAGTTTCTTTAGATCGTGCTTGGACCGTTCTCAGCTCTGGGCTGAGAATGTCTGCGCGCAAAAAACAACAAACAGTTGTTTTTGAAACTTCCTTTAACGGCCGCTCTATTAAAAAACGGTTAACTTTTTCACCAGGCACATACATAATCGGTCTAGAGGTCATTTTTGAAAACCCAGAACAATATGTTTCTCGGGGAACCTATAGCCTTTCTTGGTCCGGCGGGCTCGCGCCAACCGAAAAAAACACTAAAGACGAGTACACGTATTTTAAAGGGTATGCGCTTTTAGGTGATGAGCTTTTGGGTGACGACGCCGAAGGCGGACAGGGCTCAGAAGCAAAACAGTCCGGCACAACGAACTGGACCGCAACAAAAACTAAATATTTTATTTCTGCGATTATGCCCTCAGTTCCTGGCGTTGGTGCCCTTGTTTCTGGTGTTCTTGATGGGGGGCGCCCTCTTTTCACAACCCAGCTGAACCAAAGCACGTCCGCCGGTGGAAGCTTTAGCCTGTATGTCGGGCCCTTAGAGTATAACAGGGTTCGTTCTTTAGGTGTTGACCTTGAAAACACAATGAATCTTGGCTGGGCCCCAATTCGTCCGTTAGGGCGGCTTATAACGTGGTCTCTAACAAAAATGTTTCAAATCATTCCAAATTATGGTTTTGTTATAATAATTTTTGCGTTTGTTGTAAAAATATTGTTAAGCCCCCTTACTAAAAAAAGCTTTCAATCTACTCGACGAATGCAGGACCTGGCGCCAAAAATCCAAGCCTTAAAAGAGAAGCACAAAAACGATCCTAAAAAATTAAACAGTGCTCAGGGAGAACTGTTTAAGGCTGAGGGTGTAAACCCCCTTGGTGGTTGTTTGCCAATGCTTTTGCAAATGCCAATATTAATCGCCTTTTTTACTATTTTTCGCTCAACAATTGAATTTCGTGGGGCTCCTTTTTTTGGGTGGATTACAGACTTAAGCGTGCCGGACACCCTAACTACGATTGCCGGTTTCCCAATAAACGTTTTACCTTTTCTAATGGGCGCGACCATGTTTCTTCAGCAAAAGCTTATGGCCTCACCTAGCGGCGGTGCTCAGCAAAAAATGATGATGTATTTTATGAACGTGTTTTTCCTTTTTATTTTTTACTCTTTCCCCTCGGGGCTGAACCTATATTATTCCGTTTTCAACATTTTGTCAATTGTTCAACAAAAATATCTAACCCCTTCTTCAAAAAAAAACCCTTCATTTGATACTGCTCATTAAAACAATAAAGAAAATTAAAAAATGATTTTGGGCGACACTATCGTTGCCCCCGCAACCCCCTTCGGCCACAGCGGTGTCGCAGTTACCCGAATAAGCGGCCCCCTGTCTTTTCCTATTATAAATCGGCTTTCAAAAAAAAACGGTTTTAGCAATCGCCTTGCGACCGTTTGCTCAATAGCAGATTCTGACGGAAACACAGTAGACAGGTGCGTGGTTACTGTTTACAAAAAACCTGGTTCTTATACGGGTGAGGATGTTGTCGAGATTTCTTCACACGGAAACCCAACCACGGTTGAATATATTATATTATCTGTGTGCGCTGCTGGTGCTCGGACCGCCGAGCCTGGCGAGTTCACAAAAAGAGCCTTTATAAATGGAAAATTAGACCTTGTTCAAGTCGAAGCCGTTGCCTCTCTGGTTAATTCAAAGTCCATTGAAAACACTCGGCACCAACAAAAAATATTACGCGGAAGGCTTTCTCTTTCTATTAACAATATTCGTACAAAGATTGTTTCCCTTTTGGGCCGGTTAGAACATCAAATGGATATCGACGAAGAAGAGTGGCCAACCGCGCCTCCTTCTTGGTTGGTTGATGGGGTTGATGCGGTTTATTTGAAGGTTCAACATTTTAAGAAAACGTCCAAGTTCGGTCGTTTATTAAACCGTGGCGCGACGGTTGTTATTGCCGGCCCTCCTAATGTCGGTAAGTCCTCTTTATTAAACGCCCTTTCGCAATCAAGCCGCTCTATTGTAAGCAGCTCCCCCGGAACAACCCGCGACACGATTGAAGTAGAGCTCTTAATGCGTGGGGTTCCTGTTCTCTTTATAGACACGGCTGGTTTGCGGCAACCTAAAGACGAAATCGAGAAGGAGGGTGTCCGCCGCACAAAGAACTTTTTAAAGCGGGCGGATCTGGTGCTGTCTTTAACGGATGGCCCTAAATCCAAAAAACCTCTTAACGCTGGCGCACCCACTCTAAGCGTTCTTAATAAATCAGATTTACAATCTAATAAAGCAAAAAACCCATCCGTTATACATATATCAGCAAAAACAGGTGCTGGCCTTCCTCTGTTAAAAAGAAAAATCTCCCAGCAGCTTGGAATAAACAAAATATCAACCGATTCGCCGTCTTTATCCACCTCTCGTCAGCATGTTGCTATGGTCGCCTGTTCTGATGCAATACAGCGTTCCCGTTCGCTTATTAAAAAACAACACCTGGACATAGAAATAATTGCATTTGAGTTGCGTGAGGCTCTTAACGCTGTTGATGCCTTGCTTGGAAAAACATCACCCGATGATATTTTAGATCACGTTTTTAACTCCTTTTGCGTTGGAAAATAGTTTCACGTGAAACCCTCTTCGAAATCATTTGATATTATTGTCGTCGGCGGTGGACACGCCGGCATAGAGGCCGCACAAATTGCGGGAACGCTTGGCGCGCGCGTTGGGCTCGTTACGTTAGACGTTTCGTCTCTTGGGAGAATGTCGTGTAATCCCGCTATTGGCGGACTTGCGAAAGGCCAAATGGTTAGAGAAATTGATGTTCTAGGTGGAATTATGGGCCGTGCGGCAGATAAAAGCGGGCTACAGTTTAAATTGTTAAACAAATCTAAGGGCAAGTCCGTATGGTCCCCGCGCGCCCAGGTTGATAAACGGCAATATGAAAAAACCGTTTCGGGCGCGGTTTCTTCTCACAAAAACGTAAAAATAATCGAGGGTGAAGTTGTCGGTCTAAAAATTAAAAACCATGCTCTCTGTGGTGTTGTTTTTCGCTCTGGCGAGTCCCTGGCTTGCCGCGCTGCTGTCCTCACTTGTGGAACGTTTTTAAACGGGTTGATTCATGTCGGTCAAAAAAAGATTCGTGCCGGCCGTATGGGAGAGAGCGGCGCAGAAGGAATAACGGCCTTTCTTGTTTCTCTCGGATTTTCTTCAGGAAGGTTAAAAACAGGAACGCCCCCGCGCCTTGACAAACAATCTGTTAACTGGTTGGCGTTGCAACCGTCCCTTGGGGACGAAAACCCTTTACCCTTTTCTTATCAAACAAGCGTTTTTTCTCCTCCTAATGTCCCTTGTTATCTCGCGCACACCGATATTCCGTGCAAAGAAATAATCTCAGCCAATTTAAAACAAAGCCCTATGTTTTCTGGTGACGTTGGGGGGGTTGGTCCCCGCTATTGTCCATCAATAGAAGATAAAGTTTTTCGCTTTTCAAATCAAGACCGCCACTCTCTTTTTCTTGAGCCCGAGTGGCTTAATTCAGATCAAATCTATTTGAACGGCTTTTCAACAAGCCTTCCGGAACATATACAGCTACAGGCCCTTCGAACAATCCCAGGGCTTGAATCTGTACGTTTTTTCCGGCCTGGTTATGCAATAGAATATGATTTTTTTCCGCCAGCCCAGCTGAAAAGCTCTCTAGAAACAAAAGATGTTTCAGGTCTTTTTTTCGCAGGACAAATCAATGGAACCTCCGGTTATGAAGAGGCGGCTGCGCAGGGGCTTATTGCTGGAATAAATGCACACCAACACACAAGGGGAGAGGCCCCTCTCACCCTTAATCGCGACGAGGCCTACATTGGTGTTCTTATTGACGATTTAATTACAAAAGATACGCTTGAGCCGTACCGCATGTTCACCTCTCGTGCAGAGTATCGAATATTACTGCGTTTTTCAAACGCACATGCGCGTTTACTAGAAAAAACAGAGGCTTTTTCCTTGCTTAGCAATAAGAATATTAAACAAGTCCGGGCAGCAATGAGCGGGCTTAATAAAATCATGCTTTGTCTTGAGCGGTCCGTTTACCCAGACAAAATAAACGAAATCCTTTCGGACGTAAACGAAGCCCCTCTTTCTCATCCGGTGCCCGCAAAGCAAGTATTAAAACGCCCAAAAATTAATATTGATGCTCTTCCTGAGGAACTTTTTTCTGATCTCTCCATAAGCACCCTCCCTCAACATGTTTTGTCTGAGAGCTTTATTGAGGCTGAGGCCCTCATTAAATATTCGGGCTACATTAAAAGGCAAAACGATCAAGTAATAAAACTAAAAAGACAGGAGAGACACCCTATTCCTTTTGACTTTAATTATTTGGGCGTTACAAGCCTTTCAAATGAGGCGCGCGAAAAGCTCGCTTTCGTTCGTCCGCAAACCCTGGGACAGGCAATGCGCGTTTCCGGCGTATCTCCTGCAGATGTTTCTGTTTTGTCCGTTTTTCTTTCAAAAACATAAGCGTTTCACGTGAAACCCTTTTGAACGTTTTCGAATCACAGCCCGAATTTTTTAAGGCGCTCTCTTCTGCGGCTGTTTTTAGTGAGGCCAAGTCCTATATTGAAAACAAAACCGGATTTTTTTTAGAGATTAACAACCCCTCTGCTCAATCTGTGTTTATTGGGGCCCTTTTTCACGCCCTCAATCAATCTGTTTTTGTTGTACAAGAAAACGAGGGGGGCGCTGAGGGGTCGTACGAAAACCTTTCTGATCTTATTGGTGACCGCGCCTTCATTCTTCCTAATTGTGAAGAAGACACCCTTAGCGTTCCTGGCCTTGTTTTTTCATCGCGCACCGTTTTTTCTCGTTCCCTGTCTGCGTTACTCTCTGACAGGGCTGGCGTGTTCGTGTCCTCTTTAGGTGCGATTAAAACAAAAATTCGTTCCCCTAAAAAGATTGTTTCAGGTGTTCTTACCCTTGAAACTGGAGACACCTTTCAACAATCAACAATTGTAGAAAAACTGCTTCTTTGGGGTTATGAGCCCGCAGACCCCTGCCTTACACCAAAAACTTTCGCAAAAAGGGGCGGTATCCTTGATGTTTTTACTGAATTTTCCGGTCATCCCTTGCGCTTTGAATTTCTTGGTGATAAAATAGATTCTATTCGCATTTTTAATCCCGATACACAGCTTTCTGAGGGCCTTCGATCCACGTGTGTTCTTTTTCCGCCCGTTTTTTCTCCCAGTAACGATGAAATAAATCTAAACAATATAATAGAAGAGGCCTGTTCTGTCGTATTATACATAACGTCAAAAGGTGTCTCCTTTTTAAGTGCCGACAATTCTATAAAAATAGAGACCGTCGCGCTTAAACCCCCAAACAATGGCCTAGCAAAAAGCAAAAAAGTAATTGATGGCGTTTTGGACAACAAAAAAATTGTTTCGTTCTTTTATAACCCAACAAAACGTTCGCTTTATAGACAAAAAGAGCTTTTTCCGTTAAGTTTTGGGCCTTCCGGTGGCTTTTATTCTTCAACCCTGGGCGTTGCCTATTTCTCGCCACCGCTTGGGACCAAAAAAACTAAGCAACCCTCTTTTTTTACCCCTCACACAAGCCACAATATTGCGTCTTTAAAAGATCTTGCGTGGGGAGACCTCCTTGTTCATCAAGATCACGGGCTTGGGCTTTATCGGGGGCTTGTTTTGATTGGAGAAAAAAACAATCAAGCAGAAAATATCAAAATTGAATATGCAGACGGGGGTTCGGTTTTTGTCCCAACAGACCGGTTTGACCGCGTTCATAAATATGTCGGAACTGGAAAGTCTTCCCCCAAACTGTCTCGCATCGGTTCTTCTTCCTGGAAAAAACAAAAAGACATTACAAGAAAAGCAACAGCTGACGTCGTTGAACATCTTGTCTCTTCATACCAGGCGCGCTCAAAACCTCGTGAATTTCATTATGCTGAGGGTGGATATTTAATGGAACAGCTTGAAAACAGCTTTCTTTTTGAGGAAACAGCTGACCAGCTCTCAGCCCTTAAGGATATAAACAAAGATCTGTCTAAAAGGGTTCCTATGGATCGTTTAATCTATGGTGATGTTGGGTTTGGGAAAACCGAAGTCGCCGTGCGCGCAGCCATGCGTGCAGTAATTTCAGGTAAAACCGTGTTTTTTTTAGCACCCACAACTGTTTTATCCGATCAGCACTACATTACATGTAAAAACCGGCTAACCCCGCTGGGCGTAAACGTCGAGCTTCTTTCACGCTTTCGAACAAAAAAACAACAGCTCACCATTATAGAAAACCTGCACCAAAATAAAATAGACGTCCTGGTCGGGACCCATCGCCTGCTAAGCAAAGACGTGCCCACCCACAACCTTGGCCTGTTGGTTGTTGATGAAGAGCATCGCTTCGGCGTAAAACAAAAAGAGACAATCCGAAAAATAAAAAACCACATTGATATTCTAACATTAACGGCAACCCCAATTCCACGAACGCTTCAACAGTCTTTGGTTGGGGTGCGAGACACTTCTAAAATTGAAACACCTCCTTTTAACCGTCGCCCCATTCGAACTTATGTCAAATATTTTGACTGGTCATTTTTAATTCGTGCAATTAAAAAAGAACTTCATCGCGGTGGACAAGTTTATTTCCTTCACAACGATATAAATGGCCTCCCTTTTTATTATGACAAATTAAAAGCGGCGCTGCCTAGCGCCAACATTGCCATAGGCCACGGCAAGATGAATAGCCGGGTTTTAGAAAAAACTGTTTTATCTTTTTTCGCTGGAAAAATTGATGTTTTATTATGCACAACAATTGTTGAGTCCGGTCTTGATGTTCCCAACGCGAACACAATAATTATAAATGGCGCCCACAAGTTTGGACTTTCTCAGCTATACCAAATTCGTGGGCGCGTTGGTCGTGGTGATCGTCGCGCCTATTGCTATCTTTGTGTTCCTCGAGATCTACAGTTACCACCAGATGCGCATGATCGACTCAAAACAATTGAATATTATACTTCCCTCGGTTCGGGATATAATATTTCTATGAAAGACTTGGAGCTTCGCGGGGCCGGCAATCTTTTTGGCTACGAGCAAAGCGGCCAAATTTCAAAGGTCGGTTTTGTGCTTTACAATAAAATGCTGGCGGACTCTGTCCTCGACAAGCGCCCTTCCGAGGGCCCCCATAAAGGCAAAAAACCTTCGGTTGTCTTTGCTGGGCCTGCGCACATTGACAGGGACTACATGCCTCGTGTCCAAGACCGCCTTTCCTTTTACCAAAAAATTTCTGAAACCCACTCTGCTGAGCAACTAGACCGTGTCTGCGAAGAGCTACGCGATCGCTTTGGACCAATCCCCGCCGCAACAAAAAACCTTATCAAAACATCTTTGATTCAGTGTTTGTTTTACTATGCTCCAATTATAAAATGTGAAATTACTTTTTCATCTGCTTCTTTTTATCTTTCGGGGCCACCGGGCGATTTGGATCCAAAACAATTTGTTTTAACTCTTAAGGAATTGTTAAAAAGTTTTTTGTGTCCCCACCAAATTGGTGTGTGCGAAAAAAACGATATGAAAATTTCCTTTAGCGTCGCGTCTCTTGATGAGGGCCTGTCTTTTTCTCAAAAATTTGGTAAATTGTTTTCACAGACCTTCTCTTTGTAATTTTAATTATGGTTAAAGCCTTTTTATTTCACAGTTTTGTGTGTTCCCCGCGCGCGCTAGGGGCTTCTCGGCCCGTTTCCTTTTTTATTTTTTGTGCTCTTCTCTTTTCTTTTTCTTTTTCGCAAACAAACGAGGCTAACACTTCTACCGATGAGCCTCTCACAACAAAAGAAGGTGCCCACCGACAGGACATTGATGGCCTCGCGGCAATTGTTGGAGACAAAACAATTTTAAAAAGCGACGTAAATCAAACGCTGGCTATGACAATTTTCCAGCGCCAACTAAACCCCCAAACGGATATTGCCGAAATCCAGGCCCTAAAAAAAGAAATTATCAAATCAATTATTAATCGCAAAATTGTTTTGATAATGGCAGAGCTCGATTCTGTCGAAGTAAAAGACAAAGACGTTGATCGGTCCTTGGACGATCAAGTTAACAATATTATTGCGCAGGCGGGGGGAGAAGAGGCCGCAGAAAAGGCCCTGGGGCAACCGCTTCGATCTTTCCGTAGAGAATATTGGTACGAAATAAAGGACATGATGATAACACAACAATATCAGCGCGAGCTTATTGGAAAAATATCTGTCAATAAAAATGACGTTCAAGACTTTTTTAAATTATATAAAGACAGTATCCCCTCCTTTCCCACAACAGTAAAAATGCGGCACCTTCTTACAAAAATAGAACCCAGCGATTCCCAAATAAACAAAACGATAAGCCTTTTAACCGAGCTCAGAAAAAACATTTTAGAAGGAAAAGAAACCTTTGAGTCTCTCGCCTCTCAATATTCACAAGATCCTGGTTCAAAAAACAGCGGGGGGTCACTTGGTTTTGTCCGTCGCGGCAATCTTGTTACTGAGTTCGAGGCTGTTGCCTTTACGCTTGGCCCCGGAGAAATCAGTCTCCCGACTAAAACGGAGTTTGGGTATCATATAATTGAAACTCAAGAAATCATGGGAGAGAAAATAAAGGTCCGCCACATATTAGTAAGCCCACCTCTCACAGACGAAGACGAAACGCTGGCTTATAATAAATCAATTTCCCTAAAAGACTCTTCGTCCACCTTACCAGAATTTATATCTATGGCTAAGGCCCACTCTATGGACGACCAAACAAATACAGCGGGCGGAAGTCTTGGGTGGATTGACCCAAACAATTATCCCATTCAAGAGTTTGGGGCTGTGCTTGGTCAAATTGCTCCGAATGAGTGCGCTGGTCCGGTTCGTTCTGAATACGGATATCATTTATTATGGATAGAAGCAACAAAACTTGGGGGACGGCCAAATCTCGCTAAACACTGGAATCAGGTAGAGGCGCTTGCGTTAAATAAAAAGAAAAGCGACTGGTTTAACGCTTGGGTAGATCGGGTCAGTAAAAACTTTTATATTAACGTTTTCAATTAATTCTTTTTTAGCTCTTTTCAACAACAATATCCACAACAATATCTTTCGAAGAAAAAAGAACCTTTGAACTTCTTTTTATAGCAAAACTTGTTTTTTTTCAACAAAAATATTATAGTTTTCCACATGAAGCCCCGGATGACCTTTCTTCTTTAAATATCATATCTATTTGGTCTTTGGGTCGTGTCTTCTCTGTTTCTTATTCTTTTTCCACACTATAATAAATAATATCTTTAATGTTTAACCTTTTATAATATATATAAAAGCATATTTTCTGACGGAAAAAGCCTTGTTAAAAGACACCAGTTTCGGTAATGTCATTTAACCGTTTAACACACAAATTTTCCATTAAATCCACATTTATTCTTTGGAAGAAGCATGAAAATTTCAACCTCGAAAACAGAGCTCCAAGCCGCTCTTCAAAAACTTTCTAAAGCAACACCAACTCGATCCACCCTTCCAATTTTAAACAGTGTCCTTTTTGACGCACAAGAAACAGGAACGGTGCTTAGGACAACGGATTTAGAAATAACCATTATCGTAAACCTACCAGCAAGCATAGAAACCCCAGGAAGCGTAGCAATTCCCCACCAAACGTTATTAGACATAACAAACGAATCACCAGAAGACACTAGAATTACGCTAACCGCAAACACAAACAACAAGATTGAAATGGTAACAGATGTTGGTGCGTATGATATTATGGGAAAGCCTGCGGAAGAATTTCCGGCAGTTCCCGAGGTTGACAACCGCAAAGAAACGGGCCTTTCTACAGAAGCGCTAAGAGACATGATAAAGAAGACGTCTTTTGCCGTAAGCCGCGATGAACTGAAACCAGCCTTAACGGGGGTGCTCTTTCGTTTTAACAAAGACAATCTGACCGCAGTAGCTACAGACGGCCACAGACTTGTGTGTTATAATCGTAGCGACTACAAAGCTGATGAGTATACCGGGGACATTATTGTACCAAGAAAGTTTTTAACTTTATTGTCTGGAGTTTTAGAAGGAGAAGAATCGGTTCAAATCTGGATGGGCGCAAACCACATGACAGCATCTTTTGGGTCTGATATGTACTTTACGCGCATAATTGATGAAAGGTTTCCGGATTTTGAGAGCGTTATACCTAAGGACAACGACAAAGAGCTCACCGTTGATAAAAGCCTATTGCTGTCTGCGGTGCGAAGAGTTTCAATTTTTTCCAACAGATCAACCCACCAAATTGCGATCCGCCTTACAAAAGAGCGAATTCAAATAACAACTGAGGATCCAGAGAAGTCTTCAAAGGCACAAGAAGAGATTAAAGGAGAATTCAACGGAGATGATTTAGTTATTGGATATAACGCTTCTTATTTAAAAGATATTTTATCGCACGTTGAAGGCGACCAGGTAGTTATTAAGTTGAAAACACCAATCAGCGCGGCGCTTTTTTATCCAGCCACCCAAAAGGAAAAATCAAATTTAACAATGCTGCTAATGCCGATTCGCTTGAATGATTAGCCTCAGACGCCCTCACCGGTTACACAAAAAGAATTAAGCACAAAAAGAAAAAACGAACACGCGTATAATAATTGTGCAAGCACTAAAAACCGCAATAAAAATATTTTTAAGAAAATCTGGACTAGAGAAGGGCGTAAAACAAAACACCGCGCTATTAGTTTGGGATGAGGTTGTGGGTGAAAACATTGCGGAGAACACAAGCCCAGAAAAAATCGAACACGGAACGCTTACGGTAAAAGTTGAAAATTCATCTTGGCGGCAGGAGCTTGTTTTTAAGAAGAAAGAAATAATTGAAAAGCTGAACAGTAAAATCGGGAAAAAGACTATAAAGGAAATTCGTTTTATATGAGTGAGGCAAAAGTTAACGTGGGTTATAGCGCAGAGAACATCAAGGTTTTAGAAGGGCTTGAGGCCGTTCGAAAACGGCCCGCCATGTATATTGGAGACGTCGGCAGGCGCGGATTGCACCACCTTGTTTATGAAGTTGTAGACAATTCAATAGACGAGGCAATGGTAGGATATTGTAATAAGATTGTGATAACGCTCAATCAAAACGGATCCATTACCGTTGAAGACAATGGCCGCGGAATTCCAGTAGACATACACAAGGAAGAAAAAAAACCAGCAGTTGAAGTCGTCATGACCGTGCTCCATGCCGGGGGAAAGTTTGACAAAGGCTCTTATAAAGTGTCCGGGGGACTTCACGGGGTCGGGGTTTCTGTTGTTAACGCCCTTTCGGAGTGGCTATGGGTAGAGGTGAGACGAGAAGGAAAAATCCACCGCCAAGACTATAAAATCGGCGACCCACAAAACAAACTGTCTGTAACAGGAAAAGCAAAAGAATCGGGAACAAAGGTTTGTTTTTATCCAGATACAGCGATTTTTCAAACAATTGACTTCGAATATAAGATTATTGCGGAAAGGCTGCGCGAACTTGCATATTTAAACACCGGACTAGAAATTGTTTTAAAGGACGAGAGAACAGAAGATGGAGAAACAGACCGGTTTAATTTTAAGGGAGGACTAAGTGATTTTGTAAAATATTTAGACGAACAAAACAACCCTCTCCACAATAAAATTATTACGGTTAACAAATTAAAAGGAGAGGTTCCTGTTGATGTGGCGATGAGATATGGAACAACATATAACGACACAATCCTTACTTTTGTTAACAACATCAACACCATAGAGGGGGGAACTCACCTGTCCGGCTTTCGATCTGCGCTGACGCGAGCCATGAACAAACACGCAATAAAAAACAATTTGATTAAAGCGAAGAAAAACGAAAAAGTTACGCTTTCAGGGGAAGATTTTAGAGAGGGCCTGACGGCAATTCTAAGCATAAGGGTGGCAGAACCACAATTTGAGGGACAAACAAAAACAAAACTGGGAAACGGGGAAGTAAAAGGAATTGTTGACACCATAGTATATGAAGGAATTTTAGACTTTCTTGAACAAAACCCGTCGGTTGGAAGGCGCATTATAGAGAAGGCTTTGTTGGCCGCCAGAAGCAGAAGCGCGGCAAGAAAAGCACGAGAACTTATCAGAAGAAAAAGCGCCCTCGGGGGATCTTCCCTGCCAGGAAAGCTGGCGGATTGTTCAAATAAAGACCCAAATTTCTGTGAACTTTATTTGGTTGAGGGAGACTCTGCTGGGGGGTCGGCAAAGCAAGGAAGAGACCGAAGAACACAGGCGATCCTTCCTCTTAGAGGCAAGGTGATTAATTCCGAAAAAGCAAGAATTGATAAACTTCTTTCGAACAATGAAATACAGTCCATTATTACAGCGCTTGGCACGGGCTTTGGGGGCTCTGAAGATGAAAGCGGGGAAAAATCCGCAGGAGATTTTGATGTTGCAAAGATCCGCTATCACAAAATAATTATTATGACAGATGCAGATGTTGACGGATCGCACATTCGAACGCTTCTTTTAACTTTTTTTTATCGGAAAATGAAGGAAATAATAGACGGCGGCTATTTATATCTGGCCTTACCACCACTATATCGTATATCTCAGGGAAAAAAAGAAGCATATGCTTTTGACGATAATGAACGAGACCTTACGATAGAACGGATGAAAAAAGTAAACAAGAACACGAAAGTTGGAATACAAAGATACAAAGGCCTGGGGGAGATGAACCCGGGTCAGCTCTGGGAAACCACAATGGATCCCGAGCGCCGAACCCTTATGCAGGTTACAGTAGAAAGCGCCGTGGAAGCCGCAGAAACCTTTCAAGACCTGATGGGGCACGATGTGGAGTCTCGCAGGAACTTTATTCAAAAAAACGCAAAGTTTGTAGTTAATCTGGACGTATAAAGGAGTGAAACTTTTTTATGGTTGATTATAGCAGAGACAACACGCTACCACGGGATATTGTGGAAGAAATGCGAGAAAGCTATTTAAACTATTCTATGTCGGTAATTGTGTCACGGGCACTTCCGGATGTTCGAGACGGGCTTAAACCGGTTCATAGAAGAATTTTATATGGGATGAACGAGTTAGGGTCGAATTGGAACCGCCCATTTAAAAAATGCGCGCGCATTGTCGGAGATGTTATGGGAAAATACCATCCACACGGAGACAGCTCGGTATATGATGCGCTAGTTCGAATGGCCCAAGATTTTTCAATGAGGTATGAACTTGTGGATGGTCAGGGAAATTTTGGTTCTATTGATGGCGACAACGCCGCGGCAATGCGATACACAGAATCAAGAATGACAAAACTCACCGGAGAAATGCTAAAAGACTTAGATAAAGACACTGTTGACTGGGGATTAAACTTTGATGAAACACTAAAAGAACCCACCGTCCTGCCAACGGCCGTACCCGCACTGATGATAAACGGATCAGAGGGCATCGCGGTGGGCATGGCAACTAAAATTCCACCACACAACCTAGTAGAAACCATTAACGGTCTGGTGGCGCTAATTGATAATGAAGAAATAACCACAGATGGATTGATGGAACACATTAAAGGCCCAGACTTTCCAACCGCAGGCCACGTAATGGGAATAGACGGGCTTAAGCTGGCCTATGAAACAGGGCGCGGAAAAATAAAAATGCGGGCAAGGGCGCACATTGAGACGAGTAAAAAAGGTAGAAACAGCATTGTGATTACCGAGGTGACATATCAAACGAACAAAGCAAACTTGGTGGAAAAAATAGCAGACCTGGTTCAACAGAAAAAAATTGTAGGGATTTCCGACCTTAGAGACGAGTCAGACAAAGACGGCATTCGCGTGGTAATAGAAACAAAGAGAGACGCGGTTCCCGAAGTTATTTTAAACCTGCTCTATAAACACACACAGCTTCAAGACACGTTTGGAATTATTTTACTGGCGCTTGTAAACGGAATTCCAAAGATAATGCCCTTGAAAGAAATTCTAACACATTTTGTGGATTTTCGTCACGAGATTGTTGTGCGGCGCACACAACACGAACTAAAAGAAGCCGAGGCAAGAGCACATATTCTAGAAGGGCTCAAAACTGCGCTTGATAACATAGAAGAAGTAATCGCGGTTATCCGCGGGAGCAAAGACCCCGCAAAAGCAAAAGAAGGATTAATGAACGGCTTTAGTCTTTCGGAAATTCAATCACAGTCGATTTTAGAAATGCGGCTTCAAAAACTTACAGGCCTAGAGGTTGATAAGGTTGTTTCAGAATATAAAGAAACAATTAAAACAATCGCACACCTGAAAGGAATTTTAGAAAGCAAAACCCAACGAATGGACATTGTTAAAACGGGGCTTTTAGAAATAAGAGATCAATACGGAGACGAACGAAGAACAGAAATAATACCCGTTTCAACCGAGTTTTCTATGGAAGACATGATTGCTGAAGAAGAGGTTGTATTAACAATTACGCATCAGGGATATATTAAAAGAACAGCGCTCAACACATATAGAACACAGCACCGCGGTGGACGCGGGGTACAGGGCGCCATGAGTAAAGATGAAGATTTTGTAGAACACCTTTTTATTGCAAACACACATAATTATATGCTCTTTTTTACCGATCGCGGAAAGTGTTATTGGCTTAAGGTTTATGATATTCCACAGGGCGGCCGCGCGACGAGAGGCCGGGCGGTTGTAAATTTGATTGGATGCGACCCTGGAGAAAAGGTTGAAGCCTTTGTTAGCGTGAAAGAATTTGATGACGATCACTATATTGTTATGGCCACAAAAAACGGTATTGTTAAAAAGACAATACTTTCTGCTTATGGGAACCCAAGAAAAGGCGGCATTTATGCTATAGAAATTCGGGAAGGAGACAAACTGATTGAAGCCCGAATTACAAACGGAGAACACGATATTCTTTTAGGCACGCGGGCGGGGAAATCAATACGTTTTTCGGAAAGCAACATTCGTGCTAGCGGACGCAAAACAATGGGAGTAAGGGGTATTAGATTAAGCGCGAAAGACGATCGCGTTATTGGTATGCTCGTTGTTAAGAGAGAGGGAACAATTTTAGTTGCCACAGAAAAAGGGTATGGCAAACGAACAGATGTTATTCAATATCGTACCCAAAGGCGCGGAGGAAAAGGCGTATTAACAATGCGGTGCACAGATAAAACGGGTAAAATGGTAAACATTATGGAAGTTGTGGATTCAGACGACTTGATAGTCATTACCAATTCCGGCGTTTTGATGCGGCAACCGGTTGGCGCGATCCGATCAATTGGTCGAGTGACGCAAGGCGTTCGACTCGTTAAATTAGATGAAGGAGCAAGCATTTCTACCATTACTCGGGTTCTCAGCGAAGAAACGTCGACAGACAAAGACAGCGCGCAAATTTCAATTGAAGAAGAAAAAAAAGTCGAGTGAACTTTTCAGAGCGCCTAGAAAGAATACAACAAAAAATAGATTTTGCAACACAACGGGGTGGCTTTGGCCGCCCCGTTGTTATTATAGCGGCCACAAAATCGCGACCACCAAACACTGTTAAGAAGTGCTGTGAAGCAGGAATAAAGCACATTGGTGAGAACAGGATTCAAGAGGCAGAAACAAAATTCGCGAGCCTGGAAAGACTGCCAATGGTTACGAAAAGATTTATAGGGACACTGCAATCAAATAAGGTTAACAAATGTCTAGCGTTATTTGACACCATTGATTCAGTTGATTCTATACGGCTCGCAAAAAAAATTGATAAAAGATCAAAAACCTTGGGCAAAACAACGCCAATATTATTAGAGGTTAATACGAGCAAAGAAAAACAAAAGCACGGGTTTTGGCCAGACAAAGTTGATGATATGACGCGATGCGTAACGCTAAAGAATATTAACGTAAAAGGGTTAATGACGCTGGGCCCCCGATCAAAAAACGAAAAAGAAACGCGGAGAGCTTTTTCATTGTTGAGAAAAGTTAAAGACAAAATCAATTATGAAATTGGTGAAAACCAACTTGTGGACCTTTCAATGGGCATGAGTGCAGATTTTGAAATTGGGATAGAAGAGGGCAGCACAATGGTGCGCATTGGTACCGCGCTGTTTGGCCCGAGGACACCACTAAAATGAAAATATATTTATGTAGTGAGGCCCTCGCAAAACAAATTAAGGTTACTTGCGACAGCAATTTTTTTGGGCACAAAACACATACACTAGAAAAGGGCGATTTTTTATGGCCTGAATATTTTCATAAAATGAGCATGTCGCCACAAGCCTTTTTGGCACATAAGAAAAAGCAAGAGATCAAAACGCTAATTATAATAGATAGAATAAAAAACCGCGAAGGAATAATAAAAATAAAAGGGCACATTAATCGATCTGGAACAAGTTTTCTCATAGCAGAAACGCCCCACAAGGATAGGCCAACTTTCCCCGACATGTCAAAGGTTTATAAGAACAAATCTGGTGAAACAGTAATTACGGTTGGCCCAGAGAGGTTTGTTGAAAACATCAAACAAAAAACAAAGACAACGTCAGAGGCCCTTGCCCCCATTGCGGCGCTGTGGAGCTATGTGGGCGTTTCGTTACAAGCATATGGGTGTGGAAACAATATTACAAACCCCTTAAAATTAATTGAAGGAATAAACGCGCTTGATTAAAACACAACACACGATTTTTGCAGCCACCATTGTTTTTTTGTTTGGCTGTGATTTTCGCCAGGGAAAAAGGGCGGAAGCAAAAATAGAGTCTAAAAGCGAAAGCGCGGTTACTGGTCAGGCCTTTTTTTCAGAGGAGAAAGGGAAAATAAAGCTGGAGATAAACTTAACCGGCGCTGAGCCGGGCCCAACAGCCGTTCACCTACACAGCATTGGCGATTGTAGCTCAGAAGACGCAACGTCTTCAGGCGGGCACTGGAACCCAACAAAAGAGAAACACGGAAAATGGGGTGAGATCCAGTTTCATAGTGGAGACATAGGAAACATAAACATTGATGAGAGCGGAAAAGGAGTTTTAATACTTATAGATCAACACGACAGATGGTCGATTGGAGGACCAGCCGAAACCAATGTGATTGGTCGGGCTGTTGTTGTGCACCGGGGAAGGGACGACATGGTTTCACAACCGTCAGGGGCCGCGGGAAAGAGAACGGGGTGTGGACTAATTATAGAGACGACGAGCGTTACTACAGAATGAAACTAGACCCCAAAAAATACGGGCTTAGCACAAGGGTTGTTTTGATAGAAAACGAGAAAAAAGAGATTATAATAGTAATCGACAGAAAAAGCCGAATTATAATGAAGGATGGTATAAAAATTATGGACCAGGCCCGCAAGATACAGCAACGAGCACAAAAAACAATTAGCGTCAAAACAAACGCGCCAGTATGTAGCAAAACAAAGCAATACCTTCAAAAAAAAGGAATAGAAGTACGGGGGCGTTAAAGCGCCAGAGAAACAAAGATAAAGTTGAGGCTGTGAGCGAGAAAAAATGTAATTTATATTTTTATTTTAACAAGATAAATTAGACGATGAGAGAAGAAATCAAAGACATTGACCCTCAAGAAACTCAAGAGTGGTTAGAGTCAATAGAAGACGCCCTAGAAGAACACGGGAACAAGAGGGCCGGTTTTTTGCTTGAAGCGCTCATCGCTTTTGCTCAATCAAGGGGAGCAAGGCTTCCCTTCAATACGAACACGCCCTTTGTGAACACAATTTTGCCCATCGATGAGCCGGATTTTCCCGGCGACCGCAAAATGGAGCGGAAAATAAAATCGACGGTAAGATGGAATGCAATGGCAATGGTAACAAAAGCGAACAAGGAAACGCCGGGAATTGGGGGCCATATTTCAACCTATGCGTCAGCGGCCACGTTATATGAAGTTGGGTTTAATCACTATTTCAAAGGACCCAAGCACCCAAAAGGAAAAGACCTCATTTTTTTTCAGGGCCACGCGTCGCCAGGCATCTATGCCCGGGCGTATGTAGAACAAAAGCTTAACAAGGAACATTTACACGCATTTCGCAGAGACCTTTCAGAAGACGGCCTCTCATCTTATCCCCACCCCTGGTTAATGCCCAATTTTTGGCAGTTTGCTACTGTGTCCATGGGTTTGGGCCCATTAATGGCGGTATATCAGGCGCGTTTTATGCGCTACATGATAAATCGCGGTCTTATGAAAGACACGGGAAGAAAAGTGTGGGCGTTTTTAGGAGACGGAGAGATGGACGAACCAGAAGCTCTTGGGGGCCTAACGCTTGCCTCGCGAGAGGGTCTTGATAATTTGATTTTTGTTGTGAATTGTAATTTACAACGGCTAGACGGCCCGGTTCGTGGAAACTCCAAAGTTATTCAAGAACTAGAGGGCGCATTCCGCGGGGCGGGATGGAACGTCATAAAAGTAATTTGGAGCTCGGATTGGGACGCCTTACTTGACGGAAAAAACAGCGACGTGCTTCTTCAACGGATTGAGGAAATAGTAGACGGAGACCTGTTAAAATATGTTGTGGAAGGCGGGGCTTTTGTAAGAAAACATTTTTTTGGTAAATACTCTGAATTGGCTGAAATGGTAAAAGATTATACAGATGAAGAACTTGGAAAATTGAGGGCCGGGGGCCACGACCCCGTAAAGGTATATGCTGCTTATGATGAAGCCGTGAACCATCAAAATCGCCCTACGGTTATTTTGGCGCGGACAATCAAGGGGTATGGCTTAGGAGAGGCTGGAGAAGGCCGGAACATTACCCACCAGCAGAAAAAACTTAATGATAAAGAATTGTTGAAATTTAGAGATCGGTTTAATATTCCTTTGGAGGATAAGGGCGCAATGAAAGCGCCCTTTTATCGGTTCAAAAAGAAAAGTAAAGAATATAAATATTTGAATAAGTGCCGAGAAAAACTGGGCGGGTCAATCCCCACGCGAGAAGACAGCGCCCCACCAATAAAGGTTCCTGACATATCTGTATTTCAAGAGCTTTTGAGTGGGACGGGCAAACGAGAAATCTCTACTACAATGGCCTATGTTCGTCTACTTACATTGCTCACGAAAGATAAAAAGATTGGTAAGCGCATTGTTCCGATAGTACCAGACGAAGCCAGAACGTTTGGGATGGACCCCTTGTTTCGACAGCTTGGAATTTATTCAAACCAAGGACAGCTGTATGATCCAGTAGACTCGGATCAATTTTTGTATTATAAAGAGGAAAAAGAAGGACAAATTCTTGAAGAAGGAATCAACGAAGCGGGTTCAATTTCATCTTTTATTGCGGCTGGAATGAGTTATAGTACACACGGGCAACAGATGTTACCCTTTTATATCTATTATTCTATGTTTGGGTTTCAGCGGGTATGGGACTTTATCTGGGCAGCAAGCGACATGAGAGTTCGCGGGTTTCTTATAGGGGGGACAGCAGGAAGAACAACTCTTAACGGAGAAGGTCTACAACACCAAGACGGCCATAGCCACTTAGCCGCAGCGGCAACGCCAAACATAAAAGCATACGATCTTGCATACGCCCATGAAATAGCAACGGTTGTTCACCGCGGAATGCAGGAAATGCTCGAAGAAGGAAAAGATGTTATCTATTATCTTACCGTTGAGAACGAGAACTACGCTCACCCCGCAAGACCAGAAGGCGTTGCAGAAGACATTATTGCAGGCTTATATAAAATTCATGCCACGGAAAAGCCGATAATTCGTCTCTTGGGTAGCGGGCCCCTTCTGGGTGAGGTCTTGGCGGCAGCTAAACTACTAAAAAAAGATTGGGATATTGAACCCGGGATATGGAACGTAACCAGTTTTAGCGAATTGCGGAGAGAGGCAGAAGAAACAGAAAGGTGGAACACAATACACCCAGATAAAAAACAAAAAAAATCACATTTGGAAAAATCTCTGAGCAAACACGCCGTCCCAACCGTAGCTGTTTCAGACTATGTTAAAATGGTAGCCGAACAAATTGGCCCCTATGTTCCTGGGCCATATTATGCCCTAGGTACAGACGGATTTGGGCGTAGCGATACGAGAGAAAACTTGCGCCACTTTTTTGAAGTGGACCGATATTATATTGTTTTAACGGCCGTGAGGGCGTTGGCTCTTGATGGTAAGATGAAAATGTCTGCAGTAGATCGGGCGATGAAAAAATATAAGTTAAACCCAGAAAAGCCAAGCCCAATTACAGTATAGGGGTGAAAAATGATTAAGGAAATACTGTTGCCAGATCTCGGAGAAGGAATTGAATCTGCTGAGGTAAGTGAAGTTCTTGTTTCTCCTGGAAAAACAATAAAAGAGGATGATATAATCCTTGTTCTTGAATCAGAAAAAGCGTCAATGGAAATACCGGCAGAAATTGGAGGAAAGGTAAAAAAGGTGCTAGTTGTTCCGGGGTCTATGGTTACAACCGGACAAGGTCTAATTACTGTGGAAACAGCCGGTAAAAAAACATCTAAACAGAAAGAAAAAAAACAAAAGGCTCCGGCTAGGCCAGCGACAACAACAGCAATAGAGTCAAAAAAACAAATAGAGGTTAAACGAGACAGAGACAGGGCGTTCGCCTCTCCGGGGGTTCGTCGGCTGTCGCGCGAACTAAAAATTGACTTACAAAACATAAAAGGAACGGGCCCTAAAGGCCGCGTCACAAAAGAAGATTTACACAATTTTATTAGAAATAAAATGGAAAGATTTCGCGGAAGAACTCACGACCTTGGGGAGAAAATCGATTTTTCTCAATGGGGAAAAATTGAAGCACAAAAACTAACAAAAATTAAGGGAGTAACCGCCAGGCGCATGCAACATTCCTGGCAAACGATCCCACATGTTACACAATTTGATGAAGCAGACATTACAGACATTCGTGCACACAGACAAAAATTGAACAAGGACAGAGGCGCCAAAAAAAACAAAGTAACCTTTTTGCCCTTTTTTATGAAAGCAGCAGCAAGCCTTCTTAAGGAAATGCCAACATTTAATAGCTCTCTTGATAATGCGGGCGAAAGCTTAATATTTAAACACTATTTTCATATTGGCGTCGCAGTTGATACGCCAGCCGGTCTAATGGTTCCCGTGGTAAGAGACGTAGATCAAAAAAACATTATTGAACTTTCTACTGAACTGAAGGACCTAAGCCAAAGGGCGCGAGACAAAAAACTAAAACCAAGCGAATTAAAAGGAGGCACTTTTACAATTTCAAGCCTTGGCGGTATCGGTGGTGATTTTTTTACCCCAATAATTAATCCTCCGCAAGCGGCCATTTTAGGAATTTCAGAGAGCCGGTGGAAAAAGGTTTATGATCACAAAAAAAAGACCACAAGACCCCGGTATCTTCTACCCTTTTCTTTGTCATACGATCACCGCGTGATTGATGGTGCGGCAGCAGCAAGATTTACATCCAGATATTCAGAGATGCTGGCCAACACAGACAATTATAAATAATAGATAATAAATGGCAAAAAAGATAAAGGCCGAGTTTGTGGTAATTGGAGCAGGGCCGGGCGGGTATACCGCCGCATTCCGGTTAGCCGATCTCGGGAAAAAAGTTTTATTGATTGATCGCGACCCAACGTTAGGGGGTGTGTGTTTAAATCGAGGCTGTATTCCTTCTAAGGCTTTATTGCACGTTTCGAAAACAATGAACGAAGCAAAAGAACTGTCAAAAGCGGGGGTGGTGTTTGCCGAACCAAAAATTGATTTAGGCGCACTTCGTAAACAAAAAGATAAAACCATTAGAAGATTAGTTGTGGGGCTAGACCAAATGGCCAAAGCAAGAAAGGTCAAAACGCTAGAGGGCCACGCCACTTTTAATTCTAAGACAGAATTGACCGTTAAAACAGCCAAGGAAATAATTAACGTTACTTTTGATAAATGTATTATAGCGGTTGGGTCTGTTTCTTCGGGCATTCCAGGAGTGCCAATGGGCCACCCGTCGGTGCTGACATCAAAGACCGCATTAGAATTAAAAGAGATTCCAGAAACAATGTTAGTCATTGGTGGTGGCGCAATTGGATTAGAGCTGGGTCAGGTATATGCCACGCTTGGCACAAAAGTAACCATTGTTGAGTGTATGCAAGCCTTAATCCCCGCAGCAGATTTTGATATTGTTGAACCGCTTCGTAAAAAACTGGAAAGACAAGGAATCACGGTTTTGCTTTCTTCTAGAGTGGAAAAGGTTGAAATAAAAGGAAAAAGCGCTTTAAGCGTTTTAATTCATAGCGGAGAGGATTACATAAAAAAGACCTTTGACCAAGTGCTCGTGGCCGTTGGTCGCACCCCAAATGGGGATTTATTAAACTTAGAAAAAACGGAAATTGCAACAGACGAATCTGGTTATGTCATAGTAGACGAATATCAGCGTACATCAGTTGATACAATATTTGCCATTGGAGATATTGTAGGCCACCCAATGTTGGCCCACAAAGCCTCTCATGAAGGAAAGGTGGCCGCAGGTGTGGCCGCAGGACAACCGGCCGTATTTGATGCGTCGGCAATTCCTAATGTAGTGTATACTGATCCAGAGGTTGCTTGGGCGGGATTGACAGAAAAAGAAGCAAAGGAAACGGGTGTTTTATATAAAACAGGAGAATTCCCCTGGAGCGCAAGTGGGAAAGCGGCTATTCTTGGTGCGGGCGAAGGAAAAACAAAAATTTTGTTTGATTCTGACTCTCAGAGAATATTGGGCATTGGTATTGTTGGCCCCGGAGCCGGGGATTTAATTGCAGAAGGCGCGTTGGCAATTGAAATGAGCGCGGACGCTGAAGATATTGGGCTAACAATACATCCACATCCAACAATAAGCGAAACCATTGCCGGCGCGGCCGAAGTTTTCACCGGAACAATAACTGATTTGTATGTCCCCAAAAAATAAAAAAAAAGAACCCGGATTTAAATTTATAAAAGCATCGGGGGGCATTGAAGAATATCGCCTTACATCGAATAAACTACGTGTTTTAACCCTAGAAGAACATTCGGCGCCAGTCACGACATTTATGGTTACATATCATGTGGGTTCAAGAAACGAAGCCATTGGCCATACGGGCGCAACACACCTGCTTGAACATTTAATGTTTAAGGGCTCTAAAAAATATAATAAAGAAAACGATACGGCAATTTGGACAGAGTTGCAAAATATTGGCGCACAAATCAACGCAACGACATGGAACGACAGAACAAATTATTTTGAGGTTGTGCCAAGCGAACACCTTGAGCGCGCCATAGCAATAGAGGCAGATCGAATGCGCAACGCATTTTTAAAGGATGAGGACCGTCAGCCGGAGATGACAGTTGTGCGGAATGAATTTGAACGGGGTGAAAACAGTCCTTTTGATGTTTTAGATAAAAACATCTGGGCAACGGCATATCAGGCCCACCCATATCATCATTCTACCATTGGATGGCGATCAGATATTGAAAATGTATCTACGAAAAGATTACAAGAGTTTTATAATATGTATTATTGGCCCAATAATGCGACCGTAACGGTTATTGGAGACTTTGAAACAAAACGAACGCTAGCACTAATAAAAAAATATTTTGGTGCGCACGGAAGAAGCCAGCATGCAATTCCTGAAATGTATACTGAAGAGCCAGCACAAGAAGGGCCGAGAAGAATTATGGTAAAACGCGCAGGACAGACAGGAATTGTTGGCGTCGGGCATAAAACGCCGGAGGGTCTAAATCAAGACATCTATGCCCTGCAAGTGTTAGGCAAGATTCTCACAGAAGGGAAAAGCAGTAGGTTATATAAACGAATTGTTGATCCTGGTTTGGCTACTTCTTTGTTTATGTATGATTTTCCATTTAAAGATTGCGGGATGTTTATTTCATATGTTTTTCTTACGCCGGAGACAGATCATAACTTTGTTGAAGAAATAATCTTAGGAGAATACAGACAAATAATTAAAGAGGGGATAAAACAAAAAGAACTAGGTCGCGCCAAAGCACAAATAAAAGCTAACATTGCGTTTAGCCGGGACGGATCTTATGCGGTAGCAAGCGCACTCAATGAAGCCATTGCTCTTGGCGATTGGACATTTTATTCAACATTTATGGATCATATAATAAAAGTGTCAAGGAAAGATATTCAGCGGGTTGCCGAAAAATATTTAATCGAAGATCAAAGCACCACGGGATGGTTTATTCCCCAAAATTAATTTCTTATAATATGAAGAATTATTTTAGTAAAAAAATTGTTGTTGACGAACCTCAAAGTGGTTTGTCAACCTTTGTTATGCCCACAAGCGTTAAAGACGTTATAACGTTTTCGGGAAGCCTTCCGTGCGGTACGCTATATAGCCCCAGACAGAACAGTGAGATCAGCGCACTTGCGGCGGGAATGTTAGACAAAGGAACAAAAAATAAAGACAAATTTGAAGTTAGTGATATATTGGAATCCGTAGGTGCTGAAATCAATTTTTTTAATACAGCTTATCATGTTCATTTTACTGGATATTGTTTAAAAAGCGATTTGGAGACGGTTCTTTGTTTGCTTTGTGAACAGCTTCGCACGCCGTTGTTTTTGGAGAAAGAACTTTCTACGCTTAAAAAACGGCTAGTTGGTAATCTGGAGCGGTCCAAAGAAGACACAAAAAAACAAGCCACAATTGCCCTATTGAGAGAAATATATCCACCCGACCATCCGAACTATGCGCTCACAACAGATGAAAAAATTGAACGCGTTTCATTGGTTAAGACAAAGGAAATAAAGACGTTTCACAAGAAAACATATCGGCTTGGCGGTTTTAATTTTTCTGCCGTCGGGGATGTAAGCCCGGATACAATTAACAAACTATTAAAAGAACAATTTAGTGGATGGAAAAAGGGTTCTGATATACCATATCAGCCGGATTTAAAGGCAAGGCCCGTAAAAGGTAAAGAATGTAGAATACCGATTCCAGACAAACAAAGCATTGATATGTACTTAGGACAAGCAATAGGTATTAACAGGCGCCATAAAGACTACTATCCACTTAAAATGGCTATTTATGTGTTGGGGGGTAATTTCTCTGCGCGCTTAATGCAAACCGTTCGAGACGAAGCGGGCTTAACCTATGGTATTGGCGCCTCACTTTCGGGCACAGGCTTTGGTAGCGATGGGTATTGGACCACCTGGGCAACGTTTGCGCCGGATCTTTTAAAAAAGGGAAAAGGGGCAACGCACAATCAAATACAAGAATGGTATAACAAAGGAATTACTGAAAAAGAATTGAAAGAAAAAAAGACAACACTTACGGGGGCCTACCAAGTCGGATTAGACTCTACAGGAGGACTTGCTGCACGCATATTGTCAAATGCAGAACAAGGAGAAAAGACAGAACATCTAGATAAATACCCAGAAATTATTAAAAATATTTCGTTGGACAAGGTTAATAAAACAATCAAAAAATATATTAAACCAAAACAGCTTACATTTGTTGCCGCTGGCACATTTGATGATTAACTGTGGATATAATTCTAATTGCGGCCGTAACGCAGGACGGTTTTATTGCCCGGCACCCACACGAAACCATTAGATGGTCAAAAGACCTTTCTTTATTTAAAGAACAAACAACGGGTTGGCCTGTAATTATGGGATCCAACACCTTTAATTGTATTAATCGTGAACTTAAAGATAGAAAAATTATCGTGATGCATAGAGAAGATAGTCCCAAAGGGATTTTGGACACGATTGATAAAGAAAAATGTTTTATTGCGGGAGGAGGAAAAACAAATATGCGCTTTGCTCCATATTTAACACATCTCTATATAACACCCCATCCAAACGTTTTTGGCTCTGGTGTGTGTTTGTTTTCAGGACGAGTAAAAGAAATGAACTTGGTTTTTGAAGCCGTTGTCCCCGTGGATAAAATAAATGGTGTTTTTCAGTTTCAGTACCGTGTTAATTAAAATAAAAAACCACCTAAACAGAGCACAGCATAAATAACAATTTCTAAGCGGAAGCCCGCTTAGCCTTTACAATAGCAGCTTTAATTTTTCCACGCAAAACCCTGCTGTCTAGGGCATTGATTTCATCCATATTGCCACCGACCCCAGCCTCTACGAGGCGCGCAATAAGCCCATCATCAGTCTCGTTTTCACCGACGGGAGTGTCTGTTGTGGCGGTAGAAGCGGGGCTTACTGCGGGAATATCGGCCGGCAAGGGCGGGCGCTCAATAGAGCCACGTTTAATTTTAACCATCATAGCTTTGGCTTTGCCGCGCGTTGGTTTGTCTGTGATAGAATTAAGAGGGTCTTCTTCGCCGTCCAAAGCTTTGTTTACAACAAAGGCAATTAAATCATCTGTGTTTGGAAAAGAGGGCAGACCGGAACCAGAGTCCGGACTAGAAACGTGAGTCGCAGAACCCGGTTTTCCATCCACAACGGGTTCTTCGGTTAAGGCTTGTACAAAGCGGTCTGGCATGCCCCCGCCCTTCCGCTTTGTTTGTATGAGCAACGCTTTTGCCATTCCGCGCGTTGGCTTATCAGGGATTGCGTTAATTAAATCCAGGTTGTCTTCAAGGCCGGACTGAACAGCCCGTGCGATGATAGCTTCCCGGCTATATTGTGGACCGGAATCTTGTACTGCTGTTTTAGCTTCTTTCTGGTCATCGATTTCATCAGGAATAAAATACCCTAAATTGTCAAGAATTTTTGATTTTGTGTTTGAGAACCCCCATAATGACATCCAAGAGAAAAGCCCCCGACTCGATCGGCGACAAGTAACAGATGTCCCATTCGGTGTTGGCTCAAGATTAAACACAACAATTTCTTTATGTACAGGATTGTAACGCATTTCTAAGGCCAATTGTTTATTGTTTTCTAAGGCCATGATACGCCCGAGATAAGTTGGTGATAAACTAAAGGGACGAAGACGTAAGAAGGCCCCAGGTATAAAATCGAATTGATCAAAAGAATACCGATGAACATACCGGTCGGACTGGGTTAGGGGCATTAGTCGTAATACACCAGGAAACCAACAATTGTAATTTGAGAGACGGGTAAGAACCTTCCACACTGTTTCTGGGCGTACCGCATAGTCATGTTTCACGATTGTTTCTGCGGAAAAGGGACGTAAATATGTCGCAATGCGACTGTTAATTACCTGTTCGCGACTTGTATCAAGGATGAACATGGCAATGACAGCGAGGACAGAAATAACAGCAATGGCTAAAATCATTATAAGGCTTCTAGTATGTTGTCGAGATTTTACAGTATTTAAACGGAATAATTGAAGTACTTGATGTATATAACATCTACATTAAACTTTTAATTCAAGAACAAACACCAACACCAAGTTTATTTTCGCTGACACCGTGGGCAGAAATGAGTTCCACGTTGACTAACATATGTTTTTTTTATATTCGTTTCACAGCGGAGACACGGCTCTCCAGCCCGCCCAAAAACATTTAATTTGTCCTTAAAAGAACCAGTCGAATTTTCTCCATACGCAAAATTGATTATTGTAGTTCCATTATGTTCGATGGCCTGCTGAAGAATAAATTGGATTGCCGAATGTAGTGCCCCTAGTTTTTGTGAACCGATTTTAAAAGCCGCTTTTTCAGGATGAATTTTAGATAACCACAAAGATTCATCTACATATATATTGCCCAAGCCAGCAATAAAGGATTGATCTAACAAAAGGGGCTTTATCATGCGTTTTCTAGATTTTGTTTGACCAAACAAATATTGTTTATTGAAAGCACCAGACAGCGGTTCGGGGCCAAGTTTGGATTCGATTGGCGCTAGAGATCGATAAAAATATACTCGACCAAATTTCCGGTAATCCTTGAAATATATATTTGTATTATTTGTAAGGCAGATTTTAACGGTAAAATGTTTTGTGTTATCATTATTCAATATTTTTGGTTGTATTCTTCCGGTCATTCTAAGATGAAATAGTAAATAGCCAGAATCAAGATTTAATACTATAAATTTTCCACGACGCCACACGCGGTTTATTTTTTGATTAGCAGTAAGATTGTTTAAGCGCAACACAGAATGTGTTGCAAAGACCTTATTATAGTTGTTTAAAGAATGTATAGAGCGAATTCTTTGGTTTATAAGAAATGGGCGAATGGAATTTGTTGCAGTATGTACTTCAGGTAGTTCGGGCATGAATATATTTAGTCTGAATACTAAAAAATTTATTTATTGATGATCTTCAAGAATACAAATTAATTCTAAAACACAAACAATAATAATAACACAGTAAAAATGAGAGAAGCAGTTAAAGAAATATTATTATAAATTATAATTGGAAAAAAATCATACCATATAGGTAACAAACCAGCCAATCAATAATCAGGCGCAAATAAAAAGCACTAATTAACGTAATGATTAAAAGTTTTTTGGATATAAAAAAATCAACTTAGACTAGAAAGACAAAGAAATCTTTATTTTATTCTTATCTATTTTTTGGCTTGTTCTTTGGGTGGTTTTTGGTATCCGGAAAAATAAAAAGATCAAAATTAAGAATGATTTTAATTGGTATGGCCACAGGGGGCTTTTAAACTATGCACCTGAAAACACATGGCTGGGTTTTCAGGCGGCGCTAGACGCAGGTTTTCGTTCAATAGAAATGGATGTGTTGCAGACAAAAGACGGAAAAATTGTATGTACGCATAATTTTGATCTGGAAAGAGAAACAGATGGAAACGGCTATATAGATTGTAAAACCCTATCTGAATTGGAAACCATTAATGCGGGTGCAAAATGGCCAAACATAAAAGCGACTATTCCGACGCTGGAAACAGCGTTGGTCCGGCTGCCAAAAGGATGCCAGGTTAATATAGAAATTAAAACCAGAAAATTGATGGATTGGTCTACGCCAAGAGAAGTAATAAAAATTATTAAAAAACTTAAAATTCAGAATGACGTAATTATTTCAAGTTTCAACCCAATAGCGCTGCGAATTGTTAAGTGTATTGAAAGCTCTTTTAAAACAGGATTATTATTTAAAGAGACAAGGGCCGTGGGTTTAATATCTTTTGCGCGAGCCAATTACATTCACCCGAGGTCTGATATTGTAACGGATGACCTAATAAAATATGCTCAAAGATATAAATTGGGAATAAATGTTTGGACAGTGAATTCCCGGGTGGGGATGCGGTTTTTTATGGAAAAGAAAGTAAAAGGAATAATTACCGATTATCCAGAAGCTATTCCTAGTGGGATTTAATATCAATGGTGCCGCCAAAACCGGCACCCGTACCATATAGGGTGGTTGCTTCAGAGGGCCTTAAAAAACGAAGCTCTTTAATTTGATAAACCGAAATATTGTGAAGCTGTTCCTCGCCGCCCATATGTATACTATTAAGGTAAACAGTTATGACTAGCCCTTTTGCCCGAAGCCAGGCAGGCCGGGACAATTCAACCACATCCATTGCTGTTTGTGCGGTCTCCAGCTCTTGAATTTCTTCCGCAGAAATAAAATATCTAGGCTTCATAGGTTTTCGCTCAGCGCCGGTGGACGCACAACCGGAAAAAAGAAAAATTCCGATTAAAAGAATAAGTTTTGTTTTCATTTTCATAGGATTATTCAGAAGTTTATTGTCAGAATGTAAGAAAACTTAACTAGGTTAAGGAAATTGTTTAGAATAAAAGAAATAGATGTAGTCGAACTAAAAAAAAGAACCGAAAATAATTTTTCTTTCACCTTATTAGATGTTAGAGAGCCTCATGAGGTTGAATTTGCAAAGATTGAACCGCATGTACACATCCCCATGGGAATGCTTCCGGTACGACACGAAGAAATGGATAAAGGCACACCAATTGTTGTTATGTGTCATACTGGCGTGCGATCGGCGCAAGTATGCCAATATTTAGAACCGTTAGGATACAATGTGACAAACTTAAAAGGGGGAATTGACGCCTGGTCAGCTCTTGTCGACTTAACAGTTCCTCGATATTAATGTTTGAAACATCGACGCGCAGTAAAAACCATGGCGATTCCGTGTTCATTACAAGCGCCAATCACCTCGTCGTCCCGCACCGAACCGCCGGGCTGAATAACCGCTGTAATTCCCGTCCCGGAAATTTTATCGATGCTATCTCTAAATGGGAAAAAAGCATCAGAGCATAAAATAGATCCCTTTAGGTTTTTCCCGGATTTTTTAATTGCAATATCCACCGCATCGACACGGCTTACTTGGCCGGCTCCCACACCAACAGTCATACCATCCTGAACAATTATAATCCCGTTGGATTTCACGTGCTTTAACACTTTCCAGCCAAAAATCATGGTATTTAATTCTGCTGTAGATGGTTTTGTGTCGGTGACTATTTTAAGATTCTCTAGTTGTATAGTAGAGGTATCTGTGTCTTGCACTAAAAGCCCACCGTCCACATTGCGAACCTCAATTTTATTTTCGCGGGCAGGAACCTTTCCCACCTCCAAAACACGAAGATTTTTCTTTTTAGCAAGTATATCAAGAGCCTTGGGATCAAAAGTTGGCGCAATCACAATTTCAACAAACACACTGGATATTTCCTGTGCGACCGCTTGAGTACAAGTACGATTTAAAGCAATAATCCCACCAAAGGCAGATAGGTTGTCCGCAGCGAAAGCGCGAGTATATACATCAAGAAGATTGTTTCCTTCAGCAACCCCGCACGGATTGGCATGTTTTACAATAACACAGGCAGTTTCTTCAAATTCTTTTAAGCAGGAAAGAGCTGCGTCCGCATCCATTATATTATTATAGGACAATTTTTTTCCTTGATAAAGTTTAGCATTAAGGATGTTGTTTGATTGATCTTCGGGGTTTTGATAGGCTGCGGCGCTTTGATGCGGATTTTCTCCATAACGCATTTTAGAATGTTTGATATAAGTTAGAGAAAAGTCTTCTGAAAGTTTTTCATCCTTTAAATAATTATGAATAAGAGTATCGTATTGTGCAGTATGACCGAACGCTTTCGCTGAAAACTGTTGTCGTGTTTCAAATGAAATTTCACCGGAGGAGTTTAATTCATCAGTAATTGTAGAATAATCATCCGGATCTATAACTACGCAGACCCAACCAGTATTTTTTGCCGCCGAACGAATCATGGTAGGCCCACCAATATCTACATTTTCAAGCGCCAGCGCGAGGTCGCAATGCTCTTGCAAAATAGTTTTAGAAAACGGATAAAGATTACAGACGACTAAATCAATCCATTTAATATTATTTGCATTCGCATCGATGGCGTGTTGATCCCTCAGTCCAAGAATACCACCCTCTATCAACGGATTAATAGTTTTAACCCGACCATCCATAATTTCAGGGAATTGAGTATAATCGCTCACATCTGTTAATGTAATGTTAGCAGCGTGGAGTGTTTTAGCGGTACCGCCGGTGGTAAGAAGCTCCACGCCCAAATTATTTAACGAGCGAGCCAACTCAACAATTTTGGTTTTATCATAAACAGATATGATTGCCCGCTTTATTTGTATTGGGCTTTGGTTTAGCGTTGGATTATCTAACATATTTATTATTTTGGATCAATTGTATAGCTTCGATAAAAGCTCCACCCTCTAAAGCCTGGACTTTTAATTTAAGTGTTGCCATAGTTTCGTTTGTCTCAACTGTACAACGCTTTTGAACTAGAACAGGACCGCCATCAACCGTTTCTGTAACAAAATGGATTGTACAGCCAGTTTCATGGTCGCCACTCTTTAACACTTCTTCATGAACATTCATATCCGTTCCGCCAGCGTATTTTGGCAAGAGAGAGGGGTGCACATTGAGCACGCGATCACGCCAAGCTTGACAAAACTCAGCAGATAATATGCGCATAAAACCGATCAACAAGACCAATTCCACATTGTATTGTTTTAATATAGTAGTAACATTTTTGTCAAATTCTTCGCGAGACTTATTTTTGTGAGAAATGAACAACGAAGGCACGTTATGGTTTTTTGCACGCGTCAAAATATAAGCGTTTTCCCGATTCGAAATAACAACAGAGACCTCCGCAGCAAGCTTTTTATTGTTTATAGCGCTTAGAATAGCCTCTAGGTCTGTTCCCCTGGTCGACCCAAGGACGCCAAGCCTGATCATTGCAAAGACAACATATGATCTAATTTATTTTGGATCAGTTTGTTTGTTCCGATGTCTGTTCGGTGAAAAACCGGACCCTTAATAGCAGATATATTCTTTTCCGCAATTTCTTCTGCGCTTGAAATATTATTGGCAATTCCAACAGCAGCCACCGCACGACTGCCGGCAAGTATGAGTTGCCCGTTTTTAACATCCACAGAAGCGTAAAATAGTTGTTCTGGGTTTTGGACGTCGGAGGTTTCTATAGGGACCCCACGGATAGGCTTATCGGGATAACCTTTAGGTACGGCGTATTTACAAACGGTGGCCTTAGCCTTAAACTGTACATCTACACGACTCAAATTACCATCAACAATTCCATTGCAGATGTCGATAAAACACGAATCAAGCAATGGCAATACATTCATGGCCTCAGGGTCTCCAAACCGCGCATTATATTCGATCAGTTTTACACCGTTTGCTGTGGAAATAAACCCACCATAAAGCACACCTTTGTAACCTTCACCAAATTTATCTTTCAAGGCTTTCGCCGTGGCAATATTAATGCTGTGAGCCATATTGATGTCTTCTTTATTTAAAAACGGAAGAGAATGATTCGCGTCTGAGTAGGTTCCCATGCCTCCAGTATTAGGACCAAGATCCCCTTCGTAAGCGCGCTTGTGGTCCTGAACCGCGGGCATATGTTTTAGACTGTTTCCATCGCAAAAACTCATAAGGGAAAATTCTTGACCGATAAGTTTTTCTTCAATGATAAATTTGCCCCCCCGATCTACCAAAGACTGGCAATATTCTGTTGCTTCGTTATGGGAGCGCAGATGGTCACCGGCCACCTTAACGCCCTTACCGCCGGCTAAACCATCGTATTTCACCACATAATTTTCACCGAGACCCTGAAGGAACGGTAGCACTCCATCCATAGATGAAAAAGTCCGGTATTCAGGACACGCAGGAATGTCGTATTCGGTTAGAAGATCGCGAGCGAAGCTTTTTGAGGTCTCGATTTGGGCTAGATTTTTTTTGGGGCCAACGACCTTTGTACCCATGGCCCAAAGAGCATCGGCAACACCCATTGCCAAAGGATTCTCAGGGCCAACAATTGCAATTGCGGCACCAATTTTTAAGGCATAACTAGAAACAAGTTTTGGATCATTAATATCATCAATTTTTATTTCTGTGCACAGTTCCAAAATGCCTGGATTCATGTTGGATGCTAGACAAAAAATATTTTTTTCTTGTGGTGAGTTGTTTAGCGCATGGGCAAGGGCATGTTCTCGAGCCCCTGAGCCAACCAAAAGGATGTTCATTTTTGTTTGGACCGTTCATGGTGGCGCTGCTGTTCCATGTTCTCCATTGTCTGTTCATTTATATCTCCAGTAACATATCGGCCGTTTAAACAAGCCATGCAAGGGCGGTCAATATTATGTTCCCCTTTACGCGTAACAGCCTCGACAAGATCATCAATCTTTTGGTACATTAAAATGTCCACACCCATATATTCTTCTATCTCAGAAACACTTCGCTGGGCGGCGGCTAATTCTCCGCGGGTGGGCATATCAACACCATAAAAACACGGGAATTTTACTGGCGGACAAGCAGAAACAAAGAATACTTTTGTGGCACCAAACTCCCGCACCATACGGACAATTTCTTTGCTTGTATTCCCACGGACAATACTATCATCCACAATTAGAACTGTTTTATCTCGAATCTCGAATTCTTGGGGAACAAGTTTATAACGAACAGATTTTTTACGTAGTTCTTGGCCCGGCATAATAAAGGTTCTGCCAATAAAATGGTTTTTATACAGCCCTTCCGAATATCGCACACCTAATTCATGGGCAAAACTTAACGCGGCGGTATTTGCGGTAGATGGCGCTGGAATAACAATATCCGGGGTAATATCTGGATATTGTTCTTTCCAGCGCTTTGCAAGGTTCTGACCCATGCGAAGGCGCGATCGGTACACGCTGATTTCGTTTTGGATAGAGTCGGGTCGGGCAAAATAAACATACTCGAATATACAGGGCGTAAATTGTTCGTTTTTTAATGTGCGACTGTGAACAGTGCCGTTTTCTTCAATGTAGATAACCTCACCAGGGGCAACATTTCCGTCTAATTCAAAACCAAGGGCATAAAACATAGTTGTTTCAGAAGCGAAAATATGATCTGTTGTACCATCATCATTTTGTCGAACACCCTTAACCAGGGGTCGTATTCCGTGGGGATCACGAAAAACAATCATGCCCTTGTTCATAATAGTTCCTATAACAGAATAAGCACCGCTGGCCCTATGGAAAACCGTGTCAACGGCCTGACAAATTTGATCAAAAAAACTAAGATTTTTAATGTTTGACTTAGGATGGTCTAAGGCGTGGGCGAAAATGTGGAGGATAACCTCAATATCAACAGAAGAATTAATAAGCCGATGGTTTTGTTCGTATACTTCGTTAACTAGGTCAGTATAATTAACTAGATTCCCATTATGAGCCATGGCGATGCCATGTGGAACATGAGTCATTACCGGTTGTGCCTCTTCAATGCTAAAACCACCAACAGTAGGATAGCGCGTATGCCCAATACCCACCTTGCCTTGTAAACGTGCCATGTTTCGTTCATCGAAAATATCACGGATGTACCCGGTACCCTTTTTTTCATGGAATCGCTTGTTATAGGTCATCATTCCAGCGGCATCTTGACCGCGGTGCTGTAGATGGATTAAGCTCTCGTATAATTCGCCTGCGACCGCTTTCTGAGTAGAAATGATACCAACCACACCACACATTATATCATCTCCACTAGCTTAGGTGCCAAACCAATGTAATTGTCGGGCGTCAAATTCAGCAGGGATTGTTTATCGTCATCTGGAATTTTAAGGCCGGCAAGGAATGCAGTAAAAGCCTCTTGATCGAATTTTTGACCCCGTGTTATCTTTTTTAATTGTTCATAAGCATCAGGTTTGCCCGCCTTGCGCAGGATTGTTTGTACACCTTCAGCCAAGACCTCCCAATGATTATTCAATTCAGAAGAAAGTTGGAGGGTGTTGATAGTGGCCCTGTTTAAACCTTTTAATATATTTTGCAGGGATAGATAAGCGTGACCTAAAGCCACGCCCTGATTGCGTAAAATGGTAGAATCGGTTAAGTCGCGCTGCATTCGAGAAACTGGCAATTTTGTTGAAAGGTGATTTAATAAAGCGTTTGAAACACCGAGATTTCCTTCAGCATTTTCAAATTGAATAGGGTTTATTTTGTGGGGCATAGTGGATGACCCCACCTCTCCTTTTATATTTTTCAGGCCGATAATGCCGCGACTTATATAGGACCACATGTCTTGACAAAGATCAGTAAGAATAGAATTAATTCGAACAACTTGGTGATAACTTTCCACCAATGAATCGTGGGGTTCGATTTGAGTTGTTATAAGGTTGGGCTTAAGCCCAATTAACTTAATGAAGCGGGAAGAAAACCGTATCCAGTTTACCTTGGGATAAGCGGCCATTTGAGCAGACCACGTCCCTGAAGCACCACTAAATTTTCCTAACAATATATTGGAGTTGATCTGCTGGATCTGTCTGCCAAGGCGCATATAGAAAACAGCAAATTCCTTCCCGAAGGTTGTTGGTGTTGCCGGCTGACCGTGAGTAAGCGCCAACATAGAAGTGTTTTTATATTTCTTGGCAAATTCTTTTAATAAATTATTAACGGATTGAAGCGCGGGGACATATACCTGTTTCAATCCATCTTGCCACATAAGTGAATAGGATAAGTTGTTTATATCTTCTGATGTAAGACCAAAATGAATCCAGGGGTGCAAAGATTTTTTAATCTTAGTCTGAAGATAATATTCAATGGCTTTTACATCATGATTGGTTGTGGCTTCTATAGTTTTAACTTGTTTGGCGCAAGTAGAATTAAAATTTTGATAGAGTTTTCGTAAACGAGATTGTTGACTATTAGAAAAAGGTGTAAGGCCTTTTATCTTTTTTTCATTCCCGAGTGCGATTAGATATTCGATCTCGACTTTTAGCCGATATTTCATAAGCGCCGCTTCAGAAAAGTAGGCGGATAAGTTTTCTACGCTACCGGAATAGCGCCCGTCAAGTGGAGATATAGCGTTTAGCCGATTAGACACCAAAGATCCGTTTAACTGCCAAAGCGCAATTGCCAGGATCAATCACAGTAAGCACCGGAGTGTTGCTCGGCATCTGTAATGTGGAATGGATGTTGATTAACATATCTGATTTATCAGAAAAAGGTGGACACCCTAATGTGGGGAATTCTGAATTGGCCGCAACAAACCCCGATAGAGCATTAGACCGCCCCGCGATGGTTATATAAATAATATCTTTACTATCTTTGTTAGCATCAAGAATCTCCAACACTTTTAATGGTTGTTTGTGGGCTGATGCTGCATGTTGTTCCCAAGAAATTTCATACGCATCCAGTTTGTCCGTAATTTTTTTTGCATGAGGTTCGTCCGATGCTGAACCCATAATAATTACTGCTTTCATAAAAGGTCCTTTAAGTTTTCATTAATTCTTTCTTGAACAAGCTTACCGGCATCGGGAAATGGAAAAGACTCGCCAACAATGGTTTCATATAAATAGATATAACGACTAGAAAGTTCAGCCACTAATTCTTCTGGTGCGTCGGGCAAAACCTCATCATTGTATGGATCGCAGTTATCTACAAACCAAAGACGCAAGAATTCCTTATCAATATTTTGTGGTTCCTGGCCTGCAGACATACGCTCGTCGTAGGTGTTGGCGACCCAATAACGGCTCGAATCTGGTGTATGTATTTCATCGATAAGCCGAATTATTCCATCTTTGTCACGACCCATTTCATATTTTGTATCCACAAGAATCATGCCGTTCTGTATTGCTTTGTCCTGCCCAAAAGCAAATAATTCCAGCGCCATTTGGCTACAATAGTCCCAATCTTTTTGGGTCATCCACCCCTCACTTATGATTTCATCAGGAGCAATAGGACGGTCGTGATGTTCTTCCTTGGTCGTGGGGGTGAGCATATTGGTGTCTAGCGCTTGGTTTTTAAACAACCCTTCTTGGAGTGCATTCCCACAGTATTCGCGATCACCATTATTATACACGGTCCAGAGCGACGTGCTTGTGCTGCCAGTGATATAGCCCCTGACTACAAATTCGATTGGAAACACCTCACATTTTTTTACTAGAGTTACATTAGGATCGGGAATGTTAATTACATGATTAGGAATAATATCCTTTGTCTGGTCAAACCACCAGGCGCTGGTAAGATTTAGAACTTGTCCTTTGAATGGGATTGATGCCAGTACGCGATCAAAAGCGCTTTGGCGATCTGTAGTGATCAGTGCGATCTTGTTATCAAGTTCATATTGATCTCGGACCTTGCCAGTTTTTTTGCTTCCAGATGATAAAGTGGTTTTGGTTAATGTATTGTTTAGCGCGGCTTTAATACGGGTTTTATAATGTTCAGTTGATTCGATAGCATTCATGAGATAAAGGATTGAATAGTATGTGTGTGTCTAAAATTTGATCTAGTATGGTTTCAAAATTACCGCTGTTTACAATCACATTCCATATGACACCGCGTTTTAATTGTAAAATTTCATTAATTTCAAAGCGCCGGGTTAAAGATTCAAATTTTGATCGGCCAATCATATCTTCTTTCTGGCGCACCAAAAAAGATGCGGTATTTTTTTTTCTTTGGATTGTACTTATGAGCTCTTTGTTAGAATTGTATAGCTCACCAGTATCATTAATTTTTTGAAGCGCATGTTCCCGGTCACCGCTGATTGTCATTTCCCAATGGGTTTGTCGCTTAATGGAAATATCGCACCCCAAGCGCCCCAGCGCGTTTTGTACCGATGAAGCTTCATTATCTGCGATGATTGTGTCAATTACCCATTCAGTGGTATGACCATTTGGATTGTATTGTGCTACTTCATAGTGTGGTTGTTTGAAGGAAAGAGTAAAATCCATAGCAGGCGTTCCGTTTTCTATAAATTCTTTCATAGATGAAAATATAACATCACCATTACTGGTTCGCTCTGGGTGGGGCATTATGGCCATGACGTTTCCAGTGGGATTACATACTGCCGCTAGATTGTACATAGACCCATTCGGGTTAGTGGGAAACTCATCTATAATCCTACCATCATCATCACAGTAACGATAAACTGTTTGATTATTAGCAATCATTTTTTCTAGCAATTCATCTGGGATAATAAAACGACCTTCACCGTGAGCTAAAGGAATATTGATCCACCCACCAGTTTTTAAATGTCGCGTAAAAGCACATCGGTCTGATGGTATAGAGTTCTGCAGATTGGCCCAGGTATTATAATAGCCAACACCAACCACACGACCCCCTTTAACCCGTTTATTATCTGTAAGAGCTATCCCTATGGAATAACCTTGAAGGCCAGGGACAAGCCCACTCTCTACTAAAATCTGTGCGCCGTTACAAATACCTAGAAGGGGTTTGCCCTTTTCTACTTCCAGTTTAACCTGCTTTATGATGGGATCTAGGGCGGCAATGATGCCTGCCCTGGAACGGTCTTCATAAGAAAAACCACCAACGATAACGTAACCATCAAATTGCGTTAATTTTTCAGCAGATTCATTCCATAAAAACTCGACTGGGCTTAAACCAACACGATGACAGGCCATGAGCGTTTCTCGTTCCGTATTAGAACCGGGGAATTGAATAACGGCAATACTGGACATTATTAAATACTCACTTCTTTTTTGCCTTTTTCTACAGTGCCGATTTCGTAAACTTCTGTTAAATTGTTGAGCGCATTTTTAACTGTGTCTATGTTGGATGGATCAACAATGAATACCATTCCAATCCCCATGTTAAAAGTGCGATACATTTCATTTTTATCTACGTTGCCTATATGTTGCATCACATCAAAAACAGGAGGTTTGGGCCACGACCTTTTTTGAATTTTAACGCCACAACCATCAGGTAAAACGCGTGGAATATTTTCTAACAAACCACCGCCAGTAATATGTGCTATGCCTTTAATATCAATGCTCTGGTCTAATACTGCAAACACATGATTTGTATAATTAATATGGGGCTCCAATAGCGTAAGACCCACTGGTTTTTCTAATTCTTCAATAGCATCATTTACATCATATTTACCAATATCAAAAAAGAGGTTTCGAGCAAAAGAATAACCATTGGTATGTAGTCCATTGGAGGGTAGACCCAACACCGAATCGCCGGGCACAATGGAATCACCGGTAATAATAGATTCTTTTTCAACAACACCAGTAATGACACCAACAAGATCATGCTCTCCAGATAAATAAGTATCCGGCATTTCAGCTGTTTCACCACCGATCAACGACACGCCGGTCTCCTTACAGGCTTTTACCATTCCAGATACAATTTTCTCTATGATTTCAGGATTAAGCCGGTCGTTCGCTATATAATCCAGGAAGGTTAGTGGCCGAGCGCCCATAACTAAAATATCATTGGCAGCGGCACTTAAAAGATCAATGCCAATAGTATCAAATTTTCCTAGTTTTCTAGCGATGATCGTTTTGGTACCCACACCATCAATGCTTTGAACCATCACTGGGTTTTTATAATTATCTAGAATTGGTTTCAGATCATAGAGCGCACCAAAACCCCCGAGCCCAGCGAGGACATTAGATGTAAAAGTAGACTGCACACCATATTTGATCCGACCTACCGCTTCATTTCCGGCATCAATATCCACGCCAGCTGATTTGTAATTGATTTTAGACATTATAATTTTTCGCGCAACCCATTTGTCCACGCATCTTTCACTATTTTCACAGATAATTTGACAACACTATTAAAAAGCATCACGCCTGAATTATTTGTTGACCCGATTTTAATTAATTCGATTCCATAATTAGAAAATATAGATTGTACCGCTTCTATATTATTCATTGATAGTTCCAAAACGAAGCCCCCTGTTTCAGAAAATAAAGTTTTATCTGTACGTAAATCATTGATGATTTTGATATCACAACCAATTTCATTTCCAAATGTCATTTCGGCAACAGCAGATGCAACGCCACCATCAGCGATATCATGGCAGGACAGAACCAACCGCTTTTCAATACAATTATTCAGGGCAAAGATTTGATTTTTTACTTCTTTAAGATCAGGCATCGGCAGATTGATGCCCAGTTCATTATAAAGGCTGTAATATACACTGCCGCCAAGCTCATCTTTGCGTTCCCCCACCATCAGTATAATGGAATCTGATTTTTGAAAATGCATGGGTATTATCTTATTTACATTTTGAATGCGACCTAAACAACTCACGATTGGACTAGGAGGAATCGCACCTGATTTAGATTCGTTATAAAAACTTACATTGCCTGCGATAATGGGTGTGGGATGATCCGGGTTATCTTTTAATGTTATAGCATGACAGGCCTCTGCGATACCACGGACACTTTCAACAAAGTCCCACATTTGATGGGGGTTTTCCGGGCTACCAAAGCATAAACAGTCTGTAATGGCGTGAGGTGTTGTTCCTACAGCCGCAACGTTGCGCATGGCCTCGACCACAGAATTCACACCGCACCAGTAGGGGTTTATTAATCCGTGTCGCGGGTTGTGATCGGTGGACAAAGCGATACCAACGTCTCGAATTTCTGATGGGTATTTTTCAGAATTAAAGGGAGCCATAACCCCGGCATCTGCAACCCCTGTTTCCGTTTGAGTCCGGCCTTGGACCTGTTTATCATACTGTTCAAATACCGGTTCCCGACTGGCCATGTTCTCATGAGATAGTATATTCAGTAAGACCTGATTATAATCCAACGGTTCTGATAAATTTGGTTCGACAAAGATTGTTTCTCTTTGTTCAAAAGGCCGGTTATATAAAAAGCCTTCTGTTACGTCTTTGGCTGGAGCGTTCACAATTTCTTCGTTACCATTGTGAACAATATATTGTCCATCATTTCTAATTTTTCCAATAATTGATGCCATCGAGCCAGCGCTTACCCCAGGTAAGTCAAACGCAGTATTGTAATGGTCTACAATAAAGTTTGTTAATTCAGGTGGGCTGACCCACATAAATCTTTCCTGAGTCTCGCTGCAAAGATATACCGATGGATGAAGATTTTCCATTCCTATATGAATTTTATCCATCCATACTTCAGATCCATATCCAGAAGTTTCTGCTAGCTCTACACTTGCGCAGGCTACACCACCGGCACCAAGATCCTTGAATCCAATATTATTAATGAGATTCTTTTCCTTCAAGACATTGAACAAAGCATATGTGGATTTTAAAAGGTGTCTTTCTAAAAAGGCATTAGGTTCCTGTACGGCACCTTTATTCTGTTCTTTCTTTTTTTCTTCTAGCTTTAAGGATGCAAAACTGGCACCGCCAAACCCACTATTATCTGTGGGCTTCCCAATAAGGATTAGATCATAGCCGTCGGCATTTTTTGGGGCATAAGAATGAATTATATGATCCTCTCGGACAATACCAAGCGTCACCAAAGTCACTAAACAATTTTCGTTATACCCCTCGTGGTAATAAATGTCCCCGGAGATGTTTGGAATTCCCAAAGGATTGCCATAACCAGCAATGCCCGCTACTACACCGTCGTGTATCCATTTAGTTTTATTGCGGTTAATGTCTCCAAAGCGAAAAGAATCTGTGCAAGCAATAACCTCAGCCCCCATGCACATCACATCACGAACGTTGCCCCCGACGCCGGTTGCAGCCCCTTCGTATGGCACAATTTGAGATGGATGGTTATGCGATTCGTGACTCATAACAACACACCACCGATGGCCTTCATGATCTGTAGCGACAGATACAACGCCAGCGTCTTCTTTGGCACCCAGGATCACATCTGGCCCCTCAGTGGTGAATTGCTTTAAGTGGGAACGACTACTTTTATAACTACAATGTTCAGATCCCTGAATGGAAAATAAAACAAGTTCAGCAAGGGAAGGCGCCCGGCCAAGCATCTCGTTTTGAATCTTCATGGCTTCTTCCGGGGTAAGAGGGATATTTAATTCAGCAAGCTTGGTTTGAATGGCCTCGGATTCTAATCTGCTGAAATCGACGATCTCGCTTGTAAATGCCATACGGAATTTCTAATCAGAAAAAGATTATAGCAAAAAAGAAATACTACCGTAGAATTGTTTCATGTCTTTGCGGGCCTATTGATATGATTTTGACAGGACAGTCAACAGCCTGCTCAATAAAAGCAATATACTCTCGCATTGTACTGGGAAGCGTATCGTAACCATTCTCTAATATATCGCTAGGTAATTCGCCCCAACCTGGGAGCGTTTCATATACAGCTTTTGATTTGCGGAATTGATTTAAACTAGCAGGCATTTCTATGATTTTCTGTCCATCTATTTCGTATGCTACACATACTGATAGTTCTTCAAATCCATTTAATATGTCTAATTTAGTAAGAGCAATTTCAGTAAGCCCGTTAACTCGTACCGCCTGCCGAATTTGAACTAAGTCTAGCCACCCCACTCTTCTAGGACGCCCTGTTGTAGTACCATACTCATCACCTTTTTCTCGGAGGGTATGAGCATCGTCACCATTTATTTCTGATGGCAATGGACCTTCGCCCACCCTGCTTAAATATGCCTTTACTACACCGATGATGCGATTAATATCTCTAAAACTAACACCGGTCCCAGTAGAAATATGTCCAGCGGCTGTATTGCTGGAAGTTGTATAAGGATATATACCATGATCTACGTCTAGGCTGATACCTTGTGCGCCTTCAAACAGAATGGATTCCCCTTTTTTATGCGCATTGTATAATTCCAAAGAAGTATCTGTAATGTAGTCTTTTAATTTTTGGCCATAACTACAGTATGAATCAAAAATTTCATTTTGTGTTATGTTCAGTTTTTGCCCAAACAATTTTTCTATGATCCCTTTGGAAAAACTATATCCTTTTTTCAATTTTTCACTAAAAATTTCTGGCTCTAAAAGATCAATCATGCGAATGCCATTTCGATACATTTTATCAGCATAAACGGGGGCAATTCCGCGGCGAGTGCTACCAGCTGCTAGGCTACCTTGGTGGCCGGATAACACGCCATCCAATACAATATGATAAGGCATAATTACATGAGCCCGATCACTGACCATTAGTTTTGGCTCAACACCTTTTTCCTTGATATATGCAATTTCATCCAATAGCACCTTGGGATCTACCACCACGCCATTACCGATGATACTTATTGGTTCGCCATATACAACACCGGAAGGAATAAGATGTAATTTGTATGTTTTGTTATCGACGACAACGGTGTGACCAGCGTTGTTACCACCATGAAATCTGACTACATAGTCAGCTTCCCCAGCGAAAAAATCGGTGATTTTTCCTTTGCCTTCATCGCCCCATTGGGCGCCGACAATTGCAGTTATTTTAGATGGGTGTTCGGTCACTTAAAAAAAAATGCTGGCTTGCCTTTGGTATGTGGGAAAAAAGAATGAAACACAAAATTAAAGCTATAAAGATTACATTCAATTCATGTTATTGGAAAGTGACAATTCATGAAATTGGAAATAATTACAAAAAATTTATTTTAAAATGGATTAATTAAAGCCAATCGATAATATCGTATAGGCTCTTTATCATTGTTCCAATCTTTAATAGTCTGTGCGTCTCCTGCCGATAAAACGACAAGCCCAAGACTCAGCCGCAACTCATATCCCGCCGTGGAAACCTCTGTTTGTTTTTTCCCGGATGACCACACAGAACCATAGTCTGATATTAAATTAAACGAAAGCGTCTTTGGTACTACGGGCAATCGGTACTCTAAGGTCCCAAAAATAAGGCGGTCCCCCAAGCTATAACCCGACCAGCCTCTTGGGTTGTGATTTTCAGGAAGAAAATTCTCAAATAATGTCTGACTACCGGTTAGATAAATTGGTTCATCATCTGTTAAACCAACGTAATCTTGTTTCGGAGGTTGACCCGACTGGAAAATAGTTTTTAACCGAAAATAAATGGACGTTTTTTTGATAGGAAAATTCACGTATGCGTCTGTTTTTAAACGAGAATAACTGAATGCGCCAAAAAGATTTTTGTTAGCGTAATCTACTTGGGCATATACACCAAAACCTTTATTCGGATGGAGAAAGTTCCAGGCATGGGGGCGCTTATCAGACCAGAGATAGTATAGAGATAGATAACCATCCTGTCCATTATCAGGAATGGGAAGATTAATGTATTCGCTGGTATCTCGAGGAATAGGTTCACCAGTTTTTTTAATCGTTTTTTCCCAAACGGTAACATCATGTGAAATGAAAGAAGCATTCAAGCCAATCGCATGATTTGAAGAAAAAGATTCACCAAAATTCATTGGATGTTCCGCACCAAAGCGAAAACCATTTTTCACATCGATCATTTTTGCGTCATCATATAAACGAAAGGAACCATCCGTATTTTTAGATAATGAAATGGACCAGAGTGGCCCGTGCTCCGCATTAATATATCCAAAACCATACCCGCTTTTGCTGGGGTTAATATTGTTGATATATCCAAATGCTTCAAACATATGTCTTCCCAAAGCATCAGTCCATGCAGTTACTGCAACTGGACTTTGAAAAGGAAGGACTAGGGATGTAAAATGTCTCATATGTTGGGTGAATTTGTATTTTCTGGAATTTGAAATTGTGGGCAGCGTGTCCGGTTTTTCATTTACGAAGGATACGTCCGGCCCAGCTTTTAACCAGGATGTGTAATTATTTCTAAGTGAAAGCGGCTTTGTGTCCGGCACACGAAAAGGATCCACTTTCACGACTCTAACCGAATCCTTGACAGTATTTAATGTTGAAGACACTATACCGGAACCATTTGGCATCCATTGATGAGACCAGATACCATCCCCGGCGTCTGTATTAACAGTAATATTGTTGTTGCTTAAATCTACAGTATGAATATTAGGAACGCCGTTACTATTAGATGTATATGAAATATGTTTCCCAGAAGGATGCCAGACTGGCCTTGTATCTGCCATCGGATCATTGGTTAACCGGTTTATGCTGCCCGATTGAATATCCATTTTGTAAATATCCAGATTACCATTTTCAGGAGACATGGAAAAGGTGAGTTGATCTAAATTAGGAGATACAGATAAAAAAGCGATTTGAGTATTATCTGTGTAATTGGTAATGGGTTCCGGTGCTTTTCCATCTAGATTTACAGAGTAAATATTGGACACATTGTTGTGGTGCGCAACAAAAGCAATAGTGACAGAATCTAGCCAAACGGGATATGTCGCACGCATTGATTTGGTAACCCAGAGGTCTTTAGCTTTTACAGAATCATAATATTTGATATCATATACCATGGATTGATTTTCTCCATAATGGTATTTGGAATAGGCTATTTTTTCCCCATTTGGTGACCACGAAAGGAAGGGGTGAAAATCCCCAAAATCAATCTCCTCTTTTTTCCACAACACTTTTTCTTTATAGGGCTTTTCTATAGCTAGAGAATCTTTTGTGGTTTTGTTTTTCTTTTCTTTTAGTTTTTTAATTTGCTTTTCCCAAGCCTCAAACCGTTTTTTTTCTTTTGCGGAATCACGCTCAGCGATTATAAGTGACAAATCAAATTGATCTTTATCGTCATTGCCAATCATAGCGATTTTTGTACTATCTGAATAAAAGTCAACACCCACCAGCGCATTTTTAATTGGCAGGGTAAAGACATCTCCAATTTCTTTATAGGTTTCTTTTTGTGAACGATAACCGTAGTAATAAGTATTCATGTGGCGCCGCCAATTCTCCTCAAATTGTTTTACGGTTATTCCAGTAGCCTTTTTGAATCCTTTGCCAAAATTGAATAATTTTAATCCATCTCTGTAAGCCAGTGTTTTGGTAATGGTAGAATCGCCAAAACGATCAGCCCAGTAAAGCATTTTAGAAAAACCATCATGATGTGGATCCATCTGGTTTGTTGTATTTCTGAGGATATGGGCTTTATGGGAAATGTCGGCTCGATATGGGCGCCAGCTTTCTGTCTCATATTCTGCCGTACCTTCTACAACCCATCCGGGCAGACCGCTGATTAATCGCCCCAATGGATCTGGGAACCACGACCGTGTTTTGTGTAGTAAAACAATGTGCTGCAGCTCGTGGGATAAGACCTGTTCCAACCACTTGCCTTTTTCTAACCAGATTGCAGCATCATTTTGGTCTACCCAGATAAAAGTATTGTACATCCACGTGGCAAAGCCATTCATGATTTCATCTTCTGAAGTAAAAATGATATCAATGGTTGGTATTGTATCCAAATCCATTTGTGCTAATAAAGTGGGACGCACATATTCAGCAATGATGGCGCCTTCTTTGGCAATTTCTTCGATTCCCTGATGGTAATGAATATTGAAGTGTTTTGTTGATATAGTGGACCATTTTAATTCTGGGTGGACACGGTTTGTCATCATCCACGTCGACTGTGCTGGAAGTGAAGAATAGCATAAAATAATAAAGAGAATAATTTTTTTCATTGGGTCTAACATCTGTTTAATGGTTTCAAAAACAAAGAATATGTATTGTAATCCTGTAAAATAGGGGGAGAAAGTATTGACAAATTTAGTGAGATAATGACATTGTTTTTTGCTGGTCTTTAAAAACACCTAATACACCAATTATAACTAGAGTCGCACCACCTAATGTCCAACGAGTGACCGGTTCATTTAAAATGATGAAACCTAAAATCACCGCAATCACCGGATTTACATAAGCATAGGTGAACACAATATTAGGCGGCAATAAGGTTAGTGCTTTCACAAAAGAAGTAAATGCAATTACTGATCCAAAAATAATTAAATATCCCCAGGCCCACCAGGCAGATACAGACGGGCTGAGAGCAGGCTCATTTATTAGTAAAGAAGTAACAAATAGAGCAATGCCACCAAATACTTGCTGAACCGCTGAACTAATTTCTGGTGAAGATTGTATATTCGACCGTTTTTGATAAACAGACCCCGCTCCCCAACTTAACCCAGCTACAATAAGCATGAAACCGCCGCGAAGATCACCAATAGTTCCCTCGGATATAACGGGCCAATTCAAAACTGCAATTCCGGCAATACCGATAAATAAAGATATCATTAATCGTAAAGATGGATTTTTTCTATCTAATCGCGATTCAATAATGGCAACCCAAATAGGTGTACAGGAAACGATTAAGGCTGTGTATCCGGAATCAACCTTTGTTTCAGCCAGGGCAACCAAACCATTCCCGATCCACCAAAGGGCAAGGCCAGAAATAGCCAGCACAATTGTATCCTTTCGAGTTAAATGAAAAGATTCTTTTTTAACAAATCGTGCGATTCCAAGTAAAATTAAACTGCCGGCGAAAACACGGGTAGCCGACATAATCATAGGCGGAAACCCAGAGCCGTCCTGTACCGCAATGCGGATTGCTAGATAAGTACTACCCCAAAGAACATAAACAATACATAAATGGATTAAACCAAGTGTATTGAGTTGTTTCTTATTCATATATCTTAATACTAATTAAATACAATAGGAGCAACAACGAGAGCAAGGATAGATAACACCACAATTCCGATTATATTGAGCACAAACCCTGCTTTTACCATTTCTGGGATACGGATATAACCGGAACCATAAACAATGGCATTTGGCGGTGTCGCCACAGGTAACATAAACGCACAGCTGGCAGCCAAAGTAGCTGGAAGCGCAAAGATCAAGGGATCCACATTTATGCCAATTGCAAGAGCTGCAACTACGGGAAGAAAAGTACCAGTAGTAGCCGTATTACTAGTTAGTTCTGTTAGAAAAGCAATGAGGGTTGTGATAACGATTACAAGCACAATCGTTCCGGCGCCCCCTAAAACCACGAGGCTTTCACCAATCCAGTCAGCAAGACCAGTTTGAGTTACAGCAGAAGCAAGGCTTAGTCCACCGCCAAATAGTATGAGTAGCCCCCAGGGAAGTTTAGACATCGTCTCCCATTTCATTAGATATGGGTCATTTTTATTTGCACTGGGTATAAGAAAAAGAATAATAGCTGCGATCATAGCAATACCTGCATCAGATAATCCTGCAAATATGGAAAGCATATTTAATAATGGCCTAGTCATCCATAAAAACGCCGCACTGGCAAAAACAATGGCAACGCGTTTTTCCGCAGTACTCATTAGACCTAGATCAGCGCGTAAATTGTACAAATGGTTGCGCGTTGCATCAGACGTACTGAATCTGATGGGGAATACAATATGCGTAATTGCAAACCAAGCAAGGGGCAACATAACTAAAGTAAGTGGAAACCCCACCAACATGAATTGACTAAATCCGATTTCTGTAAAACCGTTCTCTTTCATAAAACCAACGAGAAGTGCGTTGGGCGCAGTTCCAACAATAGTGGCCATACCGCCAATGGTGGCACTGTAGGCAATTCCCAGTAAAACTGCGAGTTGAAAATTGCGTTTCTGAGTATTGTCGAGTTCATCTGCAGTTTCGGAAACAATCTTTACAACTGAAACACCAATAGGAAGCAACATAAGTGTTGTAGACGTGTTCATTACCCACATACTGATCATAGCGCTAGCCAACATGAAACCGCCCACAATGGCTGGTCCGCTTTTACCTACAGAAGCAAGAATGGTAAGCGCTATACGTTTATGAAGATTCCATTTTTCAACCGCTAAGGCAATGACAAAGCCACCCATAAAAAGATAAATGATCGGGTTAGCATAAGGTGCTGCCACAGTTTTGATATCACCAATCCCAAGAAGCGGAAAAATGGCAAGCGGAACAATAGCAGTAACTGAAACATGTACTGCTTCAGTGCACCACCAAATTGCCATAAGAATTGCAGCTATCGCAGTATGCCAAGCGCTGAGCGGCATGGCTTCCGGAGGTGGTAACATTATCAGTATAAGACCTATGGTTGGGCCGAGCCAAAGACCAATTTTCTGATGCCTGGTTTTCATCAAATAGTGTTCTCTTTTGAACCACTTGTTGGATTGGAAAAAATAAGATGGAACGTATCAACCAGCAATAGAAAGTTTGTGTATTGTAAGGTTGGGTTATTAATGGTAATGAAATTCTGCGACATCAATTTTTTTATTTAGTATTAAACTAGGGATATTACGTAAATATTGGTCAAAAAATTCCAAAGACACTTGATTGACCAAATACACAGATCGGTGCCGGTCCATCTTCCCCACGTCGAGTATAATTTTCACTAAAGGAGAAAAAAGAGGTGCATCACAATAATCCATATGGAGCGTATTTTTGATAGTGATTTGATGATTAGACCCTCGGTTATTTTGAATCAAGGTGTCCAACAAAGAGTAGTTTGAAGGATAATCAGAATCCTCCCAATGTGGTCTTCCTATATGAAGAAAGGGTTGCATGAGCCCTTTTTCGATCACTTCTCTTGGCACGGGATTCATCCAACTGTCCAAAGCCATTGTGGCTGTAATTCTGTCATCTAAAAAAGACACTAAAGTGCTTGTTCCTCCACCGAAAGAATGACCAGCCACACCAATTTGGGTTAAATTTAAATACCCATTTAATACGTGTTTTATTTCTCCGGATTGAATACGCTCCAATTGATTAATAATAAAACGAATATCATTTGCCCGAGTATCAATTTGTTTCTTTCGAATAATAATACTATCAGGATGACCGGTTATATCGGAACGATAATCTGCAATACTACCATCGGGGAAAATTGTAATGTTCGCATCATAACTATGATCCAATCCTATAACAGCATATCCATGATTGGCCAATTTTTCAGCGAAGGAAGTGTGAATATAACGCATGGATGTAATGCCATGAGAAAAAATTATTATTGGGAAAGGCGCTGGAACAGGATCAGCCTCTAAATTGATATAACTATTGGTTTTTGTTAATTTAAGATGTTTTACTAAAAATCCAGGGAAACCACCTGCGATTCCGATAGATTTGGTTCGAGTATTTATATGATCTACATATGGAGTACGTTTTACTTTTTTTTCTTTTTCAGCCGGATACCAGAACTGCACCATAATTTGTCTCATATCATCTGGATTTTCATCAGTGAACCACTCCATGCGACTTTCATCGACCCAATGATGTATAGTTGATCCAATAGTATAAGGGCCACTTAAATCAGGCATTTTGATAATAGGAATAACTGCGGGTAGAGACACAGAAAGGCACATCCAAATAAAAAATAAAAATTTAATGCTGCTATGAATGGAGTTTTTTTGTAAAAAAACCAGTGTTATTATTGAAACATAGGCGGGGAACATTTGCCATCGGTATTGTTCTAAAAAAAGATGAATAAGCAAAACAGGAAAAATAAATTTTAATAATAATTTTGTTTGATTCTTTTTTCCTGTACCAAACAAGATTTGGAGAGCGCCCACTCCAAGTAGGGTCAGTAAAATAATTTCAAATGGTCTCAATTTTTTTACTCAGTGAATCAGATTAATTTGTCAGAAAATTTTCCACTTTTTTTGGATCTATAGGTTCTGACATGCCCATATGAAACGCAAGAAACCACATAACAAAAACACCATACCCTAAAAACATAATTTGCCAAACCCAAATAGAAGGAAGAGCAAAAGGCGCCCATAAAGCCGGTGAGTTAGGGTCGGAAAAAATAGTATTCCCAATGGTTGCAAAAGGACCAAATCCAACAAGAAACCAGATTAAAGTCAGTATCCAAGCCAATCTTATTTTTTTCTTCCGTGCTGAATTCATGCCTGACACAGCCTGAAGCAATTGGTGTTTTTTTGCTTTGTTATTTCTCTCGGCATCAGTTTCAGCAGAAAAATGTGAGACTAAAAATGTAATGATCAAATTGAAGAAAATTCCCCACCCAGCACTATGAATAGTTAATGGATATGCTCCCCACGGGACTCCAAACCACGCCGATGTTCTATCCGTTAATGTAACGGCAATCAAGCCAACAACTAAACCGGCAACAACACCTTTTTGGGTGAATCCTTTATAATAACAGATACCGATCAATGCTGGATACATTTGAAAACCATATGCTACAGCTAAGCCTCCCAGCATAACGATAGCCTGGCTAGAATTAGCCGCTACAATTAATGCTGCACCTGTTACAATAATGACAAAGATACGACCACTGAGTTTTTGGTTTTTATCAGAGGCATTGGGTGAAATGAATTTTGCATAAATGTCTCTGGTAACCATGGCGCTAAAAGTGGACATATAAGCTGCCCCGGTGCTTTGCATAGCTGCAAGGGCACAAACGGCTAAAAGACCAACAAGCCAGGGCGCGGCATCAGATAATAGATTAATTAGTTGGGGGACAAGATTATTATCATTAGCGCTATCCAATACGCCATTCGCAATTAAAATATGGCCGCCCAGACCTTGAAAAATAGTGAATGAAAATAACAGGACACCTATAACTATAGAAGACGCGACCACCTGCTGCCATCGGAAAGCTTTAGAAGTTTTATTAGCAAAAGCCCACATAGAAAATGCGGGCGATGATTGAATCCCCATTAAAGCAAACATATAAGTCATACACATGATTCCAGTCCAGGGGCCACCGGTTGCTTTGGATCCAGCAGATACCATTTGAATACTGCCTGGGATAGCTACTTTCATTGAATACCCATCTGCTGTCAGGTTTTGTCCAGAGGTAACATCGGCCATTACTATATCTGCCAATCCGTTGGTGAACCCACCATATCCACCAGCATAGTAAATAGCAATTCCACCGAGAATTGTGATGCCAAGTGCCAATAAAATAGCTTGGGCACAATCAACAAATGCAACAGACCTCAAACCACCGGAAGCCACATAAATCATAACAATAGCTGATAAAGTAAACATACCAAAATTAACACTGACTAATCCATCGGTAAGCACATTAAAGAGGGCTCCAGAAGCACGCAATTGAACACCTAGATAAGGTACGCTGAAAAGAAATGCCACTAAAACAGTCAACAGACGTATAGAATTGCCACCATAATAATCGCTGTACATTTCTCCGGGCGTAATATACCGATAGGCTTTTCCTAATACCCATTGCCGCCGGAGAAAAAGCACGCCGGTAAAAGGAATAGTTAAAGCATAAAAAGAAGCAAAAGCATATGGTAATCCATCGGTAAAAATTTTACCTGGATGCCCCACAAATGTCCAACCACTGAAACTGGTAGCCGTGGCGGCTAGAACAAATACCCATATGCCAATAGAACGACCAGCTAAAAAATAATCGGTTGATGTCTTAGCTGAACGAGCGCCTTTAAAACCCCAGAATAAACAATAAGCCCAATAAATACTGACAAATGCGATAAGCCAAGCAAATTTTGGTTCCATTTTTCTCTTTTACCTTATTTTTGAGTTCCGGAAGTATAGGTGCGTGACACGGAATGTAGGAAGATAAATTAGTTTACGAGGAAAACACGAGATGAATCGAGACGCCCATCATTCGTGGCCGGATTCAAGCCAAGTATGCTACACATCATTTCGTATAAGTGGATGTTTGTAATCCCAGGACCACTAAAACCAGACTTAAAGGCAGGTCCATGTCCCACAAAAACACCTCGCATAGATGGATATGCTGGATTATATCCATGAGTTGCGCCGTTAAAACCCTCAGCATGGTCACCTGTGGCAAAATACTCGTGTGTTGAAATAGACCAATGTTCGTTTGCTACTGCTGTAACTGGCTGAATGCGGCGGTGATTTCGATAGTGATATTGTTCTGGTGCATCACCTTTTTTATACACACTCATATTGGGGTGAGCATTGTTCAGTTTTGAATATATTTCATCCACATTTATTAATGGAGAAATAGAGCTAATAGGGGTCCAATCCACCATATGTACATCATCCATATCAATATAGTCATCCAAGTAAATAATAGAGTCCGGATGAATAGGGGCCATTCCATGATCTGAAACGAGCATAATGTTAACTTTATTAAAAATATCACGCGATTTAAGCCCCGCAACCAATAATCCGATTGTACGATCCATTTCCTGTATGGCTTCTTTGATTTTATCTGAGTCAGGCCCGTACTGATGTCCATATGAATCTGTATGACTGAAATAAAGCGAGAGGAATCCGGGGCGTTTTTCAGCTGAATAATCTAACCAGCTTAATATTTGTTGTATACGGTCATTATGGGAAATAGAACCATCATATACAAAATATTCACTTGGCCGTATACCCATGATTTCTGCTTCTGAGGCAGGCCAGAACATGGTCATCGCTTTTTGACCCTGATTTTCTGCTGTAACCCAAATCGGCTCTGAATCGTACCATTTTCCATCCCGAACCGGCGCACTACCTTCTCCTATGTAATAAGATTCATCAAAGACTGGATCGTACATACGATTGGCAATAATACCATGATTTTCAGGATAGCGACCTGTAACAATGGAAATATGATTAGGAAATGTTTTACTGGGGAATACGGGGATAAGTGCTTTTGCTTTACTACCAGATTGGATTAGTTCATCAAAATTGGGTGTTTCCGTTTTATTAAAATAATCCCAACGAAATCCATCCATGGATATTAAAATAAGAGGTGTTTTAGAAGTAGTGGAACTGTTATCACTTGGACATGCAGTTAAAAAAAGAAAAAAACTGATTATGGATAAAACAAAACGCCGATTCGCGGGTTTTGGTGCATTAAACTCTGTTTTCATAGACAGAAGTTAATGTAGGCATTAGTTGTGGGATTCAAAAAACTAGACTTTGAGGAATATTCGGAATCAAAAATGCGTTCCCGCTCAGAGTCTTTTTTAAATGAAATTATTACACGTCGAACCATTCGCGAATTTTCCGATCGTATCGTTCCGATCGATATTATTAATAATTGTATTAAAACAGCCGCATCGGCACCCTCTGGGGCTAATAAACAACCATGGCAGTTTGTGATTGTGAGAGATTCAGGCATTAAGACAAAAATTCGAGAAGCTGCAGAAAAAGAAGAAAAAGAGTTTTACGGACACAGAGCCACAAAGGAATGGTTGGAAGATTTAAATCAATTTGGTACAGACTGGCACAAGCCTTTTTTAGAAATAGCACCATATCTTATTGTTATATTTCGAAAAATATATGACTTAGAGGATGACGGGACTCAACGAAAGAATTATTATGTAAATGAATCTGTAGGTATTGCCTCAGGATTTTTATTAGCGGCTCTTCATCATGCAGGATTAGCCACATTAACTCATACCCCCAGCCCCATGAACTTTTTAGGGGAGATTTTGAACCGCCCTAAAAATGAAAAAGCATTTTTATTGATACCGGTAGGGTATCCCGCAAAAAATGCTGAAGTTCCTGATATTTCTAAAAAGCCGTTCGGTGAAATCTCAAAAATTGTTTAGTAATAACATTCACATTTTTAAATATATTGGATAAAAAATAGTTAGATTAATTTTTTTATTCATGTCAGATTTTACCCGCAGAGAATTTATTCAGAACAGCATGTTACTCGCAACTGGCATGGCGGTTTTTTCCTGTGAAGATTCTGGTGCTGAGTTGAAAAGAGATTCACCTGGGATGCTTCCGGAAAATCGTCCACCCAAGCAGATTGTTATTGTAGGCGCAGGATTATCTGGGCTTGTTGCTGGGTATGAATTAACTCGGGCTGGTCATGAAGTAACGATTTTAGAGGCAAGAGGTCGAGTTGGTGGGCGCGTTCTTACATTGCGTACACCGTTCTCTGATGGGCACTTTGCAGAAGCAGGAGCAGCCAGAATTCCACCAGACCATAATTTGACGCTTGGATATGCAGACCACTTTGGATTAACCCTTGATAACTTTTATCCAAATTCAGGTTTATTTGTGAATTACCGTGAAGGGACACGAAATATTATTCCAACAGAAAATTTTCTTAATGATGGGCCGTGGCCTGAATCTGTTCCGCACAAGGAATACCTAAAAATTCGACAAGGTTCGGACAAACTACCTCAGGCTTTTTCGACACATTTGTCCGGACAAATTCATCTTTCGATGCCGGTTAAATCTATTGAACAAAAAAAAGATAGTATTGTTATCCGCACAGCTGATGGAACCGAATTTCCTGCGGATAGAGCACTATGTACTGTGCCGTTGACAGTATTAAAAAAAATTAACTTTATTCCAGCGCTTTCACCTGAAAAGGAACAAGCAAGAAACGGGGGATATGATTATGCGGCTTCCACTAGGGTTTTTATTCAATTTAAAAATCGGTTTTGGGAAAATGAGAATCTGAATGCCTGGGGATATTCGGATTGGCCTGAAGAAATATGGCAACCGACTTGGGATAGGGAAGGACCAAGAGGAGTAATCATGTCATATTTACGATATAGTCGCGCCGTTGAACTCGACCAACTCAGTGAAGAAAAACGAATTGAGCAAGTACTTAGCAGATGGGATAATATTTTTCCCGGCGCAAATGATCAAATGGAAAGTGGCGCTTCACACGCCTGGGCCCTTGAGCAGTGGTCTGGTGGGGCTTGGGCATCTCCCTCATCGGATCAAAATCAAACTTTAGGTTCACATATTGGGAAAGCTGAAGGGCGAATTCATTTTGCGGGGGAACATGCTTCAGAATATCACGGCTGGATGCAAGGGGCTTTGGTTTCAGGACTGCGAGCAGCCAAGGAAATGCATGAAGAAAATTAATTTGTTGATATTTAGTTTTATACTTATGATGGGAATTCTATACAGCGTACACCAGCCTTTTCAGAAATATGATGAAATAATCACGGGATCAAAATATAAGATTAATATGGTTCCTATTAATGGCGGGGAATTTCTAATGGGTAGCTTAGAAACAGAAAAAAATCGGAAAAAAGATGAGGGACCTGTACATAAAGTTACCATTGATGATTTTTGGATGAGCACGATAGAAATCACATGGGATATTTATGAATTATTTCTTACCCGCAACACTGATCATGTCCAAAATCCAAAAAAACTGGTCCAAGTAGATATTGATGGTGTTTCCGGAGCGACAATGCCTTATGTGAATTATAACAAAAATGGATTACCGGTTATTAATATAACCCAATATGGTGCCTCTCAATTTTGTAAATGGTTGACAGCTAAATCTGGGAATTATTATAGGCTTCCTACAGAAGCAGAATGGGAATATGCCTGTCGCGGAGGAACAAAAACAGCTTATTCATTTGGAAAAAACGAACGAAAAATTGATCGATATGCATGGTATAAAAATAATAGTGAAGGCAAACTGCAAAAAGGGGCATTAAAACAACCCAATAATTATGGTCTATATGATATGCATGGTAATGTGGCTGAATGGGTGTTGGACAATTATGATTCTGAGGCATATATTGCACGAAAGAAGGGCGTCAATAATCCGATTAAAAAAAATAAAGCGATCTATCCTCGAGTAGTCCGAGGCGGTTCATTTAAAGATAGTGCAAATCAACTAAGGTCTGCATCAAGAGGCTATTCAAAAAGAACATGGAAACAACGAGATCCACAAATACCGAAAAGCTTATGGTGGCACACGGATGCAACCCATGTTGGATTTCGTATAGTGCGACCAAAAATTTCACCATCTAATGAAGAATTGAGTAAATATTGGGTAAAACCAAAGAAAGAATATTGAGGTGTTATGAAAAATCATCAGAAAAAATTAAATAGAAGAAATTTTTTAGAACATTCTGCAAAGATTACAGCTGCTGGAATATTCATGAGCCGCCTTCCAGCAGCGTCAAAAAAATTAATTAATATTGAAGGTGAAATTAAAGTTGCACTTGTTGGCTGCGGTGGTAGGGGCACCGGTGCGGCCGCTCAAGCCCTTGCGGCCGATCCAGATGTACGATTGGTGGCGATAGCGGATGTATTTGTTGATCGCGCTGAGGAATGTTTTTCATCTTTATCAGAAAACAATGAACACTCAGATAGGCTGAATGTAAATGAAGAAACTGTTTTTATTGGGTTTGATGCCTATAAAAAAGCGATTGATATGGCAGACGTCGTTATTTTAACAACGCCCCCTGCTTTCCGTCCAACCCATTTTCAATATGCAATTATGAAAAATAAACATGTATTTATGGAAAAACCCGTCGCAACAGATGTTGCAGGAATTAAACAAGTTATTGAAGCTGGGAAAACTGCCCGGCGAAAAAAGTTAAATGTGGTTGTAGGACTGCAACGTCATTATCAAAGGAGTTATCGATCAATCAAAAAATTAATTGATCGCAAAAGAATCGGGAATCTTGTATCAGGACAGGTATATTGGAATAGTGGAGGCGTTTGGGTGAAACCTAGAGAGCCACAGCAGACAGAGTTAGAATACCAAATGAGAAACTGGTATTACTTTAACTGGTTATGTGGTGATCATATTGTAGAACAACATATTCATAATATAGATGTGGCTAATTGGTTTATTGGTGCCGTTCCAGTTTCAGCTCAAGGTATGGGCGGTCGGGAAGTTCGCACAGGGCCTGATCATGGACAAATCTATGATCATCACTTTGTTGAATTTACCTATCCTGAAGGTCAGGTTATTTCTAGCCAGTGTCGCCACCAGAAAGGGTGTATGAATCGTGTTGAAGAAGTGTTTCAAGGCGAAAAAGGAAATGTTGTAGTAAACAGCAGTCATTACGGTTTGATGAAATCAAGAAAAAGAAGAATGATCTACAACCATGATGGAGAAAATGACATCAATCCATACCAACAAGAACATAATGAATTGTTTGCCGCCATTAAAGCAGGTGAATATAGAATGGACGACACGGATTTGGGCGCAACAAGTACGATGACAGCGATTTTGGGTAGAATGGCAACATATTCCGGTCAAATTATTACTTGGGATCAAGCGATGGGCTTTAATCATAAACTTGTTCCTGAGTTACATTCATTTAACGATAACGCACCGGTTCAACCGGATAAAAACGGACAATATCCTATCCCGGTCCCCGGCATTACTCAATTTGGATAAATCATGAAACGACGTTCATTCATAAAAAAAGGATTAGTTACAGCAGCAGCACCATTAATTGGTAGTGGTTTAATAGCTAAATCCCGATCAGAAAAAATTGTTTCTGATCAAACTTTTAACCTGAATTATGCTCCTCATTTCGGAATGTTTAAACACAATGCCGGTGACGATTTTATTGATCAGCTTCAATTTATGTATGATCATGGATTTCGATCTTTGGAAGATAATGGTATGAAAGGTCGCTCAAAACAGGAGCAAAATCGCATTGGGAAAAAAATGAACCAACTGCAAATGATAATGGGTGTTTTTGTTGCTCATAAAATTTATTGGAGAGAACCCAACCTAACTAGCGGAGACAAGACACTTCAGGATGAGTTTGTACAAAACGTAAAAGATTCGGTGGAGGTGGCAAAACGAGTTAATGCAACTTGGATGACGGTAGTACCTGGTCATGTGGATCTAGGTTTAGAAATGGCGTATCAAACGGCTAATGTTGTTGAAGCGTTGCGCCGGGCTAGTGACGTGTTGGAACCACATGGTTTGGTGATGGTACTAGAACCGCTAAATTGGTGGGCAAACCACGCCGGCCAATTTTTAACGGAGATCCCACAGGCTTATGAAATTTGCCGGGCAGTAGATAGCCCATCTTGTAAAATTTTGTTTGACATTTATCATCAACAGATCACGGAAGGGAATCTGATACCTAATATTGATAAATCATGGTTAGAAATCGCATATTTTCAGATCGGTGATAATCCAGGAAGAAAAGAACCAACCACAGGAGAAATTAATTATTTGAATGTGTTTAAACATATTTATAACAAAGGATATAAAGGCGTGATGGGAATGGAACACGGCAATTCGAAAGCTGGAAAAGACGGAGAAATTGCAGTGATTGAAGCTTATCGTAGCGTAGATAATTTCTGATTCAAGAATCGATGTTTTATGGAGGATAAACATATGAAAATCAAATTTTTTGTCATGGTATTATTAATCGGGACACTTGGTGCCCAGAGTCGTTCATTGCCCTCTGATACCACTGTTGTCACTACCCATAAGACAATGATTAAAGGTGACCGTATTGAATACAAGGTTACTACTGGCACACAACCGGTATGGAATGAGGATGGAAATCCGATTGCTTATGTTCATTATACATATTATGAGCGCTCCGATGTGAAAAACCGTACCTCACGACCGATAATGATTTCTTTTAATGGAGGGCCTGGTTCAGGCTCAGTATGGATGCATCTGGCTTATACCGGCCCGAAAATTTTAAAAGTAGATGATGAAGGTTTTCCAGTTCAACCCTATGGTGTTAAAGACAACCCCCATTCCATACTGGATGTTGCTGATATTGTTTACGTAAATCCGATAAATACGGGGTACTCCCGGATTGTAGATAAAGAAACAAAAAAAGAAGTATTCTTTGGCGTTAATGCTGATATTAAATATCTATCAGAATGGATCAATACTTTTGTTCAAAGAATAAACCGCTGGGAATCCCCGAAATATCTAATTGGCGAAAGTTATGGAACCACACGCGTATCAGGACTGTCATTGGCTCTTCAGAGCCGTCAATGGATGTATTTGAATGGTGTTATTCTTGTTTCACCAACAGAATTAGGCGTAGACGCTAGTGGCGGTAGCCGCGCTGGACCGCTTGGTTCGGCATTACGTGTCCCCTATTTTGCCGCTGCGGCTTGGTATCACAATAAACTTCCGAGAGATCTCCAGCGTAAAGATTTACTTGTTGTGCTTAAAGAAGCAGAAGATTATGCTGTTAATGAACTAATGGCAGTTATCGCAAAAGGCGGATTCGTTTCAGAAAAAAAACGACAAGAAGCCGCCAGAAAAATGGCTCGGTATTCAGGTATTTCTGAAGAAGCAATATTGTCTTATAATTTGGAAGTTCCCACGTCTTTCTTTTGGAAAGAATTACTCAGAGAAGAAGGCTACACGGTTGGCCGGTTGGATTCTCGCTATAGAGGAATTGATAAAACAAAAGCAGGTGTGAGCCCTGATTTTAATTCTGAGCTGACCTCCTGGCTTCATTCTTTTACGCCGGCAATTAATTATTATTATAAAAATATCCTAAATTTTAGTACAGATGTAAAATACAATATGTTTGGCCCAGTACGTCCATGGGACAGGTCTGATAATAATACAGGTGAAAATCTTCGTCAGGCCATGGCACAGAATCCCTTTTTGCATACCATGATCCAGTCCGGTTACTATGATGGTGCGACACAATATTTTGAAGCTAAATATACAATGTGGCGTATTGATCCAAGTGGTCGGATGAAAGAACGATTCAGCTTCAAAGGATATCGAAGTGGGCACATGATGTATTTAAGAGCAGAAGATTTAAAGGAGGCAAATGAGGACATCAGAAAATTCATTGAAAAATCAACACCAAAAAATGGTGGGCCAGCTAAATATTAGGGAACTTATTATATGAGATATACCCCCAAACTTATTGTAATCACTGCCTTTTTCGGCACACTTTATTTTTCTGCATGTGCGACTTCTTATGGTCCACGGAATGCACTAGGGGGATATGAAGAATCAGATGTGGGTAAAGACTTGATTGAAGTCAGATTTTATGGCAATCAGCACACAACTGCTGATAAGACAATACAATTGCTATTATACCGTTGTGCAGAATTAGCGCTGGAACGAGGATTTGACTCTTTTGTTGTAATCCAAGATCAAAGCCACTCTGATGATATTGTTCAAAATCCTACTATTAGAAAACCATTTGAAACACGGGAAACGATGTCTGCCGGTTTTCGAACAACTGTTTCTCCAGATCATACTAGGGCAACAACATCAACAAGTTGGGTTGGTGTTTATGTTGTTGCTGTATTTAACCAAAATAATTCTTTCTATTCCCAATATAAGAGGAGTCGGTTTGATGCGCAAAAAATCATAAATGATTTAAAATCAACAGTTAATTAAAATATAATGGATAGAAATATATTTTGTACAATCCTATTTCTATCCTTGCAATTCGTAGCATGTAATCCCGACAAAAACGGCTTAGAAGATACCCACTTAGGAGGTTGTATCCTTCGCACCCCAACCGGGGAAATACCAACCAATATTTATCACCAAACTGGTATTATTCAAACTGATGAGTTTCAACCCTTTACCAAAAAATTGATTGTATGTGGTATTACCTTAATTGGACGAGATGATATATCAGATGATTTTATGCATAAAGTGGCTGAAACCATCAAGGAGATATTTTCCCCTAATGAAGAAAATATTAATAAAAATTTTCAGGAAGATTTAATAAGAAATATGTATAAATATAGAACAGTGATTCCTTTGTTTAAAGGTGAAAATTTCGATTTTACTTCTTCGGACGAGAAATTATGGGATCGCACTACAACGGAAAACAGCATCTGTGATATAATTATGGAAGGTGTCCCTGGACAGGTAACCGAGGTTGTTGAGCACATTTTGCATTTTGTGACTGATATTGGGATGCACTATACCTTTCCTGATGAATGGGGCATATCTAAATCCTCAAAACTATATGAATTGATGCAACAAGCGATTGATAATCAATATTACGATGTGGCTCAGTATTCTGATATCGATGACGATGCAGATAGGTTACGGGTTTTACTTCAGGAATACGCTTATTGGACAATTTATACATCTTGGGACTTGAGAGAGCCCTATGGCCCACAAGGAGCTGAATGGTCTATAATGAGCAGTTCAGAATTAAATGATAAGCTACCCCAGTCATATCAACTATTTCAAAAAACAGTTCCAAAAGTCATGGCCCGGCCAAGCAAAGAAATGCTTGATTCTTTCATTAATTAGTACTTTTGTCACGATTTTATCCTATTTGTAGAACAGGCCGAAAAAATCTTTCTTTGTTGATAAAATGCTTCTTAATAGTTAATCTCTTGTAATATTCAATTAAGTTTGAAGGGAGACAAAAAATGATGAAGACACTAACACGCCGTGACTGGCTTAGACAGAGTGGTCTTGTCCTGAGTGGATCTATTGTTGCCGCTTCCGGTGCTTTGGCAAGACCCATTAAAGTTAATAATTACAAGAAAATTCGTACACCAATCCGTATGATGTTTAATGAGAATCCATACGGACCGTCAAAAATAGCACGAATGGTAATGACAAAAGCGTTTGATGAAGGTAGTCTTTATGCCCATAATGGTGCATTAGTTGAACTGAAAAAAATACTTGCCGATAAAGAAGGTGTCACTCCCGATCATATTATTATAGGTTCTGGTTCCCGTGAAGTGCTTAATGTTACTGCACTTCATTACCTTTATAATGGTGGCGAAGTTGTGGCGAATTATCCTGGTTATGAAACACTGAACCGTTACGCAGAGGGCCTGGGAGCAAAAGTTCATCGAATCCGTGTACAAGAGGACATGACACCAGATTTGGCAAAGTTGGAACAAGCTGTTAATTCGAAAACAAAACTAATTAACATATGTAATCCAAACAATCCTACTGGTGTTGCTATTGACGCAAAAACGCTGGAATCATTCTGTAGAAAGATGGAATCAAAATGTCTTGTATTTGTTGATGAAGCTTATAATGACTATGTGATGGACCCGGGCTATCGCTCTATGAATTATCTTGTGAAAGAAGGACTAAATGTAATGGTCACCAGGACCTTTTCAAAAATCCACGCACTTGCGGGTATCCGTGTTGGTTATGGTGTTGCAAAACCAGAAATTATTCGTAACCTAGAATCCAAGATTACCGGAACAGTTAACATTTTGGGGCTCCGTGCTGCTATGGCTAGTTTGGATGATAAATCATTTCAGCAAACAAGCCGCGAGAAAAACCTAGAAGCAAAAGAAATTGTTTATGACATTCTTGATAAAGCAGGGAGACAGTATGCTAAATCTGAAGGAAACTTCATATTTTTCCATACTGGAAAACCAATAGAACAATTCAAAGCGAATATGGAACGTAAGGGAATTCTTGTTGGCCGCCCCTTTCCACCGTTTAATGATTGGTGCCGTCTTAGTATGGCAAGACCAAATGAAATGCACAAATTTAAAACAGCTTTTCAGAAAACAATGTCTTAAGGGGATGTTTTGCATCGCCCCGGATTATCACTATATAGGTGATGTAGCGTATTTTGGCGCGAATCAAAATAAAAGGTTACCCAAAAACCATTTTTTTATGTTTCCTTATCCTGGGGTCAATGTGGTTTTCTTCAGTGGTTGGGCAAAATAAAAATATTTTGAGGAAATCAGTTCAAGATAGTGTCTTTACTGAAACTCAGGCGAATCAAGGCTCTAAACTGTATAGAAAAGCTTGTGTAAGATGCCACCACCCACGCCAGTTTGTAGGCCCAGCTTATATGGATAGTTGGACAGGTGCTAGGGTCCACGATTTTTTAGAAGTAATTCGGCGAACCATGCCAACAGAGAATCCCGGCAGTTTGAAACGGGAAGAATATATAGAGATTGTTGCATTTTTGTTTCGGTTGAACTCGATACCATCGGGGAGCCGAGAAATGGGCAGTGATCCAACAGCGCTAAAACTAATTAAAATTGAAGGACCTTATAAAAGAGCACGACAGAGTAAAAAATCTAAAAACAAAGGATAATTCAGATATGATAAATAGATTAGATCAAAACGTAAAGCGAATCTGTTGGTTGCTCAATTTTTCAATTATTATTCTTGTGCCGCTCACAGGTCAGCACGGTGCCTCAAAGGGAGATTGGAGTTACTGGGGTGGTGATGCTGGAAGTACACGCTATTCTGCTTTGGATCAAATTAACGATGAAAATGCGAAAGATTTGGAAATTGCGTGGCGTTGGTATTCGGCAAATTATGGCCCAGCACCTGAGTTTTATTTCAGAGCAACACCACTTGAAGTAAATGGTGTGATTTATACAGTTGCGGGTGAACGCCGTGCTGTGGTTGCCATTGATGCTGAGACGGCTGAGACGCTGTGGATGTGGCGAATGAAAAATAATCCGCGATGGGAAAAATCACCTAGACGATTTTCAGGCCGGGGACTCGCATATGCGGAAATAGATGGTAAAGGGAAAATAATTGTTATTACACCTGGTTATTATATGGCCCTCATTGATGCGGCTACGGGACGCCCCATTTTGGAGTTTGGAGAGAATGGTATTGTTGATCTTCAGATCGGGTTGGGATATGATGTTGACCCGGTACATGGAATTGATCCAAAATATGGACTGATTACACATGGATCTCCGCCAATTGTTGTCAATGATATCATTGTAGTGGGCAATTCACATGGACGTGGTTATTATCCCAAGCAAAAGGAAAATATTCCAGGGCATATCCGGGGATATAATATTCGCACAGGAAAACAAATGTGGATTTTTCATGTAATTCCTAAACCGGGGGAGTTTGGTCATGACACTTGGCAAGGTGATTCTTGGACATATACAGGGAATATTTCTTCTTGGGCACCTCCTAGCGCCGATCCAAAATTGAACATAGTTTACATTCCAACAGATTGCCCCACTGGGGATTACTATGGTGGTCATCGACATGGCGATAATTTATACGGTACAAGCCTAGTTGCGTTAGATGTAAAAACGGGTAAGAAGCTATGGCATCAGCAATTTGTTAAACATGATATTTGGAATTATGATACCCCTACTGCGCCTAATCTTTTGGATATTACAGTAAAAGGAAAGAGAATTCAGGCTATTGTTCAAGCAACAAAGCAAGGATGGGCCTACGTTTTCGATCGCAAGACAGGAAAACCAGTATGGCCATTTAAAGAGGAGAAAGTTGCCTCCTCTGATGTCCCAGGAGAAAAAACTTCCCCAACGCAACTTTTTCTTACTTGGCCCCCTCCTTTTGAATTACAAGGCATTACAGAAGATGATCTTATCAATTTCACACCAGAACTTCGTGCGCAGGCAGTTGAACTAGCTTCTAAGTACCGCATGGGTCCTATTTTTACTCCACCCTCTCTTGCTGAAGCACCAGATGGTACACAGGGCGCTTTTGTTATGCCGGGCGCTAACGGCGGCGCAAATATACCAGGAGGTGCGGCGGTAGATCCGGAAACAGGAGTTTTTTATGTTGCCTCTGTGAAGGGGCATAGTGTTATACGACTGGTGAATGACCCAGAAAAATCTAGTATGCGTTATATTTCTCTCGGCCCAGGTGGAATTAGAGGTCCACAAGGACTTCCGCTATTAAAACCTCCTTATGGTCGGATTGTTGCTATTGATATGAATACAGGTGAACATTTGTGGAACATACCAAATGGTGATACTCCAGCATCAGTCAAGGAGCACCCAGCCCTGGAAGGTATAGAAATTCCAGCGACGGGCAAAAATTCCCATGCAGGTCTACTGGTGACAAAAACATTACTTTTCAGTGGTGAGGGCCGAGGTGGGGATCCTTGGTTCCGTGCGTACGATAAAAAAACTGGAAAAGTAGTAGCAGAAATTGAATTACCAGCACAGACAAATCATCCGCCTATGACTTACATGCATAATGGTAAACAGTACATTGTTATGCCAGTGGCCGCGCCTGGGCATCCGGCTGAACTTGTGGCACTGGCACTACCAGATAAGGAGTAGATATGAAAACAAAACATTACTTAATAAATATAATTATTATCCTTTTCTTTTGCTCATTTTATACCATTTCCTCAGCCCAAAATAATGATGTGCGGCTAAATAGAACGATTGAACTTTTAGCCCAAGGGAAACCAACCTTTGGTATTTTTTCAGGTGATCGATCCCTGAATAATGCCAGATCATTAGCACGGTCCAATCTTGATTTTGTTTTAATTGATATGGAACATGGCCCCTTGGATTTTGAAACACTTCGAATTTTTCTTTTAAGTATGACGGACAAACGCTCTATCATGCAAAAAGGCAATCTCCAAGCCAATGTAACCCCTATTGTACGGTTACCCGTGAACGGAAGGGAAAATCTTCAATTCCTTTCAAAGCAAGCGCTTGACATTGGATCTTTTGGGGTAATGTACCCGTTTATTAGTACGAAAGAAGAAGCTTTGAATGCAGTTAGAGCGTCTCGCTATCCTCAGAAAAAAGGTGCAGCAGATTTTAATCCGCCAGGCCTGCGTGGGCGAGCACCAACTAATGCAGTATGGTATTGGGGGCTTACCAGCGGCGATTATGTGAGGCGGGCCGATGTTTGGCCGCTTGATCCTAATGGTGAAATTCTGACGGTTATTCAGATTGAGAATCCAGAGGGCGTCAACAATATTGAGGAAATTATTTCGGTACCAGGCATTGGGGCAATTTTTGTTGGTCCAAGCGATTTAGGTATTACGATGGGCTATCCTGACAATCCAGGCGCTCCGGAGATAGAGGAAGCAATTCAGAAAGTACTAAAAGCCTGTAAAAAGAAAAACATACCGGTCGGTATTACAACTGGACCCGGGAGTATTGAACGACGTCTTAAAGAGGGCTTTCGTTTCGTAACTGTGGGTGGTGATGGTGGTATCAGCCCTGGCACGGCCACAACACTTCAGCGGGGCCGTACTGCTAGTGGTAGGAAATAATTATTTATACATAATTATTAGATGTATAAAATCTCTTTCATGAAAATTCTTTCTCGGAATTTTTTGGCTTTCATAATGATTGTTGTCATACAATTAAATGCCCAGCCAAATCCTTACAATACAGTTGAAGGTGTGTGGGGAAAACTTCCGAAAGGGAGAACCTGGGGTTCTACTAGTGCGGTGTTCCCTGCTACAGATGGCAGTGGCAATATTTGGGTAGCAGAGCGGTGCGGTGCGAATAGTTGTGCTGGCCGGAACGACACACCTATTTTGCTATTTAGCCAATCCGGAGAATTAATAAAGAGTTTTGGGAAAAATATTTTTGTTTGGCCTCATGGTATACACGTGGATAGCAATAATAATGTATGGATAACAGATGCTCGAGGTGAAAATGGTATTGGGCACCAGGTGCACAAATTTAGTCCTGAAGGTACACTGTTGATGAGCCTTGGGACGAAAGGCAAATCAGGAAAGGGAAAATATCAATTTAATGGTCCATCTGACGTTCTCGTTGCTCCTAATGGTGATATTTTTGTTGCAGATGGGCATGGTGCTGGGGGCAACAATCGGATTATAAAGTTTAATAGCAAAGGGAAATTCCTTAAAACTTGGGGGAAAACCGGTGCTGAATCTGGAGAATTTAGAGATCCACATGCTCTTGCCATGGACTCGCAAGGTCGTCTTTTTGTAGGAGATCGTGGAAACAGCCGAACCCAATTATTTGATCAAGAAGGAAATTATATTGCCACTTGGACCCAATTTGGTCGCCCTAGCGGACTTTTCATAGATGCCAATGATATATTATACTCTGCTGATTCCGAATCCAACGCTACATGGGGTAATAATCCTGGATGGAAACGTGGTATTCGTATAGGAAGCGCTGTTGATGGGTGGGTTACAGCCCTAATCCCGGATCCAGAACCAGATCCTGACAATGCCAGTACTACAGGTGCTGAGGGTGTTGCTGCTGATTCCCAAGGTAATATTTACGGTGCAGAAGTAGGCCCCCGTATGTTAAGAAAATATATAAAAAACTAAAGTCAATTATTTTTGTATTGATTATTTAATAAAAAGAAATAAAAGAAATAAAAGGAATATGAATATGAAACGTATTATTATTTTTTCATCACTATTTTTGATATCATCTTGTGTTAAACCTGTCGCCTTAGACAGTTCTGTCCTCGATGACATAAAGCGCCCGGCAGAAGAGCGCGTGCAAGACGATAGTAGAAAAGCCATCGATGTTTATACTTTCATGGGGGTTCAGCCTGGCATGACAGTTGCAGATCTCTGGCCCGGCGGCGGTTATAATACCCACTTGCTATCACGCCTTATGGGTAGTAGTGGTAGGGTTTATTGTATGATGGGGTTTTATGGTAGTGGACGATATGATATGTTAGATAAAATTAAAACTCGCATAGTAGAAGCAGAATTAAACAATGTAGAAGTATTTGATAAACCTTCCGATCTACCGCCAGGTAGCATAGACGTTATGGTTTCTATCCGAAATTACCACGACGCCAAACCCCCCAGGGATCAGTTGTTAAAAGAACTTTATGATGCATTAAAGCCTGGCGGAATTATTGGTATTGTAGATGTAGCTACGGATCACCCCGATTGGGATGATGATACACATCGTTTAAATGAACAGGTAGTAATAGATGAGTTCACTGCTAATGGGTTCACACTTGAGGGAAGTTCTGACATGCTTAGAAATCCAGATGACGACCATTCTATCCCGGGTTTTACTGAAGGGCGTCACACTATGGACCGTTATTTGTTAAAATTTCGGAAGCAGGGCTAGTGCTAGGAACTTTATAAAAAGGTAAAACAAGACCTTAATTCAATAATCCCTTAATCATTTCTAATCCAGTATTACCGCGGGAAATTCGGGCATGACCTGGACGATAATTATCTTCTACTATTAGCATTAAAAATTCCATGCCTTCAGATTTTAGCGCAGCTTTGCCAATATCGTCCGCGTTTAATGTCATAGTGCCAATCCGGCTTACTAAATCAAAACGTATGTTATTTTTTCCATTAAAAGCCCGATAAATGATTTCTGTACATATTTGTTTAGAAGCATCATTGATGTCAAAGGAAAAATCATATTCATTCCCCAAATAAGCGTGAGCCTCCTTTATCGCGCTTTTCATTTCCGCCGATTCAAGTAACGGGCGGAAAACAACCATACGATTAATCTTACTATCTAAAGTATGATCCATAGTACCAGATACGACACCCTCTGAGAGAGCCTCAATAATGTCATCCTCTGGGCGGATCATGTTTCTTTGAGTGGGGGTAAGATTTAATGCATCCCAATCCTTGGCGTTCCAGCTATTGCGGGTTCCAACATATATAATGGAATGAGTAAAAACGCCTGGTAAGAAAATATTGCTCAAGTATCCCTCAGAAAAGGTAAGTATTATATCTCCAGTTTTAAGTTGAGATATTACTTGTTCTTTTTCTGCTGCTGAAAATGAAAGCGGTTCGTATACTGGTGATTTTAAATCACCGACCTGTGTCATTACAAAAGCTCTGATGGCTGCAAGTAGTCCACCGGTTGTTTCAATTAAGCCATCAACCTTTTTTTTGATTTCGCTATGGCGTAAACGATTTTCGAGATCCGCAGACAATATTCTTGATTGATAAAAAATAGTTTCCCTTAGCTTTGTGTGTATTTGGTGCAATTCGTCTAGTTCATCTAAAAAAACTCTATATGTCGGATCATTATATAACCTATTTAGCGGTGTACCTGTAATGTGTAATTCCCGCATATATAGTTCTCGAGCAATATCCAGATCTTCAAGGTTCTGTGGATTTGTCAGATTAGAAAAAACGTTATTGAAGGTTTCTTTAGGAATTTTGCTTCGATAATAAGCCTCATTCAATTTATCAACCATTTGATCATCATTTAGATAGTTAGTGACAAGCAACCCACTGTATTTATATAATATAAGAGAAGCAGAATAACCAATAACAAAAGCCTTCATATTGTCTTGGGAATTCTCGGAGAAAGTTTGGTATCCCCGATATTTGTTAATGATCTCCCAGGTGGAGTTCCGTAAGATTAAGTAGCGGAACAACAAATTTTCAATACGGTCATTCTCAGTGTTAGTTATATATCCTGTTTCGTGACGGGTTGTTTCCTTCTGCTGCTTCATCATGTCGGCGGACATGGATTCAAAGGCGGTCTTGAATATGGATAACTGCTTAATATCCTTTTGGAAAGTTGGTGATTGGGCTGGAAGCAAGGAGATAGAAAGCAATATAAAAATTGGAATATAAATGAGAAATTTGGTTTGTCTGGTCATCACCTAATTAAAACAATTTAATTTGATTATTGTAAAACGTATATCTATGAAGTTAATGAAAGCTTAGTTTTTAGCATTTCATGTTTCAATAGTTTTGATAATGAATTTATTTAGTCAACTAATTTGTAGACTTTGTCTTTTCTACGAGCTTTATCTTTCACCTGAACACCAATGCTATCACCTTTCTTGGCGCTTTCTACAGATTCGTGTTCTATCTGTAGTGATTTAACCTCAACTTTACAATCTGTGGTATGTCCTTTAATGTGAATCTTATCACCTACATTTAATTTTCCAGCAGTGATTTCAATGGCGGCGACGGATATTTGACCAAAATATTTAGATACGTACCCAATTTCCTGTTCTTTCATTGCTTACTCCAAGTCTGATTTAGATGAATGTAATGATCATTCAAGATAAAGTCAATTAAAGAGCTCAATTGTATGCGAGATAACATCAATTGCTTGAATTTCCTCAACATATATTTGTTAGATTTTAAGGAAACTCCATTCTTTTGAAAATGGTACACGACTCATTAGAACAGCCCCTTTTTTGGTGACTAATAAATTGTCACTGGGGTTAATTCCAACGCCATTTTTTGAATCATATAAACCTGGTTCAACGCTGAACATCATCCCTTCTTTAATAGGCGTATGATCACCTAAAGAAAGGTAGGGTGCTTGGTGTCCTTCAGAATTGAGACCTGTGCCATGTCCAGGCCGATGGTAGATATAGTTTTGCATTCCATTGGCCACCTGATGTTTGTGCACCTGATAAGCAACATCCGAACAAAGTGCGCCCGGTTTTGTTTCTTCAACCATAATCTGAACCGTTTCAGATACAACGGTCCACATTTTTTCCTGATGTTTAGATACTGGAAGAATCTGATAATTACGATAAGCTTCCCCTCCACAACCACCGAGTTTAATATCAGTATTTACATAAACAGGCTGACCTTTTCTTACGGGATTGTAAAATAGTTGATTTGGATGGGGATATGCAGTTGACACACCTGCCCGCACATATTCAGAAGTTACTTCAACCCCAACAGCGCTATGGGGTTTCCCATCATATTTGATATCTTTCATTAAAAGATTAATACCATATGCCTGTAACGCTTGTCCAATCTCAAAATCATTTGTATTGGTCCCGTTTTCAAGAATGTAATCTCTTCCAAATGCATGAATCTTATCAAAATAACGGTATGCTCTCTGGGTAAGCGCTATTTCTTCTGAAGTTTTTATAATCCGCATATCAAGACAAAGATTATTGATATTTACGAAACGAACCTTGGGCAGTTCTTCAGAGATTATTTTCAAATAATCATCGTTAAAATTCATATCTGTAGCAATTAATTTGTTGGCATAACCACGATGTTTGAGTTGGCTGAGTAACCATCTGAAAAGATTAACTTTTTCCCCTTGTACAACTTTACCCTTGTTGGGGAATCCTCCATCTGCATGGGGGTAGCAAAAATAATATTCGTTTTCTGTGCACCACCATGATGTAATCAAATCACGATCGATTCCAGGTGAATACCAATACGCTGCATCTTTTTCGTTCATGGGAAACAATACCCATGTTGAACGTTCACCGCTACCACGAAAACATCCAGAGAAATAGACCTTATTAACATCTTTCTCTAATAAAATAGCATCCACATTGTCCGTTTTAAGTTTTTCTTTGAATTGCTGAACCCTGGATTGATACCATGATAGTGGTAGTCTATCGTAGCCTTTTGGTGCTGGTTTGGGATGGTTTCTGTTATTCACTAAAAGCGTTTCTGATTCACCTGAATTTTTTGCGAGAGTATTTGCATTTAATTTTATAGATGCCAGACCCAAACTCATATTCCTTATAAACTTTCGCCTAGATAATTTCATTTGATGTTCCTTTTTTAGAGATAGATGGTTAGACTCAAAATAAATTTTATTTTAAGAGTCATACTTATTTAGTTTAAATAAGAAAGAATTGATTGTTGTAATAAAAGAAAAATAATAAAAATCAGGGCAACCCATTTACCATATGTTAAAAATGTGTTAATAGGTTTTGTAAATTTTCTATATTGCGTCTTTTTAGTAATAAAATCTTTGTTAATATTCCCATTTTCAGAAATAGTAGCTTTATACTGCCAAAGATTGTAGCCAAAAGTCCTGACAATATTTATTGGATCAATATTGAATGATTCACTTTTGTACATATCCGTATAATCTGCTTCACTTATTATATAATCACCTCGGTCAATTACGTTCATTATAATATTTGAGAAAATTGATGTAGAGATAATGCAAGGTTCTATGCCAAGAATACACCCACCCTTTTTTAGTATGCGACGGAACTCCGCAAATAATAGTTTGCATGTTTTTGAGTCAATATGATGTAAGCATAATGAAATAAAAACAATATCATGCGAATTATCCTTAACCGGTAAACGATCATTTTCTGTATTAATAAGAGGTATCGCTTGAAAATTGTAATCGGGGAATGCGCGACTTGATTCTGATACACGTGACTTATTGATTTCTAGTCCAATGTAATCATCTGGATAAAATAGTCTTGAATTAGTTCCAACGCCTGAGCCAAAATCGATTACTTTTTCCCCTTTTGAATATAGATTATTAATGAAATTAAATGTCTGCTTCCCCTGTAGAGGAACAAACACATGTTTATATGCAAATGTTTCTAGTTTACTGAAAAAACTCAAAAAATTATCTAAGTAAAATAATATTAATTAAATATGTACTTGTGGTTGGTTGCCATTGTTGCCCATCCGGTGCTTGCTTATTATTATAAGCCATCTATAAACTATAGTATCAACACCAAACAAGTAACCATTAGGAAACCAATCATTAGACTTTTGAAATCAATATCAATATTTTTCATAATTAATTCCTAAATTTCGAAATATAAATATATGTTTGTTCTTTGTAAAATTTGCTATGAAAAATAAACCACTTATTTTCTTTTTACTTATCGCTGCCCTTTACGGGCAATGAGCGCTCTGAAGTAACCCCTCCTTGCCAGTTGGCGAGTCAGATAAAGGAATTGGAGCATTAAAAAACCAATTCTATTATGGAATTCAAAGTCACTTTACCTACATTGACTGGTGGCATGATCCAATAGGTAAAGAGCCCTTTGATCATAGTGGTTCACTGAATACTTTTATAATACGTCCTAGTATATTGTATGGAATTTCCGATAAATGGAATTTAATGGTAACCTCAACATTTGGTTTTCGTATGATGAATTGGAATGTATCTGACGCATCGATTCACCATAGAACTGAAACCAGCTTAAGTGAATTTGATAATGCCAATGGAAGTATTTTGGGGGATTCGAAAATTATTCTAAGGTATTTAGTTAAAAATACCGGTTTGCAAAATGGATATAGGATTTACACTGGAGGCGGGTTAACTATTCCATCAAATAGTATATTAACATCAGATCCTTATTTTCTAAATGGTAATGAGCCCACCAAACATAGACATTTCAGTTTAAGTAATGGCACATATAATTATATTTTAGAAAGTCAGATTTATTATAAAAGAAATTTTAATCCTACGTTTTATGGTGGATTTCTTGTAATTGAAAAACCGGTTGCAAAAAGTGAATATGGTTATTTGCCACCCACTATTACCAACCTTTCTCTTTCTGCGATTTATAAAAGATTTGATGACATTGATAGTTCTGTTGGTTATGGTTTTAATATATTGCAAACCAGCCAAGGCTATTGGAATGGTATTGCCGCACCGAATACAAAATCAACCACTGTCAGCCCAAGCATAACATACCTTTTCGGCACTAAAATTGGTGCAGTTGCTTTAAATCTCCAAAAACCAATATTTATTAGCGGAGCATTTTCAAGCAATGAGGGTGATGTAAAGCAAGGTAGCAGCGTATGGCAATTAACAATATCATTACGCTTTATTCCATCTACTAAATCGTAGCGCTGTCTTTATAGTATAAACAAAAAATCTCCCTTAAGGATTTGGGAGCAAGCAGTTGCAGGTGACCTATAATTAATATTGTTTAATGACTTGGCTCTTTAAACAAAATCAAAGATCAACGGAAGTAAATAAGTAACAAAAACAAACCAACAAGCATAAACTGGGAAATAACTAACAACTTTTTTTCTTAATAAATCAAAATCAATTTTCTGACGTATAACCTGGATATAAGCAAACATAATATTAATTAAATGAACGAATACTATCAAATTGGCACCGAGTACGCAAAATCGATTTGGTGTAAACCCATATTCAACTGAACGAAATATAATAGCTGAAAGCGCTAGTGAATTAATTAATAAAGTGGCACCGACCAGCAAGACGTTAATATAATCTGTTATCATAATTTTAGAATCACGGCTACGAGTTGTAATCGAGAAAACTATTATACCTAGTATCAGTATTAACAGCCCGTTGCACGCAACAAGAAATTCTCTATTAACAAACGGACTATTACCAAGTATCATCATTGTTATGATATAACACAAAACAAAAATAAAAAATAGTGGTGAAAAAACTTTTGCTAGTAACACCGCAATCTGCATCTTTCTGTGTAATACTGAATCATAAAGATAGGTTGCCACTAACGGTGTGGAAACAATTCCAATTACCCCAATATTTGAGATATACCATTCCACAATATCTATATTCATCAGTTCAAAAAACCCCACAGTAAGACCAGATAGAACCCCACCACTGATCAAAATCAACGTGCTTAACATAAGAAGCTCGCCGCAAAACTTAACAAAGGCAATCCGTTGCTTTGTATCTTGCCATGACTGCTGGACAAAACATATACCCAGAAATATAAGTGTAGTTAATGGTAAATGGATGAGCGCCATAGTAATTGAATCAGAGTGCCAATCCGCCTTACCAAATGATTGCCAGTCCGGTATTAATATCAAATAAATTGATGTCAAAATACTGAAAATTGAAAGCCCAACAGAAAGTTTGAAGTTAGGGTTTTTATAAAGAAAATAAGTGGCGACTGACAGTAAAGTAAAAAAAGGTCCAAATCTTGGGTAATACCAAGTTTCTGAGAGAAAAGCCTCAGGAATTCTAACTAAAAGACCAAAAAAAGTTACTAACAACAAGACAACTACTATTGGTACTCCAGATGGATTTTCAACTGAACTGTTATATTCTAGACGGGCCCGCCAAACCTGGAATGCTTTTGAATCAGGTTTTTGAACAGCAGCGGATAACAAAGCGACTTTGAAAACTTCAGGGTCAGACCAATACAGGTTTTCCAGTCCATCAGGATCATCTTCATTTGCTAAAATTTGTTTTACATTTAATTTTGACATATTTGTCAGTATAGGAAATCTAACCTATTTAGAGAGGAAGATGTTCCTGTTAGAAAGATATTTAAACTTGTTTGAAAAAAGTTATAATAAATTTTATTGAAAGCACTAAAGCAATAATTAAATACCAATACCAATCTAACCCAAGGATTGGGGCCCATAGCTTAGCAAGCATGAGTCCAAAGAAAAAACCACCGAGGCCCATTAGTCTTACATCAATTAATGGAAACGTAAATCCCCACATTCTTTTAATAAGACTCATAATATTTTAATTGTCAAATTAATCCAACCGCCAAACAATAAAAACACACAAACAAGGAATAAATATGCTCTATATGGGACATAATTGGAAGTGATTCTTATGTAGCTATGGAGACATTTGAAGATAACGAACAACCATGCAATCCATAAATCGATCACACTAACATCATCAATGATATAAAGCACAAGACATAACAAATAAAATAAAATAGGTGTTTCAAAAAAGTTTTTATAATGATGACGAGATATCAACAAATAATCGGGGGCTGAACCTTCGTAAGCTTTAAAATATTTGTATTCTACGTCTCTTTTTTTTATTGCTCTAGATATCATATATCTCATATGAAAAAGGACAATAAAATTCATTAAAACAACGGGTAAGATTGGATAAATAATTAATATATTATCCATTTATTTAGTTACTTGGATTTTTTGAAAATCTTATCCCAATTCAACCCAATTAAAATAAATATCAGAAGCGATGAAGGTGAATACTCTCCAAGGCCAAGCATTACAATCCAACAAAGAACAATGAGGATGGAAATGGATTCTCTTATTTTTGGTTTTCTAGGGTTTCCCATAGTGATTGAATCTAAGCTTTATTACAAATCAATGTTAGGGCATCTTTTTAACCAGTAAACTGGTGTATATAGCTAGGATCGTAGAAGATAAGTAAGTTTCATAAAAAATCCATCAGATTGCCGCTGCAGCGACTGAAATTGGAATCGATTTGGCTCTGTCAGTGCCGATCCATAGCCAAAGAAAACTAAAGTACCAGGAATCGGTCGATATGAAAAGAGGAAGTCAGCTTCAATATTATTGGTTGTCTCACTAAGTGCGGGGATGTAGGTATAAGTATCCTTGAAATAAATGGGTAGTTCTGTACGCGAATTGTCTCTCAGGTTATCTCTATATTTAGACGTATACTGGACTACCCCCCTTAAAAAAATGGTAGGTGTAATCTGGTATTCTATTTTTATTCTTGGCACCTGACTTTCTGAAACCAATGTCCCATCTGATTTCCTAAAATTTTGCTGCAGGTTATAGCGCAATGAGATTCGGATTTGATCGGTTGGGTTCCATTTAATCTTAGACTCAATAAGATTAATTTTACCAGGTGCCCACTCATCATAATTGGGATCAGTGCCAAATCCATATTTTAATTTTGCTGATATACGATCTAACTGGGGCGTACTCAATTCAATCATGGCACCATAATTGGCCAGCTCCGGCGTTCCTTGGTAATGTACAAAACCGGTCGGTGTTTTAATAAAATGATTGGTGAAAAATTTTTCTGGGTAGCTAAATTTTTCGATCCAAGTAAAATTTGTTAATCGCCAACCACCTCGAAACTGTAGCGCAAAAGAAGGATAAATTCTACGGTCATCGGCACGATTGCCATCGGTGAACCCACTATAATCCCAATTACCTGTCACACGTAAAGACAAACTTAGTTGTTCTACCATCGCACCTGCCTTCCCATAAAAACGCCTAGTAGGTCCGGTCGTAACTGTTACATAATTACCTCTCTCAACAAATCCAACTGCCGGTTTAAACTCTTTGTGGTAAGCTTTAAATGAGAATGAGCCAGACCACTTTCGACCGTTGGCATTGGCTGCTACATTCCACATGGGCGCGATAGTACCAGTCTCCTCTTTATCATTGGTCTGACTAAAACCACCCTGGGCGCTAAACGTATAAGTGTCTTTTGCGACAAATTTCCCGTCAACAGCAAATACACGGTTAGACCAATCTGTATGAGATTTACCCGTATAGACAAGACCAATATGATTCTGAGCTGATAGATCTCGCTTTAAACGCAACGCATTTACAAAAGCAGCGTCCATATCAGCGATGGAAGGACCAGTATTATCAGCAGCGGAGATCATAGCCAAAGTAGTGGCCCCAACCTTGCCAGCTATCTTGGCAGCAGCTACGGGATTGGCAATGCGGCGAGTGTAAATTAGTCGAGTTGGTGTGCTGAAAAGCTCAATCCCATCTAAAAAGAAAGGGCGTTTTTCAGGAAAATAAAGGGAACGACGAGGGTCATAGTTAATTTGAGCCACATCAGCTTCAATTTGTGAGAAATCTGGATTTAAGGTAGCATTCATGAAAATATTTGAGGATAAGCCATATCTAAGATTCAAACCAAGCGCGTCATTTGTTTCAGCACCAAATTTTTCAGGTGATGGGCCTCGGTTTAAAGAACCTCTGATTTCAGGGATAATATCAAATACCTTCTCGCGCTTGAGCCCGGTCATATTAACCAGTTTTGCACTTTGCGCAAGAAAGGAGGCAACTCCAAGCTTGGTGCTAATCAAAGTAGATGTGTAACCTGAATGTTGAATGTAACGTAAAACATTAAAACCCCAATTTTGTGTATTTTCATTCTGATAACGTAAACTTTTGAATGGAATTTCTACCTCAACGATAAAGCCATCTTTGGTCAACCGCCCGCGTGAGTTAAACACATAATCCGGATTTTCATCCAACCTGAATGGCTTTGAATTTCGGCCCATTGAGGTATTATCTGTAATGGTTCCATCCCCTTGCTGACCCAGCGGGTTAACTGAAAATGCAAATGCAGATCGTTTGTCATCGTATGTATCAAGAATAAGGATAAGATAATCGTCATTTTCTAACTTGTCACGGTCAGCTAAAGTGGATCGAACTTCACCATGCACTTCTCGGGCAACGATGCCCACATACAGAGCTGTTGGGCTGTACCAAATGAGAATCTCTGTGTCATCCTCAGCACGGCGTCCATCTACAGGTAAATAAGTAATGAAACCTGATTGGGAAGCAGCTGAATTCCAAACTGATTCGTCAAGATACCCATCGACCTTGATTTCTGTATTTTCTAATCGCGGCGCTACAATTTGTAAGGGATCAATTGCGCTGGGTTTTTTCTGTCCATAGACAGAAACAGCCATCGTCATTAGAATAAAAGTTAAAGTGCGAATGACTAAACGAATAGATTTTCTTGGCATGAATGGTTCATACATAAAATTTTTTTGTATATAACGAGAAAATTTCGATAACAAACTTTCCAATTTAATTAGCGATTATTGTATATGTGGGTATGCGTATTGATGAGTTTTGGCTATTTTGAGCGAATATGAGAGTTTATCGTCAGTAAAACCTAAGAATATAGAAAAAATACTAACTACAGGAGTTTCATTTTATTCCAAAACTACCCGAAGCACTTGGCCCTATAAATGTGGACCACAGCCAACTCCCTTTAAATTGATCTTTAGAATAATCAGCATTCAGAAAAATATTATTATCTGCCCATCCTGGATTCAAATTTATAAATATTTTTCCAGCTTTGATACTGCCTTCCAATTTGCCTGTGCCTATCTGGGGGCCTATCTCTTTTTCGCTATATTTATTTGCGGCACTGATTTCCCATGACCCAGTTATGGTTGAATCTATAGCAATAGTCATTTCTATGAAACCGCTAGCGCAAACCACCAGGCTTTTTTCAAAATAAGCAGTGTATTTATAGGTACCATTGGAATTTTCTTTATCCTCACAAGAAAAGGTAAAGAGTAGACATAATATGAGCCAAATATTTTTCATTTGTTTTTAACTTTTGGATTACTCTTTTTAACCGGTTCTATTAGCAAAACGTATTGTTAACTCGTCTAGATTTTTTAAAATACTTCGTCCATATAATTGCCCATGCTAATGAAATAGACACTATTATTAACAGCGTTAGTGCTACACTAAGCATTTCCTTAATATTCATTTCTTTACCACCAGGCTCCAAGAATACACTTATTGAACGTAGAGTCATCAATACAACAATAGTCCACCACATAGAGATATTCCACTGCGGTGCTTTAGGGGATTTCAACATAATGAGCCATAAAGGGATTGCTAGTACGAAGAAAATTATGACCATAAGAATAAAAGGATATTCGAAAAACCATCCTGAAAGACCTATAGAATACATTATCAGCAAAAATATCGAACCGATTAAGTAGACCAATAGCCAACCTTTTATACCTTTTATACTGTCTTCTTCCATCGGAGATGGAATATCCTGTGAGGACGTTATATTACGACGTTAAAAAAAACACTGTTATAATAGCTGCCAGAGCAGCAACAACTTGAAATACAATGAAAAAGAAAGTCTGTCTGGGGACTATAGCAAGCCACCTGAATGCGAGGAAAGCAACAATAGGGAATTGTCCAACCATAAGCAGCTGAAAAATATGTGCAGCTGTTCCTTCATCGGTTTCCTTAACAATACCAAAAATTGTGAAATGAACGAGCACCATGCCTAAAGCAAGCAGTGACATCGCCAGTGGTAGAAAAACGGTGGGGTTCCTTAGCTTAGGAACATTCATTGTTATAAATATAATTGTTCTGGTATGGTCAAACTATAAACTATTGATTTTCATATCAATATTGATATTCGAATCTTTTTTGTTAATACCATGTTCCTTGAAAAGTTTTTCCAGTTCTTTATCAAGTTCTTCTTTGGTTACAGAACCACTGCCAACAACAGTTACATTTGTAACTTCTTTTCCATTTTCAATAGTTTTATCAATCTTTACATTTATACCTTTATCTATATTTGACAATTCTTCACCTGTTTTAACAGAAAATTTAGTTTTGACATCACCAAGAAGAAATAAGATGGTAAAAACACCTACAACACCCAAGGCAACCCCAAGAAACATACTTTTATATTCAACTTTCATGATATTCCCTCCATTTTATAGTGTTTAAATCTAACTATTATACTATTAACAAAAAGAAAGTTCCCGTGAGGAGGCTGTTTGAACCAGAGGCGTTTCATTTAATCACAATCAGTGCAAGTTAGCCCTTCTTTTTTCATTTTACAGATATGGTCTACCATTTAGGGGTCTACCAAATGACATTATGTGTACCTCGTACTGCGTCTATTTGACACAGTTGATGGTACAGGTATTAAATGATTAACTTACCCGTCCAAATCACATCATACCGAGAAAGGATGGACGAGAAATGGACGGATTTACAATCTATCACAACCCCAGATGAGGCAAGAGTAGGCAAACCCTACAACTGTTGCGTGACAACGGTATTGAACCCTTTATTATAGAATATTTAAAGAACAGTCCTACGATTGATGAATTCGAGAATCTATCCGTAAAACTTGGTATGCGTCCCATGGAATTTATTCGCAAAGCAGAAATGGATTTCAAAAACAATGATTTAAAGAATAAACTGGAAGATGATAAAGCCATGTTTAAAGCTATGAACCAATATCCCAAAATAATGGAGCGACCTATTGTGGTAAAAGGAGATCGAGCTATCCTTGGTCGCCCGCCAGAGAATATCTTAAAACTTTTATAAATATATAAACTTGCGCTTACATTATTCGTATTGTTTTCATTTATCAGTTTCCCAATCAATTACGATCATTTCTGTCTGGCGAGGATCGATGTAATCACATTTTTCTCCATCAAAAAAAGCATCTTCCTCCAACATAATAGCAATCTCTTTGTCCCAAGCAGCAATATTTACTTTGGCATTGAGTTCTATTGAATAAGCTGTATTAGAGAATAAAGGATAATCACCATTCACTGGTACCCCCCCCTGCTTGTCCCACATACCAATTGTTGGGCCTGAACCATGACCGTAATAACCAATAGGGTGCGTATAAATTTGAGGATTAATGCCCTCTTCTTTAGCCTGCCGCAAGGCGCTGAGAAGCATTTCATTTCCTGTACGACCTGTTTTGAATTGATTTGTCAATATATCCTGAAGTCGATTTCCAATCGAAAATGCTTTAGTTAGATAATCAGGTGTTTGGCTTTCACCAGGCATTAATACGTATGCATGTTGTTGTGTATCTGTATTAAGGCTTAGATAAGTAATGCCAAAGTCAACGTGGAGTAAATCACCAGGACGAATGACATTTTCTGGTTTGGCTTTGCTAAATGCTTCCAGAAAATCAAAGTTTTTATTATCTGCTCGTTGGATATCTACCGAAGGATGAAACCAAGTTACTAGGTTCAAGTCACGAATGCGTTCCCTATACCACCAGACCACATCATCGGTGGTAGTAACTCCAGGTGTGATTACATTGGCCGAAAACCCCTCTTTAATAATATCGTGTGCTATACGGCAGATTTTGGGGTAATATTTCATTTCCTTATCACTTCGGGTCTCAAGCCAGCCGATAGCGACCTTTTCTGCACTGACTATTCGACGTATATATTTTTTTGATAGAGTAGCTTTAAATAATTCAAACTCTGTAGCTGTAAGACCATCAGTCTGAGCAAAAAATTCACTTTTATTAATACCAATAGTTTTAGGGTTCTTCGTTTTGATGAGATCGTTCAGAGCCTCATACTGATTGGGTTGGGCTTCTGGATCCCATGATTTTTTGAAAATTTCCCCGACATCATATCGGGCAATGGCATAGGTTTCCAGTGGCTGTTCATCGCCAGGATCATTAATCACTAGGATAGTACGCCGGCGAGCATTTAACCAAGTAGCTGGCAACATAGTACGTATGACTGGATCTTCATTGTACTCCCGTGCAATAATAACCCACATATCCATATTGTTTCGTTTCATAATTTGAGGAAGAACCGTTTGAAACCGATCTTTGAGTAATGCATTGCGCACTTCTGCACGTTCACGCATGGAAAGAATGCTGTTTTTCAGGTCATCTGCGAAGGTTGATGCAGGTAAAATGAATAAAATAAAGAGTAATCTTTTGATTGTTTTTTGCATGTATTTCTCCATTAGGTAATGTTTTTGTTTCGAAAAATGTAAAGGTAAGTTTGCATTAATAATCAAGGAGGCGCAAATGATATTCTCAAAACGTTTGATTTTGGTTCTGGCAATATTGACTTTGGTATTTCCTCAAAAGACATCTTCAATGCGCCCGATTTCAACCTATTCTATTGTAGCGTTAGATGAAACAACAGGAGAATTGGGTGTTGCTGTCCAGAGCCATTGGTTCTCTGTGGGGTTTTTGGTCCCTTGGGCTAAAGCTGGTGTAGGTGCTGTTGCAACTCAATCGTTTGTAAAGGTGGATTATGGTCCGGATGGCCTACAATTGATGGAATCTGGAATAACAGCTGTAGACGCATTAAAAACCCTAACTTCAAAGGATGACGGTGAAGCAGTGCGCCAAGTTGGTATGATAGATATAAAAGGAAATGTAGCAGCTCATACAGGCTCTCGCTGTATTAAGTATGCCGGTCATATTGTAGGGGAAAATTATTCTGTTCAAGCTAATATGATGGCCAACGGTACTGTGCCAAAAGCAATGGCAGTAGCATTTGAAAAAACAAAAGGTGATCTAGCAGATAGAATGATGGCCGCTTTGGAAGCGGCAGAAGCAGAAGGTGGTGATATACGTGGCAAACAATCTGCCGCCATGGTGATTGTCTCTGGTGAGCCAAGTGGTGTGGATTGGAAAGATACCAAATTAAGCCTGCGTATTGAAGATCATCCAACGCCCTTGATTGAATTAAAACGTTTAATAAGAGTACACCGCGCCTACCAGCATGCTAATATGGGCGACCATTACATGGAAACGGAAGAAATTGACAAAGCTTTAATTGAATATTCAAAAGCAGCAGAATATTATCCTGAAAATGCAGAACTACCCTATTGGTCTGCTGTTGCTTTAGCCAACGGTGGTCGCGTAGAGGAAGCTCTGCCGGTGTTTCAAAGCGTATTTGAACGAAACCCTGATTTGAAAACAATGACACCAAGATTAGTAAAATCTGGGCTCTTACCTGATGATAAAAGTTTGATCAGCAAAATAATGAACCAGTAATTATTTAATACCAAAAAAGGATCTTATTGCATGTATTATAAATGTACGGCATGTAAAAAAATAGAGAATACACCATCTAAACCTGTTTGGCTTTGCAGCTGTGGAAAACCTCTATCTGTGCATTATGGATGGGAGGAAGAACAAAGAGATGTTTCTGTTGATACTGCAGATGAGTCATTATGGCGTTATGGGAATGTATTACCGGGAGAATCGATTACAAATAAAGTGTCATTGGGTGAAGGCTGGACTCCGTTATTGCCCATTGGGGATAACGTATATATAAAGGATGAAACAGTTAATCCCACAGGTTCTTTTAAAGATAGGGGTATGGCTCTTGCGATCACGATGGCTAAGGCACAAGGTGTGGAAACTATGTGTTTGCCATCGGCTGGAAATGCTGGGATTTCTGCGGCGGCTTATTGCCAAGAAGCTGGAATTGAATGTCATGTATTTTTGCCCGAAACTATTCCGGAGCCATTTAAAAAAGAAACGGATCGCTATAATGCTAATCTAATGCTTAGTGGTCAAACCATTTCTGATTCGGCTAAAGAAATGTTATATAGAAAAAAGGATGATTGGTTCGATATCTCTACATTGAAAGAACCATTTCGAGTTGAAGGAAAGAAAACATTAGGGTATGAAATTGCTGAACAATTGGGTTGGAAATTCCCAGATGTGGTTATTTATGAGACTGGTGGTGGAACCGGCTTGATTGGTATGTGGAAAGCATTTAAAGAAATGCGAAATATGGGTTGGGTAACTGATCCGCTGCCCAGAATGGTCGCTGCTCAATCAGATGGATGTGCGCCAGTGGTTGACGCTTTTCAAAATTTACAGAAAACAACCCAATTTTGGCAAAATAGTCAAACCATTGCACTCGGATTGAATGTCCCGGGGCCGCTAGGTGGTGCGTGGATATTAGATATTTTATCTCAGAGTAAAGGTATCGCTGTAACTGCGCCGGAACCAGACTTACCATCCCTAACTTTAGAATTCAATGATGTTACAGGGCTTAAGGCCAGCGCAGAGGCAGGTGTTGTTTGGGGGGCATATCACACATTAAAGAAAAATGGATGGTTAGGTGACAATGAAAAAGTGGTTTTATTCGCTACAGGAATAGAGCGGTGTTGAAACATCTTTATCCTGTCCTTTAAATTGTGTGAGATACCTAAGTAAAAAGATGATAACAAAACACTTAATCGGATATAAATCCTTAATCCTTTTCGGACTTTTAATATCATCATGTGACCCGCTAGTTAATGAATTTAATGATATTGAAGAAGCTATAATGTACCGGGCAAATAACATCACAGAATTCAGTGCAAAAGATACAATTAAAGTGATGACTTGGAATATTCGATTTGGTGTAGCAAGGTTACGATTTTTTGGCGATGGTTGTGGTGATCGGGTAATTTTAAAGAAAAGTGAAGTTTATGAAGCACTTGAAGATTTGGTCGAAAAGATAGAGATGGAAGACCCAGATATTCTTCTCTTACAAGAAGTTGATGTTCAATCTAAAAAAACTGGTTACATTGATCAAGCCCAATGGCTTGTGGACCACACTGATTTTAATTATGGAGCATATGCTTCTATGTGGGAATCTCAAATTATTCTTGCCGATGGATTGGGGCGAGTGAATACGGGAAATTTAATTTTATCTAAATGGGAACTGGACAATGCAGAACGATATCAATTACCCCTGCGCGGTGATCAGGATGCCCTTACAAAGTATTTTTATTTACGTCGGAATGTATTAAAGGCCACAGTGAATATGCCGGGAAAACCTTTTTATGCTGTTAATACACATGCTACTGCTTTTGCTACAGATGAAACCAAACAGAAACACCTAGATAAGTTTAAATCTATTTTGGATGGCATTGTAGCAGAGGGAAAAAATTTTGTAGCTGGTGGCGACTTAAATGAAATCCCACCCAATGCTTCCAAAATGGACTACTGTCTTGATGATCAATGTGAAGGAGAATCATTCCACGAACCCGAGGAATATAATCACAAGGAAGGTAGCTATTTTGCCCCAGAGATTACCTGGTTGGACGCTTTGTATAAATCATACAAACCAGCAATCCCGCTTGATATTTATGGAGTTTATGAAACAAAACATTTTACCCATAGCGTAGATATCAATCTAACACTGGATCGTAAATTAGATTACCTATGGACCAACACGGGATGGTTTAACGGGGCGACTCATCAAGAAGCAATAAAATTATCGGATCATATTCCTGTCAGTGCTAAGTGGGTAGTGAAATGAGAAAAATTGTAAAGATTATTTTGTTGCTTTCATGCGGGTGGTCAAATGCGCAGTGGGAAGGTAAATCAGCCACTGTTTTGCCAAATGGGCGACACGAGATTGGATTATTTTCTCCTTTCAAGATGGGTTTGCGGAATACATCGGAAATTTCAGTAAATAAATTTTTACTTATGCCCAGCATTTCATATAAATCAGAAATGTCTCAATCTGGTGAATGGAAAAGAGCATATCGCCTACAGTTTACCTATCCAACCTTAGCAATGCGTTGGTTGCAAAGCCCCTTAGGTATGAAACTCGGTGAGCCTGATAAATTTGCTCTGATTTCCCCTGAATTTACCATTCCGCATATGTTATCCTTTTATGGTGAAATTATTGGGACTAAAAATTTACCTGGGAATGGCATTATTACACTTTATGGAGGAGCTGGTTTCGCGTTAGGAACAAACAAACTAGAAAATAGAGCTACAATAGACTTACCTGGTTTTTACCCAAGGTTGTCTGTGTATTATAATGGGGTTGTGTTAAAATCAGGAAGTGAGTATCTATATCAACTTGGCAAATCCTGGTCGTATATAATAGACTATGATATGTTTATTATGCCCAATAGTGATGGTCGTTATGCTTTTGAGCATAAGGGTATAATTGTTTGGACAAAAAACCAAAAGTTCCGAATCCTTTTTGGTTATAAACTATTTGCAGGTGAATACCCCTTTGGTTCACAAGCACATTTAATTCCTATGTTGGATTTACAATTTGGCTGGTAAAATTAAATTTCGATTAATCCTGTCCGTATTTGTTCTGTTCAGTTTATTGAGCGCACAAAATAATTTGCCACATCTTAGTTTAGCTGAGGAATTGGGATGTGGAAACTGTCATATTGGCGCGCAGAAATCAAATATTGTATTACAAAGGGCCCCGGACCTCAGCTATGCCCGCTTGAAGTATAATGAAGCATATCTTTTCGACTATCTTAGTGTACCATACAAATTTCGCGATAATATTGGCAAATCACGGATGCCAAATTTTGGATTTTCTGATGATGAAGCATTTGCACTTACTAAATATCTTATGATCCAGGAACAATTACCCTATGATAAAAAATTAAAGGAGATATCGCTTATTAATGGTACAAATGGATTTAAAATAATTCATGATGATTACCAATGCACATCATGCCATATATTGAATAATTCCGGGAAAAAACAATCCACAGATTTAACTATTGCGGGTACAAGGCTTAATAAGGATTGGTTGTTTGATTTTGTTCAGAATCCATCAGAATATATTCCAAGGGGATCTTCTATGCCGGACTTTTTTGGGAATGATATAGGTCACAACTTGGGAGAAAATTCTAATAAAACTATTTTATCAATAGTTTCATATTTAATAGAAATTGGAGCTGAAAAGCGTAATGAATTAGATGTACGATATGCAAAAGTCAAGCAAGCATACCCTAATGTAACCGCTGAAATGGGGCGCAGTATTTTTCTATCTCAAAACTGTCAATCCTGTCATGAAATGGGTAATGAAATACCTTGGTATAAAACTAATGCTCCAGACTTAACCGCTCAACGAATGCGTACGAAAAAAGCATGGCTAACACATTATTTAAAATCACCAACAGCTATTAGGCCATTCGGTTATTTGCCAGGCACAGGGAGCCGAATGCCTGATTTTCAATTAACAGATTCAGAAGTAGAAGAATTATTAAAATGGCTTGGAGAAGCAAAAATGAAAACTGTTTTAGAGCCAATTTCTGCATTTCAGAGCCGTAAGGTTGAACGGTTGTTTAATGACTTTTTGCCATGTTTAGGCTGTCATCAATTGGATGGTAAAGGCGGTATGATCGGTCCCGATCTTTCCAATGTTGGAGACCGATTAACGGACGGATTTATCAAAATGGCTGTGACCAATCCACATATGGTTATGCCAGGGAGCACAATGCCTAAAACAGTAATGGATTCACGATTTATTCCACTGATTTTATCTTACCTGGCCAGTAGAAAATCAGATCAAAAAGCATCTTACCCTAATTTGATTGAACGAATGCCTTATAATGTTATGGATAATTATGGGGCAAATTGTGCACCTTGCCATGGTTTAAATGGAGATGGCAAAGGATTTAATGCATCAAATCTACCGGTGGAGCCAGGAGACTTTACGAATTCTGATCTGTTGGGAAGTAAGGCTGATGATACCCTTTTTGATACAATTTATGTAGGTGGCCGCATCATGAATAAAAGCCATTTTATGCCAGGTTGGGGAGAAAAACTCAGTCGTAGCGATATAATTAAACATGTACAAAAAATTAGAGATTTTTGTGCGTGTGAAGCACCAGACTGGGCTAACAAGTAATTTGTATTAAATGAATATCATTCAAAAAGGGCCAATTATTACAGTCCTTTTTATTAGTTTAATTTCAGGACAAATAGAGGGTTTTGTTGGCTCTGCTGCTTGTAAATCCTGTCACTTGGACCAATTTGAATTATGGGAAAATTCAACCCATGGCCAGGCTGGAGGTTCTCCTGCCGATACCAAAATAAAAGCACCGTTTGATGGTAAGAAAATCATCCTAAAAAACGGCTGGTTTATTCCTTATAAAGAAGATGGCCGATATTTTTTTAAAGCCCAGGAAAATGAATTCCCGGAAGTCAAATTTGAGGTAATAGGTGTTGTGGGCGGTGGGCATATATATGGTGGTGGCACACAGTCTTTTTTTGGACTATTCCCCGATGGTACAATGCGGCTTCTGCCATTTGATTACCACCCAGGAAATAAAACCTGGTTTTTTGAAACAAATAATTTATTGGGCTGGCAGCCAGCATCAGAAAAACTTTCCATGAGAAATTTGTCAGAATGGCCCCCCAATCGTACAATAGGTGCTTTTATTGAAAAGAAAAACTGCCAGCAGTGTCATGGCAGCCAAATTATTGTCGGATTTGATAATAATCGGGGGAAATACAAAACATTGTTTACTGAGTTAACAATTAATTGTGAATCTTGTCATGGCCCAGGGAAAGAGCATTTATCGCTAATGCAATTTGGAAAAAGTATTGTAAAAGGCTACACGGGTATTCAATCGCTAAAAACATTGTCAAAAAAAGAATCAGTGGCAGTGTGCGCACAATGTCATGCATTAAAAGATTTAATTCGTCCGGGATATTTACCAGGCACGGATTTTGAAGATTTCTTTAGCACAAAATTTTCCATGTTGGGCGGGAACCCTTATTTCCCTGACGGAAGGGTAAAGGCCTTTGGTTACCAACAGAACCACATTTTTAGTGATTGTTTTTTAAACGGTTCTATGACTTGTGTAGATTGCCATAACCCTCATTCTAATGGTTACCAAGATATTAATCGAGCTCCTTTGGAAGGTCGATTTGATAATGGCCAATGTCTCTCCTGCCATGTAGCAAAAGCAAATAATATCAGAGCGCATACATTTCATAAAATAGGCTCACAAGGGAGCCAATGCACATCCTGCCATATGCCCTTCCAACAGCATGAAGCAGTAGGAAGTCAATTAAAATTTTCCCGTGCGGATCATACCATTTCTATACCAAGGCCAAAATTAGATGAGAAGTTGGGTGTTAAAAATGCTTGTCAACAGTGTCACAACAATCTATCTATTCAAGCTATAGCAGATCAAATGCAAGATTGGTATGGTGAATTAAAACCGCTTCATCAATTAGAATCGGCCCTAATAGCTTTTGAGACCGCAGATCAATTGCCAGGAGATTTATTGAATTTGATCGGCACAAATATGGATCCATACCCACAGGTTTTTGCCGGTCTTGCTACAGCCTTTATGTCTGATCAATCCACCAATCAATATGATAAATTGATACAAAGGTTGAAGCATTTATGTGAAAACAATGATTTGGATATTCGAGGAGTTGCACTGGCTTACCTCAATCTCTTCAGTGAAAAAGATAAAGAATTAGATTCATTTATAATACAAACGTTAACAAACGCAGGAAGGGAACAGATTAAGATCAGAACCCGTTGGAGCATAGCATTAGCGTATAAAGCAGAACGTCTGACAAAAAGTGGGCTTTTCACCGCAGGAATTGAAATATATAATAAATCCATTAGTATTTGGCCCAAAAATGATCGAGCAAAAAAAGGATTAGCAGAAGCATATATTATGGTGGGTGATATTCCTGAGGCGGTTAAAACCTATGGAACAATTGTTCAGTCTGATGTTGCAGATTGGCAAGGTTGGGCTGGCCTAGCCAATGCACAGGCGCAAAGCGGACAACTAGATGTGGCCTTAGAAGCGTACATGCGATCTTTGGAAATTAATGTTTATAATGCGCCAGCCCATTTGGGGATTGGAAACATTCTGTTTAAAATGAAAAATGATGTACTTGCTGAAAAGCATTTAGCCAAGGCAATCGAATTAGATCCAGCCATGACAGAAGCCTATATTTATCTGGCAGCTATCAAGGTTCGCGGACAAGATTTTAAAGGTGCAGCGCTTGTATTGAATCGAGGTCTAATATTGGATCCTGCGCATGAAATCGGCAATATGATGAAACGAGAATTAAGTCAATTAGACTAGATAAAAAATATAATCTTTTTAATGAAAAAATCTCTTTTCTTAATTTTTATTATTTATTTCAATGTCATTGTCTTTGGCCAAGAGGTTGTATTTAAAGGCCAATTTTGGTCAAATAACCTATACAGCGATGATGCATTAAAAGAGCAATCATCTTTTGAAACACAACTTGGATATATACCAACGATTTCTTATCTCCGATACTTATCAGATGAAAAATTATTTGATATAGAATGGGCCTACCGAATAAATAGGATTTATTCTGGGGATGCTCTTTTTTCCAGAGTTGAAAGACCCTATCGTGGGTGGGTACGATATTCTACCAGTAAAATGGAAGCTAGACTTGGTTTGCAAAAGATTGCATTTGGGCCTGCTCAGGTGTTACGTCCTACGTCTTGGTTTGATACCATCGATCTCCGGGATCCAACAGGACAGACAGATGGTGTTGAAGCCTTCAGATTGAGAATTTTTCCATCTAATTCATTATCACTCTGGAGCTGGGTCATCAACAGCAATTCGGATACTCTTTCTTATGGCGGAAGGTTAGAAGTTACTACTTTGGGTGGTGATTGGGGGTTGACCTTGCATCAGGATCCAGTTGCATCACGCAAACAAGTTGGATTGTTGCCAATTGTCATGTCAGAGCCAAATACACGTGCTGCTATTGATTATCGTTACGATGGGTTTGTGGGTCTCTGGTTTGAGGGGGCATCGCTTTTTTCGTCTGTTGATTATCATTCAAATTATGACCGTTATAACTTATTAACTTTAGGTGGGGATTTTACATTTCCTATCGGTAACGGAATATTAGTTATGACAGAATCCATGCAAATCTATGGAACTACAAGAACCGATTATGATATTGCTTCTGAAGAAACCATAGAGCAAACCTATACAGTTTTTATGGCCAGCATGCCGGTTGGGTTACTTCACAGGTTTATGGCGGTAGCACAGTTGGATTGGGAAGGCAAACAAACATATTACTATTGGCATTGGGGGATTACCTATGATCGCTTTAGTCTGAATTTTTCATTATCCTCCAATCCAAAAAGGATCGATTATGCCCTAGAAGATGAATATCTTCCCACAAGCTTAGCTGGTTTTGGTAATGGGTTACAGTTCGCTTTTATTTACAATCACTAGGAATACTAAGATGGAACAAAACATTGTGATAAAAATCAAAAACTTGACAAAGCGCTTTCCTGTTGGAGGCGATTATTTCACTGCCTTGCAAGATGTAGATTTGACCTTAAATGAAGGTGAATTTACTGGCTTGGTTGGACCGTCTGGCTCTGGAAAAACTACTTTGCTGAATATTATAGGCGGACTGGATTCACCCAGTAAAGGGCAGGTAAGTGTCTTGGCCCAGGATTTAAATGATACGACCCACAAAGAGCGAGCCCAACTCAGGCGTGAGAATATGGGCTTTATTTTCCAAAGCTATAACCTGCTTCCAGTTTATACAGTTTTCGAAAATGTGGAACTCCCACTAATTCTAAACAAGATTGATTCCCAAGAACGGAGACAAAAAGTAGCTCAGGCTATAGAATGGGTAGGCCTCAGTGATAAAACCAATTCTCGACCGGCAATGCTCAGTGGCGGAGAGTGTCAGAGGACCGCTATCGCCAGAGCGATTGTGCACCAGCCGGCATTGATACTGGCAGATGAACCCACCGCTAATCTTGACGCGGAGAATTCTCATCATATCATGAAAATCATGGTACAGTTAAATCAAGAACTGTCAACCTCTTTTGTTTTTGCTACTCACGATGAAAAAATTATGGCTTACTTGCGACGGATTATTCACTTAAATGATGGTCAAATAACCAAAGATGAAAAAATTGATAATCCAAAGTCAGCCGCATAAAAATGCTTTTTAAAATTGCTATTAAAAACCTTCTGGGCGCCAAGCTGCGCACCTGGTTAAATGTTTTTGTAACATCACTTTCTTTTTTTATGATTATCCTTTTTTCTGCTATGTACGATGGTATGCGAGAACATGCCAAACAAGTTACTATAGATACAGAGATCGCTGGTGGTTCCTATTGGCACCCAGAGTACGATCCTTTGGATCCTATGACGTTTGAAGACGCTCATGCTGTACTTCCAAGCGCAGTAAAGGTGCTGGTAAATCAGGGGAAAGCTTTCCCGGTACTGGTAAGTCAGGCTTCTATCTATCCAAATGGACGTATTATGCCGATAATTATGAAAGGAATCACCCCAGAACAGAATATTGTTAACATGCCCACACAAATGCTTGCTGGGCATGAAGAAGTTACCATACCTATAATGATAGGACGTGGCATGGCCAAAGATGCCAAGTTGGAAGTGGGTGATTCCTTTACCATACGCTGGTTGGATGCCAATCGCACTTATGATGCTGATGAGGGTACAGTAGTGCATATCATGGATACAGAGAATTATAAGTTGGATATGGGTCATATATGGGTACCACTGGATAAAGCACAGGAAATGCTGGAGATGGAAAAAGAAGCTACCTATGTAACCTATGCTGAAGGATTATCAATTGTAGAAAATAAGGGGAATTGGATTCCTCGCAACGTAAAGTATTTAATCCGAGACATGGAAGCCCTCATTCAAGCGGACGAGCCTAATGCCGCAATATTTTATATTATTCTTCTCTGTTTTGCAGGCATGGGCATTTTTAATGCACAAGTGCTGTCTATATTTCGCCGGGGCAAAGAAATTGGAACTCTAATGGCTTTAGGGATGACCCGGGCTCGGGTGGTGGGATTATTTACCCTAGAAGGCGGTCTTAATGCTTTTCTTGCTGCTATTATGAGCGTAATCCTTTTCGGCCCATTGCTCTGGTATTTTGGAACTAACGGAATCTGGCTTGGGGTGGATTATTCTGATGGATCAATGGGTTTAATAGTTGAGAAATACCTAATCCCAGTGTATTCTGTTGGCTTGGTTGTAACAACAACGATTGTTGTATCTATCATCGTCCTCATCGTGAGCTACCTGCCGTCCCGCCGCATTGCCAGAATGAAACCTACCGATGCGCTTCGTGGGAAAGTCACTGTATGATTAAATTTTTAACCAAAGGAATACTTCGAGACCGATCCAGGAGTCTTTTCCCAGTTCTTGTGGTAATGCTGGCTGTGGCTATGATTATTTTTTTTCAGGGGTTTATGAATGGTGTGTTGAACGGTATGTTTCTTGATTCTGCCGTGGTATCTACAGGCCACGTGAAAATCATGACCAGAGCTTATAAAGAAGAAAGCCAGCTTCTACCTAACGATTTGGCACTGTTAGAAACAAAACAGTTGGTAGATAAAGTAAGTCAGGATTATCCGAACCATTTCTGGACGCCACGGATTACGTTTGGTGGACTTTTAGATGTCCCTGATGAAAATGGCGAGACCCAGGCCCAGGGCCCCGTCTTTGCTCTAGGCATCGATTTTCTTTCACCTGGGTCCCGGCAAATTGAAATCTGGGAACTTGAACGGCGCCTGGTGGATGGAAGGTTACCAAAAAACGGAAGCGAAGCGTTGCTAAGTACTAGTTTAGCTGGAAAATTAGGACTTTCATCAGGCGAGACTGTAACCTTAATCGGGTCCACGATGTATAATGCTTTTACAACATATAACTTTACTGTGATCGGTACCTTTAAACTGAATTTGGGGCCGTTGGACAGACAGATGATGTTGGTGGATATATCAGGCGCTCGGTTAGCGCTGGATATGGAAGGTGCTGCTTCAGAAGTTCTGGGATACGCCAATTCACTTTTTTACGATGATACAGTTGCTGTTGCTCTAAGACAGCAGTATAACAAGATGAACAGTGACACCACTGATATTTTCAGTCCGATCATGATGGCTCTGCGGGACTCTAACCAGATGGGTGTTATGGTGGATTGGATGAATGCAGCTAGTGGTATAATAATCGGCGTTTTCCTAGTCATTGCTATGATCGTGCTTTGGAACATGGGTCTAATGAATGGTCTGCGCCGCTATGGTGAGATCGGTATGCGCCTGGCCATAGGAGAATCAAAGGGTCAGGTTTATCGTTCTATGATTATGGAATCTGTCATTATCGGTTTTATTGGAACTGTTTTCGGTACGGCCATGGGACTCGGCCTTACTTATTATATGCAAGAAGTGGGCTTGGATTATTCAGCAGCGATGGAAGGCCTAGGCTCGTCCGAATTTATTTTTTCGAATGTTTTCCATGCCCAGGTAACCCCCGAACTGTATTATATCGGTTTTATGCCTGGCGTCCTAGCGACTGTATTGGGAACAATGCTTGCTGGCCGCGCCATTTACAAACGGGAAATGGCTCAGTTGTTTAAGGAATTGGAAACATGATTAAAAAGACAGGTTATATAATAATATTATTTTGTCTTGTACTTTCTACAGTTTTTGGGCAATCAGAACAAATGACGGCTGAAGAGTTAATTGAAGCTATGGACGATAACTTGAATGCAAAAACTCGAATAATGACCAGCAAGATGATAGTGCATGGGCGACGTTCCAGTCGCACTATTGAATCCCGAAATTGGGTTAAGGGTATTGACCAAGCATATACGGAATATCTGGCACCGCCCAGAGAGGCAGGAACAAAAATGTTGAAATCGGGAGATAAGCTGTGGACTTACTCACCACAAACAGATCGGGTCATACAGATTTCTGGCCATATGTTACGCCAATCAGTTATGGGTTCTGATATGTCATATAATGACATGTTGGAAGATCGCCCTTTAACGGATCTTTATGAAGCAACTATTGAAGGGTCGGAAATAATTAATAATCGTCAGCACTGGATTCTTTTTCTTGAAGCCAAGGTGACAGGATTGTCATATCCTAAACGTCGTGCTTGGGTGGATTCGAAATATCTGCTACCTATAAAAGAAGAATTATATGCCAAAAGCGGAAAACTTTTAAAATCTACTTCCATGGATGGTATTAGGAAAATCCAGGGCCGGTGGTTCCCTACAAGATTTGTTTTCAAAGATGAACTAAAGCGTAATAGCAAAGGCACTGAATGGATTATTGATGATATTGCCTTTGATAGTAATATCCCTGATTCTCGCTTTTCAAAAGCTAGGTTACGTAAGTAAAATTATTCATTTGGGTAATGAAGCCCAATTTTCCGTCTAATTTCATCCATCGATCTCATTACAGCAATACTTTCGCTATGTGGCATAAGCGGTGACTCAATTAACCTTGATCTAACACAACGAGAAAACTCAATCGCCTGCTCACGTAATCCATGTCCTTTATAGTTATTTGGATATTCAGTTTTAGTACCATCATGAAGCACAACCCGCATTGCAGCTGGATTATAAAAGGTGCGATCAATTTCTAACCATCCATTAACACCAGAAACAATAGCTCGGCAAGGTGTAGAGTTCCTTAATGTTGTATTTAAAATGGCTTGAGCACCATTTTTATATTCAAAAATTGCGGATGTTTGTTCATCTACACCTTTATCAGTAAAATTTGATTTTGCCGTAATCTTATCTGGGACTCCAAGGATTAAATGTGCAAACGAAACCACATAAATCCCAAGATCAAGCAATGCGCCACCACCAAGTGCAGGCTCCCAAAGACGAGGCTTATTAGATTCTGATAGACGTTGTCCGTGATCTGCATGTAGGGTATGAATATTGCCAAGAACATCACTATCAATAATTTTACGTACTATTTCTATATGAGGTAAGAATCGAGTCCACATTGCTTCAATGAGAGTTAATTGATTTTGAGTTGCCATATTAACCATTAATTCTACCTCACTAGTATTGATAGCGAATGGTTTTTCGCATAGCACCGGTTTCCCAGCATCTAATGCCAAAATAGTATGTTCTACATGAAAGTTTTGTGGGGTCGCAATATAGATACCGTCCAGATTGGGGGCTGCCACCAATTCTGAATAACTGGAATAGCCAACACAACCAGAATATTTAGACGCAAAATTTTGTGCATTAATAATTGTACGAGATCCGACTGCAGCTAATCTATGATCCTTTAGATAACTCAGATCCTTCGCGAACGCATTTGCGATACCTCCAGTACCAATGATTCCCCAATTAAATTTTGTGTTCAAAACACTAATAATTTTTTATTAATAACATTTTTAAATTTACGAATTAAGTAGTTATTACTTAATCAACGAAGAAAATAATTGATCATATACCGGGCACATCGTTTCCCAATCGTATTTTTTGAACGATTTGCGAATCGTAATTTTCCGCGTTTTATCAATGTTTAACATACAGTTTTTTACTTTATCATATAATTCACCATCATTATCATATATGTGGTTATCGTAATATTCCTTTGGTAGCAACTCCGGATACGTCAGTCTGCTCGGCAATATGGGATATACGCCACAATAGATGGCTTCTACTACACTGCCACCAAAAAAATCTTGATTGCTCGTTATAGGCAAAATATCAGCCTTCCATAGCCATTTTGCATATTCCGAGAAATTTTCACAGAAACCAAAATGTACGATATGTTTTTTTAATCGGTATTTAGCTTCATCAAATACATTGGGTCTTATATGAAAACTTTCCCCAAGTACAACGATATCAAATTTGATATCGTTTTTTTGTAATTGGTATAAACATTCAAAAAACGATTCGGGGTTCTTATCGTATTCCCAACGATGATTCCATAAGACTAATGGGTTCCCCTGCGCTTGAGTTTTATGCTGATCAAATTTGGATAAATCCATACCAAGATATAACACCTGACTCTTTTCTTTAATTTTTTCAATTACATCTAGTTCATTATGATCAGGAAAATGTTTTAATAATCGTAGACCTTCATGATGAAAAGAATCGTGATGGTATTGAGAGTTAAATAATACATGATCGGCTGTTAAGGCAGAGGAAAGATTAATAAAACCGTAATGATGATCTCGTTTTTCTTGAACGTCTCTATCTGCATTTGACCATGGATAGGAAAGTTGATTTTCATGAAAATATAAGGCGTTAGACACCTGAGCTGTTCGACTTTTTGTGAGGCTTAAAAATGTTGTCAAATCCAGCATATCTGTTGCGAGAATTAGGTCAGGAGAGAAATCCATATCCATAAACTGTTTTGCTAGAGTAATGGCACCACCATGCATCCTCCATTTCCAGAATTGTCCTGGTAACGAAATAATCTGAACATTGTGATTGCTAAATGATTGGTATCCTTGTGCCCAAGATTTGTGAGATCCTGTATAATATGGCTCTACTAATAAAATATTCATAAAAGGATACTATAATTATAAACATTCACAAACAAAAAACCCCGCTACTAGGCGGGGATTGATGCGGTATTAATTTTTTCACTTTTCTCCACTTGAAGGACCTTCCTTTTGCATCCTAGAACCCAAACCTGCACCTAATGACTTTTTCATTTTACAATCCTTTTCTTTGATAAGGCTATTTTCAATTTAATATTTTTTGAAGGATGGTTGCGTCATTATTAGCGTTATTAGAATTGGGCAATTGTTCCCCTGTATTTATATATTCTTCGAAACCCATTTTTTCATATAAATTTTTTGCTGGCACATTTTTTGGCATTACACGCAAAGTTAGTATCCTCATTTTCTTATCTCGTGCCAACGATTCTAGGTATTGGAGCATTGTAGTAGCCAAGCCTTTTTTACGATATTTTTCATCTATAAATATATGTAGTGCATGTGCCCATTTATTATCTTCATTGAAAATGATATTACCTATTCCAACTATCCATTTATTTTCTTTCAAAGCAAAACTTTTTATATCAGAATCTTTATAAGTTAGCGTAACCCATCTTTTAAAATTGAAAGGATATTTCATTCGTGGTTCAATAAGATTTAATTCTTTTGGATTTTTGAACCAATTGGCAAGCACAGCTTCAAGGATGCGGATATCCTTTGTGTTTTTGTAACTTACTTTTTCAATTCTAATGGACATTAATTTTAATCAAAATTCTTCATTCATACTTAAATCTATCATCCACCTGCTATATTAGTGAAGCCGTCTATGTCTTCTAAGCATACAATCATTCATTATAAATAGTAGCCCTGCTTCTTGGGCTATTTTAGAAGCTTCTTCATTAATAACACCATCCTGCAACCATAATGCCTTTGCACCAATGGCAATAGCATCTTGGGCGATAGGTAAAACATATTCAGATCTTCGAAATACATTTACAACATCAACCGGATCTGGTATACTTATAAGGGATGGATAACATATTTTATTTTGGATACTTTTTTGGCCAGGATTGACTGGGATAATATTGTACCCTTGATCCATCATATAAAGCGCAACATAATTACTAGGACGCTCTACTTTTGGGCTCATGCCAACTACTGCAATATTATTTAATTGGAAAATGCTTTTTATAATAGAAAGATTATCCATTTAGTTTAAGAACCTGTTTCATTGATTTCATGCCATTGATCAGTCTTAAGATCAGTTAAAACCTGATAATTACCTGAAGTTGGCCAGTAGATTTTTACTTCTTTTATTTTTTTATTTTTTCCTAATCCAATCATTTGATTTAATGGATTCCCGCCAAAGCTACCGCCACTGGAAACTGTCCGGTGAACAGAAGTCCCATTGGCTACCACAACCTCAATTCGGGTCCCAATCGCTAATTTGTTTGTTTCACTTCCCCGTAAAGATAATCCGATCCAATGATTACCCCATCCACCAGGATTTTCAAATAATACATTTTGATACGCACTCCCTTCATATGCACCACCCATTACCGCGTGGACGTCCTGATCGCCATCCTTATCCATATCTGCAAAAGATACACCATGCCCTTTTTGCAAATGGCCAAAACGCCCTTGGAAAGTAACATCATCAAATGAGAGCCCATTTTTATTTAAGAACATGCGGTTAGGTTGAATAGACCGATAGTCAGGGTCTCCCGTACCAGCGTAGAAATCTAGAAATCCATCATGGTTCAAATCACCAAAGTTTGATCCCATCGTAAGTAATGGGTGATCCATGTTTGTTTGTTTGGTAACATCGATAAAAGTACCATCTTTATTGTTTTTATATAGTCTTGGAGTTTCCCCTTCATTAGGTATTCCTAAATAGTCCATAGCTACATGCCCAGAAGAATTATCATAACCAGAAACCCAAATGTCTTCCCAGCCATCATTGTTATAATCAAAAAACCAGGCGGGAAAACTATTTTTTGGTTCTTCTATCCCAGCCTTCCTGCCAATATCAGTAAAAGACCAATTTTGTGATTTTCCATTATTTCGATATAATGAATTTGGTTGACCTAACCTAGAAACAAAAAGGTCTTGATCACCATCATTGTCAATATCCCCCCATACAATCGCTTTAATAAATCCAATTATATTTAATCCAATAGCTTGAGATTTTTCTGTAAATGTTCCATCACCATTATTATAATAAAGCTCTGATGGATAAATCGGGCCATTAGTTGTTTCATTTCCTATAATTAAATCTAGCCATCCATCATTATTGTAGTCTCCCCAAGATGCAGTTTGTGTTGGAAACTCTGAATAAATATTAGCGGCAAGTGTTATATCTGTGAAGGTACCATCTCCATTATTTCTTAATAATGAATTTGGTGTCTTGCCCTCTTCACCAAACCAACCACCCCGCAGTACAAAAATATCAGCAAACCCGTCATTATTATAATCACCATGAACCATATTTAAACCTCCAGTAATTCCAGTTAGATTTGCTTTATCGGTATGATTTGAATAATGTCCAGTTCCATCATTAATAAATAGTTGTATTTGATTGTCTATTCCCCATGATGAGGCAATAATATCGTAGAAACCATCTTGGTTAAAATCTTCTACGATAGATCCGCCGGCTAGGCTGATATGATCTATGCCAGCTTCTATTGCAATTTCAGGGAATTCCGGAAATGAAATTGAATCAGAGGGCATGAGTTGTGGAATTAACCATTTAGAAGGAACGCCATCGGGGTATTCACCCTTAATCATATAAGCAAGGTTTAAGAGCCATCGGTAAACATATTCATCAGGATTTATTGTTAAAAGCTTATGGTAAATTTTTATGGCCGCACTAGCGCCAGATTTATCACGATGAACACCTGAACCTCGAATAGGCATGATACAAGATTCTGCATTATGATCATCCAAACAATTATTCTCTTCTCCAAACCTTAAATAGGTGATTGCCAATAAGTCATGTATTGTGGTTATAACTTCTTCCGGAGGTGTTATGCCGAGCGAATCAATAAAAAAAAGTACTTGATTGTATTGCTCAATTGCCTGATGGGTATACCCTGCATTAAGTAATTCATTGGCGATAACGGCCTGATGCTGAAGTGTTGCTGAAATATTATCATCATGTCTTTGATTTTGCAGCCAGGCCAACCGTTTTTTATTAGCGTACAAATTTATTTCAGGATTAACCCTATCTGCTTTTTCAGCTAGGATGCGAATCATTTCACGGTGACTTTTTAATTCCTGTGATTCACAGCCGATAAAAATGCTGCAACACAAAAAGAGGGCATTTAATTGAACCGTTTTGAATATCAAATATTTTTCCAAGTTTAGGAGACAAATTTATTCTTATTATGTGTATATTTGATTAGATTTTCCCAAAAGGATTTTCCCGAGGTAAGGATTTCCTGTAAAAATCAAGAGCACCATCACAATATGAAGAAATTCATATTTGAAGATATAGCCGTTAACTTGACTATTTAATGAGGAACTAAAAAATGACGTGGATTCACAGATTTTTATTTTTCACTCTATTTTTTTCATCAATTATAGGTGAAGAAAAGAAAAATAAGCATTTTCTTGATGGTGTAACACTGAGCGCTTTTAAACTGCGGTCAGTTGGTCCGGCACTCACTTCAGGGCGGGTTTCTGATTTTGCCGTCAGGCCTGGTAAACGCCATGAATATTATGTAGCTACAGCTTCCGGCGGTGTATGGAAAACCATAGATGGTGGTGCAAATTACAAACCTGTTTTTGATAGGCAAGGCTCTTATTCAATTGGTTGTATTACAATGGATCCCAATAATCCCTATATGATATGGGTTGGTACCGGAGAAAATAATAACCAACGCAGTGTAGGTTATGGAGATGGGATATATCGCTCCAAAGATGGTGGTAAAACTTGGGAACACAAAGGGCTAAAAGATTCACAACATATAGCCAAAATAATAGTTGATCCAAGAAATTCTGATATTGTATTTGTTGCAGCTATTGGTCCTCTGTGGAATGAAGGAGGTGATCGCGGTTTATACAAAACAAAAGATGGTGGTAAAACTTGGGAGAGCAAAATTGAGGTTGATGAGCATACAGGTGTTACAGACTTAGTAATGGATCCACATAATCCTGATGTTTTATATGCAGCAACCTATCAGCGACGTCGTCATGTTTTTACATGGATGAGTGGCGGTCCTGGGTCGGGATTATATAAAAGTACTGACGGCGGAGAAAATTGGGATCAATTAAAAACTGGTTTGCCGAGTTCTATAATCGGAAGAATAGGATTAGCAATTTCTCCGGCGAATTCTGATGTTGTGTATGCCATTACTGAAGCCATGGATGATCAGCAGGGGCTTTACCGTTCTTCAAATCGTGGTGCGAGCTGGACGAAAATGAGTAAATATGTGACCAGTGGTAATTATTACCAAGAAATCGTAGCGCACCCAGCGGAAGTAAATACCGTATATTCTTTAAGCACCTATAATATGGTGACTTATGATGGAGGAAAAACATTTGGGCGGCTAGGAGAAAAAAATAAGCATGTGGATAATCATGTTATGTGGATTGACCCAAATGATACCGATTACTTGCTGGTTGGTTGTGACGGTGGTATTTATGAGTCTTTTGATCGAGGAAAAAATTGGTTATATAAAGAAAACCTTCCGGTAACACAGTTTTATAAAGTCACGGTAGATAATGATCTACCTTTTTATAATATATATGGAGGCACACAAGATAATTATAGTTTAGGTGGGCCTTCCCGTACACAAAGCAGAAATGGGATCGCAAATGAGGATTGGTTTGTTACGCTTGGTGGTGATGGATTTGAGTCTGCTGTTGATCCTGATAATCCAAATATTGTTTATGCACAGTATCAATATGGAAACTTGTATCGTTTTGACAAAGCATCGGGTGAAAGAATTGATATAAAGCCTCGCGCCAGGAAAGATGAAAATGCATATACTTGGAACTGGGATTCTCCTTTACAGGTCAGTGCCCATGTCCCGAAACGACTATATTTTGCAGCGAACAAACTGTTTCGTAGCGATGACCGAGGAAATTCTTGGAAAGTTATTAGTGGCGAACTCTCTCGTGGTATAGATCGTAATAAACTAAAGGTTATGGGTCGAACCTGGAGTGTAGATATGATAGAAAAAAACGGTGGGGTATCAAAATATGGTGCAGCCGTTGCTTTTCACGAATCTCCAAAAAATAAAAACTTATTATATGTTGGAACGGATGATGGTTTAATCCATGTAACTGAAAACAGCGGTGAAAACTGGAAAAAATATGATCGATTTGTAGGCGTTCCGGAAATGACTTATGTTAATATGCTGTTAGCTTCTCAGCATGATGAAAATGTAGTCTTTGGAGCTTTTAATAATCATAAACGAGGTGATTTTAAACCGTATATATTAAAGAGTACAAATAAAGGAAAAAGTTGGAAATCAATTTCATCAAACCTACCAGATCGAGGATCTGTTTATGCTATTGCAGAAGATCATATTAATCCTGATTTATTGTTTGTTGGTACAGAATTTGGACTTTTCTTTACTGTAGATGGAGGTAAATATTGGAAGCAGATTAAAGCAGGTCTCCCAACGATTGCAGTTCGTGACCTAGCAATACAGGAAAGAGAAAATGATTTGGTTTTAGGAACATTTGGTCGCGGTTTTTATGTATTGGATGATTACTCAGCGCTGCGGAATATGAACAAAAACACTTTTGACAAAGAAGCTGAAATATTTCCAGTAAAAAATGGATTAATGTTTATTGAAAATAGCCGAATTGGTGGTGGTGATAAAGGATTTCAAGGTGAAAGCTTTTTCACTCTTTCGAACCCCCCTGTGGGAGTGATTTTTACTTACTACCTTAAAGAATCAATTGAGACAATTCAAAGTAAACGTAAGAAAAAAGAAGCAAAATTGAGAAAAGAAGGCGATGACGTTGTTTATCCAACTCTAGAAGAATTACGAAAAGAGAAAGATGAAAAGAAACCGCACCTTGTATTTATCATATCAGATCAGGCAGGTAATATTATTCGTAGAATAGAAAAACCAGCAACTGCGGGTGTACAACGTGTTACATGGGATTATAGATTATTTAATGCAGGACCAATCAATGATAGTGAAGCAAAAAAAGGATTCCCCGGTCCTGGGGCCTATATTGCGCCCGGGCAATACAATGTTACTTTGGCGAAAGTGGTAGATGGTATTTCAACAAATATTGATGGCCCGGTTTCATTTAATACGAAAACCTTGGATAATGTGTCTCTTCCTGCAGCAGATAGAACAGCTTTGAGCACTTTTCAGCAAAAGATTGGCAAGCTTCAATCGGCGATTAGAACCATGAACAATGTATTAAATAAAACATCTCAAGAGTTAGGAGAAATGAGTGCTGCGGTCCAAGGAATTAAAACTAAAAATTCAAAAATTTTAGAAAAAATAATCGTTGTTGAAGATAAAATTAAAATTCTTCAGCGTAAGATAAATGGTGATCGCTTGGCTAATCGTTTGGATATTGATTTGTCACCTTCAATTTCTGATCGTGTAAACCGTGCTGCCTATGGCGTACTGAGTTCAACTTCCGCCCCTACATACACGCAGCGTGATGCATATAGTATTGCCTATGATGAATTTCAACCGTTGTTAGAAGAATTAAAAACAATATTAGAAAAAGATGTTAAAAACATATTAGATACTATGAATCGTTCTGGCGCACCTTATACACTCAATCGTATACCAAAGCTGGATGATTAACACAAAAAGCATTAACTTAACTTTTAATACTTTGGAGAAATAAAACATGATAATCCTAAAACGTATTGTTCTATTGATAGCTTCAATTGTTTTTCTTGCTAGTCAAGATGACAAAATTGAAAATTTTCATTTTCAATTTGAAATGGACTCACTTGAACTCCATGTCGGAGAAGCAAAAGAAATAACAATTAAACTTTTGAATGAAAATGGAGATTTAGCGCAAAATCCCTTTTACGTGTTTGGACAAAGGAAATCCCTTTCTGTATCACCGCGAATAAGCGATTCTACTGGCGTGGCAACGGTGACAGTTAATGCGTATAAACCTGGCAGGCTTGAACTTAGCGTTCAAACGATTACAGTAAAACGCGATGAACGTATTAGGGACCAATTGGTAGTTAATGTCCCCTATCCTCCTATTGATCATCTTGTATTTAACCAGACACCCGGCAAACTATATACAGAAACTTCCACATCTTTTTCCGTGGAAGTGATCGATGAAGCAGGGCTCACGCGAGATGATGTGGATGTTGAACTAACATCCAGCAATACTGCAGTTGCAGATTTTGATATCTTTGGCAATCTGGAGACAAAACGGACAGGCCGCGTCACCGTAT
>Ga0315336_1000316_pt1 | contig 161291 bp, 135 predicted proteins | sample ASW5metaG_FD_204512 | JGI IMG/M metagenome (GOLD analysis project Ga0315336, IMG submission 204512) | Ammonia-oxidizing marine archaeal communities from Monterey Bay, California, United States - ASW #5 | ecosystem: Environmental > Aquatic > Marine > Intertidal zone | place: USA: California... | reverse complement strand
CGGCGTCGTCGCTGATGCAGTGGCCGACCATCCAGGCGCTGCTGCCGCCGGGCCAGCGGCCGGGCATCGTCACCATCTCGGCCGCCACGCTGACCGACGCGCACCTGCTGGCCGCCGGCGTGCCGACCGACGCCGCCGTCGTCGGCACCGACGAGGACGGACGCGAGTTCAGCAGCGCCATCCTCGACGACCGGCTGGAGATGGACATCGACCAGGCCCGCGCGGACGTCGTCGGCGCCGCCACCAGACTGATCGCGACGCACGCCGACGTCGGCGCCATCCTGCTGGAATGCACCAACATGGCGCCCCATGCGGATGCCGTCCAGCGTGCGACGGGGCTTCCGGTATTCGACATGTACGGCTTCGTCTGCTGGTTCCAGCAGGCGCTGCGACCACGTGTGTTCCCCGCGCCGGACGCCCGGTAGCCCACACCGTTCAAACGTTTTCGAAGCCCCGAGTGACAGCCGTCACAGCGTCCTTGCGGCCGTTAACCATAGGCTCGTGGTTACCAGAATGGTAAACGCGCATAGGAGAAGACTATGGCTTACAACGGCAAGAAAGCCGTTATGCCGGGAGTCCTCGAGAGCCACGGCTTAGGCCTCGACTCCCGTTCATCGGCACTCAATCTCAAACGCGTCAGCGCCATCGTCGTCGAGAAGAACCAGCATCTTCGCGAGACCGTCGCCAGTGTGCTGCGTGAACTGGGCATCCGCGACGTTCGCGCCATTGCGCGCCTCGACGAAGCCTTGTGGACGTTCAAGGACCGGCCGGCCGATATCGTGCTGGCCGATTGGGCGCCCAGGTTCGACGGCATCGAACTGCTGCGCCGCCTGCGCCATCGCGGCTCGTCGCCGGACCCTTACGTTCCGGTAATCATGGTGACGGCCAATACCGAAGCTCACCACGTCTGCTACGCCCGCGACTTCGGCGTCACCGAGTTCGTGGCCAAGCCGTTCAACGCGCGCCGCATCTATTCGCGTATCGAGGCGGTGGTGATGAAGCGACGGCTGTTCATCCAGTCCAACTCCTACTTCGGGCCCGACCGGCGACGCCGGGCAGCCGAGAGGGCCGGCGATAACAGGCGCCATATCGAGCCCGGTCGTGACGTCATCATCAAGGACGCCATCGCCGCCTAATGGGGTATTCGGTGATCAACGGTGGCGTTCGGCGCGTTCGAACTGTTCCTCGAGGGCGTCGAATTTCGCCGCCGCCGCCTCAACGCTGCCCAAATCGTCCAGCCCGCCAGCCTCGCAATGATGGCAGAGCCGGTCCCGCGTGGCCTTCGAATCGGGCGACCAATTGCCTTCCGGCTCCGGCGGCAGGTGCGGCACGTCGGGATACTGGTTCTTCATGAAATAGAAGAACCCGGCCTCGTAATTGTCGACCTTCTGGCAGAGCTTGGTGGCGCGGATCACGACCTCGGGTTTGCCCTCGGGATCGTCGCTATTCCCGCCGTCACCTCCGCCTCCGCCGCCGCCATCACCGCCCCTGCCGGGGCCGTCGCCCAGCACCTCGATGTGGGCGCCGTCGAAGCTTGGATTCCAGTTGCGCAGCCATTCGGCCAGAAGTTCCGGCGGCATCTGCGACAGCCCGCCCATGCCGGCCATCATGGCCGCCGGGTCGAAACCGGGCGGCGGCGGGGCGGCGGGTTGGGCGAGCGGAGGCGGGGCCTCGGGTGGGGCGAGCGGAGGCGAATAATCCGGTTCGGTGGGGGCGATCTCGGCCATCATTTCCGGCGGCGCTGTCTCGGGGGGTGCGGGCGGCGGCCAGCCAGGCGGCAGCGGCGGTGGGGCATAGCCGTCCCAATCCCGTCGGTAGGACGGCGGCTCCGGTTCGTCGCGCTCCTCCTTGGCGCCGAACTCGACCATCGGCGCCAACTCCTCGGCGGGTGGCGCCTCGTCGACCGGCGATACCTCGTCGACCGGGCCGAGCCCGAACCCGGGCGCCAGGCCCGGTCCATCCCCCGAGCCATAACCCGGCACCAGGCCAGGCCCGTCGCCCAGGCCAAAGCCCAACCCCCGGTCCGGGTCCGGCCCCAGGCCATGGTCCGGGCCCAGGACATCGCCCAATCCATGTTCGAAATCAGCCGGCGGGCCACGCTCCGCCTCGGCGGCCAGTCCGAGGTCCGGCGACGCCGCTGCCACGTCATGGGCTTCCTCGCTTCCGGCATCAATTCCGCCGCTGTTACCCAATTGCGAGCCGGGACCGAGACCGGGGCCAGCCCCCGAAGCGTAGTGCGGACCACGTCCCGGCGCGAAGCCCAGGTCGAAGCCCGGCGCGACACCGCCGCCTTGGTCCGGCCCTAACCCTACTCCAGCACCTGGACCAGCACCTGGACCAGCACCCGGCCCAGCACCCAGCCCAGCACCCAGCCCAGCACCCAGCCCAGCACCCAGCCCGGCCGAACCACCGCCAGAGACCATTCCGCCGTCCGCCGCACCCGCAGTGCCAAAGCCCGGCCCATGGCCTGGTCCGCCACCGCCGGCGTTGCCGAATCCGACCATGGGTTTCCAGTCGGCGGGCGTCGGGGTAACCGATTGGTCAGGCGCTGCAGCGGCAGCCGCCGGGCCAGCCGGCGGCGCAGACGCGGGCCCCTGGGGCACGCCGGTCCCGGGTGTCCCCTGGGGCAGCAGGCGGGCGCCGGGACCGAGGCCCGGGCCGACACCGGAACCGTAGTCCGGCCCGTGCGACGGGGCATAGCCAAGGTCGAAGGTCGGGCCGTCGCCGGGCGCGGCATCGACGAGTGTATCGATGCCGAAATCGGACGCTGACGAAGGGGGCAAGAGGTCATCGACGATGACATCGACGCCCATCCAGGTCGTGTCGACCTTGGTTTCGACTTCGTCGTCGGACTCATCAGGTTCATCGGGCTCTTCGGGCTCGACGATTTCGACGAGCTCGATGATCTTCATCTCCCTGACGGGCTTGTCCTCGTCGGCCACCTGTTCTTCGACCGCCGGCTCTTCCTCCTCTTCGTCCTCGGGCACGAAGCGGCTGATGATGCTGGTGGCGCCGTCGATGGTGATGGCGACGCGGCGGTGACGCAGAATCTCGGGCTCGGGCTCGGGCTCGGGCTCGGGCTCGGGTTCAGGCTCGGGCTCGGGCTCGGGCCCGGGTTCCAGTTCCGGTTCTGGCTCTGGTTCTGGCTCTGGCTCTGGCTCCGGGTCAGTCTCGTCCGAGGCTTCGCCGTCAGATTCGATTCGGGTCTCGCGTTCGCGTGTCTCGGCGCGGACGGCATCCTCTTCAGCTTCGGCGGCGGCGGCGAGGGTGCGCAAAATCCAGTCGCCCTCCAGCAGGCCGACCTGCAGTTCCATGGGCTGGCCGTTGCGCTTGCCGGTGGCCAGTCCCTTGAAGGGATGGTCCTCGGTATCATCGGGCAGTTGGAAGGTGACGGTACGGCCGGACGTACTGGAATCACTCCAGCGCAGCAGTTTGACGAGGAAACGGCTTTTGCTCACGGGGCAGCCCAGGCGTTTCGCGAATCGGTGACCAAGTATGGTTAACCAGACTCCCGCCTGTCAATCGGGCTAAGATACGGGAATCAAAAGGAACCTTGGAGAGACGCCACCCCATGCCCGACCTCGAACGCCTGAAGCCCGTCCCCATCCCGGCCATCCACCCCTTGCCCGAATACGCGGTCGAGGGCCAGCGCGCCGAATGGTACGCCGAGATGAAGACGGCCCTGCAGGTGCCCTGGATGGGCGTCGTCACCATGGCCTACGCGCATTACCCGGCGTTTTTCGCGGCACTCTGGAACGGCACCCGCGAATTGGTGGCGAGCCGGACCTTCGTCGAGCGGGCCTTGGAACAGCAGCGCCTGATCGAAGAAGAAGTGGCGATGCTGGCCCCGCCGTTGATCTCCGACCGCCTGGCCGGCGCCGGCTACGGCGAACGCGAGATTGAGCAAATCCGGGACGTCAACCGCGTGTTCTCGCACGGCAACCACGCCTACGCCCTGATTGCCGCCATCGCCCGGCTGCTGATGGAGGGCCAGGACATGCAGGGGTCGACGGAAAGTGCCCTCGAACCCTACGCCGGCCGGCACGCGCCTGACGTGGATGTGCCGTTCCTGCTAATGGAGGCCCACCACGCCGACGCGCCAACGGTGGCGGTCTACGACGATATCAAGAGCGTGCTCGGCCTGCCCTTCATCAACACGGATTATCGCGCCTTCGCGCGCTGGCCGAGTTACTGGGCCATGGCCTGGTCGGACCTGCGCCAGGTCGCCGGCACGCCGGCCCACGAGGCGCTCTGCCTCGCCTACCACGACCGCGCCGTCGCGGCCGTCCTGCATGAGTTTCCCAACCCGGGCGGCCTGACCTCGGAGACGTTGCGCGCGGCAGCGCAGACGGACGCCAGCGTGGAAGAAGTGCTGGCCGTCTGCCGCCTGTTCCAATGGCTGCTGCCCGGCCTCGCCGTCAACGTCGCCTACCTGAGATGGCAGCTTCAGGCTTGAATTCGATTGTATGATTGGCCACTCTACGCGCGAGCTCTGGGGAGAGTTTCATCGTTGCTGGGGGATCAGCCACCATGCATGTGCAAGACCTGCTGGACGACAAGGGCGGTAGCGTCCTGAGCGTCCGTCCGGACAAAACCGTGACTATTGCCGCCGCCATCATGGCCAAGCGCCGCATCGGCGCCCTGGTCTGCCGCGACAAGTGGGGCGACGTTCGGGGCATCATCAGCGAACGCGATATCGTCCGTGCCACCGCGGAAAAGCCGGAGGCCATGACGGCGCTGACCGTCGGCGACATGATGACCCACGAGGTCCGGACCTGCGCTCCCGGCGACACCATCACGGATGTCTTCAACACCATGAGCAACGGCCACTTCCGCCACATGCCGGTGGTCGACGGAGATGACCTGGTCGGCCTGGTCAGCGCGACGGACATCCTGCGCCACCTGGCCACCAAGTCGAACCCGGTGGACGCCCAGCGCCTGCTGATCGCCTTCGTCAACAACATCGCGCATCCGGGCATGTAACGTCGGTCTCGTTGTTGGCCCCGTTGTTGGCCCCGTTGTTGGCCCCGTTGTTGAAGGCCGGGCTTGGCGCTACCATCGGCCGGGGAGGACATCACCATGGCCGGCGTCTTGGCCACCTTGACCAGCAAGTACCGTGAACAGGTCGAGCGCAACCGCAACCGGCCGTTCCTGCGCGCCGTCATGGCGGCCTGCGCGTTGGTGGCGGCGTCGGACGGCGTCATCACGCTGGCCGAGCGGGTGCGGCTGGACCAGATAATGGAGACGCTGGACGCGCTGAAGGTGTTCGACCCGCACGAGGGCGTCGACATCTTCAACGATTTCACCGACGCCATCCTCGCCCACCCGGCACAGGGCCACGAGCAGGCGCTGGCCGCCATCGAGCCGCTGACCCGCCAGCCCGACTGCGCGGCGCTGCTGGTGCGCATCTGCCTGGCGGTCAGCGAGGCCGATGTTGAAAAACCAGGGGGCGAGGCCACCCTGACCGACCAGATCGAAATCGTCAGCCTGTGTTCGCGCTTCAATATCGACCCAGGCGACTGCGGCCTCTACATCGACAAGCCGGTCGACGAATTCCTCGCCGAGCATTCGTAGCATGCGCATCGTCATCACCGGCGGCGCCGGCTTCCTGGGCGCGCGCGTGGCCCGGGAATTGGCCGGGCGCGACGGCGTATCGCTTGTGTTGGTCGATCACGTGGCCCCGGCAGAAGCACCGACATCGGCCGAGGTCATCACGGCTGACATCGCCGCCCGGGACTGGCTGGACGACGCCTTCGCCGAAACCGTCGACGGGGTTTTTCACCTGGCCGCCGTGGTCTCGGCCCAGGCGGAGGCGGATTTCGACCTCGGCATGGCGGTCAACGTGGATTCGACGCGGGCCCTGCTGGAGCGCTGTCGGGCACAGCCGACGCCGCCCCGCATCGTCTTCCCCAGTTCCATCGCTGCCTTCGGTCCCGTCGCCGGCGCCGTCGACGACGCCACCGGCAACCGGCCGCGCAATTCCTATGGCGTCGAGAAAGCCATTGGTGAGTTGCTGCTGTCGGATTTCTCCCGGCGCGGCTGGGTCGACGGCCGCTGCGTTCGCCTGCCGACCATCACCGTGCGCCCGGGCCGGCCCAACAAGGCCGCCAGTTCCTTCGCCAGCGGCATCATCCGTGAACCCTTGAACGGCGACGCCAGCGTCTGCCCGGTGGCCGGCGACCTGGAACTCTGGGTGGCCTCGCCGCGGGCCGCCGTCCAGGCACTGTTGCACGCCTTCGACACGCCGGCCGAGGCCTGGGGCGACGTCCGCTCACTCAACGTGCCCGGCCTGACCACGACGCCGGACGAAATGGTGGCGGCACTGGGCCGCGCCGGCGGCGATACGACCCTGGTCCGCTTCCAGCGCGATCCCGCCATCGAGGCCATCATCGCCACCTGGCCCGGCCGCATGCGGACACCCCGGGCGAACGCCATGGGCTTCCAGCGGGACGCCGACATCGACGCCCTGGTCCGTGCCTACATCGAGGACGAACCCGACGGCTGATCCGAGCGCCGACCTACTTGCAGATCTTCAGCCCGTGCAGTCCAAGCGATACATCCTTGATCGCCAGATCGAAGGTCCGCAGGTGGAAATCGATGGGCTTGAAGTTCAGCCCGGTCCTGAGTTTGCCGAACGCGATATCCAGGCTGCCCATGTTGAAGCCATCGATCTTGATGCTGTGCTCCAGGCGGTGAATGAACTTCATCATCGCGTGCACGATGCTGTGCAGGACCTTCTCGACCGCGCGGCGCATGGCCCGCTTGATCTTGTCGATGTTCAGCAGGTGCTCCAGCTTCCGCATCTCGATCTTCCATTCCTTGAGCAGGTGGTGGACCGTGAACCGCACGTTGATGGGGCCGATGTGGATGCGGATGTGCTTCTTCATCGCGTGTTCAAGCTTGCGGATATCCCGCTCGATCGCGCGCAGGACCTTGGCGATGCCCGTGATCGGCCGCTTGATGGCGATGATCGGCTTCAGGCCGACCGAGATCTCGGTCTCCAGGATCCTGTTCAGAACGTTGATCGCCTTGGCCGCATCGGTGACCGCGGTATTGGCGGTCTGCACCGGTTTGTGGAAGACCGCGTAAACTCCGTCGATGGCCTTCTCTCCGGCCGAGATACAGGCCTTCTTCTGAATGGTGGCGGCCAGGTGACAGGCCTCGACGTAGTCCTTGGACAGCGTCACCGCGCGGAGATGGGCGTCGACCGCGTTCTTGTCGAGCTTGGAAATCTTCGGCAGGACCTTGGTATCCAGTTCCTCCCTGATCTCCTTCAGCTTGGCGCGGGTGACCAGTTCATTGGTGACCTTGTGGATGGGCCCGAGCACATCCTTGTGGGAAATCTCCGCCGCCCGCGCCGTCTTGTTCATCCCCGACTGGACGGTCGGCGCCAGTTCCATGATCGGTGAGATTTGGCTCAGCACCTTATGGATATCCTTGGCGGTCTTGTCCGCCTGTCCGATATCTTCGTTGATCTCGATGACGTCGTTGATCTCGGTGCGGATGGCGGTCAAGTTCTTGTGCAGCCGGGCCGCTTGGAAATGCAGCGACTGCCAGGCCTGCGCGTCGACATGCAGCAGCGAGGTGCCATGCGTGCAGGATGGCGATGCCGCCTCAGCCTGGGTCGTGCCCAAACCGCCCATAGAAAGCAGCAATGTCGCAACAAACGCGCTAATCCAACGATCCATGCGTATGGAGGCCTTGTCGGTCATATCAACCCCTTTCCTCTTTATCGTCGAATGGCAACGGGTCATCGCCGGCGCACTGAATTTAACTTTAGATAACAGTAATTTAGATAATCAAAAATTAGAAGGTGGTCAAATACGATAATATGCAGTCGGCTCTCAATTCGCCGGTTCCAGCCGCAGAACCCGGCCCGGGTCGTCGTCTGTCAGGAGATAGACAAAACCGTCCGGCCCTTGCCGCACGTCGCGGATGCGATCGCCGAGGTCTTCGAGCATGCGCTCCTCGGCGACAACCCGCTCGCCGTCCAGTTCCAGCCGCACCAGCAATCGAAACTTCAACGCGCCGACCAGCAGGTTGCCCTGCCACTTGGGGAACTTGTCGCCGGTATAGAAGGCCATGCCCGAGGGCGCGATGGAGGGATCCCAGTAGTAGATGGGCTGTTCCAGGCCGGGCTTATGGGTGCCCTCGCCGATCTTGCCGCCGCCATAGTGTTCGCCATAGGCGATGATAGGCCAGCCGTAGTTCTTGCCGGCGGCGGGAATGTTGATCTCGTCGCCGCCCTGGGCGCCGTGCTCGTGCAGCCAGAGCTTCCCCGTCAGCGGATGCCGCGCCGCCCCTTGCGGGTTGCGATGGCCGAGCGACCAGGCTTCCGGCCGATACCCGGCGCGGCCTCCAGGGTTCTTGGCGAAAGGGTTGTCGGCGGGGATGCGGCCGTCGCGCTCCAGCCGGATGACCTGACCCCGGTTGATGGCGAAGTTCTGGTTGCGCTGGCTTTCGCCGCGATCACCGGTGGTGATGAACAGCCGGCCGTCCGCGCCGAAGACGATGCGCGAGCCGAAGTGCCGCCCGCTGTTGGATTTCGGTTTCTGGCTGAACAGCACCTGCACACCCGTCACCCGGTTGCCGGCGACATCCAGCCGCCCCCGCGCCACCGCCGTGCCGACGCCGCCCGGCCCCGGTTCCGCAAAGGTGAAATAGATCAGATGGGTCGACGCGTAGAAGGGATCCAGCGCCACGTCCAGCAAGCCGCCCTGGCCGACCGCGCCGATCTTCGGCATGCCGGCCACCGGCGGCCCGAAACGCCCGTCCGGCCCGACGATGCGCAACCAGCCCGGGCGTTCCGTCACCAGCATGCGGCCACCGGGCAGGAAGGCCATGCCCCAGGGATGCTGGAACCCCTCGGCCACGGTGACGACGCGGACCCGGTAGTGATCGGTCCGCAGCACGGTCTCGGCCCGGGCCGCGAACGAAACCACGATGGCAAGGAGCATGACGGACAGACGGCGCATCTTGACCTCTGATCTTCAGGTATCAACCGAATTACCCTAACGCACGGCGGCCTTCTTGATCCAAATCATTCCGCAATCCGGGGGATTTCAGCATCTTCCGTTCCATGCTGGCCGTGACCGACACCAACGGGGTTCCCTGATGACCGGGCAGGAACTCTATAGCGCGCTCAAGCCGTTCCACTTCGCCGACCGCTTGGGCGAGATCGCGGGCGGCGGATGTCCCGCGCCCGTTCACGTCCGCATCAAGCCGACCAACCGCTGCAATCACGATTGCTGGTACTGCGCCTACCGGGCAGAGGAACTGCAACTCGGCGAGGACATGGACGACACCGACAGCATCCCACCGGCCAAGATGATGGAAATCGTCGACGACCTGCTCGAGATGGACGTCCGCGCAGTAACGTTTTCGGGCGGCGGCGAGCCGACCCTCTACAAGCCCCTGCCCGATGTCATCAACCGCCTGGGCGCCGGCGGCATCGCCATCGGCTGCCTGACCAACGGGTCCAACCTGAAGGGCCGTGTCGCCGAGGCCCTGGCGCGGCACGCCACATGGGTGCGCGTTTCCATCGACGCCTGGGACGACGCCAGCTACGCGGCCGCCCGCGGCATCAAGGGCGACGCCTATTCCCGCATGCTCGCGAACGTGCAGGCCTTCGTCCGCGACGCCCCCGATTGCACCCTCGGCGTCAGCTTCATCATCGGCGAGAAGAACCACCGGCGGGTGGACGAGGTCTGTCGATCATTCAAATCGCTCGGTGTCCGGCACGTGAAGCTGTCCGCCGCCGTCGTCTCCAACGACCTCGCCGCCAACGATGCCTATCACGCCCCCATGCGCGAAGCGGTGGCGGCGGAGATCACCCGGGCCCGCGCGCACGAAGACGCCGACTTCCACGTCATCGACCATTACCACGCCCTCGGCGACCGGTTCGAGAAATCCTATACCCACTGTCCGTCGGCCCGGCTGCTGACGATCATCGGCGCCGACCAGATGGTCTACGCCTGCCAGGACAAGGCCTATACCGACGGCGGCCGGCTTGGCGAAATCAACGACCAGTCCTTCAAGACATTCTGGTTTTCGGAGCAGAACCGCCAGCGGCTCGCGGCCATCGACCCGCGCAGCGATTGCCGGCACCATTGTGTCGGCGACGCCAAGAACCGGGCGCTCGCCGACTTCCTCGATCTCGACCGGCGGCACGTGGCCTTCGTTTGATCCACCGCCGGGTTGACAGGCCATCACGTCCGGCGCCACGCTTCAGTCCAACATTTGAATGACCGAAAGGTGCCGCCCCATGGACGGACAAGCCACAATCGACGCCCTGAAGCCCTACGATGGCCCGGCGCCCGTGGACATGATGGCGGAAATCTTCACCGCCGACGGTTTCGCCGACGATGACGAACGCCTCTGGGTGCCGTTGCAGCCGGGGCGCTGGTCGCGACCGCTCTGCCTATCGGTCAGCCAGGGCTACTGGGTGCACCTGACCAAGATCGTCGGCGGCTCGGCTCTGATGCGCCACCGCCACCCCGCACCAGTGCACGGCTTCGTCCTCAAGGGCAGCTGGCGCTATCTGGAGCGCGACTGGGTGGCCGGTCCGGGCTCCTACATCTATGAGCCGCCGGGCGATATCCACACCCTGGTGGTCGACGCCGACTGCGACGAGATGATCACGCTGTTTCACATGACCGGCGCCATCCTCTATTGCGACGAGGACGGCAACACCATCGGCCATACCGACGTGTTCGACCGGGTCGACGCCTGCCGCAAGCATTTCGAGGCGGTCGGCCTAGGTGCGGACTACGTCGAGAACTTCATTCGGTGAGCCACCGCCAACCACCGCTGGCCGTTCTGGTGCTGGCGCTGCTGGCGCTCGGCGGCTGCGTGACGCCGGCAACCCTAACGGAACGGGTCCAGCCGGTGCTGGCGAGCGCCGGCAGCCTCGCCAAGACCAGCATCGTGACCGGTGCCATGACCGGTATATGCGTCACCGCCGACGTGGTCCGCTTCACCGCCACCGGCGTCGGCAACATGGTACACGGCACGGTCGAGGGCTTCAGCGTGCTGGCGCTGGAGGGCGGGCGGCTCTACCACAACCCCCATGCCGCCCTGGTGCTGGGCGCCGCCGGCGGCGCCATCGGTGCCGGCTCGGGCCTGGTGAAGACGCTCGAGCAATGGCGACCCGGCGTCACCGAATGCCTGGCCCGGGATGTGGCGGACGGCTGAGGCCGGATACCCTCATGAACATGGTTCGGTTTGCCCCGCCGGGGCGGGCTTGCTATGTGACGCGGACACGATCACTGAAAGGTATCCAGCATGGGTGACCACACGGCGGAGAAGATCGGCGTCATGGTCTGTGGCCACGGCTCGCGCAGCCAGGCCGCCGTCGACGAGTTCGCGGTGCTGGCCGAGAAGCTGCCCGCCTTCTTCCCCGACTGGCCGGTGGAATACGGCTACCTGGAATTCGCCAACCCGGTGATCCGCGACGGGCTCGACAAGCTGCGCGCCGCCGGTTGCGACCACATCTTGGCCGTGCCGGGCATGCTGTTCGCCGCCATGCACGCCAAGAACGACATCCCGACGGTGCTCAACACCTACGCCAAGAAGCACGGCATCAAGATCGACTACGGCCGCGACCTGGGCGTCGATCCGAAGATGATCGCGGCCGCCGGCGAGCGCGTTCAGGAAGCCCTTGATGCGGCCAATGCCGAGGGCGGTGACGTGCCCATGCACGAGACGTGTCTCGTCGTCATCGGCCGCGGCGCCAGCGACCCGGACGCCAACGCCAACGTTTCCAAGATCGCGCGGATTCTGTGGGAAGGCATGGGCTTCGGTTGGTGCGAGGTCGGCTACTCCGGCGTCACCTTCCCGCTGGTCGAGCCGTGCCTGGAACACGTGACCAAGCTCGGCTACAAGCGCGTCGTGGTGTTCCCCTATTTCCTCTTCACCGGCATCCTCATCGACCGCATCTACGGCTTCACCGACCAGGTCGCCGCCGCGCATCCCGAGATCGAGTTCATCAAGGCCGACTACCTCAACGACCACCCGAAGGTGCTGGCGACGTTCGCCGAACGGGTGACCGAAATCCTCGACGGCGACAACGCCATGAACTGCGCCATGTGCAAGTACCGCGAACAGGTGCTCGGCTTCGAGGCCGAGGTCGGCCTCAAGCAGGAAAGCCACCACCACCACGTGGAAGGCCAAGGTGCCAACGCCCCCGGCTCCAACGTCGAAGACTGCAAGCTCTGCGAGGACTTCTGCACCGGCGCCTGCCGGCTCGACATGGACGGCCATGACCACGGGCACCACCATGATCATGACCACGGCCATAACCACGATCATGGTCACACCCACGACCACTCACACAGCCACGATCACGATCACCAGCACCAACCCTACCCCCACGCGGATCACCCGCTGGGTCCGGAGAGTGCGCGGAAGACGTTGAAGGGTGGGTCCTGATCGGGCTGGCGGTGCGGTGGCTATTGCCTCACTGGCCGCGCCGAGACGTTCAGCCCTGCTTCGGGAATTCGAGCACCCGCTGGGCGATGCCGATCGCCGCAAGCGGAGGTCGCACCAGGGGGGGGCGCCTGCTCCGACGACCGGCGACGTGCTAGATGCTGACCACCAGGCTCTTCGAGACCCTGCCATGGCCCCCCGCCATGAGACCCGTTATTCCGTCGTTTTCGAGATCCAACTCCACGGTGATCAGGCTCGGTGACACGGGCGTCATGTAGAGCCCCTGCTCGATGACCAGCGTATCCTTCTCGACACCGTGATGATCGCGCAGGAAGCAGGCCAGCGGCCCCGCCGCCATGCCGGTGGCCGCCTCCTCTACGATGGCATAGCGCGGCGCGAACATCCGGGTGGTGGCATCGTATTCCGTCGCTGTCTCGTCGGTCGTGAAAACGTAGTAACCGATAAGGTCCAGGCGTTCGCTGATATCGCCGATCCGCGCAAAATCCGGCGTCAGGTTCGCCAACGCCCGGCCGGTCGCGAGGCCAACGATGATGAAACTGTTGCCCGTGTTAACCAGCACCGGCTCAGCGGTCACGTCCGGATCGTCCGCACGCAGGCCAAGGGACAGCAGAACATCCGCCGCCGTGACCTCTTCCGCGGTCCAATCGCCCGACGCCCGGTACTTGGGTGCCAACTGTTCCATGTAGGCCGCGCCGTCCTTGATCATGATCTGCCTCGGACCGTCGACGGTTTCCTTCGACGTTTCGCCCTCCGACACCCGGCCGAGTTCCGCGAGATAGGAGAACGTCGCGATGGTGGCGTGGCCGCAATGGGCAATCCGCCGGTTCGGCGTGAAGAAATCAAGCTTGAACCCCTCGGTCTCCGACGCCGAGACGAATGCCGTTTCCGAGAGGCCGATCTTGGACGCGATTTCCAGCATCTGATCCTCGGAAAAAGCATCGGCATCGAGGACAACACCCGCCGGGTTTCCCCCGACGTCGCCGGCGACGAACCCATTGACGATCCTGGCTTCAACGGTCTTGGTCGATTTCTGTATCATACTCATCATCCCCTCCTGGTCTATGCCTGATTTCATCTTATAAACCCTGGTATATTTCAATTAGACGTGCACTTGGAATTCATAAATAGATGAGTTATTCTCATTAATATGCCAGGCGAACAGATCCTCTCCCGACTTGTTCAGGCTTCGCCGCTGCTGCGCGCCGTCGGCGAGGAACTGAGTTTCACCCGGGCGGCGGCGCGCCTGAACGTCGACCAGTCGGCGGTCAGTCACCGGGTCAAATCGCTTGAGGGTGCGCTGGGCCGCGCGCTGTTCGAGCGCACCACCCGGCGCCTGGCGCCGACGGAAGCCGGGGAGATCCTTTTTCATGCGGCAAAGGAGGCCATGGCCGCCTGGGAAACTGCACTGAACAAGCTCGAACGCAGCGGCTCGACCAGCCTGATCCAACTTACCATGCCGTCATCGCTGGCCCTGAAATGGCTGATACCGGCCCTACCGCGCGCGCGCGCTCGAAATCTGGATATCTCCATCGAGGTGAAGGACGACACCATCGCGTTCAAGGCGAACGAGGCCGACGCCGCCATCCGATTCGGCCCCGGTCCCTATCCGGGCCTGCATTCGACGCATCTCAGCCATAGCTGGCTGCAACCCGTCGCCAACGCGTCCTACCTGCGGGGTCGGCCGGACGGTCCTGATCTCCTGAACAGCCCCGACGTCGTCTTGTTGGCGGACCGGCGTGGCGAGGCGGATGCGACCGACTTCAGCTGGGCCTGCTACCGCGAGGGGGCCGGATCAGCGATCACCGACGTCGAACCGACTTTCGCGTTCGACCGGGCGGATCTGATGCTGCAAGCGGCAGTCAGCGGCATGGGCGTTGGCCTGGGTCGAACGCTCCTAATCGAAAACGATCTCGAGGCGGGCTTCCTCGCATCCGTCGGACCGCCGGTTCCCATGCGTGCCGCATACTGGCTGGTCTGTCCTCCGAGCTTTGCCGAAACGAATCGTCATCAGGAACTCTTGATCTGGCTGAAAGAGGAAATTCAACGCACCAAGGAGAAGACGCGGCAATGCTAAATCCGGATCAGCAGACTGCCGTGTTCGTCGACCCGGAGGAGGCTTTCGCTGGAAATCACGGTCGTCGACTCGTTCTCCTCGACGATGGCGGGGCCCTCGGCCTGGAATCCCGGGCCCAAGGTGTCGCGGCGGTAGACGGTGTGGTCGACGAAGTCGCCCATGATCGGGCAGTAGGCCGGGCGGGTGGTGGTCGGCGGCGTGTCCGAAGGTGCCGCCGTCACCGCACCGAAGTCGCCGATGCGGGCGGGGGCGGCCGACGAGAGGCGGAGGTTGATGATCTCCAACTCCAGGTCGTCGTAGGTGCGGCCGTAGAGTTTTTCGTAGACGGCGTTGAAGGCCAGGGTGACGGCGGTGGGAAACCGGCCGTTCAGCATCTCGGGCGTCACCGGGATGTTCTCGTGGTAGCCCTGGCCGACGTAGCGCATGTCTAGGCTGAGGGTATCTTCGATGCCGGCCGGGTCAATGTCGGCGGGCATGCGGGCGCGGCATTCGGCAGCCATGTCGCGGAACAAGCCGTTCAGTTGTTCCGGGTCGGCCTGGCCGAGGGTGGTCGGCTGACTGCGCACGGTGTCGAAGGCGATCGGGGCGACGATCATGCCGAGGGCCGAGGCGACGCCGGCGTTGGGTGGCACCAGGATCGTCTTGACGCCGAGCCGCCGCGCGAAGTCCGAGGCGTGCACCGGGCCGGCGCCGCCAAAGGCGACCAGGGTGTAGCGGGCCGGGTCCTCGCCGCGTTCCGTCACGTAGACCTTGGCGGCGGCGGCCATGTTCTCGTTGATGATGCCGTGGATGCCCCAGGCGGCCCCCTGGACTGTCATGCCGAGGGGTTCGGCCAGGCGCGAGCGGATGGCTAGTTCCGCCGCCGCCACGTCGAGCGCCATGCCGCCGCCCAGGAAGTGGCCGGCATCCAGATACCCCAGCACCAGATCGGCGTCGGAGACGGTCGGCTCCTTACCGCCGAGCCCGTAACACGCGGGGCCTGGCTTGGCACCGGAACTGTCGGGGCCGACCTGGATGGTGCCGACGGGCGTGACCCGGGCGATGGAGCCGCCGCCGGCGCCGATCTCCATCAGGTCGACCACGGGGATGCGCACCGGAAAGCCGCTGCCGGTCTTGAAGCGGTGCACGTGGGCGACCTCGAACTCCGTCGTCTTGGCGACCCGGCCGTCCTTGACCAGGCACATCTTGGCCGTGGTACCGCCCATGTCGAAGGCCAGCACCTGGTCGAGGCCGGCGAGCCGTGCGTAGTGGGCGGCGCCCAGCGCCCCCGCCGCCGGCCCGGACTCGATGATCTGCACCGGGAAGGCGCGGGCCGTTTCGGACGTCGTGGTGCCGCCCGAGGACAGCATCAGCAATAGGTCGCCGGCGGCGCCTGCCGCAGCCATGCGGCCGTTCAGGCGGTCGATGTAGGTGGCGGCGACCGGCTTGGCGTAGGCGTTGATGACAGTGGTGGAGGTGCGTTCGAATTCTTTCATCTCCGGCAGCACGTCGGCCGACAGCGACACCGGTAGGTCCGGCGCCAACCCAGCCACGATCTCGCCGATGCGGCGCTCGTGCACCGGGTTGCGGTAGGCGTGCAGCAGGCAGACGGCGATGGACTCGACACCCTGGTCAACGAGCGCCGTGACTGCGGAGCGGACGGACGCCTCGTCCAGAGCCGTCGCCACCTGGCCGTCGGCATAGAGGCGTTCGGCGACCTCCAGGCGGTCCGGCCGGGGCACCAGGGGCTCCGGGAAGGTGATCTTCAGGTCGTAGCCGTCGTAGCGCTTCTCGCGACCGATTTCGAGCACGTCGCGGGCGCCGGCCGTGGTGATCAGGCCGGTGCGGGCTCCCTTGCGCTCGATCACCGCGTTGATGACCAAGGTGGTGCCGTGGATGTGGTAGGCGAGGCCGTCGAGCGCATCTTCGCCGAGCGCCACCACCCCTTCCGCCACGGCGACGGACGGATCGTCCGGCGTGGTCAGGCACTTGTGGATGCGGATGTCGCCGGTCGCGTCGTCCGCCAGCGCGAAGTCCGTGAAGGTGCCGCCGATATCGCTGCCGAGGGATTTGGCCATGGTCAGTCGTCCCCGGGCTCGCTGTACCCGTGCTTCGCCTTGGCGAACTCGGGCGAGATCAGGCCGTGGGCGATGTCGCGGGCGATGCGCTCGGGCGCGCGTTTCTTCGGATCGCCCAGGCCGCCGCCGCCGGGGATGCGGCAGAGGAAGCGGTCGCCGGGCTTGAGGGAGCGCTGGATGCCCGAGTTCTGAAGTTCGCCATTGAGGTCGAGTTCGCCCTGCGAGGCATCGCCGCCGCCGAGGAAACCGGGCACCGGCCGCGACAGCCGGCCGGCGCGGAAACTGGTCAGGATGTCGCCGACGGGGCCGTGCTCATCACCCAGCACCTCGACCTCGAACAGCTGCCCGAAGCCGCCCCGGTACTCGCCGGCGCCAGCGGAATCCGGCCAGAGGGCCCGCTGGTGCACCATGATCGGGACGTCGTTCTCCAGCACCTCGATGGGCGTGTTGCCGACGTTGACCGGGAACGACAGGCACGACACGCCGTCCCGGTCGGGCCGCGCGCCGAGGCCGCCGTTGACCACGTTCAAGGGCGCGAAGCCGCCGTTGTCGCGCTGCCGGCGGCCGAAGAAGTACTGCCCCCACATGGGCGTCGAGCCGGCGCCCGCGGTGATGCGGTCAGGCACGGCACTGGCGATGGCGGCGAACACCACCTCGGCCATGTAGTTGCCGATGGAGGTGCGCGCGAACACCGGGGCCGGGAAGGTGCAGTTGAGGATCGAGCCCTCGTCCGCCTTGATGGTCAGCGGCTTCAGGGTGCCGGCGTTCATCTTGATCGGAAGGTCGAGCATCGCGTTGACGGCGAAGGTGGTGTACGAGCAGGCGTAGGTATAGGTGCAGTTGATGGCCGTGCGAACTTGGTCGGATGTGCCGGCAAAATCGATCTCGATGTCGGATCCGGCGATGCTGACCTTGCACTTAATGGTCACCTCCTCGCCGTCGTCGATGCCGACCGGCGAGACGCTTTCGTAGACGCCGTCCGGAATCTTCGTGATCTCTTCGCGGGCCAGCACTTCCGAACGGCGGATCATCTCGTCGGCGACCATCTGCAAATCATCCCAGCCGCGCTCCAGGCACATACCGCGGATGCGCTCGCAACCCACATGGTTGGCCGCGAACTGGGCACGCAGGTCGCCGAGCACCGTATCGGGCGTGCGCACATTGGACTGGATGAAGGCCAGCACGTCAGTGTTCAGCTCGCCCGCGCGATAGATCTTGAGGTGTGGGATGCGCAGGCCTTCCTCGTAATTGTCGCGGCTTTCGATGGTGGCCCGGCGGCCGCCGATGTCCACGTGGTGGCAACAGGTCACCGTGTAGCCGATGATTTGGCCGCCGTGAAACACGGGCGTCGCCACGGTGATGTCGTTGTGATGGCCGGAGCCGTGCCAGGGGTTGTTGCCGATCAGCACGTCGCCGTCCTCGAGCGCTGCGGGCGGATTGTCGATCAGCATGTGGTGCAGCATGTTGCCGAGCGGCCCGCACAGGCCCGGCGTGGACTCAGGCGACTGCGCCAGCAGCCGCTGGTCGCGGTCGAAGATGGCGGCGGCGTAATCGTTGACGTCGCGCACCACGGTCGAGAACGAGGTGCGTTTGAGCGTCGCCGCCAGCTCGTCCACGGTCGAATTGAAGCGCCGCCAGAACATTTCCAGCGTGATCGGATCAAGCTCGTTCACATTGTCCTCCGTTCCCCACCAGAGAAAGAGTAGGAGGGTCTGGGGTGTGTGGAAAGTCGATTTGGCGCGGCCGCCGATCCTCTCAATTGCGTCGGCAGTGGACAGGTGGGCCATGTCACGGACATGATGGAATTCGCTGGCTTTGATTTCACCGTCGGGGTCGCGACTTCGTTTCAACACGGGATGCTGCAGCACCACCATGGCCCCCAATACCTGGACCACGCGGCTGACAGGCCGGCTGAACAATCTGTCGCTGGCGACCAAGATTCCCGTCGTCATCGTTGCGGTCGCCCTGTTCGCGGCGCTGGCGACGGGCTACACGGCCCACAGCAAGTTCACCAGCGAGATGGAGGCGATCGCCAAGGACAAACTCACCGCATTGCGTGAGAGCCGCCAGATCGCCCTCAGTTTCTACCTCACCTCCATCAAGAAGGACCTGGAAATCCTCGCCAACAGCCAGCTCATACAGGATGCGCTGTTCAACTTCACCGCCGCCTGGCCGGGGCTGGTCAAAAACGGGGACGACGACGCGTTGATGCGCGAACTGCAACGCCTTTACATCCTCGAGAATCCCAGATCCGCCGACAGGAAGGAGGCTCTCGACGATGCCGGTGACGGCTCCGACTACAGCACCCATCACCGGAAATACCATCCGTGGATTCGCGACTTTGCGAAGGAGTACGGCTACGACGACATCTATCTTCTCGCCTCCGACGGTAACCTGGTCTATTCGGTCTTCAAGGGGAATGACTTCGCGACGAATTTCATTGCCGGCGACTGGCGGGACACCGACCTGGGGAACGCCTTTCGGGCGGCGAACTTGAACCGGACGCCCGGATTTCCCGTCTTCACTGATTTCAAGGCCTATCCGCCGAACCAGGATGCACCGGCAAGTTTCATGACCACACCGGTGTTTAATTCCTCCGGCGGCTACATCGGGGTGCTGGGCCTGCAGATGCCGCTCGGCCGGATCAACGCCATCATGACCGAGGCCACGGGTCTTGGCGAAACCGGCGAATCCTACTTTGTCGGTGAAGACCGGTTGATGCGGACAGACTCACGGTTCTCGAATCAATCGACGACGCTGAAGACGATCATCAACACCACCACGGCCGCCAAGGCCCTGGAAGGGCAAAGCGGTGTCGAACGGGTCGACGGGTATCGCGGCATGCCGGTGATCTCCGCCTATGCGCCGATGATCTTCCTGGGGTCGCGCTGGGCCATTCTGACGGAGATGGAGGTGGCCGAGATATTCGCGCCGATCACCAAGACCACCAAGTTCGTCATCCTCACAATTATTGTCAGTTCCTTACTCGTGGCGATGTTCGGCATCTACCTGGCGCGCGGGATGTCGAAACCCATCGTGCAGATGACGCGATCCATGCGCGCGGTCGCGGATGGCAACCTGGACGTGGAGGTCGTCGGCAGCGAACGACGCGACGAGATCGGCGACATGGCGCACGCGCTCGCGGTTTTTCGAAAGAGCCTCATCGAGCGCGAACGCGCGGAGGAAGAAATTCGCCGGCAGGCAGACATCATCGCCGTCACCCTGGAGAACATGGATCAGGGCATCAGCATGGTCGACGAGAACCTTGAGGTGATCGCCTACAACAGCAAGTTCCGGCTGCTTCTGGATCTGCCGCCGGATCTGGTCCACCGCGGCACCACCATGGAACAGGTCTTCCGGTACAACGCCGAGCGCGGCGAATACGGCGACGGCGACATGGACGAGCAAGTCCAGATGCGCCTCGATCTCGCGCGCAAGTTCGAACCCCACCAATTCGAGCGCGTCCGCCCCGATGGCCGCATCATCGAGGTCAAGGGTCAGCCGGTCGCCTCGGGCGGGCTCGTCGCCACCTACACCGACATCACCGAGCGCAAGCGGTCCGAGGAACGTCTCAAGCAAAGCGAGGAACAGATCAGGGGAATGCTCGATTCTTGTCCCGTCGGCGTTTCGGTCATCGCGGCAAACGGCAATCGGGTCTTCATCAACTCGCGCCACGCCGAAATGTTCGGGCGCACCAAGGAAGAGATGATTGGTGGCAACTCGGATACCGTATTCGTTGATCTGGCGGTACGCGATCGACTGCTGGCGATTTACCAGGAAGCGGGAGAATTGCGGGATTTCGAAGCCGAGTTGGTGCACGCGGACGGCTCGACCTTTTGGGTCTTGCTGAGCATCACACCGACCGAGTATGGCGGCGAGCCGGCACGGCTGGTCTGGATCTACGACGTCACCGAGCGCTATCGGGCGGCCGCGGAGATCGAGCGGCAGAAATCCGTCATCGAGACCGTGCTCGGCAACATGGACCAGGGCGTCATCATGTACGACGCCGATCTCAAGGTTCAGATCTTCAACGAGACGGCCCGCCGTCTGTTTGGGTTTTCCGAGGATCTCCTGGTCGAAGGCGCCCAGTTCCAGGACCTCGTCCGCAATCTGGTGGCGCGCGGATCCTATGGCGAACGCGACGTCGAACATCAGGTGGCCAAGAGCGCCGAGGTCGTCAGGTCGACCCCGGTTCACGCGACCGAGGTCTCCATCCCCGACGGCGGTATTCTCGAGGTTCGCCGCCGCCCGGCGCCGGGCGGCGGCGTGGTCGCCACGCAGACGGACATCACCGCGCGCAAGGAAGCCGAGCGCACCCTCGACGACGCCATGCAGCTCGTCACCGAGAGCATCCAGTATGCCAGTCGCATCCAGCGTTCCGTGCTGCCCGAACCCGGCGTTCTGGAGGACATCTTCGCCGACCACCTGGTGATCTGGCTGCCCAAGGATGTCGTCGGCGGCGACATCTACCTGCACCGGCAGTGCCGCGGCGGGAACCTGTTGATCCTGATCGACTGCACGGGACACGGAGTGCCGGGCGCCATCATGGCCATGGTCGCCACCGGCGCGTTCGATCAAGCCTTGATCGAGATCCCGGACGGCGATCCGGCGGCGTTGCTGGCGCGGACCAACCAGTTGGTGAAGATCGTGCTCGGTCAGGAAGGCGCGGACGGCGAGTCCGACGACGGGTTCGAATGCGGAATCTGCCGCATCGACGATGCGGCCCGCGAGATCACCTTTGCCGGCGCGCGCTTCGAACTGTGGCGCCTGGACGACAAGGATTTCACGGAGACCAAGGGAGACCGGACCGGGATCGGCTATCGCCGCACCGAGATGACGCGGGATTTCACCAACCACGTGCTTCAGGACATTCAGGATTCCGCCTTCTACATGTGCAGCGACGGACTGGTCGACCAGGTCGGCGGCGCCAAGCGCCGAGCCTTCGGGAAGCGGCGCGTGAAGAACATCATCCGCGATTATTCACGCATGAAGATGGCCCTGCAGGCGACGCACATCCTGCGCGCCTTCGAGGAATACCAACACAACGAGGAACGCCGCGACGACGTCTCGCTGATTGGTTTCCGGCCGAACAACTGAACGAATTTATGCTTTCGACAGCGCTAGCCGTCCCCACTGCCGAACAGCGACTCGCGGGCACGGATGGTTTCGGCCACCAGGTCGTTGTACGGCGTCGGGATGCCGTACTCGCGGCCGAGCACCGGCACCATGCCGTTGATGGCGTCGATCTCCGACGGTCGCCGGGCCTCGTGGTCCTGCAGCATGGAGGGCCGACCGGCCCGCATCTTGGCACCGAAAGCCGTGACATAGGCATCGGCGTCGTCGAACGAGAAGTTGACGCCCTTCGCGACGCCGCAAGCGTGCGCCTCGCGCATGCAGCCGAGTGCCACGGTCCATGAGACTGAATTGTCCATGACCTCGCCCACCGTGCGCTGGAACACCGTGCACGAACCCGAGAACGTGACATTGCAGATGAACTTTTCCCAGATCAGCTGGTCGATGTCGTCGTAGGCCTGGACGTTGAAGCCAGCACCCCGCCAGACCTCGGCCAGGGATTCGAGGCGCTCGGTCATGCCGCCACCGATCTCGCCGATGCGGATCAGGTTCATGGCGTTGTGATGGGCGTGCCCCGGCCCCTTCATGGACGCGCCGAAACCGTCGGCGACGCCGAGCAGCACGTTCTCCGTCGGCATGAACTTGGCAATGCGCTCGGCGGCGCCCAGGCCGTTCTGGATGGTCAGCACCAGGGCGCCCTGGGCGGACCTATCGGCGATGGCCTCGGCCGCCGGACCGACGCCGGATGCCTTGGTGGCGATGATGTAGAGGTCCGATCGGCCGGCATCCGCCACCTGCATGGTTGCGTTGACGGTGGTCACGAGGCGGTTGTCCGTCGGCCCTTCCACGCGAAGTCCCGCAGCCTTGATCGCGGCCACGTGTTCCGGCCACAAATCCACTGCCCAGACCTCGTGCCCGGCGTCGGCCAGCAACGCCGCATAGATGGACCCCATGGCGCCGGCACCGATGATGGTGATCTTCATGGATGGTCCCCGCGAGCTAGTCGGCCGTGGTCATCAGGCCGTCGTCCTCGGCCTCGGCGTCGTCGGCGGAGAGCGACGCCGCCTGGACCGCCGCCTGGGCCGCCGGCATGAGCCGGATGCCGGCCCCGCGCAGGCCCTCCAGGGCCGCCCGGTTGGCGGCGTAGCGCAGATTGAAATAGTGCCGCGACGGCACCCAGAAGCGCATGCCCAGCACCAGGCCGCCGTAGGCGAAGTCGTGCACGCCGACCTGCGGCGGCGGCATGTCCTCGGCGTCGTCGACCTTGGGCAGGCCCGCGAGTGCCGTTTCCAGCGCCTGGATGGCGGCGTCCACGTCCTGGCCGTCGGCGATGGCGATCTTGGTCTGCACGACCCGGCGCTGGTCCGAATTGACGATGACCCGGCCGACGATCTCCTTGTTGGGCACGGTGATTTGCTCGCCGTCCTCGCCGACCAGGCGGGTGTGGGCGAGGGTGATTTCCTCGACCACGCCGGAGGTATTTCCCTTCACGGTGATGGTGCTGCCGACGGTGAACGGGCGCGACATGATCAACACCACGCCGGCGCCGTAGTTGGACAGCGGCCCCTGGATAGCGATGGTGGCGCCGAAGGCGGACGCACCGGCCAGCGCGATCAGCGGAGCGATGGAAATACCGAAATTGCCCAGCGTGATGATCACTAGCACGCCGATGACGACGATGCGCGTGATGTTGCCGATAAAGCGCGACAATGTGATGTCCACGCCCTTGGCTTCCATCATGCCGCCGACACGGCCGCCGATCCAGCTGGCCACCTTCAGGCCGATAGCCAAGAAGACCAGCGCGCCGGCGATCTGGAAGCCGTAGGTGATGAGGAACTCGATCACCAGGTCGACCCAGCCGGCGACCGCGTCGAACTGCTCCTCCACACTCTTCGGCGCGTCGCTTGTCTGTGCCATCACATGTCCTCGGATTTCATACCTTGTCGTCCGGCGATTAAACCACGTTCGACGGATTACCGGCGACGAAGTTCTCGATGTTGTCGACCAGCTGGTCGGCCAGGGTCTGCATGGCCTCGGTGGAGGCCCAGGCGGTGTGCGGCGTGAGGATGAAGTTGGGCCGGTCGATGATGCGCATGAACGGGTGGTCGTCGGGGATCGGCTCCACCGTGACCACATCGAAACCGGCGCCGCCGATCTCGCCCTGCTCGATGGCGCTGGTCACGGCTTCCTCGTCGGCGAGACCGCCGCGCGCGGTGTTCAGCAGGATAGCGGTCTCCTTCATGGCCTTCAGTTCCGGCATGCCGATCATGTGGCGGGTCGCCGGCATCAGCGGGCTGTGCAGCGTGATCACGTCGGATGTCTCGATGACCTCGTCCCAGGGCGTATAAAGCGGGCCCAGCCCGTCGACGCCCTTGTGGGCGGCGAACACGGGGTCCATGCCGAAGGCGCGACCGATGGCGGCCACGCTGCCGCCGATGGAGCCCTCGCCGATGATGCCGAGGCGCGCACCGGCCAGGTCGTTGATCTTGTGGTTGAAGAAACAGAACTGGTCCGCCTTCTTCCATTCGCCCGCGATCACGTCCTGGCGGTAGCCGACGATCTGGCGCCGGAGCGCCAGCATCAGCGCGAAGGCGTGCTCGGGCACCGTGTTGACGGCGTAGCCGCGGATATTGGCGACCACGATGCCGCGTTCCCGGGCGGCGGCGATGTCGACGCAGTCATAACCGGTGGCGGCCATGGCGATCATCTTCAGGTCCGGCAGCTGGGCCATGGCCTCCGCCGTGATCGGCGCCTTGTTGTCGATGGCGATGGTGGCGCCGGCCAGCCGCTCGACCACCAGATCGGCGGAGGTGCGGTCGTGTTCGATCATTTCGTGGTCGAAGGTGGGCTTCTTGAGTTCGATGTGGGGCGCGATGGTATCCCTGTCGAGGAAGACGATGCGATGGGCCATGTTGAAGTCCTTTCGGTCGGCGTCGTTGCGCCGGGGCTGGACCGTTTTAGCGCAGTCCGCGCCGTTCGTCAGGCCCGCCGTGGCCTCTGCCGCCACGGCATGCTATGGAGGCCGCCCGCGAAACTACAACCACGGACCCGACCGCCCATGGACATCATGTCCCGAGACCCTGTCGAGGCCGCCCGCGACCTGGGCCCCGCCGCCGTCGTTGCCGCCCTGGAAGCCGCTGCCGATCGGCTCGAGACCCCGTGCGGCGACGGCAGCATGATCTGGCACCGCTGGGCCGGGCCAGAGGGTGCGCAAACCGGCCGCCCGCCACTGGTCCTGTTGCACGGCGGTTTCGGCTCCTGGACCCATTGGATCCGCATGATCCCGGCCCTGGCGGCGCGGATCACGGTGCTGGCCGCCGACATGCCGGGCAAGGGCGACAGCGCCGATGCGCCGAAGCCGCACACCGCCGACGGCCTCGCCACCATCATGGTGGAAGGGCTGAATCAGCTACTGCCCGGCGAAGCGGATTGCTACGACCTCGCGGGCTTCTCCTTTGGCGGCACGCTGGGATCGCGGGTGGCGCGCATGGAGGGCCGGCGCTGCCGCACCTTCATCCCGGTAGGTGCTTCGGGCTTCGGCCGCCTGCATTACCTGGTGGACGGTATCCGGCTGCCCGAACCAGACATGTCGGACGCCGAGATCGACACCCTGCATACGGAGAACCTGCGCATCCTGATGTGCGCCGATGAGACCAATATCGATGCCCTGGCCATCCACACGCACCGCCACAACGTCGCCCGCTCACGCATCCGTAGCCGCGCCATCTCCAAGACCGAAGCCCTGATCGAGGCGCTGCCCGGTATCCAAGCCCGCCTCGCCGGCATCTGGGGCGAGCTCGACGCCACCGGCGGCGGCCGCCCGGTCATCGAGCAGCGCCGCGACATCCTCCGCGGCCACCAGCCCGACGCGCCTTTTCACATTATCGAGGGCGCCGGCCACTGGGTGATGTACGAGGCCGCCGAGGCCACCGTCGCCGCCCTCGACGACATCCTCGACGGCATCCTGGTAGAAGCCCCATGAGCGGGCCGCTCGACCACGTCTCCAAGCGCGCCGAGATGCTGCGCCAGGGCCTGGGGCCGTTCTGGGATTTCCTGATGGACCCGGAGCTCGGAAAACTGCGCCAGGACGCGGACGTGCTCGACCTGTCCCTCGGCAACCCCATGGAGCCGGCGCTGCCCGAGGTGGTGGCGGCCCTGCAGGACCACACCACGCCCCGCACCCCCGACTGGTTCGGCTACATGTCCGGCCACGCGGACAGCCAGGCGGCGGTGGCTGCCTCGCTAAAGGACTGGCGCGGACTCGATTTCTCCGGCCCCGACATCCTGATGACCAACGGTGCCTTCGGCGCCATCGCCGCCTCGCTCTATGGCCTGGTCGATGCCGGCGAGGAAGTCGTCTACTTCTCGCCCCACTGGTTCAATTACGAAGCCATGGTGCTGAACGCCGGCGCGGTGCCGGTGCGCGTCGACCTGACACCCGACACCTTCGACCTGGACGCCGAGGCGCTGGCCGCCGCCATGACGCCGCGCACCCGCATGGTGGTCGTCAATTCGCCGCATAACCCGACCGGCCGGGTGTTCCCGGAAGACCAGTTGCGCGCCGTGGTCTCGGTACTGGAAGACGCCTCGCTGGTGCAGGGCCGGCCGATCTGGCTGCTCTGCGACGAGCCCTACTCGCGCCTGGTGTTCGACGACCGGCCGTTCCCCAGCGCGTCGAACCTCTACGCCCATTCGCTGATCGCCTACAGCTACGGCAAGGTCATCATGATCCCGGGCGAACGCCTGGGCTGGCTCGCCCTCAACCCGGCCATGCCGGAGAAGGCGGCGGTGCGCGAGGCGCTGATGCTCGGCATCGTCAATGGCGGCTTTCTGTTCCCCCACGCCGTCGGCCAGCGCGCCATGGGCACGCTGGAGGGCATGAGCCTCGACATCCCCGCACTGCAAGCCAAGCGCGACCGCCTGGCCCAAGCCCTGGACGGCAACGCCTACCGCATGCTGGTCCCGGAAGGAACGTTCTACGCCCTGATCCGCCTTCCCACCGACGACGACCAGACCTTCTGCCGCGACCTCGCCCGCAAGGGCCTGATCCTGCTCCCCGGCTCCATCTGCGCCGCCCACGGCCACGCCCGCATCTCGCTGCTAGCGACGGCGGAGCAGCTGGATCACGCCGCTCAGCTGATGAACGAGGCGGTTTGAGGGTTGGCGTCAGCCAAACCAGCCGGGCACCGTCAGATATAGGCAGACGATGGCCGCGGCGGTCAGCGTGGCGAAGGTCAGGCGCATGGCGAAGATGCGGAGCCGGAAATTTTCGATCTCCTGACTGACGCCCCAGGCGTGGACCAGGCGTCCCGCCACCAGCATCAGGCCCAGCACGTGCAGGACGCCCATGTGGGCGCCGGCCAGTTCCGCCATGCCCAGCAAGATCAGCCCCATGGGCGCGTACTCGGCACAGTTGGCCTGCACCCGCATGCGCCGGCGCAACGTCCCGTCGCCGCCGTCGCCGATGGCAACGCGAGCCGTCCGGCGGGCCCGGATGACCCGCAGCGACAGCGTTATCAACAACATTGCGAGAACGGCGGCGTAGGCGGGGGCGATGGTCATGGGTCTTTCCAATCCAATGGGAGGGTGTTCGTTTGTATTTATTACGTTGTATATACAACTACAATTAAGCATCGATCAAGGGTGCGATCATGCAGGAACGGTGCTCCCGCTTCCGTGAGTTGAAATGAATTTCCATGGATGCGGCATTCGGTCAAAATGCAGGGGTTCCAGAGTACCTGGGCCATTGTCGGAACGGCTGCCATGGATGCCATCGAGAACGCTGCCTATGTTTCCGTCGGCCGGGCCTGCGGGTTCGCGGGCCTCGCCGTCTTCTGCATCATCTTCGGGCTCAGTTACGAGCCGGCGCTGGCTGCCCGCGCCGGCGGCACGCTGTGCCTGTTCGTCGCCCTGATCCTGACCTTTCGGGCCTGGACGGCGCGCAAGCGGCCTTACAAGAACACCGAGCTCTGGATTATCGTCGACAAGGAAAAGCGCCCGCCGGCGGCCATCGCCCAGCAGGTCGTGGGGGTGGCGCTGCGCGAGGCCTACATCTGGTTCGCCCAGTCGTCGGCCCTGATCGCCCTGGTGCTGCTGGTCTCTGCCCTGGTGTTGCAACTGGCCGGTGTCGAGGGCCTGGGCGGCCGGGCCCAGACCCTGGGCGACCCCGGCGTCAGCGACGCCCCGATCCTACTCCTGCCGACCGGCCCCGGCTTCGATTTCCTGAGCACGCCCTAGAGCCTGTTCATTTGATCGGATGTCAACGTTAGACTACGGTCGTCCCGTACGGCTTGTCGGTTCCGGCCGTCGGCCCCGCGGCAACGCGGACATCACCATCCGGGAGGAAAAGATGGACCTCAGAGACTTCACCGCCGAGCAAAGCAAGGCCCTGTCCATTCTGGCGTTTCATGTCGCCATGGCCGACGGCACCGTGTCCGAGCCGGAAGAGGAACTGATGGCCGACATCAAGAGCCAACTCGGGGTCACCGAGGCGGTATCACCGCAGGAGCTGATGGAGCGGCCGTCCTTGGACATCTTCGACACACCCCGCGCCCGGGTCACGGCCCTGCTGCATCTCCTCGTCCTGGCCTTCGTGGACAGCCGCTTCCCGATCAGCGAATCAGAGGTCATTCAGCAGATGGCCGACGACTTCGGTCTCGATAACATGGGCCTCGGCCGCTTCCAGGACCAGGCGCGCCAGCACGTGGACCTCAAGTACTCGTTCGAACGACTGGTCGCGGACCTGAACGGCTGACAGCGCCCTAGCGCACGCCGTCCAGGAACGGCTCGACGGCGGCGGCGAAGCCCGCCGGATTGTCGATGTTGGAGAGATGAGCCGCGTCCGGGATGACGTCGAGGCCGGCTGCCGGCACCAATGCTTTCACAGATTCCGAAGCGGCCAGCGGCGTCCGCTGGTCGTGTTCGCCGACGACGATGTGCATCGGGCAATCGATCGCCGCCAATTGCTCCCGCACGTCTTCGGTGAAGACCGAGCGCGCGGTCTGCATGTAGCTGTCGGCGGTCATGCCGGCGATGGCGTCGGTCAGCGCCTGGTGGCACTCCGCGGGCGTCGCCGAGCGCAGGGTATCGGCCGTGTAATCGGCGGCGTAGTCGGCCATGCTCTTGCCGGCCAGTGTCTCCTCCAGCATGCCGACCCGGGCCGTGCCGGCCTCGCCCAGATAGGAAAAACTATCGGCGTAGACGATGCTGAGCATGCTTTCCGGCGCCAGCGCATGGAAGCGCGCGCACTGCAGCCCGCCCATGGAGATGCCGATGATGTGGGCCGGTAGCAGGCCTAGTTCGGCCAGTGCCGCGTGGGCGTCCTCGGCCACCGCCTGCATGCTGACGCCGCCGTTGTTGGATGAGCGGCCATGGCCCCTGGCATCGAAGGCGATGCAGGTGAAGCGGTCCCGCCACGCCGCCATCTGATCGGCCCAGAGAGTGCTGTTGGTGCCGAGGCTGTGGAACATGGCGAGTGTGGGGCCTGACCCGGCGCGCTCGTAGTGAATGATTTCTCCGTTGACGGCGATTTCCGGCACGGCTCAGTCCTCCCCTTGCGAGGTCATCTCGGTGGCAATCAGGTTGGCGGCATAGCGCGCCGCCCCCTCGGGCGCCATGCCGGGCGCCAGGCCCATGTATTCCTTGATGGCGATCAGCGCGTCCCGGTCGCGGTCGACCAGCTTGGCGAGGTAGGCGTCGATCGCCGCGCCGAGCCCGCCCGCGGACGTGACCTCGGACACCAGGCCCCAGTTCAACGCCTGGGTCGCATCGACGGTCCCGCGGGTCAGCACCATGTGCAGCACCGCCTTCGCCGGCATCTTCGGAAGACACGCTGAGATGGCGAGGGTCGGTGGCAAGTTGGCGTCCATCTCGGGCAGGCTGAACAGCGCCGCCGCCTCGGCAATGGCGATATCGCACTGGGCCACCAGGGCGCAGCCAAAACCCTGGGCCCGGCCCTGCACGGCGGCCAGCACCGGCACCGGCGTTTCGCGCACGTCCTGGTAGACGCCGAGGATGGCGCCCGGGATGCGTTGGCGGAAGTCCCGCGCCTTGGTCGGCCGAGCCACCCCCGGCACGTGGCGACGGCCGAGGCAGAAGTCCGCGCCCTCGCCGGTCAGCAGTACGATCTTGGTCGCCGTGTCAGAGCCAGCCTCGCGGATGGCGGCGCCCAGGGACCGCATGTCCGGCGGCGCCACGGTGTTGCCTTCGTCGCCCTGGCAGAGCGTGACCCGGGCCACGTGCCCGTCGTGGTCGACCCGGAAACGATCGTTCTCGCTCATCGGTCTTCTCCCTCGGCAATCAGTTGGACAATTCGTTCGGGTAAAATCGGGCACTCGGTGATGCCGACGCCGAACGGGGCCAGCGCGTTCTCCACCGCGGCGATGATGGCGGCGGGCGCCGGGATGGTGCCGCCCTCCCCCGCCCCCTTGGCGCCCAGCGGATTGAGCGGCGTCGGGCTTTCCATGTGGACGATGTGGCAGTCCGGCACCAGTTCCGCCGTCGGCATCAGGTAGTCAGCGAAGGTGGTGGTCAGCGGGTTGGCGTCCTCGTCGTAAACCATGCGTTCCAGCAGCGCGTTGCCGATGCCGTGGGCGACGCCACCCTGTACCTGGCCGTCCACCAGCATCGGATTGATGACATTGCCGCAATCATGCACGACCACATAGTTGAGGATGGTCACCAGCCCGGTCTCGGCATCGACCTCGACCTCGGCCACGTGACTGCCGTTGGAATACGTCGCCTGCGGTGGCGTGAAGTAGGCCGACGCCTCCAGGTCGGGCGCCACGCCGGCAGGCAGAACGTAACCGGGCATGCCGCTGGTCATCCTGGCCAGTTCGGCAAACGAGACGCTGTCGCCCTGCGCGCCGGTGATCCGCACCTCGCCGCCCGCGACTTCCAGGCTCTCGGCGTCGACCTCGAACTTGGCGGCGGACAACGCCAGCAGCTTCTGGCGCACCTGAGCGGACGCCAGGCGGACGGAGGAGCCGGCGGTGACAGTGATGCGGGATGCGAAGGTGCCCGCCCCCCTCGGCATCACGCCAGTATCGCCCAGCACCACGTCCACGTCGGCGACGTCAATGCCGAGCTCGTCCGCGCAAATCTGCGCCAGCGTGGTGTGGTGGGCCTGGCCGGCCGGCGTGGCACCTGAATAGATGGCGACGCGGCCATTGGACAGCACCCGGATGGTCGCGCCCTCGAAGGGGCCGAGGCCGGTACCCTCCACATAGTTGCCGATGCCGATGCCGATATAGCGGCCATCCGCCAGCGCCGCCTGCTGACGTTCGGCGAAGTCGTCGTAGCCGGCCTTGGCCAGGGCCTGGCGCTGGGCTTCGGGATAGTCGCCGGTATCGTAGATAACGGGGGCGCCGTCGCGGTAGGTCAGGCCCATGTCGTAGGGCATCTGATCGGCCGGGATGAAGTTGCGCCGCCGCACCTCGGCCGCGTCGAGACCCAGTTCGTGCCCAATCAGGTCCATCATGCGCTCCATGACGAACACCGCCTGCGGACGTCCGGCGCCGCGCAACGGCGTCGTCGGCACCATATTGGTGAAGGCGACGGTGACGTCCAGGTGATAGGCCGGGATGACGTAGGGCCCCGGCACGGTGGAGGCCGAGATATACGGCATGATGATGCCCCACGGCAGGTAGGCGCCGGCGTCGTGGATCAGCAAGCCCTTGAGGCCCAGCAGCTTGCCGTCGCCATCCACGGCGGCGGTCAGCGTCCACACCTGGTCGCGCTCCTGGGTCGTGGTCAGGAAGTGCTCGCGCCGGTCCTCGATCCACTTGACCGGGCGGCCCAGCATCATGGCCAGCGCCGGCACCACCATTTCCTCCGGATAGACCTGGTTCTTGGGTCCGAAGCCACCACCCACGTCGGGCGTGATGACGCGCACCTTGTCCTCCGGCATGTCGAACATGTCGACGACGCCGCGCTGGGTGTTGTGCGGCGTCTGGGTCGAGGTCCAGATGCGCAGCGCCTCGCCGATGTGGTCGTACTGGGCGACGACGCCGCGGGTCTCCATGGGATGGCCGGTGCCCCGGTGCGGCGTGAACCGGCCCTCGATGACGTGGGCTGCGTCCTTGAACGCCGCGTCCACATCGCCAAAACCGAGCGCCAGCCGCCCGGCGATGTTGTCGCCGCTGTCCTGGTGCGCCAGCGGGGCCGATGGCGCCAGCGCCCCCTCGCAGTGGGCGACGGCGCCCAGCGGCTGCCAATCGACGACCACTCGTTCCGCCCCGTCTTCCGCCGCGTGCCGGTTGTCGGCGACGACCACGGCGACCGCCTCGCCGGCGAAGCAGACCTCGCGGGATGCCAGCGGCTCCTGCGTCAGCGGATGGGTAATGGCCGGGTTGGGCACCTGCAGCAGAATGCGTTTCCCGTGCATCCCCGCCGGCAGGTCGGCGGCCGTGTAAACGCCAAGCACACCCGGCACCTGAAGCGCCTCCGCGACATCGATGCCGCCGATCAGCGCGTGCGCGAAGGGACTGCGCACGAACGCCACCTCGATCATCTCCGGCAGCCGCAAGTCGTCAATGAACCGGCCCCGGCCCCGCAGCAGGTCCGGGTCCTCCAGGCGCTTGACGCTTTGGCCGACGAAGGCGGTGGTGCTCATGGCGTCACCTCGCGCCCATCTCGCGCCACGCCGCCAGGGCCGCGCGCACGATGGTCTCGTAGCCGGTGCAGCGGCAGATGTTGCCCGACAGGGCCTGGCGAACATCGGCCTCGGTCGCATCGGGGCAGTCCCGCCTGTAGGCGGTCAGGGTCATCAAGATACCCGGCGTGCAGAACCCACATTGCAGGCCGTGGTGCTCCATGAAGGCCTGTTGCAGCGTATTCAGGTTGCCGTCGGCATCGGCCAGGCCCTCGATCGTCACCACCTCCGTCCCCGCCGCCTGCACCGCCAGCATCAGGCAACCGCGCACCGCATGGCCGTCGACCAGCACCGTACAGGCGCCGCAGACGCCGTGCTCGCAGCCCAGATGCGTGCCGGTCAGGCCTAGGCCTTGGCGCAGGAAATCGGCGAGCGAGAAACGGTCTTCGGTGCGCGCGCTGTAGCCTTCGCCGTTGACGGTCAGGCTGATCTCGCGGCCGGGCCGGCTGTCGTCAGACATCGCCGCCTCCCCCCGCCCGCGCCGAAGCTGAATCCAACGAGCGTGCGACCAGGACGCCTGCCAGGTGCTGGCGGTAGGCCTCGCCGACCAGGGCGTCGGCCAACATCGGCAGCGCTCGCGCGGCGGCGCCGGCGGCGCCGAACACATCGTCGCCCGGCTTCTCGCCGACCAGCATCCCCTCGGCCGCCGTAAGCCTGATCGGCCGCTCGTCAACACCAATCAGTACGATGGCGGCGCGGTCGATGCGGCCGGTGGCATCGAGGGTCAGCAGGCTGCCCACGCCGGCGACGGCGAAATCCCCATGGCGCTGCGCGAACTCGCGGAAATCCCAGCCGTGGCCGGCCGGCCAGGTATCGATGGTGATGCCGGTCAGCACCTCGTCCGGCTCCAGGCACGGCGTCATGTAGGCCAGCGGATAATCGGCGATGGCGACGTCGCGCTGTCCGCGCCGGCTGGCCATCGACACCGTGGCGTCCAGCAGCGCCGCCAGCCCCATCAGTTCCGCCGCCGGGTCCATGTGCGCCAACGAGCCGCCGATGGTGCCCCGGTTGCGGGTCTGCAGATGGCCGACATTTTCCAGCGCCTCGGCGATGATGGGCAGCCGCCGGCGCACCTCCGCGTGCTCCAGCAGGTCGCGCTGGCGGGTCATGGCGCCGAGGCGCAGGCGCTCGCCGTCGAAGGACATACCGGCCAACTCCGCCACCGGATTGAGGTCGACCACGTGATCCACTGCGACATAGCGCAGGTTCATCATCGGCATCAGCGACTGACCGCCGGCCAGCACCCGGACGTCGCCCCCGGATCCGCCAAGGGTCGCCAGCATCTCGGTGGCCATGTCGAGGGTCTCCGCCCGATGATAAGTGAAGGGCGCCGGCTTCATGTGGGTCCGGTCCCGCCCGGGCCTTTATTCGGCAACCCCGCCATGATGCCTTGCCAGAGCAGCGAGCCGACCTTGATGTCCGCGCCGGCCGGCACCTCGCCGCTTTCGATGCGCTGGTGCAGGCGCTCGGCGAACTGGTCGACGAGTTGCTGGGCCGTCCGCGTGATGACGCCGGCGCCACGGGCGTACTGGATGATGCTGCCGGCCAGCATCAGATCGGTGGCGACGGCGACGCGTGTCCCCTCGCCGGCTTGGGCGAGCGTGAAACTGACGGTGGCATGGGCCGACCCGCGGCCGCGTTCCTCGCGCCCCTTGGCGGCGACGCGGACGGTGCGGCTCACCGGGTCAATCTCCTCGATCACCGCCTGGCCGCTGAACGCCAGGCTGACCGGCCCCAGTTTCAGCGCCACCTGACCCTCGTAGGTGCGCTCGTCGACAACCGTGGTCAGCGAGGTGCCGGGAAGGCACGGCGCCACGAATGGAATGTCCAGCAGCAACAACCAGGCGCGCTCGACCGGAACGGCAATCTCAAGTTCGTTCTCGATGATCATGGTTCGGACGGACACCCCCTGGTCCTCGGCGATGATATCCATATCGCAACGCCGTTCAATGGCCAGCGGATTGACTCCCTGTGCGCCAACCGCCACATGGGAACAGCCGCGTCATCGGAGGGATCGGACGACATGAGCGAAGAATGGGATTTCCGCGCCTTCACCGAGCAGGAGCACCGCGCCCGCCTGGCCGCCGCTGGCGCTGCCATGGACCGGGCCGGTCTGGTCGGCTGCGTCTGCACGTCGCCGGAACTGCTGTACTATTTCACCGGCTACGAAGCCCATACCCATCTCGCCATCGGCTCGCAAGCCATGGTGTTGCCGGCGAACGGCCACGACCCGGTGCTGATCCTGCGCGATGGCGATCTGCCGCAGGCGGCGGAGACCCTGACGGTCGGCACTATTCATTCGTTCCGGCTGGGTGCGCGCGAGATGACCGACCTGGTCGGCGAGGTGATTCGTGACCTGGGCCTGCCGGCAGGGACGCTCGGCCTGGATATCTCCGGGCCGACCATGAACGGCGCCCTCACCGAGGCCATACGCCGGGCGCTCCGGGATCGCGCCTTCGAGGACTGCTGGCGCCTGCTGGGCAATCTGCGAAACCTGCTGTCGGAAGCAGAGATTGCCTATGTCCGCGAGGCTGCCACTTATGCCGACGCCGGCATCGACGCCTTCTTCGGCACCGCGCGCCCTGGTATCTCGGAGATCGAACTGGCGGCCGAGATCGAATACGCCATGCGATCGGCCGGCAGCGACTATCCGGCGATCCCAACCTGGATGGCGTCGGGCCCGCGCGGCTGGTGCCAGCACGCCCAAGCCTCGCCCCGGGTGCTGCAGTCGGGCGACCTGGTGCATGCAGAGTTCGCCGGCACGGCCCGGCGTTATCAGTGCATGGGCATGGGCTCGCTGTTCCTCGGCACCCCCAGCTCCCGCGTGCGGCAGATGGCCGACGGCGGCAAGGAAGCCCTCATGGCCGGCCTTGGCGCGGCCCATGTGGGCGCCCGCATTGGCGACCTGGAGGCGACCTACATGGCTTGCCTTGCCGAGCGCGGTCTCGGCGATTGCGCCATCATGCGCTTCGGTGTGGGCATTTCGGCCGCCTATCCACCGGTGTGGGAGAACCAGATCACCATCCAATTGGAATGCGACGACCTGCTGGAACCGGGCATGGCCTTCTACCTCCACGCGTCCATGCAGGACATGGATACGCGGACGGGCATGCTGCTCGGCGCTAGTTACCTGATGACCGCGGGCGGTCCGGAACGCCTGGATAAGGCGCCGCTGGAACTGGTCGTGATAAACGGCTAGTCGCCGGAACTCCCCTCAAACGAAATCGCCACCACCTCGATCTCGGTCACACCGCCGGGCGCCTGCAACTTGACCAGGTCCCCCTCCTCCGCCTTCAAAAGCGCCCGGGCGATCGGTGAAATCCAACTGACCTCGCCCTCCTCCAGCCGCGCCTCGTCGATGCCGACGATGCGGACGGTTCGTTCCGTATCGTTCACGTCGGCATAGGTGACGGTGGCGCCGAACAGCACCCGGTCGCGCACCTTCTGAAAGGCCGGATCGATGACCTCGGCGATTTCCAGGCGCTTGGTCAGGAAGCGGATGCGGCGGTCGATCTCGCGCAGCCGCTTCTTGCCGTAGATGTAGTCGCCATTTTCCGATCGGTCGCCGTTGGCGGCGGCCCACGAAACGGTCTCGACCACCTTCGGCCGTTCCTCGATACGCAGTGCCGTGAGTTCCCGCTCCAGCCGGCGGTGGCCTTCCGGCGTCATGTAGTTGGGCACGCCGCCGGGCGTCGACCAATCTTCGTCCGGCTCGACCTCTTCGGGCTCGGTTTCCTTGGTGAAGGCCTTGCTCATCCGCCGCTCCCGCCGCTGGACGCGGCTTGCAGGGGCAGCCGGAATTCAAGCCGCTGGCGCCAGGTCAGGCGCTGGCGCGGCAGCACCGTCTTCATGTGGGCGACCAGGTCCGGGAGAGTCGCGGAGTCCTTATACATGGCCGCATTCTCGCTGGCGGCAATCGGGCGTCCGGTCTTCCAGAGCCGCGCCGTGCCGTCGGCCGACGCAGTCAGCACGTGGCCGCCGCCGGCCGTGAACCGGACGTCCACGACCGCATTTCGGTGACCACCCATGAGCGCCAGGCGGTCGCCGGTTTCGGCGTTCCAGATACGCACCAGCCAGTCCCCCGACGCGGTGGCGACGCGGCGGCCGTCGGGACTGAACGCGGCGGCATTGACCCAGGTACCGTGCTCCCTGAACGCCGTCACCTGGCGGCCGCTATCGACGTCCCAGAGCAGCGCCGTGGAATCCCGGGACGTGGTCACCAGACGGCGGCCGTCGGGGCTGAAGGCGACGGAATTGACCTGCAGGGTATGGCCGTCGAGCAGCGCCCGCTCGGCGCCGGTCGCCACGTCCCAGAGCCGCGCCGTGGCATCGGTGGACGCACTCGCCAGCAACTGGCTGTCGGGGCTGAACGCGATGTCGTTGACGGCGTCGCCATGGCCGCGCAACGCCACCGCTTCCTTGCCGGTCTTCACATCCCAGAGCCGCACCGTAGCGTCGTCGGACGCCGTGGCCAGACGATGGCCATCCGGACTGAAGGCGACCTTCCGCACCTTGCCCGCGTGGCCTTCCAGAACTGCGATCTCGTCGCCCGTCGGCACCGTCCAGAGGCGCACCGTATAATCGTGCGAGCCAGTGGCCAGTATCCGGCCGCCGGGACTGAAGGCGAGGGTCGATACCTTGCCCTGGTGACCTTCCAACTCGGCCACATCGTCGCCATCGCTGGTTCGCCAGAGCAGCGCCGTCTTGTCGAAGGACGCCGTCGCCGCCAGGGCGCCGTCGGGGCTGAAGGCGGCCGACCAGACCTTGCCCTTGTGATCGTCGAGCCGCGCCATCTCGGCACCGTCGCCGAGCCGCCAGAGCCGCGCCGTTTTGTCCGACGATGCGGTCAGGACCTGGCGGCCGTCGGGGCTCAGCACACCCGTGCGTACATAGGCGGCATGGCCCTTGAAAACAACGGCCTCCCGGCGCGCCAGGTGGGCTTCCAACAAAGCCGCATGGGCCGCCGCCAGATCGTCCGGCGCCATCCGTTCGACGTTACCGCGCAGCGCCTCCAGCACCAGCAGCGCCCCGGTAACGGCATCGCCGCCCGCCGTCTGCTCGCGCGCCAGTTGAATGACATCGGCGGTGCGTTCCGGGAAAACCGTGGGATAGAGCCGCCCGACCTCGTCCGATGTGCGGCCGGCCCTGCCGGTAATGACCTCGCCGGCGCTATCGATGTTGGCGTCGGCCTGGCCTCGCGCGACCTTCTGCGCCGGTTCGTCCGGCGCCAGTGACAGCAGCTGTGCACCTGGATTGAGCCAGGAATAGGTGACGACGCCAACGGTCAGCGCCAGCGCCGCCGTAACCTGCGCGCCCAGCCACCACGAGATTCGTGGCCGGCCGCCGCCCTGCTGGGTCTCGCTTCCCTGCACCGATGTCTCCCACGCGCCGAGAAAAAGGTCGCCGGCCAGTTTCGTCGCCAGGGGACATCGAGTCCATAGGCCCGCGAGGCCTTGTCGGTCAGCGCCGCGTAGTCAGGGAACAATGGCGGGCTCGGCCCATGCATCCGGCTGAGCTTCCGCAAGTGCCTCGGCCATGGCCACCACGTGGGCCGGCGTGGTGCCGCAGCAGCCGCCGACGATGCGCGCCCCGGCGGCGCGCGCGTCTTGGGCATAGCCGGCCATGTCCGCCGGCGTGGCGCGGTAGCGGAAGCCGCCGCCGCCGATCACCCGGCCAATCACTGGCATGCCGCAATTGGCCTTGGCGACGATGACCGCGTCCGGGCCGGCGTGCCGGGCGATGGCGGCGACGCTTTCGACCACCGCCTCGGGCTCGCGGCCGCAGTTGCTGCCGAACGCGATCACCGGCACGTCCAGACCTCGCACGAAGTCGAACGCCGCCGCCGGGCTCGCCCCCATCATGGTGTGGCCGGCGGTATCGAAGGTCAGCGTGACGGCGATGGGCAGCCCGGTCGCCGACGCCGCCCGCATCGCCGCCGCCAACTCATCCAGGATGAAGAAGCTTTCCAGCCACAGCACGTCGACGCCGCCCGCCGCCAAGGCCATCGCCTGCTCCGCGAAGCCGGCCTCGGCCGCCTCGGCCGCGAGCTCGCCGAAGGGCGGCATCATCTCGCCGTGCGGGCCCATGGCGCCGGCCACCACCAGCGGGCGCCCGGCTGCGTCAGCGGCGGCGCGGGCGAGCCGGGCGCCGGCGATGTTGAGCTCCTCGCACCGGCCACCGAGGCCGAAGCGCCCGAGGCGCCGGGCGCTGCCGCCGAAGGTGTTGGTCAGGATGAGGTCCGATCCGGCATCGACGAAGGCCCGATGCAGGCCGCCGACGTCGTCCGGACGATCCACATTCCACTGATCCGGCAGCCGGCCGGCCTTGAGCCCCGCCAACATCAGGTTGGTGCCGGTGGCGCCGTCGGCCACCAGGACCGGGCGTTCGACCAACAGTTCCGCCAATAAGCCCGTCATCACCCTACCATGGTAGGGGTTTTGGCCGGGCCCTGCCGCCCAAAAATGCCGTGCTAATGTTCTGGGCAAAAGTGAACTCTTATCCCCAGCGTCGCCCTTGACCGCCGACGCCCCCGGCGCCAGAGTCCGGCATCGTTCCACGGGGAGCCTGCAAAGGCTGAGAGCCCGCATCAAAGCGGGGACCCGTCGAACCTGATCCGGGTCACTCCGGCGTAGGGATGGAACTTCTCCTTTCGCGACATGTGAAGCCCCGGGTCTCCGCAACGCTTATGCAAAGGAGATCCACCATGAATGTCATTTCCAAGCCGACCACCGGCGACGTCACCACCGGATCGTTGCCGGCCTCCAAAAAGATTTATGTGAAGGGCGAGAACGACGGCGTCAGCGTGCCCATGCGCGAGATCGCCGTGCACGAGAGCGCCAATGAGCCGGCGCTGGTGGTCTACGACACGTCCGGCCCCTATTCGGACCCCGCCGAGGCCATCGATATCGAAGCCGGACTGCAGCGCCGACGCGCGGCCTGGATCGAAGCCCGCGGCGATACCGAGGCCTATCAGGGCCGCGAGGTGACGCTGGAGGACAACGGTGGTGTGACCGGCGAGAAGCTGGTGCCCGAATTCCCCATCAAGAACCAGCCCAGGCGCGGTATCGGCGGCAAGCCCGTTTCCCAGTACCACTACGCCAAGCAGGGCCTGATCACGCCGGAGATGGAATTCATCGCCATCCGCGAGAACATGGCCCGCGACATGGACCCGGAAGCCATCGCCAAGGGCCGGCTGGAGGCCGAAACCTTCGGCGCCGAGATCCCCGACGTCTGCACGCCCGAATTCGTGCGCGACGAGGTCGCCCGCGGCCGCGCCATCATCCCGGCCAACATCAACCATCCGGAGACCGAGCCGATGATCATCGGCCGGAATTTCCTGGTCAAGATCAACGCCAACATCGGCAACTCGGCGGTTACCAGTTCGGTGGCGGAAGAGGTCGACAAGATGGTCTGGGCCACCCGCTGGGGCGGCGACACCGTCATGGATCTCTCGACCGGGCGCAACATCCACAACATCCGCGAATGGATCATCCGCAATGCTCCCGTGCCGATCGGCACCGTGCCCATCTACCAGGCGCTGGAGAAGGTCGAGCGGGCCGAGGACCTGACCTGGGAAATCTATCGCGACACCATCATCGAGCAGTGCGAGCAGGGCGTGGATTACTTCACCATCCACGCCGGCGTGCGCTTGCGCCACATCCACCTGACCGCCGACCGGGTTACCGGCATCGTCAGCCGCGGCGGCTCGATCATGGCCCAGTGGTGCCTGGCCCATCACACCGAAAGCTTCCTCTATGATAACTTCGAGGAGCTGTCTGAGATCATGGCGTCCTACGACGTCGCCTTCTCCCTCGGCGACGGCTTCCGCCCGGGCTGCGGTGCGGACGCCAACGACGCCGCCCAGTTCGCCGAGTTGGACACGCTTGGCGAATTGGCCGATGTCGCCTGGTCCAAGGACTGCCAGGTCATGATCGAAGGCCCGGGCCACGTGCCCATGCACAAGATCAAGGTCAACATGGAAAAGCAGCTCGAGGTCTGCAAAGAGGCGCCGTTCTACACCCTCGGGCCGCTGGTCACCGACATCGCACCCGGCTACGACCACATCACCTCTGGCATCGGTGCGGCCATGATCGGCTGGTTCGGCACCGCCATGCTTTGCTATGTGACGCCGAAGGAGCACCTCGGCCTGCCCGACCGCAACGATGTGAAGGAAGGGGTCATCACCTACAAGATCGCCGCCCACGCCGCCGATCTCGCCAAGGGCCACCCGGGGGCCGCGGCCCGCGACGACGCGCTGTCTCGCGCGCGCTTCGAGTTCCGCTGGGAAGATCAGTTCAACCTCGGCCTCGACCCCGAGCGCGCCAAGGACTTCCACGACCAGACCCTGCCCAAGGACGCCCACAAGACGGCGCACTTCTGTTCCATGTGCGGGCCCAAGTTCTGCGCCATGGAGATCACCAACCTGGTCCGCGACTATGCCCACGGCGGCATGAAGGACATGTCCGCCAAGTTCAAGGAAGAAGGCGGCGCGCTCTATAAGGAAGACTACGTCGGTCGCGAGGGCGAGGTCGACGCGGCGGAATAGGACTGGCGCCTAACCGGCCACCGCTGTAAGGCGCCGGGTAAGGCGCAGGGACCAGGACCACGTGGGTTTCCCGCGTGGTTCCTGGGCGGCGCCGTGGGGTGGGCTCACGGGTCTCTGTGTCCGCCAAGAATGTCCAGGATACGACGTGCACCTAGACAGCCCACTTACACACTTTCTCATAAATTGAGTACGCCGGCCGGGTCGCCGACAGGTGCCCCCAGGCCCGCGCGCGCCCCAGGCGATGCATCAAAGATGCATCACCCGGCCCTACGCCTTACCCGCGCGCTTACATCGGCGGATCGGTCAGGCGTTGTTCGCCACTTCCGCGATCAGCTTCTGCGCCGCATGGTAATCCATCAGGAACTCGACCAGCGAGACGATACGCCCGACCGAACCGTCGGGGGCGGCCAGCGGCATCCGGATGAAACGCTGAAAACCCTGCTGGCGGTAGCTGCCCGTGCGCTCGAACTCGGACAGCATGGCGATCGGCCGCCGCGCCTCCATGACATGGCGATAGGCGGCACGAACGGGATCGCGGATGTCCTCGGGCATCAGGTCCCGGGTCGACATGCCGGTGCCGTCGTAGCCCAGGAAATTGCGGAAGCCCGATCCCCAGAAGCGAAAGCGGAAATCCTCCCCGCCATCCAGCACGTCGATGACATGCGTGGTCGGCAGGATCGACGCCGGCACCTCCAAAAGATCGAAATCCGCCACCGCCGGCATGGTGCTGTCCCCGACCTCGGGCAGCCGGCGCCAGTAATCGAGCCCCTGGCGCTGCGCCGACGAGGTCTCCTCGAACGCGATGTCCCATTGGCGATAGGCCACAGGGGTCTCTCCTCCTAGCGTCCGTGCCCAGGCCGCAGCCTCCGGCACCGCTCCTCCATAGGCCTAGCGGAACGGGGGGTTTGGGCGCAAGTGACCTAACGGGCGCGGAGGCCGCTGATGGGCCGCGATGTAAGGCGCCGGGTAAGGCGCAGGGGTCCGGGTGACGCATCTTCGATGCGTCGGCTGGGGCGGCGCCGTGGGGTGGGCTCGAGGCCTAACGGGTGTTGATGAAACCGCCATCGTGAGCGCGCGGGAAGGCGCAGGGGCCGGGTGATGAACTTCTCGTTCATCACCAGGGGCGCGCGCGGGCCTGTGGGCTCACGGGTCTCAGCATCCGCCAAGAGATTCCAGGCTTCGACGCGCGTTCGCCCCCACCACCGCGACGCCGCTTCCAGAACATACCCCCCGCGCTCGAATACGGTATGCTCCCTGGAGTCTCTTGTCGTGGCCATGGCACCCGTAAGCCCACCCCACGGCGCCGCCCAGGGCTCGCGCTGATCGCGCGATCCTGGCCCCTGCGCCTTACCCGGCGCCTAGCATTGGAGGATGGATCGAATGGCACGTTATGAGGCAAATATGCCATCCGTCGGCATCACCTCCTTCCTGAAGGCGCCGATCCACGAGGATTTCGCGACGCTGGAGGCCGACGTCGGTTTCTTGGGCATCCCTTACGACGCCGGCAACAGCTGGCGCCCGGGCACCCGCTTCGGCCCGCGCGAAATTCGCACCCACTCTGTGCGCTACTCCACCTGGGGCGGCCAGGCGCAAGCCGGCTATTGGGACATCAACCAGAAACGCCGCTTCCTGGATGGCGTCAGCATCGTCGACTGCGGCGACGTCGACATCGCGTACTACGACATCGACCGCAACATGGCCAAGATCACCGAGAGCGTGACGGCCATGCTCGACGCCGGCACCTTCCCCGTCATCGTCGGCGGCGACCACTCGGTCACCTACCCCGCCATCCAGGCGTTCGAGCGCTTCGGCCCCTTGGACATCGTCCAGTTCGACGCGCACCTCGATTGGGTCGACCACGTCGAAGGCATCAAATACGCCAACGGCAGCCCCATGCGCCGCGCCATGGAACACGACTACACCCGCAACATGGTGCAACTCGGCATCCGCGACGTCCGCTCGCGCGAACACGAATACGACACGGCGACCGAACGGGGCTCCCAAGTCGTCACCCGCCAGGACATCCGCAACCAGGGCACCCAAGCCACCCTCGACAACATGCCCGACCTCGGCAACACCTACGTCACCATAGACATCGACGGCCTAGACCCCTCGATAGCCCCCGGCACCGGCTCGCCGACGGTGGACGGCTTGCTCTACCACGAGACGCGGGAGCTGGTGCAGGGGATCGCCAAGCGCTCCAACGTCGTCGGGTTCGATGTGGTGGAGGTTAATCCGATGGTGGACCTCCATGGGCAGACGTGCCTTCTAGCGACGACGCTTATCATGGAGTTCCTTGGCGCGGTATTTGACGCGAGGGGCTAAAGCCCCGCTGCCCAACACACGCGAGGTGTAAGGCGCCGGGTAAGGCGCAGGGGTCCGGGTGAGGCATCCACGATGCATCGCCTGGGGCGGCGCCGTGGAGTGGGCTTACGGGTGGTTTTGTCGACAGGATGTCATCCGGGGGGAATTGAATTTTCCTAACGTTCACTTTCAACGTTTTTCGCATCTTTCTGAAATGCCCGAAATTCGTAAGCCTTCAGCTCATCCGCCATAGTAGCCATCATGGACTTCGCCCGAGCTTCGTCGACCCTATTTAACTCAACGACTTGTTTTAGCATTTCCTTATAAACAGTTTCCTTCATCCGACCGCTAAGTTTGATGCCAAGAAGTGTTGGGAAAATCGAATCATATATTCTTCTGACTTCCGACATTGAGGGCGCCAATGAGATAAAATTGATGAGAAACTCGGGCCTCATTAGATACGGAGCAGCTTTCTCTCGAACCAACTCTTTCGTCGCCTGCCGAATTGCGGTCTCTTGGGTTAGCCACCACGTGCGGTAGCCAAAATGTGTCGCCGTAGCATGTTCGCCGTGCTCGCGTCGTTTCTCGTACACTGTTTGCACCATGAGCGCATCGTGCTCTGCCAATAGATGACCTTTATTCGTCCGCTCAATTATTTTCTTTGTGAGACGATGTACGTGAAGTTGATTCACAGGTTCAGACATTTCACGAGAATCGACATAGGCCATCCGAAATCGATTCTGAAAATATCCGCGTACTTCCTCCATTGTCGAAGATGTACCTACTTTCTCGGGATTACAAAATTGTTGAATAAAATCCTTCCAATGCCTCGGTTGGCGCTCTGTCGCAGGGGTGAATTTGGCATAGTAGTAGGAACGGATTAGTATTCGCTCCGCATTCCGTGCATGCTCAAATGTCATATATTTTTCGACCTCGTAAAAATCAGCGTAATAATCATCACTTGTAACCTTGAGATGAGAATTAATCTCATTGAGTACTGGTTCTGCTAGCACAAGTGTGGCTCCGGCATCTGCCAGCATTTTCAGTAGATTGGTTGTCATTTGGTCTTCCTCGCGGAGGTATATCTCCGAAAGGGCGCGAACCAAAATATCTGTTCCAACATACAAGTAAAAATCACCAGTCATTGCCTGAAAATACTCAACTATTCTTGGTTCAGTTTTCAGTGCAAATAAAAGTGAATAAGTTCTTGACATTTTATTGAATAATATTCTTTCTTCTTCGCTACTATAATATAAACACTTCCTCAATATTGTGAAACACGCATCCTTAGATTGAGCTTCATTTAAATTTGTCATATCTAACTCAGCGAATGCATCATCTACACGGTCTGATATTTCGGGGTACTCACTTACCTCATCCTCGCTAAGAATATACGTCGAAAATTTCATCCCTTCTTTTTGGAAGGTGAACTCAACCGCCCTCATACAAAGCTTAGATATTGAATCGATTTCCTCATCCGTGAATTGATCCTCAAAAATATCTCGGCAGCGTTGAGCAAATCCGTTCACGACACGCACTCGGAGCGCTTCGTCTCTGATGTTTTCTTGCTCCACTATTACGCGAGTATCAAATGGCAGGCACCAACGGTCGCCATCTGTGTAATACCTAATTTGTCGCCCGTCAGTGTTCTTCCTCGAGTACAGGGCATCCAATCGGTGCGTCATAGTGCCGGCGATGAACGCCTTCGCAGTGGGTAAGACATCGAGAATTTTCTCAAGAATCTCATTTTTCGTCATGAATCTCTCTAAGTCGGGGTCAGTTCCCTCCAGAGCCCAAAGGATGAGGCTATCTGTAACGGCCTCAATTAGGCTTGCGTTGCCACTACGTTGGTCGATTTCTTGACGCAGAAAAACGAACACTTCTGGGTGATAAACCTCAGCGGATCGAGAGATGATTCGAGCTGTTCCGGGGTCCTTAAGAAACGCAACAAATCGCACTAAATGGTTATTGAATGCAGCGCGAGTTCCATCATTGTCGTTAATATGCGAGACGATATACTTTCTATCTCGTATCCGGACCCGAAGCCCGAGTTCATCCGAAAGTCCGTCCTCAACTTTATCAATTGGCCCAACAATCCTTGAAGTCGCGTAAAGCAGTGACTTTGGGTCTCGGCCAAATTCGCGTAGTCGTTTAACTGTCTGCCGAATTTTGGCACGGTAATCAGCCTGAACCGACGCTTGAGCGAAAGACCGTTCGTCCTCCTGGTTTACTGAGCAGTCAACAATCATTCCATCTGCACCACCATCGTGGTAGCCACCGAGTGGCACAAAATTTGGACCTTCAAGTGCCGAATAGAAGTCATGGAAAAAACGCTCGAACCCGGTCCCGTCCGCGTGTTCGAGCGAAATTTCAGCAAGATCACTAGAAATTATCGTCATATCAATTCCACCATTTCCAGTGCCAATGTATTGTTAACAGTTTCGAATTGAGAAAATTGCCCCTCAGAAGAGCATAACACCTCGCATCTCACGCTCAGAAGTTTTATCAATTTTAAGGTCAATCTATCCTTGAGATTTTTGCTACGTCGACCCTGGTAACGCGCCTAGTGTCAGGTCTCAAAGCACAAATGCTCAGTCGCATCACGCCCGCCAATGCGGTTCCTATCTCCTCGGAGGGCGGACGTGAACTCCCACGGTGCCGCCCAAGGCAATGCATCATGGATACATCACCCGGCTCTTCTGCCTTCCCGGCACCTTACACCGTGTCCAGGAATAGATCATTCCCCTCCCCCTTGAATCCCCCCACCAACCCGACTACATCCCCAATGTCCCCGACAGACACCCGCCCCCGCCGGCGCGCTTCCGCTCGCCGTCTCGGGCAACGCTTTAGATTTCCCCGCCCCGCTACGCCACGTGGTGTGGCGGTGGTGTGCATTCATTTCCCGGGGCCGCCCCGGGCTCGTGCGGACCGCACGAACCTGGTCCCGTTGCCTTCCCAGCCCCTCACCATGGGGGTTGGGTCCGATGCCTCGTCATGGGGTAGCGAAGTGCTGTTTCAAACGTGAATAATGTGATCAGCGGACGGTGTCTGAACTGGGCTCTGTTGCGTGATCTCTCATTGCTTCCGCGGCCGCCCTGTTAGGGCGGCGGAAGATGACGAATGCTGACAAATGATGACATTTGCTGACGATTTTACGCCGAAACAGGGGTGTTTCGTTTGTTATCAAACGGTTGATCTGTTTTGACCGGGGGTAAAGTCGTCGAAATCGACCCGAAAGTGGCCTTCGTCGGCTTTCGAGTAGGCTTTCTTGATATTCCGCCTCAACCCTCCCCGGCATGCTCACCATGGCCGAAACGGGGGCTGGCTCCCCCCACGGCGCCGCCCTTGGCGATGCATCGAAGATGCCTCGCCCGGTCCCTGCGCCTTCCCGGCGCCTTACACCCCGTGTGGGCGCTGGCTCTTTGCCCAGTCCCTGGGCTTGAGCGGCACCCGCCGGTCGTATTCAATACGACCGATCAACGGGTGCGGGGTTCCATGGCCGACATCGAAAATCTGGGGGACCTGTTTCGGTCCCACGTCGGCCGCGACAAAGTGGCCACCATCGACCTCCACGACCCCGCCAATCCGCGCGAGGTCTCCTACGACGCGTTCGACCGGCGTTGCGATGCCTTCGCGCGCGGGCTGAGCAATCTCGGGCTCGGCGTCGGCGACCGGATCGCGGTGATGGCGCTTAATCGGACCGAGTATCTGGAGGTGCTGTTCGGCGCCCTTCGGGCCGGCTGCGTGCCGGTGCCGATCAATGTGAAACAGGCCGCCGAAACCGTTGGGCATATCATCCGGGATTCGGGCACCCGGCATGTGTTCGCCGAGGCCGACTGGATGGGGCTGGTGCCGGAAGGCGTGCCGACGACGGATTTGGATGGCACCGGGTCGGACGGATACGAGGCGTTCCTGGATTATGGGCCGTTCCAGAGCGTGGCGGTGGAGGCGGATACCGTTTCCATGCAGATCTATACCTCCGGCACCACGGGCCAGCCCAAGGGGGTGCTGCTGACCCATCGGGGGCAGGGCTGGGCGTCCCGGGTGATTACGGCGGCGCGGCGGTTGAAGGACGACGACCGGGTGCTGATGTCGGCGCCGTTTTTTCACAAGAACGCGCTGGTGGCGATCAAGACGTGCCTTTGCCCCGGCTCCACCTTCGTCATCCTGCCGCGCTTCGACGCCAAGGCCGTGATCCGCGCCATCGACGATTACAAGTGCACCATGACCACCGGCGTGCCGACCATGCTCTACATGATCCTGGCGGAGAAGGAATTGCTTAGCGAGTCCGACGTCTCCAGCGTGCGCATCGTTTCCATGGGCTCGGCACCCGCGTCGGACAGTCTGCTCGCCGGCATCAGGGAAGCATTTCCGACGGCGGCCATCCGCTACAACTACGGCACGACCGAGGGCGGGCCGATCACCTTCGGCTGGTTCCATCCCAAGGGCCTGGAGCGGCCGCCGGCTTCCATCGGCTATCCCATGGAGGGCTGCGAGTTCAAGCTGATCGACGGGCCGAGCGCCAATGAGGGCGAACTGGTCAGCCGCAACCCGGGCGTCGCGCTGGGCTACCACAATAATCCTGAGGCGACGGCCAAGCAGTTCCGGGACGGCTGGTATCACACGGGCGACGTGCTCAGGCTGGATGAAGACGGCTGGGCCTACTTCGTCGGCCGGGTCGACGACATGTTCGTCTGCGGCGGCGAGAACATCTATCCGGCGGAGGTGGAGACGCTGCTCTGCCGGCATCCGGGGATCAGGCAGGCCGCCGTGCTGCCCTTCGCGCACGAGATCAAGAACGAGGTGCCCTATGCCTTCGTCGTCGCGGAGCCGGTCGCCGGCCGCGGGACCGAGTTGGACGAAGACGCGGTGAAGCAGCATGCCATCCGGAACGGCCCGGCCTACGCCCATCCGCGCCGCGTGTTCTTTCTGGACGAACTGCCGCTGATGGGGACCAACAAGGTGGATACGGTGGCGCTGCGCGCGCTCGCCGAAGCCGAAGCCGAACAACCGAACTGAACGCAAGCAGAAGGAAAGAATATGCCCGAGAACAAGATGACCCAGGCGGAACTGGCCGAGCGCCTGACCGTCGCCCCCTTCCACAAGTGGCTGGGGCTGGAGCTGACGGCGATGGACGAGGACGGCATCACCATCCAGGTGCCGTGGCGCGAGGAATTCGTGGTCAACGTGGAGGTCGGCTACACCCACGGCGGCGTGCTGGCGACGCTGATCGACGTCGCCGCCGACTACGCCATCGCCGCCAAGATCGGCCGCCCGGTGCCGACCATCGACATGCGGGTCGACTACCACCGCCCGGCCATGCAGGGGATACTGACGGTGAAGGCGCAGGCGGTGAAGCTGGGCGGTCAGTTCTCCACCGGCGACGCCCAGGTTTACGACGACAAGGGCAAGCTGCTGGCCAGCGGGCGCGGGGTCTACCTGACCACGCCGCCGAAGCAATAACAGGGATGAGAGGGGACGAGATATGAGAGCCGTCGCGCTGCACGCCCATGGGGGCATGGAACAATTCGTCTACGAGGAGAATTATCCCGACCCGGTTTGCGGGCCGGGGGATGTCATCGTTGCGGTCAAGGCCTGCTCGCTCAACTACCACGACCTGTTCACGCGGAACGGCATGCCGGGCATCAAGTTGGAGTTGCCGCGCATCTGCGGTCTGGATGTGGCCGGCGAGATTTGCGAGGTCGGATCCGACGCGGGCGACTGGAAAGTCGGCGACCGGGTGCTGATCGATCCGCGCAACCGGGTCGAGGGTGGCCTGGTCGGCGAAACCATCGACGGCGGCCTGGCCGAACTCTGCCGAGCGCCGACGCACCAGCTGGTGCGGATACCGGACAATGTGAGCTTCGCCGACGCGGCCTCGCTGCCGGTGGCCTACGGCACGGCGCACCGGATGATGGTGACCCGCGGCCAGGTGACGGCGGACGACAAGGTGCTGATCCTGGGTGCGTCGGGCGGTGTCGGCACCGGGGCGCTGCTGATCGCCAAGATTTTGGGCGCCGAGGTGGTGGCCTGCGGCTCGTCTGCGGAAAAGCTGGCCGCGCTGACGGCCATGGGGGCGGATCACGTCATCGACTACACCGAAGTGGATTGGGTAAAGGAGATCTGGAAGCTCTACGACAAGCCGCACCGCCGCGAGCACGCGGGCGGCGTCACCGTCGCCGTCAACTTCACTGGTGGGGATACCTGGGTCAAATCCATGCGGTGTCTGCAACGCGGCGGCCGGTTGCTGACCTGTGGTGCAACGGCCGGCTACGATCCGGCGACGGATATGCGCTACATCTGGAGCTTCGAATTCGACATCCGCGGCTCCAACAGCTGGGAGCCCGAGGACCTGACGGCGCTGTTGGAGATGATCTCCAGCGGCAAGATGAGCGTACCCATCGCCGGCGCCTATCCGTTGGGCGAAGTGACGGAGGCGCTGCGCCTGATCGAGGACCGCGAGGTCATCGGCAAGGTGATCGTCGCACCGTAGGGGCGCGGCTGTTGAAGAGCCCTAGGCACTGTGATGAGGATCACAGACAGAATCGAATGATATCAACATGTTAATGGTCCGACACACTTTGGGAGACAGCCATGTCCTTGGTCCGGACGATCCTTCTGGCAGCGATCGTGTTACTGGCGGCAGGCGCGGTGGCACCATCGTCGGCCATGGCTCAAAACGTGGCGGCATCTGGCGATACCGGCGGCGCGGCTTCGGTGCTGCTCGAACTCGCCGCCTCGCCGAAGGAGATGCAGTGCCTGAAAGCCTGCATGGAGACGCACGGCGCCGACAAGAAAAAGGCCTGCGCACTCGAATGCGGCCTCGCCAAGGGGCACGGTCCCCGCGGCAAGAAGCCCGACTGCGGTATCCAGTACAAGGCCTGCAACAAGGCCTGCGCCAAGGACAAGGCCTGCAAGAAGCGGTGCCGGGCGCAAAGGCGGGCCTGCATCTAGGCGAGCATCGCCGCCGAATCGGCGCATCGAGTTCCGTCACCTTGCGTTCGGGACCGAGCGCGAGCGGAGCCAGTAAATCCGGGAACCCCAGGCACTTGCCGAGGGCTAGCCGCGGGCTCTTTCCTTCCCGGCCGCGAGTCGGTATCACCCTCCGATGACCGACGCCCATTCCGACCGCATCCTCATCGTCGATTTCGGCTCCCAGGTGACCCAGCTGATCGCGCGCCGGGTGCGCGAGGCCGGGGTCTACTGCGAAATCCATCCGTTCCAGAAGGTGACCGCCGAGAGCATCCGCGAGTTCGGCCCCAAGGGCGTCATCCTCTCCGGCGGCCCGGCCTCGGTGCACGAGATCGAGACGCCGCGCGCCCCCGACGAATTGTTCAACGGCGAGAGCGACCTTCCCGTCCTCGGCATCTGCTACGGCGAGCAGACCATGGTGGCTCAGATGGGCGGCGAGGTCGAAGCATCCGAGCATCGCGAATTCGGCCGCGCCTTCGTGGAGATCGCGGAAGGCTGCAAGCTGTTCGAAGGCGTCTGGGCGCCGGGCGAAACCCACCAGGTCTGGATGAGCCACGGCGACAAGATCATCCGCGTGCCGGACAGCTTCCGCGTCGTCGCCACGTCAAACGGCTCGCCCTTCGCCGCCATCGCCGACGAGGACCGAGGCTTCTACGCCGTGCAGTTCCACCCCGAGGTCGTGCACACGCCGGACGGCGCCAGGCTGCTTCGGAATTTCGTCCACGGCGTCGCCGGTTGCCAGGGCGATTGGACCATGGCGGCCTTCAAGGACGAAGCCATCCAGGCGGTGCGCGACCAGGTCGGCGACGGGCGGGTGATCTGCGGGCTCTCGGGCGGCGTCGACAGCTCCGTCGTCGCGGTGCTGCTGCACCAGGCCATCGGCGACCAGTTGACCTGCGTGTTCGTCGACCACGGCCTGATGCGCCTGAACGAGGGCGAGGAAGTGGTCGACCTGTTCCGCGACCACTACAACATCCCGCTGATCCATCGGAATGTGGCAGACCTGTTCCTGGGCGAGCTCGAAGGTGTTACGGATCCGGAGGTCAAGCGGAAGACCATCGGCCGACTATTCATCGACGTCTTCGAGGAAGCGGCCGGCGAGGTCGGCGGCGCCGACTTCCTGGCCCAGGGGACGCTTTATCCGGACGTCATCGAGAGCGTCTCGTTCACCGGCGGGCCCAGCGTCACCATCAAGTCGCACCACAATGTGGGCGGCCTGCCGGAACGCATGAACATGAAGCTGGTCGAGCCCTTGCGCGAACTGTTCAAGGACGAGGTCCGAGCCCTCGGCCGCGAACTGGGCCTGCCTGAGGCCTTTGTCGGCCGCCACCCGTTCCCCGGCCCCGGTCTCGCCATCCGCGTGCCCGGCGCGATCACGGCGGACAAGCTGGACGTGCTCCGGAAGGCCGACGCGATCTATCTGGACGAAATCAGGAACGCCGGCCTCTACGACGTCATCTGGCAGGCCTTCGCCGTGCTGCTGCCGGTGCAGACGGTCGGCGTCATGGGCGACGCGCGCACCTACGACAACGTCTGCGCGCTGCGCGCCGTCACCTCGACCGACGGCATGACCGCCGACTATTACCCCTTTGACCACGAGTTCCTGGGCCGCACCGCGTCCCGCATCATCAACGAGGTGAAGGGCATCAACCGGGTGGTCTACGACATCACCTCGAAACCGCCCGGCACCATCGAGTGGGAATGATCGCATGACTGACCCCGCGTCCATCACCGGCTACCACGCGCATGTCTATTATGACGCCGCGGATAAGGATCGCGCGGCCGATGTCCGATCTGGTGTCGAGAAGAAGTTCGGCGACCGGATCACCATGGGCCGCTGGCGGGACGAGCCCGTTGGCCCGCATCCGCGGGGCAGTTACCAGATCGCCTTCGCGCCCGGTCTCTTCGCCGAGATCGTGCCGTGGCTGGCCTTCAATCGGCGGGACCTGGTGGTGTTCGTGCATCCGGAAACCGGCAACGACCTGTTGGATCACCGCGACCGGGCGCTCTGGCTCGGCGCCGGCGAAGCGCTGAACCTGGCAATGTTCAAGGGCGGCGAGGGTTAGGCCGTGCCCCCGAACATCGCCGTCATCGGCACGGGTGCCGCGGCCCTAGGAGTGACGGCGGGCATCATGAACAAGACGCCGGACGCCCGGATCACCTATTTCGACGTCCCCGACGACACCGTGGACCCGCCCTACGCCGAACAACCCCCGCAAGAGTGGCCTCCCGGCACCATGCGGCAGATCATCGGCGGCGGCCGCTCCGGCGGCAAACGCGGGCTGATGCCCAATCGATCCCATTTTTCCGCCACCATCCCCGAGACCCAGGTGACCGCCAAGCGTCGCCTTTATCACGGGCGCAACCGGGGCGGTCTGACCCGGTTTTGGACCGCCGGCATGTTCCCGCTGGCCCCGGACGAGTTCGCGGATTGGCCGGTCACGTTCGAGGACATGAAACCCTACTACCTCAGGATCGCCGAAACGGTCGGCGTATCCGGGGGCGCCGACCGGATGGACGATCACTTCGGCTTTGCCTATGTGAATCGGCCGCCGATCACTCGGCTGGCGGCGACAGAGCATCTGGCCTCGGCCGTGAACGCCAAGAACGACCCTAACGTGTTCGCCGGCGTCTGCCGCGTCAGCATCGACACGCGCCCAGGCAGCCCCAGCGCCTGCGTAGCCTGCGGCGAATGCCTTACCGGATGTTTCCGGAACGCGATCCTGTATGCGCCCGACATTATCGACCGCCTGCTGGCAGACAAGACGGTTGGCCACGTGGCGGATACCATCCGGCGCGTGGAACGCAACGGCGCGACATGCCGGCTGATTGGTGCCAGCGAAACCTACGATGGTTTCGATCACGTCTTCGTCGCCGCCGGCTGTCTGGGCTCGGCCGAAATCGCGCTCCGCAGCCTGGATCTGCGTCGAACCCCGGTGCCGCTCTACGACAATCCCATGTACCTGTTCCCGGCCTTCCGACCGTTGTCGAACCCCTTCCGGCGCGGACACGAGCACCTATCTGTCGCAAACCATGTTGTTGTGCTGCTGCCCGAGACAGCGGACGAGGGGGTCGTCTATGCCCCCCTGAACCCGGTCCCGGATTTGATGATGCGCAGCCTGCTGCCCGAGGCCCTTTGGGGGTTGGGCACGCACATGGGGCGCATGCTGCGCAATTCGACGGCGGTCGTGAAATTCTACCTAGACAGCACCCACGCTCACCAATACGCGGTTTCAATCAACGACGCCGATCAACTCAGTCTACAACATGTCCAATCCCCGGACGCGGCGGCGGTGCGCGCCTGGGCAAAGAAACGATTCGGGCGGATGCTCGGCGGCACCGGTTGGGTCTCGCTTTATTGGCCGTTCCTCGACGCGGCGACGAGCGCGCATTACGCCGGCCCGCTCGCCTATGGCAACGAGGTTATCCCCGTCTCCCGGACGGGAAGCATGATGCCGGGCGTTCACGTGTGCGATTCGGCCGTCTTCCCCGCGACCCCAGCGCAGCCTTTGACATATACCATCATGGCCAACGCCATGCGGACGGCGGAGGAGGTCCTCGATGGCTGACCGGACCATCATCGTAACCGGCGCCAATTCCTACGCCGGCGGCCTGCTCGTCGGCGCACTCCTGAGCCAACCCGGTATTCAGGTCATTACCCTGCACACGTCGGAAGAAAGCGTCGCCACACAGCCGGCGGACGTCACCGATCGCCTGGTGGTCGATCTACGCAGAAAAATCGGAGAACCGGCCCGTTCCATCATCCGGTCGGCGGACAGGGTATTTCATCTGGCTTGGGTCCGCGGCTTCGATCGAGCCGACGTAGAGCGCCAGAACGCCGCCATGATTTCAAATCTGGCCGACGCCATGGCCGACCCCACGGGACTGATTTTCTTCTCCACGGCCGCAGCCGGACCGGACGCGCCGTCGATCTACGGTGCCGTCAAGTTCGCCGTGGAGCATCAGGTACGGGAGATCGACGGCTCGGTCCTGACGGTGGGGCTGGTCACCGGCACCCCCCCCAGGACCGCCTATCGAACCATCGAAGCGATGGTCCGCAAATTGCCCTTACGCATACGTTTCGACGGTAGTTTCCGCTTCTACTCGGATTCCGAGGAAAATTTCGCCCAGGCCTGCATGAGTTTCCTGGGCGATCTCCCGGCCGCTACTTATGCGGTCTTTCCTCCGGAGGGCGAGAGTTCAAATGCGTTTCTCCGACCGATTGAGGCCGCCAACCCGCGCCCGCGCCTGCCCCTCTGGCTCCCCAGCGGGCTGATACTCGCGTGCACCCGCCTGTTTGGCCGCCTCGGCCTGATGCCCCGGGGCCTAGGCGAGCGACTAATGGCCCTTCTGTACTCGGACACCGCCCGCCTGGCAAAGATGACCCGCCTTCCCTAGCCGGAGCCGTGCCATGATCACATGGCGTCGACTGCTAGATCGGAAACAAATTCCGCATTGACCAAGGAGCCGAGTGCCGTCGGCCGAACGATGATCTTGGTGTCCCGGCCGCCTCCCCCGAGGATCACGCGCTCGCAATCGATGATGCGCCCGTCGATCCACAGCGGCAGATTCCGAGGCAACCCGAATGGTGTAACGCCGCCGGGTTCCATGCCCGTCAGCTCCCGAGTTTCATCGGCGCCTGCGAAGGAGACCTTGCGCGCGCCCATCAGTTTCCGAACACGCTTGTTGACGTCTAACCGCGTCGTCGCCAGCACCAGGCACGCAACGAAGCGGGTTTCGCCTGTTTTGGTCCGGACCAGAATAGTGTTGGCGGATTCCCCCGGCGCGTAACCATAGTGTTCACAAAAGCGCGCGGTATCCGCCAAGTCGGGATCGCAATTGATGATCTCGAACGGCTCGCCAGTTGCCTCCAGCGCCAGGCGGATATCCGTTTGCGAGCCAGTCACCTGATCAGAACACCACGACCTGGCGCACGGTGGCCCCGTCGGCCAGGCGGTCGAAGGCGCCGTTGATGTCATCGAGTTGGATGCGGTCGCTGAGCAGGCGATCGACGGGTAGGCGTCCGGCCTTGTAGAGGTCAATGAAGCGCGGCACGTCGCGCAACGGCACGCAGCTTCCGATATAGCTGCCTTTGATGGTTCGCTCTTCCGCCACTAGGCCGACGTGCTTGAGGGCGAAGTCGTGCTCCGGATGGCTGAGGCCGGCGGTCACCGTGGTGCCGCCGCGCCGGGTCCCCCGGTAGGCGACATCCATGGCCTTCACGGACCCGGCCATTTCGAGCCCGTAGTCGACACCGCCGCCGGTCAGCTCACGGACCTGCTCGACTGCGTCCGCATCACCGGCATTGACCGTGTCGGTAGCTCCCAACTGCCTGGCTAGGGCAAGCTTGTCGTCGTTGAGGTCGATGGCGACAATGTGCGACGCACCGACGGCATTCGCCGCCAGCAGCGCGTTCAGGCCGACACCGCCGAGGCCGACCACGGCAACCGATTGGCCGGGCCGCACCTGGGCCGTGTTCATCACAGCACCGACGCCGGTCAGCACCGCGCACCCGAACAGCGCCGCCTCGTCGAGCGGCAGGTCCGGGTCGATCTTGATCAGTGACCGGCGCGAACACACCGTGTGTTCCGCGAACACCGATACCCCCATGTGGTGGTAGACCGGGTTGCCGTCACGGGACCAGCGCTGCTCCCCCGACAGCAACGTCCCCGCGTTATTGGCCGCGGCACCGGGCTCGCACAGCGCCGGCCGGCCCTCGGCGCACGGCAGGCAATGGCCGCAACTGGGCACGAAAATCATCACCACATGGTCGCCGACCGCCAGGTCGTCCACGCCCGGGCCCAATTCCCGGACGATACCGGAGGCTTCGTGGCCGAGTGCCATGGGCGTCTGGCGCGGCCGGTTGCCGTCGATCACCGAAAGGTCGGAATGGCAGAGCCCCGCCGCCTTGACCTCGACCAGCACCTCGCCCTGGCCCGGCGGCTCCAGGTCGATCTCGCCGATGCTCAACGGCTGGCTTTCCGCATAGGGGCGCTGGCGGCCAATTTCCTCCAGCACGGCGGCACGGACTTTCATCGTCAAATCTCCCGGGTCGGTCAAGGGTTGGCGGCCAACAATAGGGCGTCGGCGCCGCTGGTCCAAGACATCAGACGACGATCCGGCCTAGCAGGAAAGGTCCGCTAGGCCCTTCGGAACCTGGCGGTCACCGAAATGGAGACAAGCCTCGTCGGTCAGGTGGTTGATGCGAACCTGGTATGTAATACCGCCCGCGGAATCGACAACAATATCGGCGGTCGCGGCGTGCCAAGCAATCATCGCCGCCGGCAAGGCAACGATGACGGCGATGCGCCACAACAGCGGATCGAGTCTCGGCATACGGTCCCTCCATGGCTCCCAGGACGGCGTATGGCCGCGGGAGGGCCTGATGGGACTTATACAAGCATGAGCCGGGTTAAGGAGAAGTGAGCGCCATCACAACAAGTGCCAGGCAACGGGTGCCAGGCGAGGGGCAACGATCAACCGCCGCCCATATCCGCGCGGTCGCGCAAATGTGCCAGCAGTTTCGGCAGTTCCCGCCCCAGTGCCCCCTGGTCACCCTTCAGTTCCTGACGGAACACGGCCTTCATGGCCAGGATGTGGACCCGCACGACCTCGCCGGCGCGCGCAGCCATTTCCTTACGCTGATCCAGGTATTTGCACAGGGAATCACTGATCGCCGTGATCAACGGGAAACCGAAGGTGCCCCCCTGACCGCGAATTTCGTGGGCGATGTCGAACATCTGGCGAATATCGGCTGGTCCGGCCTTCTTGTCGGCGGCATCCTGAAATGCCCGCCACAAATCCTCCAAATCATCGACGGCCCAACCTTGATATCCCTCGATCAACTCTTCGGCGGAATTGAGTGCAGCCAAAATAGCCGACTCGGGCGTCGGCCCGCCGGATTTCGGCACACGGTCGGAAAGATGGCGTGGCGGATGCATGGTGCGCGCCTTGGCCGGCGCCGCACTGTCGTCGCCGCTCTTGTCAGCAGAATTTCTTAGCGGACGGTTTTGACCATCCTTGCCGGTCTTATCGGCCATGGGCCCCTACCCCCGAAGGGTTATGCGCGCCGCCGTTCCGGGCCGGCGAAATCCGCGGATCGCTTAGCCATGCGCCTGTCAGGACCGAAGAAACGGCCAACGCGCACGAACGCCCGCTTGTCGTCAACCATGGCACAAAGACGTTTGTAAAGCGAGGCTGCGCTGACCGGCTTGGCAAGGAACGTGGAAACACCTGTATCCCGCGCCATGCGCACGCGATAGAGCTCCGTGAAGCCCGTCAGCATGATGATCGGCACGTAGGGGTTGGGGCTATCCGGATCGTTGCGAATCTGGTCCACCAGATCGAGACCGCTGGTCGGCGGCATGTTCCAGTCGGTGATGACCAGATCGGGGTCTTCCTCCTGGAACGCCACGAACGCGGCCGCCGCGTCGTCAGCCTGCGTCACCGACTCGACGCCGAAACCGCTGAGGAAGGTCTTCACCAACGACCGGATATGGCGGCTGTCATCCGCCACCAGAACCTTCATATGGGAAAAATCGTAACCAGTCATCCGTCACATTCCTAAGGGCGGCGAAAAGCCGCCAGCGTCCACGATCTATGAACGCGCCCATGTATACAGTTAGATGAGTTTCCTGACAGCAGCCTGACCATATAATGGAATGACTGGTGGCGCCGCCCGATCCCGCACCCTACATTTAGCATTACACGCGATTGTGATCGCCGCCCGACCACGGAAACCACGACACCATGCGCAGCCGCGAGCCGGGCCCCATTCCCGAAGGCCCCCGCAACGACCTGGAAACCATCCGCACCCTGCTGCCCTATCTGTGGCCGCCGGGCGAATGGGGGTTGCGCGCGCGCGTGCTCATCGCCATGGTCTTCCTGGTCGCTGCCAAGGGTGCGAACGTGGTGGTGCCGATCTTCCTCAAGCTGGCCGTCGACACGCTGGGCGGCGAAGGCAACCAGGCGGTGGTGCTGCCGTTGGCCGTAATCCTGGCCTACGGATTGGCGCGGGTGCTGTCCCAGGCGTTCGGTGAAATCCGGGACGCGGTGTTCACGCGTGTCGCCCAGCGCGCCATACGGCTCGCCGGGCTCCGCACCTTCCGCCACCTGCACCGGCTCAGCCTGCGCTTTCATCTGGAACGCAAGACCGGCGGCATCGCCCGCGCCGTCGAGCGCGGCACCAAGGGCATCGAGTTTCTGCTCCGCTTCATGCTCTTCAACATCCTGCCGACACTGCTGGAAATCTTCCTGGTCTGTGGCGTTCTCTGGCACCTTTACGGCATCCCCTACGCCGCCGTGACGCTAGCCACGCTGATCATATACATCGCCTGGACCATGGGCGTGACCGAATGGCGCACCAAGTTCCGCCGGGCCATGAACGAAACCGACAACGAGGCCAACACCAAGGCCATCGACAGCTTGTTGAACTTCGAAACGGTCAAGTACTTCGGCAACGAAGACCACGAGGCCCGCCGCTTCGACGTCGCCTTGAAGGGTTACGAGCAGGCAGCGGTGAAAAGCGGCTCGTCCCTCGCCTTCCTCAACATCGGCCAGGGCGTGGTCATCGCGCTGGGCACCGTCGCCATGCTGATCATGGCCAGCCAGGGCGTCGTCGCCGGCCACATGACGGTCGGCGACTTCGTGCTGGTCAACACATACCTGATCCAGTTGTTCATGCCGCTGAATTTCCTCGGCTTCGTCTATCGCGAAATCAAGCGCTCGCTGATCGACATGGAAAGCATGTTTCGCCTGCTCGCCCAGCAGGCCGACGTGGCCGATACGCCGGACGCCCCGGCCCTCGTCGTCAACGGCGGCCGCGTCCAGTTCGAGAACGTGACTTTCGCCTATGACGAACGCCGGCCAGTGCTGAAGGACGTCAGCTTCGAGGTGCCGTCCGGCGGCAAGACCGCCATCGTCGGGCCATCGGGATCGGGCAAGTCGACAATATCGCGCATCCTGTTCCGCTTTTATGACGTCAGTGGCGGAAAAGTGACCATCGATGGCCAGGACATCCGCCAGGTCAGCCAGGACAGCGTGCGTGCCACCATCGGCATGGTTCCGCAGGACACCGTGCTGTTCAACGATACCATCTACTACAACATCGCCTACGGCCGGCCCGACGCCTCGCCGGCGGAAATCGAGGAAGCGGCGCGTCTGGCCCACATCCACGACTTCGTCATGGCGCTGCCCGACGGATATCAATCCAGCGTCGGCGAACGCGGGCTGAAGCTCTCCGGCGGCGAAAAGCAGCGCGTCGCCATCGCCCGCACCATCCTCAAGAACCCCGCCATCCTGATCTTCGACGAGGCCACGTCGGCGCTGGACAGCCATACGGAGCGGGAAATCCTCGAGGCCTTGCGAGAGGTCTCGGCCGACCGCACGACGCTGACCATCGCGCACAGGCTGTCCACCATCGTCGACGCGGACGAAATTTTGGTTCTGGTCGACGGTCATGTGGTTGAGCGCGGCAGCCATGACGCGCTGTTGACCCGCGGCGACGTTTACGCCGCAATGTGGGCCCGCCAGCAGGAGGTTGCCCGCGCCCGCGAGACCCTGGAAGCCGATGACGAAGAGATGATCGCGCCAACCGAGACGGCGGCGGAATAGTCAGCCCGCCGCGTCCTCGTGCTCGGGGAACGCCGGCTCGACGATACCGGCCTCGACCAGCTTGTCGATCAGACCCATGACGATGTCCATGCCGGCATCGGCGAAGGTGGCCACCAGTTCCTCGATCTCGAAATAATCACCGGCCTCGACCCAGTCCACCAGCGGCTGTTCATCGGCGGAGAAGTTGAGCCCGTCCATGGCCTGGCGGCGGCGCCGGAACACCTGGTCGTACTGCGGCGACGGGAAGGCGAAGCCCGGCATCATGCGGAAGGTCTCGAAGGTTTGGCGGCGGCGGAAGTAGGAACTGGTCTGGTCGGTCGCCATGATCTCGCCGAAGCGGGTGCCCAAGTCCCGAAGCCGCTGCTCGAACCCGGCCTGGTCGTCCGGGTGCGGCATGGTCAGGCGAAACAAGCGATCATCCGACAACTGGTCGACGATGTGGCGGACCAGATCCTCGCCGCGCTGCTCCATCAGGCCGAAGGTCAGGTGCATGCAGGCTTCCGAGGATGCCAGGGCGTCGTGGTAATAGCCCTTGGGGATGTAGAGGAAGTCGCCCGGCGTCAGCAATGGTTCCATGGCCACCTCACCCCGGAAGCTGTCATTGAATTCGTCCGACAGCGTCGTGTGGCGATAGCCGACGGCCTCCGCCGGGGCATCGAAGCGGTTCTCGTAGATGCGCCACCGCTTCTCGCCGGCGATGTGCAGGACGAACACATCCATGACGTCGAAGTGCGGGTTGAACGCCTGCACCCCTTTCCAGGAACTGTAGACGTTGCATTCGAACGGCGCCGCGAAGCGCATGGCCAGCGACGTCGCGGCGGAAGCCACGCCCGGGTGCAGCATCTCGACGAAATTGAGGTTCAGCGTGGCACCCTTCTCGAGAAAATTCTCCATGCGCGGAAACACCGGGCGCATGATCTTCTCGCTGTCACGGCCCATGCGGTTGACGCAGTATTCCTCGGCAGGCAGCACGTCGCCGTTCAGCACCAGACGCATGTTGTGGGATGACCAGACGTTGGTCATGTTGAGCATCTCGTTGAGGCCGTCCCAGGTGATAACGTCGTCGAACTTGCCCGCATCGCCGGGGACCAGCAGCGGCTTCTTGTCGAAGACGTCGTCGAGGAAGGCCTCCGGCGTCACCGGATCGATCAGGCTGGCGAGGCTAATGGAGCGGTCGGGCATGCAGGCGTCCTAACTGGCGAGGGAGACCGCGGCGGCGGCATCCTCGCGCATGATCCAGCCGCCGCCGAGCACCCGCGTTTCGTCGTAGAACACACAGGCCTGACCGGCGGCGACGCCGGTCTGGGGGGCGTCGAAGGTGACGGAGGCGTGGCCGTCACCCTCGCCGCGCAGCGTCGCCAGGACGGCCGGTGCGGCGGATCGAATTTTTACGGCGACGCGGTGTTCTCCGCCATCCACCAGATCGTCGTCGCCGAGCCAGTTGACGTCGCGTACCTGTAGTCCCGGACGCGCCAAGGCCTCCAGCGGGCCGACGATGACGCGCCGGGCCTCGGGCTCGATGCGGGCGACGAACAGCGGCTCGCCGACACTGACGCCGAGGCCACGGCGCTGGCCGACGGTGAAGTTAATGATGCCGTCGTGGCGGCCGAGAACGCGGCCGTCCACATGCACGATTTCGCCGGTATCGCAGGCCCCGGGCCTAAGCCTCTCGACGACCCGAGCGTAGTCCCCGTCGGGAACAAAGCAGATGTCCTGGCTTTCCGGCTTGGCCGCCACCGGCAGGGCCAGCCGCTCGGCGTGGCGCCGGGTTTCCGCTTTTTCCAACCCGCCTAGCGGGAAGCGCAGGAAGTCCAGTTGTTGCGGCGTGGTGGCAAACAAGAAGTAGCTCTGGTCCTTGGCGTCGTCGCGGGCGACGTGCATCTCGGCCCGTTGATTTCCGGCGACGCGGCGGATGTAGTGGCCGGTGATCAGGGCCTCGGCACCCAGGTCGCGGGCCGTCGCCAGCAGATCGCGGAACTTCACACTCTGGTTGCAGCGCACGCAGGGGATCGGCGTTTCGCCGGCCAGGTAAGTGTCGGCGAAATCCTGCATCACCGCGTCCTGGAAACGGCTTTCATAATCCAAGACGTAGTGCGGGATGCCGATGGCGTCGGCGACGCGGCGGGCATCCAGGATGTCCTGGCCGGCGCAGCACGCCCCCTTTCGCGCCACCGCCGCGCCATGGTCGTAGAGTTGCAGCGTCACGCCGACCACGTCGTAGCCGGCCTCGGCCATCAGGGCCGCGGCTACCGAACTGTCGACGCCGCCCGACATGGCGACGACCACCCGCGTCTCGGCGGGCGGCCCGGGAAGTGCGAGGTCATCCATCGGGCGGACTATAATCGTTGGCTTCAGGCATTGTCGACGCCGTCGTCGGCTTCTTGAAGGGTGCGGTAGGTGACAGAGCGGAAATCACGTCGGTAGAGCACGCACAACATGCCGACGATGGTCAGCGCGAAGAAGGCCGGATGAATGAACCAGGTCAGTGTCGCCAGACCGAAGTAGTACGTCCGCAAGCCCCGGTTGAAGGTGCCGATGCCGCGCGCCACCAGCATGGCGAGACGGCGGGGATAGGCCTTGCGGTCGCTGGGCAGGCATTCGGCCGGCAGGGGGGCGGCGCCGATCATGATCAGGCCGTAGTTGAACTGGCGGATGCACCAGGCGAACTGGAAGAAGCCGTAGACGAAGATGGCCAACAGCACCATGACCTTGATTTCCCAGAGCTCGCGCGACGCCGGGGCCGCGAAAGAAAGCGCCGAGATCACCTCGCGCGCCTTGTCCACGGATCCCAGGATAGTGATGACACCGGCGATGATGAGGATCGTCGTCGACGCGAACAGCGAGCCGGTGCGGCCATAGGCGGCAACGATCTGCACATCGGCCATGCGGTTCTCGCGGTCCAGCATGCGCTGCATCCAGGTCAGCCGGTATCCGTGAAGCACCTGCGCCATGGGCCGCGTGCTGGCGCCGGAGCCGTCGGCGATGCGGGTGTAGGCGATCCACGAGACGAGCAGCCACAACAGCGCCAGCCCGTCGGCCATCGGTATAATTCGAATTATCTGATCCATGGATCGATTGCGGCCTTGCCAAGGGATGCCGGCGAAGATACCAAACCCGCACCACGCCCGGCCAGGACAACCGACGCCGCCGGCGTGTCTTTGCGGAGACCCGACCCACCATGACCGAACCGTCCGCCGCCCTCGCTCGGCCCACGCTGATAACCGCCCTCGCCCGCGGTTGGCGCCGCCATTGTCCCCGTTGCGGTCGCCACACGGCTTTCGCCGGATACCTGCGCCTGGCTCCCACGTGCGGCCATTGTGCCGAGCCATTGGGCCACATCCGCGCGGACGATTTTCCGCCCTACGTCACCATCGTCGTCGTCGGTCACCTGATCGTGCCGCTGATCCTGTTGACCGAACGCACGTGGGTGCCACCCATGTGGTTGCATCTGTCGGTGTGGCTACCGCTGACGGCATTGCTGACCTTGACGCTGCTGCCGCGCATCAAGGGCAGCATCGTCGGCCTAATGTGGCATCTGGGGCTGAAGGGCGATGAAACCCAGTAAGGCGGCCCGGGTAGCCCTCAACCCAGCATGTTCTGATGTTCGGATGGCACGGTGACAACCAGGCCGTCCAGCGCCTCGGTCATTTCGATCTGACAACAGAGCCTGGACGTACGGGTCAGGCCGAAGGTCATGTCGAGCATATCCTCTTCTTCTTCCGACACCGAGCCTAGCTTGTCGGCCCACGCTTCGTCGACGACGACATGGCAGGTGGAGCACGCCATGCAGCCTTCGCACGCACCCTCAAGGTCGATCATATTGCGGTGCGCGATCTCCAGCACCGACAGACCGAGGGGGGCATCGACGTCCTTCCGTGAACCATCACGGTCGATGAAGGTCATTCGCGGCATATGGGAAATCTCTTAGACGGAGAAGCTTTCGCCGCAACCACAGCGGCTGGTCTCGTTGGGATTGCTGAAGACGAAGCCGGAACGCAGCTTGTCTTCCTGGTAATCCATTTCAGAGCCCATCAGGAACATGATGGCGGTTGGGTCGATGAAGATTTTGACCCCCTTGTGCACCACCTCTTCTTCCAGCTTCTTCTTCTCCGCCGCGTATTCGAAGACATACGAAAGGCCCGAGCAGCCACGGGTCGAAATGCCGACGCGGATACCGGCGACGGGCTCGTCACTGTCGTTCACCAGGGCCTTGACGCGCTCGGCGGCGGCGTCGGTCAGGGTGATGATGGGGGGCCGTTCCATCGTCATGGCGAAATTACTCCATTCGGTAGGTCGTTTTGAAACATATAGGTTCAGATCATGCCGAGCGCCAGTTTGGCGTCTTCGTGCATCATGTCCGGGTTCCAGGGCGGCTCCCAGGTAATGACGACCTCGACCACGCCGGTACCGTCGATCTTGGCCACCGCGTCGGCCACCATGCCCGGCAACTCGCCGGCCACCGGGCAACCCGGCGATGTCAGGCTCATGCCGATGTTGATGTTGCCCTGGGCACCGATATCGGTGGTGTAGATCAGGCCCATATCATAGATGTTGACCGGGATTTCCGGATCGTAAACCGTGCGCATGGCTTCGATCACGGCTTCCTCGGAGGCTACGGAAACTCCCTCCGCCAGCGGCTCGCCCACTGTTGCCTTGAATCCTTCCTCGACCGGTTCGCCCGGCTCCATCATCGGGTAGCCGCCCATGCCGCCCATGCCGCCCATGCCGCCGTTCATCATGAGAACATCTCCTTGACCATGATCAGTGCGTCGTGGAGGGCATCGACCTCCTCGCGCGTGTTGTAAAGACCGAACGACGCGCGCGCCGTGCCGGTGATGCCGAAGCGATCCATGATTGGCTGCGCGCAGTGATGGCCGACGCGGATGGCGACGCCGGCACGGTCCACCAAGGTGCCGATATCGCTGGCGTGGACATCATCCATGACAAAGGAAACGATGGATGCCTTTTCCTTGGCCTGGCCGATGATGCGCAAGCCTTCGATTTCGCTCAGCCGCTCCGTGGCGTAACTCAAGATACCATGCTCGTGGGCGGCAATGGCCTCCAGGCCAATGCCGCTGACGTAGTCGACGGCCTCACCCAAGCCAACGGCCTCGATGATCGCCGGCGTACCGGCTTCGAAGCGGTGCGGAGCGAGCTTGAACGTGGTCTTCTCGAAGGTGACCCGGTCGATCATCTCGCCGCCGCCCTGGTAGGGCGGCATGGCGTCGAGCACGTCCTTCGGCGCCCATAGCACGCCGATGCCGGTCGGCCCGTAGAGCTTGTGGCCGGAGAAGACATAGAAATCACAGCCCAGCGTCTGCACGTCGATGCGCGTGTGCGGCACACCCTGGCAACCGTCGACCAGCAGCTTGGCGCCGGCGGCGTGCACCAGCCGCGCCATCTCGGTGATCGGCAACACGGTGCCCAGCGCGTTGGAGATATGCGGGCAGGCGACGATGCGGGTCTTGGGCGTTAGCAGGGCCTCGAACTGGTCCATCAAGAAGTTGCCGTCGTCGTCCACGTCGGCGACCTTGATGACGGCACCCTTGCGCTCGGCCAGCAACTGCCACGGCACGATGTTGGAGTGGTGCTCCATCACCGTCAGGATGATCTCATCGCCGGGCCCAATGTTGGCCTCGCCCCAGCTGGACGCCACCAGGTTGATGGATTCGGTGCCGCCCTTGGTCAGGATGATCTCGTCCGACGACGGCGCGTTGAGGAAAGCCCGCACCTTCTCCCGCGCGTCCTCGAAAGCAACGGTGGAAAGCTGGCTGAGCTTGTGGTTGCCGCGATGCACGTTGGCGTAATAGCCCTCCATGACGCCGGTCATGGCCTCGATCACCTGGCGCGGCTTCTGGGCGCTGGCACCGTTGTCGAGATAGACCAGCGGCTTGTCGTAGACCATCTGCTTGAGGATCGGGAAATCCTCGCGCACGCGGGCGACGTCGAAGGCCAGCATGGAGTTGTCGCCGGCGAGAATTTTGGGCGAGGCGTCGTTCATGGCGTCACCCATTCGTCGGCCAGGAAGCATTGAGCCGGCAGCCAGTGCAGGATCTTGTCCATCAACGCCCCCCGGACGGCCTCGTCCTTCACTTCTTCCAATGCCTCGGCCAGGAAGGATTGGACCAGCATGTTGCGGGCCAGGGCCTCCGGCACGCCGCGCGAGCGGAGATAGAACAATGCATCGGCGTCCAATTGCCCGGTGGTCGCCCCGTGCGCGCACTTGACGTCGTCGGCGTAGATTTCCAATTCAGGCTTGGCGTCGATTTCGGCACCGGTGGACAGCAGCAGCGCCTTCGACAGCTGATAGCCATCGGTCTTCTGCGCATCCTCGTGCACCACCAGCTTGCCCTGAAACACGGCTCGCGCTTCGTCATCCAGCACGCCCTTGAAAACTTCCCGCGCCGTGGTGTGCGGCACGCAGTGGTCTATGCGGGTGGTGTTGTCGCAATGCTCGCCGCCGCGCATCATGTAGGCGCCGTTGAGCGCGGCATGCCCGCCCTCGCCCTCGAGCCGAATGGTAACTTCCGAGCGCGACAGCCGGCCACCGATGGACAAGCCGAAGCTGTCATAGGTGGCATCCCGGCCGACCCGCGCGTTCACCGTCGCCAGATGCGTGGCGTCGTTTGTTTCGGCCTGCACCTTGGTATGGCGCAGCACGGCCCCATCGCCGACCTCGATCTCGGTCGCCGCGGTGGCCAGATAGGGTCCAATGCCCTGCCCCACGTGGTACTTGATCAGCGACGCCTGGGCGCCTTTCTCCAGCACCACCAGGTTGCGCGGGAAATAGGCCACCGGCCCGTCCGTCAGGCCGCCTACAAACACCACCTCGACCGGCGTTTCGACCGCAACACCGCGCGGCACGTGGAAGACGAAGCCGCAATCCATCATCGCCGTGTTCAAATGCAGGAAGGCCTTTTCCTCCACGTCCGCCGAGGCGGCGCCCATGTGCTCGGCCACCCAATCCGGGTCGCGCTTCAGGGCGTCGGACAGGCATTCCAGCCGGACGCCGTCGGGCAACCGTTCGGTGCGCGAGAGTTCGGGCCGGAGCCGGCCGTTGACGAAGACCAGGCGCGGCAGATAGTCGTCCGGCAGCAGCGACGGCACCAGGTCCACCGGCGCCATGCCGTCCTCCGGCGTGACCGGCCGGTAGCTGGTGTCCTCCAGCGGCTTCAGCGGCGTGTAGCGCCAGGATTCCAAATGCCGCGAGGGTAGACCGAGGTCACCGAAGCGCTTTAGGCCATCCTCGCGTTGGGCCGCCAGCCAAGCCGGATCGCCGTCCGGCATGGTCGATCCGAGGCGCGGAAACTGCTCGACGAAGGAAGGTGCCGACATGGTCAGGCGGCCTCCTCGGAGAATTCGGCGTAACCTTTCTCTTCCAGTTCCAGCGCCAACTCCTTGCCGCCGGACCGCTGGATGCGGCCGTGCGCCAGCACGTGCACATAGTCGGGCACGATATGGTTCAACAGGCGCTGGTAGTGGGTGATGACGATGGCCGCGTTATCCGGCCGACGCAGGCTGTTGACGCCTTCGGCGACGATCTGCAGCGCATCGATGTCGAGGCCCGAGTCGGTTTCGTCCAGCACCGCCAGGGACGGCTCCAACACCGCCATCTGCAAGACTTCGTTGCGCTTCTTTTCGCCACCGGAGAAACCCACGTTGACGGCACGCTTCAGCATGTCATCCGACATGCCCAGTTCCTTGGTCTTGGCACGCAACATCTTCATGAAGGCCATGGCGTCCAATTCCTCCTTGCCATGGTAGCGGCGCTGCGCGTTCAGGGCCTCTTTCAGGAACGTCGTATTGGCGACGCCGGGAATTTCGACCGGATACTGGAAGGCCAGGAAGACGCCCTTGGCGGCGCGTTCCTCTGGTTCCAGATCGGTCAAGTCCTCGCCCTGGTAAACCACGCGGCCGCCGGTGATCTCGTAGCCGTCGCGCCCGGCAATGATGTGCGCCAGCGTCGACTTGCCCGAGCCGTTCGGCCCCATGATGGCGTGGATCTCACCGGCGTTCACGGTGAGGTTGATGCCCTTCAGGATCTCGGCGTCTCCGACGCTGACGTGCAGGTCACGTATTTCCAACATGCGTATTCGTTCCTCTGTGTATTGGTATGGGCCGGCCCTAGCCGACGCTGCCTTCGAGACTGATGCCGACCAGCTTTTGTGCCTCGACGGCGAATTCCATGGGCAACTGCTGCAAAACCTCGCGGCAGAAACCGTTGACCACCAGTGCCACCGCCTCTTCCTGGGGAATGCCGCGCTGGCGCAGGTAGAACAGCTGATCCTCGTTGATGGTGGACGCCGTGGCCTCGTGCTCGATCGTTGCCGTCTTATTGCGGTTTTCGATGTAGGGCACGGTGTGGGCGCCACACTTGTCGCCGATCAGCAGCGAGTCGCACTGGGTGTAATTGCGCGAGTCCTCGGCCTTGGCGGAAATCTTCACCAGGCCGCGATAGGTCTGGTCGGAGCGTCCGGCCGAGATACCCTTGGAGATGATGCGCGAGCGCGTGTTGCGGCCGAGATGGATCATCTTGGTGCCGGTGTCCGCCTGCTGCAGGTTGTTGGTGATGGCGATTGAATAGAACTCGCCAACCGAATTGTCGCCCTGCAGGATGCAGCTCGGATACTTCCAGGTGATGGCCGAGCCGGTCTCCACCTGGGTCCACGAAATTTTCGAGTTGCGGCCCCGGCAGGCGCCACGCTTGGTGACGAAATTGTAGATGCCGCCGACGCCGTTTTCGTCGCCCGGATACCAGTTCTGCACCGTCGAATACTTGATCTCGGCATCGTCCAGCGCGATCAGTTCGACGACGGCCGCGTGCAGCTGGTTCTCGTCGCGCTGCGGCGCCGTGCAGCCTTCCAGATAGCTGACGTAGGAACCCTTGTCGGCGATGATCAGGGTGCGCTCGAACTGGCCGGTGTTCTGCTCGTTGATGCGGAAATAGGTCGAAAGCTCCATCGGGCAACGCACGCCTGGCGGGATGTAGACGAAGGAGCCGTCGGTGAACACGGCAGAATTCAAGCACGCGTGCTTGTTGTCCGCCTGCGGCACCACCGAGCCCAGGTACTTGCGCACCAGGTCCGGGCAGCGCTCCAGCGCCTCCGAGATCGGGCAGAAGATGACACCCACTTCCTCCAGCTTGGCCTTGAAGGTGGTAGCAATGGACACGGAGTCGAACACCGCATCGACGGCGACGCCGGCCAGCATCTCTTGCTCCCTCAAAGGAATGCCAAGCTTCTCGTAGGTGCGCAGCAGTTCCGGGTCGACCTCGTCCAGGCTCTGTGGCTTGTCGGCCATGGACTTGGGCGCCGCGTAGTAGTGCACGGCCTGGTAATCGATGGGCGGGTGTTTGACCTTGGCCCATTCCGGCTCCGGCATCTTATGCCAGCGGGCCAAGCCCTTGAGCCGCCATTCCAGCAGCCACTCGGGTTCGTTCTTCTTGGCCGAGATGAAGCGGACGATATCTTCGCTCAAGCCCTTGGGGGCCAGTTCCATCTCGATATCCGTGACCCAGCCGTGCTTGTACTTGGCATCCGTGAGTTCGCGGACTTGCTCGACTGTTTCCGATATTGCCGTTGCCGTTTCGTCTGGCACGTTGTTCTACTCCAACTCATCAGGCCACGGACTGGGCGTCCGGGCTCCGTTGTCGTTCGATTTCGTCGGCGATCTGGTCCACCGCGCGATCCACTTCGTCCTCGGTGGTCTGACGGCCGAGGCCAATGCGCAGGCTCGCCCGCGCCAGGTCGTCCTCGACCCCGAGGGCCCGCAGCACGTAACTGGGCTCGACCTCCGCCGAGGTGCAAGCCGATCCCGAGGACACGGCGACACCACCAAGGGCCGCCATCAGTTGCTCGGAATCGGTACCCGGGAAACTCAAGTTCAAGTTGCCGGGGATGCGCTTTTCGGCGCTGCCGTTCAGCCGCATGTCCGGAACACGAGCGCGAATAGCATTCAGAAAACGCCCACGCAAGGCGCCAAGACGTTCCGCCTCGGACGCCAATTCGTCCGCCGCCAGCCGCGCCGCCGTGCCCAGCCCGACACAGAGCGGCGCCGGCAAGGTACCGGAACGGATCCCGCGCTCCTGCCCGCCGCCGTCGAACAGGGGCTCCAGCCGCACCCGCGGCCGCCGTCGCACGTACAAGGCACCGATGCCCATGGGGCCGTACATCTTGTGTCCCGAGATCGACAACAGGTCGATGTTCATGGCGTTGACATCGAGTGGGACCTTACCCGCCGCCTGTGCCGCATCGGTGTGCAGGAATGCGCCCCGCGACCGACACAAGGCGCCGATCTCCGCCATGGGCTGGATCACGCCGATTTCATTGTTCACGGTCATGATGGAAACCAGCGCCGTCTCGTCATCGATCGCCGCCGCCAGTTCGTCGAGATCGACGAGGCCGTCGGCGCCGACGCCGAGGATCGTCACCCGATTGCCCTCACGCTCCAATCGGCGCACGGATTCCAACACGCACTTGTGCTCGGTCACCAGCGTGACGATATGCGGTCGGCGTTCGCGGTAGAAACGACCGACGCCCTTGATGGCGAGATTGTTCGATTCGGTGGCACCCGACGTGAAGACCACCTCGCGCGGCTCTGCACCAATCAGGTTCGCCAGTTCCTCGCGCGCCGCCTCGACAGCGTCCTTGGCTTCCCAGCCGAAGGCGTGGCTGGTGGAATGCGGGTTGCCGAACTGCTCATTCAGGAACGGCAGCATGGCCTCGACCACGCGCGCGTCCGTCGGCGTTGTCGCTTGGTAATCCAGATAGATGGTGCTGCCGGCGACGCTCATGCCGCTTCTCCCCGCCGGCCCTGGGCGGTGGCATGAACCTTGCGCCAGGCGGCGACCACGGCGTCGGCGTCGGCATCGGTTGAGTTCCAGCCGAAGCTGATGCGAATGGCCTCGCCGGCACGTGTATCCTCGGCACCCATGGCCGCCAGAACGTGGCTAGCCTCGACCTTGCCGGACGAGCAGGCGGCGCCGGCACTGACCGCGATGCCTTCCAGGTCGAGCGCCATGACCTGAGTTTCCGCCGCAACCCCCGGCATGGTCAGGCAACTGGTGTTGGCGAGCCGCGGCGCCCGGGCGCCGTAGACGACGACATCGTGCTCGGCGCCCAATGCCGCCTCGACGCGGTCACGCAACCGCGCCAAACCGCCGGCGCTATCCAGATCGGCCAGGGCCGCCTCGGCGGCGGCGCCGAAGCCGGCGATGCCGGCGACGTTCTCGGTCCCGGCGCGGCGCCGGCGTTCCTGCCCACCACCCTTCAACAGCGGAGACAAGGCCAGGCCATCGCGTACGATCAACGCCCCGACACCCATCGGGCCGCCGATCTTGTGCGCCGACAGGCTCAGCGTGTCGGCACCCAGGTTCTCCAAGTCGAGCGCCAGCTTTCCCGCGGCCTGCACCGCATCCACATGGAGGCGCACACCGTGTTCGCGCGCCAATGACGCTACATCAGCCAGCGGCTGGATAACCCCGGTTTCGTTGTTGGCCAGCATGACCGCGATGACGTTCACCGTCGCCCCCGCCAGCAAGCGCCCGAGCGCATCCAGGTCGACAATGCCGTTTGCATCGACGGGGATTCGGCCGGCCGCCGATGCCGAGTCCAGGACCGACGCATGCTCGACGGCGGAAACCAAGACGGCATGCGGATCGTCATTGGCCAAGGCCATGTTGTTGGCCTCGGTGCCGCCGGAGGTGAAGACGACCTGCCCGGTCCCGACACCGGCCAGCCGGGCGACGTGTTCACGCGCGTCCTCGACGATACGGCGCTGGGCACGGCCGAAGCCGTGCACCGACGACGGATTGCCCGGGTCCGACAAAGCCGCGATCATGGCCGCCTGGGCAGCCGGCCTGAGCGGTGTCGTCGCGTTGTGGTCGAGATAGACGTTGGCAGTCATCGCGCTCAATAAACCCCTGGAGTCCCGTTCCGCCTGCTACGCAGGCGTTATTCCGCGGCGGTGGCGGCTTCGCCGTCCTGGTCACGCCGGTAGATGGCACCCGACGTGCCGAGCACGCGCTGCTCGACCACGTCTTCGATGGAGACCGAGCTCAGGTAGAGATAGATCTGGTTGCCCAGTTCCTCCCACAGGTCATGAGTCAGACATCGCGAGCGCTTGAGCTGGCAGCCCGTGGGCGCCCCCGGCGTACATCGGGTCGCCTTGATGGGCTCGTCGACGGCCAGGATAATGTCCGACACCCGCATGTCGCCAGCCGGCCGCGACAGCAGATAGCCGCCGCCGGGCCCGCGCACGCTTTTCACCAAGCCGCCCTTGCGCAGCTTGCCGAACAACTGTTCCAGATAGGAGAGCGAAATCTCCTGGCGATCGGCCACGTCGGCGAGCGCGATGGGCCGACCGGTGGAATTGGCCGCGATGTCGGCCATGGCCATGACCGCGTAGCGGCCCTTGGTGCTGAGTTTCACGTCGTCTCTCCCCTTGCGTTTGCGGCGACCTCAGGCGGCCGAACCGGCATCACGATCATTCGCGCCGTCTTCGTCCGTTACCTGATTCGCCTGATGGAGCTCGTCCTCTAGATCACCCACCCTGTCCTTCAGTTGCACGATCTGCGTGCGTAGGCCCTCGATGGTCTGCAGGATCGGGTCGGGAATACCTTCGACGGTGGTACCGTATTGCTGGAACTGGCGCTGCTTGGTCTTGTCCTTTGGCATTACCACGTTGGCCGGATTTCCGACCGCGGTAACGCCGGGCGGAATGTCCTTGGCGACCACGGCGTTGGCGCCGACCCGCGCCCCTTCACCGACAGTGATGTCGCCCAGGATCGAGGCCCCGCAACCGACGATGACATCATTTTCCAGCGTCGGGTGGCGCTTGACGCCGATCTGTTCGGTGGAATCGATACTCGGCGCCACGCCGCCCAACGTGACGTCGTGATAGAGTGTCACATCGTCACCGATGACCGCCGTCTCGCCGACCACGACGCCAGCGCCGTGGTCGATGACGAAACCGGCGCCGATGGTCGCGCCCGGGTGAATCTCGATGCCCGTCAGAAAGCGTCCGATCTGCGAGATCAGGCGGCCAAGAAAGCGCCAGTCGCGAATCCACAACGCATGGGAGACGCGATAGAACACCACGGCATGGAAACCCTGATACAGGATCGCCACTTCCCAGCGTGATCGCGCCGCCGGGTCGCGTGCCATGAAAGCGTCGAGATCGTTGATTACGCGGTTGAAATCCACCGGCTTTGCCCTATGTTATGCGGCATCCGCGAAGTCAATCGCAGCGACCCGCCACACAAGCGCCCGAGAGCGTCTATGAGGCGGAATATAGTAATTCCGAGTAATTCAGTCAAGTATTTGGCCGAACGGTAATGATAACCCTTTGTATTCGTTTGATTCATTTTACCAATAGTGAAGCTCGGATTTACCGGGCCGGCCCCTCCAGCGAAGGACCCCACCAGCCATGCCCGAAGTGATCTTCAACGGCCCCGAGGGCCGTATCGAAGGCCGGTACCACCATGCCAGAGCGGCCAACGCGCCCATCGCCCTTGTGCTGCATCCCAATCCGCAGCACGGCGGCACCATGAACAACAAGGTGGTCTATGCCATCTACCAGAGTTTCGTCGCCCGCGGATTCTCGACGCTGCGATTCAATTTCCGCGGCGTCGGCCGATCGCAAGGGGACTTCGACAGCGGCCAGGGCGAACTGAGCGACGCCGCCTCGGCGCTCGACTGGGCGCAGAGCCACAATCCCAACGCGGCGGATTGCTGGATCGCCGGTTTTTCCTTCGGCGCCTGGATCTGCATGCAGTTGATGATGCGCCGGCCCGAGATCGGCGGGTTCCTTTCGATCGCGCCGCCGGCCAGCATGTACGATTTCTCGTTCCTTGCCCCCTGCCCGGCCTCTGGCCTGATACTGCATGGCGACAAGGACGACGTGGTGCCCATCGATTCGGTCTCCAAGCTAGCCACCAAGCTCGGCAAGCAGAAGAACATCACCATCGATTTCCGCACCGTCGGCGGCGCCAGCCACTTCTTCAACGACCACTTGGACAAGATGGTGCGCGAGGTCGATAGCTATCTGGATTTGAGACTGGAACAAGCCGCCTAGGACTCGACTCGGGATCGACTGGGGCTCTACTGGGGCTCGACTAGGGCTCGAACAGCACGCCGCCCGATGTGGGTTCCGCGACGCCCGTCGTCGACGGCAGGCTCAGCGGCAATCCACGCAGCGAGCGCACGGCGAGGAACCCGAAGGCCTGCGCCTCCAGCGCATCCCCATGCCAGCCGACCGCTTCCACGGGCTCGACCGGCGCCGTGATGCGGCGGCGCAGTTCGGCCATCAGCACCGGATTGTGGCGACCGCCGCCTGTCACCAACCAACGCGCCGGCGGTTCCGGCAGCAGGGCCACCTGGCAAGCCACGGCGGAGGCGCTGAAGGCAGTCAGCGTCGCCGCGCCGTCTTCCAGCGTCAGACCGTCGACCGCATCGGCACGGAAGTCGTCCCGGTCGAGGGATTTCGGCGGCGGGCGGTCGAAGTAGGCATTGTCGAGCATGGTCGCCAGGCGGTCTTCGTCAACGCGACCGGCACGCGCCAGCCGGCCGCCCTCGTCCATTGCACGGCCCGTGTGGCGGCTGATCCAGTCGTCCAGCGGCGCATTGGCCGGCCCGGTGTCAAAGGCGATGACCGCGTCGTCCGGACTGATCCAAGTGACGTTGCCGACGCCACCCATGTTGAGCACCGCCAGCGGTTTCTCCAACCCAACGGCGAGGGCCCGGTGGTAGAGCGGTGCGAATGGAGCCCCTTCGCCGCCAGCGGCCACGTCGGCGGCACGCAGGTCGGCGACCACGCGGATGCCGGTTTCGGCGGCGATCAGCGCGGCATCGCCCACCTGCACGGTGCGGCCGGCTTGCGGCTCATGCAGTACCGTGTGGCCGTGGAAGCCAATAATGCCGATCTCCGACGCCGGCCGCTTGGCAATCTCCAGAAGCGCTATCACGGCCGCCACGTGGGCGCGGGACATATCCGCGATGGCCTGGCGATCTTCGGGTGCGTCGCCGGGCACGCGGCCGAGCAAACGGCGCAGCCCGTCGCGCACGCCGTCGGCATAGGGAAACGTGGCCGCCGCGCCGAACCCCTCGATGCGGCGGCCGTCGGTTCGCACCAGCGCCGCGTCGATTCCATCGAGCGATGTACCGCTCATCAGGCCGAGCGCCCAGATGGCCTCGCCGCTGCCCTTGTTCATGCGCCCCGCCCCTCAAGTTGTTTCCCGGCTGGCGATTGTGCTAAGCAGCAGCGGCCGATGGCAAGGGCCAGACGCGCACGACGCAACACCGGAACGGTGCACCGAAGATCATGACCGACCACAAGTCCGATTTCGTCCGTCAGGTGACCGCGCGCGGCTACCTGCACCAGTGCACCGATCTGGAGGCCCTCGACGCCGCCTGCGCCGAGGGACCGCTGACCGCCTACATCGGCTTCGACTGCACTGCGCCGTCGCTGCATGCCGGCAGCCTGGTCTCCATCATGCTGTTGCGCCTGTTCCAGCAATGCGGCCACCGGCCCATCGTGCTGATGGGCGGCGGCACCACGCGAATCGGCGATCCGTCCGGCAAGGACGAGGCACGCCAGTTGCTGGACGACGAGACCATCGACGCCAACATGGCCGGCATCCAAGGCGTGTTCGAGAAGTTCCTGGAGTTCGGCGACGGGCCAACGGACGCCCGCATGGTCAACAACGCCGACTGGCTCGACGGCCTGGCCTACATCCCCTTCCTGCGCGATGTCGGCCGGCACTTCTCCGTCAACCGCATGCTCGGGTTCGAGAACGTCAAGCTCCGGCTCGAGCGCGAACAGCCGCTGAGTTTCCTCGAATTCAACTACATGGTGTTGCAGGCATACGATTTTCTTGAGTTGGCACGGCGCCAGGATTGCCGACTGCAGATGGGCGGCTCCGACCAGTGGGGCAACATCGTCTGCGGCGTTGACCTGACCCGCAGGCTCGCCGAACGCCAGGTGTTCGGTCTGACCACGCCGCTGCTGACCACAGCGTCGGGCGCCAAGATGGGCAAGACAGCGGCCGGCGCGGTCTGGCTCAACGCCATGCAACTCTCGCCCTACGACTACTGGCAGTACTGGCGTAACACGGAGGACGCGGACGTCGGCAAGTTCCTGCGCCTGTTCACCGAACTGCCGCTGGACGAAGTGGCACGGCTGGAGGCCCTCGGCGGGGTTGAACTGAACGACGCCAAGAAGGTGTTAGCCGACGCCGCGACGGCGCTTTGCCACGGCCCGGACGCGTCATCCGAGGCCCGTGCCACCGCGGAGCGCACGTTCGAGCAAGGGGCGCACGCGGACGGCCTGCCGACCCACGACGTGCCGCGCGCGGAACTGGATGCTGGGATCCCTGCCTTCCAACTCCTGAAACTTGCCGGCTTGGCGCAATCCAACGGCGAGGCCCGGCGCCTCATCAAGGGCGGCGGGGCGCGACTTAATGATGCGCCCATTGCGACCGAGACCGATACGGTCTCCAGTGCCGACCTGAATGCCGACGGCGTGGTCAAGCTCTCGGCCGGCAAAAAGCGTCACGCCCTGGTGCGCCCAGTCTAGCTTGCAGCCAGTCTAGCTTGCAGCCAGTCTAGCTTGCAGCCGGTCTAGCTTGCCGCCTGCATCGGGTCCGCGGCACTGACCCGCCGCAAGGCGACCGTGACTGTCGTGCCTCTGCCGACCTCGCTCTCGATGCTCAACGTGCCGCCGTGGACTTCGACCAGCGCCTTGGTGATGGCCAGGCCGAGCCCGGTCCCCGGGTGCGCGCGGATAAGGCTGTCCGCCGCCTGACGGAACGGTTCGACCAGGCCGGGGATGTCCGCCGCGGCGATGCCGATACCGGTGTCCTGCATGATCAATTCAACGCCATCGCCCGCCCCCGCCCGCCCGGTTATTTCAACCCGCCCGCCGGCGGGCGTGAACTTCAAGGCATTTGATAGTAGGTTGAGAACGATCTGATGCAGATGCCGCCGATCAATGCCGAGACGTGGCAGGCCAGGCGGCCAGTCGATGTTGACGTTAAGATCGGCCGACGCCGCAGTCTGCGCAAACAGCCGCGCAACCGAGCGCACCTCCTCGCCGGCGTCGACCTCCTCCAGGTCCTTTTCCATATATCCGGCCTCGATGCGGGACAGATCTAGAAGGTCGTTGACGAGCGACAGCAGGTGTTCGCCCGAGCTGCGAATATCGCCGATGTATTCATCGAACTTGTTCCGGTCTTGGCGTGCGAACTGCTCGTGCTGCAGGACCTGCGCGAAGCCGATGATGCAATTGAGCGGCGTGCGGAATTCATGGCTCATGTTGGCCAGGAACCGTGATTTCGCCTGATTGGCCGACCGCGCCTCGTCGAGTGCCGCCTCCAGCCGTTCGGTCATTCCTCTGAGTTCGGTGATGTCCGTGTCGACGCCAGTCAGGCCGAGAACCCGGCCGTCGGCATCGAGCCAGGGGCCAGCCCGGGATTCCAAATAACGTCGACCTTCGGGAAGGTCGACATGGTAGTAGCTGACGTATTCGCCGCTATGGCGTCCGGCTAGGAACGCCTGGGCGATCTCTTCCTGGGCGGCGGCGCCATCGATGTCGACGCGGGCCTCCCAATCTTCAAAGGTTTCGATGTGCGCGTCCGACGCCAATCCCAGCATGCGCTCCAGGGTAGGGGAGAACATCAACTGATTGTTGGCGATGTCCCAGTCCCAAACACCGACCTTGGCGACATCGGTGGCGCGACGGTATTGCGCCTCCGGAGGCACCGCATCGGCCGCGCGCGTCTCTGTGCGCGTCTCCGGCGGCGACCGGAACCAGGTTCGAATGTAATCCACAAACGACATCGGCGCGGAAAGAATCCCCGTTTCACACGCCCCCTTGTCCCCCGACGACGCGATGATAGGCGCAAACGGCGGGATAACAAGCAGGCAGCGTCGCGAGGAGGCCGCTACTGGTTGGAGATCGGCGGCGTGATCTCGGTCGCCGGAGCAGCGTCGGTCTTTCCGGTCGCGCTGCCAAAGACACCGAAGATGTTGCGCAGGATGCCGGGCGCCAACGCGGACAATGGATTGACTGTGACGTCGGGCTTTTCCGCCGGTCCTGTCATGGTGAAGTTGGCGGCGAACACACCGCCGCCCTTCTCGGACCCGGTGAGGATCTCGCCGAGCACCGGAATATTGCCAAACGCCGCGTTCAGCGCGTAGACGGGAATTACCGTGCCGCGCATTTCCAGGACATCGGCGTGCGTGTAGAGCGCCCCCGACGCGGTAAATCCAAGCGACGTGCCGGTTGCCGTCGCATCGGTGATTTCGAAGCTGTTATCGTTCAAGGTGAACGGCAGGTCGAGATTGTTGAAGGCCAGGCCGTCCCCTTCCAGCGCCTCGACGATCCCGGTCAGCGACATGATGCTGAGCAACCGGGCCATTAAGGGCGCGCCGGTCACCCGGTAATCCTTGACCCGGAGCCGACCCGTCAGCGGCTGGTCCGGCGCAGCGTCGTCATAGATGCCGGACAGGTAGAACTTACCGCCCACCATGTTGTCGTAAAAGTCAAAGAACCTGAGCACGGCGCCGGCGTCAGGCGCCTGCATGGCCACGGTCCGGTTGCCGTCGGCGCCGGGTTTTAAAACCAGTTCGAACGGCACCACGCCCTGCAGCTTGGTCTGCAACAAGGCCGTTCGCCAGAGGCCGTTGCGCCGGGCGAAGGTGCCCGATACATCATCAAGGATGCGGTCGCCATCGAGCCACATACGCTCGAACTCCAGCGCGATTGTCAGATCGTGCCAGCGCGGGTCGGGTTCGGCCTCGCCCTTGGTCAGGTTTTCCCAAAGCGTCGGCCAATGCTTCGAAAGGTCCACCGAGGGACCGTGGAAGCCGGCTTCCCAGCCGCCGTCGCTGCGGGCGATCAGCGCCCCCCGCACATCCGTGCGGCCGACTTTCATCTCGTTGAAATCGATGCGTTCCAGTCCCGTGCCGTGCGGCGAGTAGCGCACGCTACCGGCGATCTTCAGGCCTTCGGCCTCGACCTCGAAGCGCGGAATGGCGGTGATCACGTCCTGCAGCATATTGACGTTGATGCGCGCCCGGCCCGGCAGCCCCGCAACCTTGGCCCACTTCAGCGGCGGCACCACCATGATGGCATCGGTCAGGTCGACGTCCGCCTCGACCCGCCGATGGCGGTCATCGACAATGGTATAGCGCAGCGTCACGTCAACCTCGCCGGTGACCACCTCCGACGACAACGGCCTCAGGTCGAGCCCCAGGTCGAGCACGTGACGCACGTCCTTGATTTCCGCCGCCAGGTCGTAACGGCTCTTGAACTCTGCGCCTTCGGCGAAATTCTCGCGCCACCCCAGGCGTACCGGAATTTCGCCCATGCGCACGGTGCCGCGCACATCCATGCCGGTGTTGTCGACGGCCAGTTGCAGCGCGCCGTTGCGGATATCGCGGTCCATCACGATGCGGTCCAGGTCGACGTTCCGCAACCTGGCATCGGCGGCGACCTTGACCCTGTCGACCGTCAGGTCCTTGGCCAGCATGAAATGCAGTTTCAGGTCTACGTCGGCGTCGCCGCGGCCTGTCTTGGGGTCGATGCCAAGCTTGCTGGCGAAGCCCAGCGGCTTGCTTTCGATAGCCGCCAGCGCGCGCTCGAACGGGCCGGTCATGGAAATATCGATATCCGCGTACTGGTCGACCTCGTCGAGGCCGGTCAGCTTCACGGTGCCGCCGGTCAGCGTGACGCCGCCGGCCGCGCGGCCGCGCGCCAGCAGGATGTCGAAGCGCCGGTCGTCGAACACCATGGTGCCATCGACGCCATAGGCTTTCGGCATCGGCGGCAAGTAGTCAACGGTGGCGCCCGAGACCCGCATGGTGCCGTTGAGTTCGACCAGTTCGAACGTCTCACCGTCGGGCGACCACAGCTTGACCGACGCTTCGGCCTCGTCCATGTGACCATCGGACAGGTGGCCAGTCACCCAGGTCCAGGCATCGGTGCCGAGCGCCTTCGGCCAGTAGCGTTCGACGCCGGTGACCGGCACATCAGTCAGCCTGCCCGACGCCTCCACGGAGACGCGGGCCCCCTTGACGCCTAGGCCATCGACGGTGAAGCGACCCGTCGCCTTGATGCCGTCTTCCAGATCAAAGGCCAGGTTTTCGACCTTGAGGCGTTGGGTGTCGCCGGCCAGCATGGCCTTCGCGCTGACCCGCGAGACCTTGTAGGCGTGGTTGACGGGGGCCGGGATACGGACCATTGCGTCCGGCGGCAACGTCGCCTCGAAGGCGTCGATGGCGACGTCCCCCTTGTCCGCATTCCAGGTCCCCCGCACCACCAGCTTAGTGACCGGCAGTGCCTGCTGGGCCGGCTGCGGCAGATTCAGGATTCCGGCTCCGCCCACCAGGTTGAAACCGACCGTGCGCACGCCGTCGTCGAGGCTGAGCCCCACCGAAACAGTACCGCCGAAAGGCAACTCGAAGGCTTTCAACGGCCCCAGGTCATAGTCCACGTCGGAGAATGCGGCGGGTGAGATGTCGGCGAAGTTGATCGCCACGTCGGCCCGCCGCTGCTCGGACTGGTACTGGCCGGTGACGTCAATTCGCGCGGGCTTGTCGTCGATGGTCAAGTTCAACACGGCGCGCATGGCGATGGCCGTGGCGCCGCGGTTCAGACTGATATCGCTGCGTGGCGCCTGCCAGGTCTTCTTCAGCATCTGGTCTTCAAGGATGACCTCGGCACCGACGATATTGACGGTGCTCAAATAACCCATCGGGTGACCGTCCGCCGGCGGCGCCAGTAAGACGTCGATCAGGCGACTGGTGATGCCGGCGGTTTCAGCGCCCCCCTCGGTGCCGCCGATATCAAGCGTGCCGTCCCGGGTGCGCCGAATCCGCAGCTTGGCGCCCAGCAGGTCGATGGCCTCGGGCGCGATGATGCCATGCGCCAGCGCCTCGCCGGAAAGCGCGAAGGCCAGTTCCGGCACGCGGCCGATTTCGGCACCATTGGCATCGAGGACGCGCACGTTGATGACACGGATATCCAACGCCCGTTCCCAGCCGGCCCAGGCCAGGATGGTATCCTCCATGGCCAGCGTGAACTCGCGACCGTGGTTGGCGTTCAGGCTCTGCTGCACGTAGGGGGTCAGGAAGCCGAGCGAGATCGGCCCCTGGGACAGCCGCCAGGATGCCACCACGGCAATGATCACGACCCCCGCGCCGGCGGCGGCCAGGACCTGCAGCATTCCCCAGCAAGCTCTCTTGATCACGTGATCCGGTCTCCCGGGCGAAGTATTCCGGCGCGGTAAACCGCCAGGTGCGAACTCATGGATTCCTGGTCCCTTGACCGCGCATCGGCCATCCCGCAGTTTGCGATTCCACGTTGCGACAACCCATTATGCACGAGACGATCCTAACAGGTAGTAAAACCGGCTTTCCGGCGCCCGCCGACCCCGATGCCGCGGCCCTCGGGTGGGAACGCTTGGCCGAGGCGACGGCGGACGAAAGCGCGGATCTCGGCGCATTCATCGCCGGACTGGCGACGGACGAGACGGCACGCGCGGCCCTCGACGGCGTATTCGGCAACAGCTCGTTCCTCTGCCAGTGCAGTATCGCCGAACCCGGGCAACTGCGCCGGGTCCTCCTGGACGGGCCGGATTCGGCCTTTGACGAAGCGCTCCGGGATCTCGACGCCAGCCTCGCTGGCGATGCCCATAACGAGGATCATGTAGCGCGCCATCTCCGCATTGCCAAGCGCCGCATCGCCCTGACCATCGCGCTGGCGGATATCTGGCATGTCTGGGATCTCGAACGCGTCACCGGCGCGCTTTCGGAGTTTGCCCGCCGCGCCATCTCCCACGCCGCCCGTCATGCCATCGCCGAAGCTGCCGCAGCGGGCGCCTTCCGCCTCGCCAACACAGACGACGCGGAGCGTGGCTCGGGCTACGTCATCCTGGCCATGGGCAAGTTGGGCGCGGGCGAGCTCAACTATTCCAGCGACATCGACCTGATCACGCTGTTCGACCGGGACATTATCGACACGGACGACGAGGATCGGCTGCAAAACCGCATGGTCCGCGTGACCCGCACCCTGGCCCGCCTGCTCGATATACGCACAGCTGACGGCTACGTCTTCCGCACTGATCTCAGGCTGCGGCCCGACCCGGGGTCGACGCCGCTTGCCATTTCAGTGCTGGCCGCAGAGAACTACTACGAGTCCCTCGGCCAGAACTGGGAACGGGCAGCCATGATAAAGGCCCGCGCCGTCGCCGGAGATATCGAGGCCGGCGAGCGCTTTCTCGCCCACCTGACTCCGTTCGTCTGGCGCAAGAGCCTCGATTTCGCCGCCATCCAGGACATTCATTCCATCAAGCGCCAAATTCACGCCCGCGCCGGCGGTGACGCCATCCGCGGCCCTGGCCACAATATCAAGACCGGCGTCGGCGGCATCCGCGAGATCGAGTTCTTCATGCAGACCCAGCAACTGATCTGGGGCGGCCGCGAGCCGGCCCTGCGCACGCGACGTACCCTGGAAGCCCTCGACGCCCTGGTCGATCTTGGCAAGGTCGGCGCCGACGTAGCCCAGGACATGGCCGAAGCCTACCGCTTCCTCCGCCGCGTCGAGCACCGCCTGCAGATGATCGCCGACGAGCAGACGCAGACGCTGCCCGAGGACCCTGTCGGCTTCCGCCGCCTGGCCCTGTTCCTTGGCTATGACGATGCAGAGACCTTCGAGCGGAAATTGCTGCACACCCTGGAAACCGTGCGCGGGCACTACACGCAGCTCTATGGCGATGCGCCTTCGCTGGGGGCCGAGACCGGCAACCTGATGTTCACCGGCATTGAGGCCGACCCGGAAACCCTGAAGTCACTGGCCGAGATGGGCTTCGGCGAGCCGGCGACCGTCGATGCCGCGGTGCGCGGCTGGCACCACGGCCGCATGCGGGCGACACGCAGCACACGGGCCCGGGAAATCCTCACCGAACTGATGCCGGTGCTGTTGCAGGCCCTGGGCCGGCAGCCGGACGCGGACGCCGCCTTCACCCGCTTCGACGAATTCCTCGCCGGCCTGCCGTCCGGCGTACAGCTGTTCTCGCTGTTCCAGGCCGCGCCGCATCTACTTGGCCTGGTCGCCGACATCATGGGCGAGGCACCGCGCCTGGCCGAACAACTGAGCCGCCGGCCGTCCATGCTGGACGCGGTGCTCGATCCGGGCTTCATGACGGCGCCGCCCGGCCGCGCCGAACTGCTGGACGAGTTCAACGCCGAGATGGCGCGCTGCGACTACGTGGAAACGGCCCTCGACGCGGCCCGGCGCTGGAACCACGACCGCCGCTTTCAGGTCGGCGTGCAGATCCTCGAAGGCGAGATCGCGCCGCCGGATGCCGCGCGAGCGATGACCGACATCGCCGATGTCGTGTTGGAAGGACTTTATCCGGTCGTTGCGCGGGAATTCGCCGAGCAGCACGGCGGTCTGGCTGAGTCCGAAATCGCCGTGCTGGCGCTTGGAAAACTCGGCAGCCGCGAACTGACGGCGACGTCGGACCTGGACCTGGTGTTCGTCTATCGCGCCCCCGATGGCCTGGACTCATCGGACGGCGACAAGCCACTGCCGCCAAGCCAGTACCACATCCGGCTCTGCCAGCGTTTCATCACGGCGCTGACGGCGCTGACCGCCGAGGGCACCATGTATGACGTCGACATGCGGCTCCGTCCCAACGGCAAGGCCAGTCCCGCGGCCACCCCTTTCGACGGCTTCAGCAAGTACTACACAGATGACGCTTGGACCTGGGAATACATGACCCTGACCCGCGCCCGGGTCGTCTTCGGCTCACCCGAATTGGCCGCGGATATAGAAGCCATCGTGAAGCAATCGCTGACGGCCGAACGCGATGCCGACAAACTTCTGGCCGATGTCGCCAACATGCGTCGACGCATGGCCGGCCAGCACCAGACCGACTGCCTGTGGTCGCTGAAGCATCTCAGGGGCGGCCTCGTGGATATCGACTTCATGGCGCAGTACCTGGCGCTGTGCCATGCCCGCGACCATCCGGACCTGCTGGCGGGCGACAGCCTCGGCATTCTCCTCGCCGCCCGCGACGCCGGGCTCATCCCTGAGGACGACGGAGCGACCCTGATCGAGGCGCTGAAGCTGTGGCGCGCCTTGCAAGGCTTCCTCGCCGTCACCGTCGCCAGCGAGATCAGGACCGAGCAGGAGGAATCCTTCGCCCAATCCTTGAAGGACGATCTGGCCCGCATCGGCGACGCCGAGGACTTCGACCGTCTGAAGCAGCGGGTCGCCGACCTGGTCCAACGTGTTCGCGATATCTACGATGCCCTGATCGAGCGGCCGGCGACCGCCCTGCCCGCCCCCGGGGACGAGACGGACACGCAAGGACCCGAGGAATGACTGTCGACTTCCGTCTCGCCGATGCGCCCGCGCTGGTCGGCCGGGAACTGGGCGTCAGCGACTGGCTGAGCATCGACCAGGAGCGGGTGACCGCGTTCGGCCTCGCCACCAACCACGATCACTGGCTGCATCTGGATCCGGCGCGGGCGGCGGCCGAGAGTCCTTACGGCGGCACCATCGTGCAGGGATTCCTGCTGACCGGCCTGATCCTGCATTTCATCGAGGACCTGGGCCTGCGCCCGGCCGACGCCAGCTATGCGCTGAACTACGGCTTCGACCGGGTACGCTACTTCGCGCCCCTGCCGGTCGGCGACGGCGTCGACGTACGCGACCGGGTCAGCCTGATTGAAGCACGCGACAAGGCCCCCGGCCGCACGCTGCTGAAGACCGGCCACACCATAGAGGCCGACTTGGCGGGCGCAGCGACGCCGGTCGCCAGCGCCGAATGGCTGACCCTCTGGATCACTGAACCATCCACGGAGACTTGAATGACCATCGATACCGGCGACGCCGCCCCCGATTTCACCCTGCCCACGGACGGCGGCGGCGAGCTGTCGCTCAAGGCCCTGCGCGGCAAGAACGTGGTGCTCTACTTTTATCCCAAGGACATGACCCCGGGCTGCACCACCGAGGCCCAGGACTTCCGTGACCGCACGCAAGCTTTCGCCGAAGCCGATACGGTGGTCGTCGGCGCCTCCAAGGATAGCGTCAAGCGGCACGACAACTTCAAGGCCAAGCACGATCTGGATTTTCCGCTTGTGTCCGACATCGACGGCGAGCTCTGCGAAGGCTATGGCATCTGGGTGCTGAAAAAGCTCTACGGCCGCGAGTACATGGGCATCGAGCGCGCCACCTTCCTGATCGACAAGAAGGGCGTCGTCCGCCAGGTCTGGCGCAAGGTCAAGGTGAAGGGCCACGCGGAGGAAGTTCTGCAGGCGGCGCAGGCGCTATAGGCCGGCGGTCCGATTGGCGCGGAGATGCGCGCGCCAGGCGGCGCAGGCGCTATAGGCCGGCGGTCCGATTGGCGCGGAGATGCGCGCGCCAGGCGGCCAGGCCTTCGTCGATACCGGCCCGGCCGAAGCCGACGCGGAAACGGTCGGCCGGTGTTTCCAATAGTTCAGAGCGGTAGATGGCCGGCGGCAACAGCAGCACGCCGGCCTCGGCGACCAGGCGTTCGCAGTAGGCATCGGCGCCATCGACGCCACGGTAGCGCGGAAAGCCGACACAGCCGCCATCGGGCCGCGACCACTCGAACACATCCTCGAACTCGCTGAAGAAGTCATCCAGCTTAGCGGCGTTGGCGTCGACCAGGCGGCGGTTGCGCTTGAGGATGGTGTCGCGTGCCTTCAACGCAATCAGGGCCAACCGTTCGCTGGGCGCCGAGTTGCAGATGGAGAGGTAGTGCTTGTAGCGCTCCAGGCGACCCAGCAGTTCGGCGTCTCGGGTCATGATCCAGCCGATGCGCAGCCCGGGCAGGCCATAGGCCTTGGACATCACGTTCAGCGACAGGCCGCGTTCGTAGGCGTCCGCCGCCTGCGGCAGCCTGAGCGAGGCGTCCCGTTCGATCAGGCGGTAGACCTCGTCACTGAACAGGTAGAGGCCATGCGCCCGGCACAATTCGACCAGGGCGTCGAAGCGGTCGCGTGGCAGCACGGCGCCGGTCGGGTTATTGGGAAAGTTGATCGAGACCAGCTTGGTATTCGGCCGGACGGCGGCGGCGACGCGGTCGATATCCAGCGACCAGCCATCATCCCCGTCTAGCGGTACGCCCGAGACCTCGCAGATATCCAGTGGCACCGTCTCCGCCGCCTGGTAGTTGGGGACGACGACGATGGCGTGGTCGTCCGCCCCCAGCAGCACGCGCATGGCCGCATACACCCCCTCCTCCGCGCCGGCGAAGCAGAGCACATCTTCCGCGCCGGCGATGTCGTAGGTGTCGGCGATGACCTGGCGTAGTTCGGGCAGGCCAAACGTCTCGGTATAGCCGAGCCACTGGGTGTCAAAGGCCTGGCGGTCTTCCGGCGTCGCCAGCTCGAGGAGTTCTGGCAGGGCTAGGCTCTCCACGTCTGACGCGGTCATGTGGTAGCGGGCGGAGAACTCCCACCTGGAAAAATACGTTTCGAGCGCGAAGTCACGCATGCCGTAGGCGCCGGGGACCTAGGGCTCGGCGTCGCCCATCCCCACCTGGCCGACATACTGGGAACCGGTGGCGTACAGGTTGGAGATGGCATCGTCCACATAGCCCTGGGTCAACGCCGGCTGGGTGCCCTCGTACTTACACGCGGCCACCACCTGGTCGATGATGAACTTGGGCTGATAGCAGGCCAACGGCTTCTTCACCGTCTCCGTCAGTTCCTTGACCACGTAGTTGAAGATATCCTCCGTCAGCTCGATGCCCTGTTTGCCGGCGACGGCGGTGAAGATGGCCTTGAAGGCCTCCTCCGTCGGATCATAGGTCTCCAGCTTGTAGGGGATGCGGCGCAGGAACGCCGGGTCCATCAGGTCGTCCGGCGCCATGTTGGTGGAGAAGATGACCAATTCGTCGAAGGGCAGCTGAAAGGCCTTGCCTGAATGCAGGGTCAGGTAGTCGACCCGGGTCTGCAACGGCACGATCCAGCGGTTGAGAATCTCCTCGGGACTGACCTTCTGGCGGCCGAAGTCGTCGATGATGAAGGTGCCGTTCAGCGCCTTCACGTGCAGGGGCGCTTCGTAGAACTTGGCCAGCTCGTTGAACTTCAGGTCCAGCATATCCATGGTCAGTTCGCCGCCGGTGATGACGACCGGGCGCTGGCAGGCGACCCAACGGCGGTCATTGCGCTCGCGCCGGAGCGACGGCCGGCCGGCCTCGCCGGCCTCCGCCTGCTCGACGGCCTTGTGCACGGACGGGTCGAACACCTTGATGATGCTGCCGTCGATCTCGAAGCAATGCGGCACGTAGACCGTGGTCTCGAAGATGGCGGCCACTTTCTCGGCCACCGTGGTCTTGCCGTTGCCGGCGGGACCGTAGATCAGGATGCTGTGGCCGGAATTGATGGCCGGCCCCAGGCGCTTGATGAATTCCTCGGGCACGATGATGTCGGCGAAGGACCTGGCGATGTCGTCCTTCGAGACACGCTCGCCGGCGATGTTCTGTTTCTTGATCTGGGCCTGGTAGTCGGCCAGCGGCACCGGGGCGGGGCCGAAGTACTGGTTCTGGTTGCAGGCATCCAGCGCCACCTGCTGGCCTTCCTTGGTCAGCTGGTAGCGCACCGCGGCGGCGGCCCCGGCACCGGCCGATCCGGAGGCGGCGATCAGCTTCCGGTCGACCATTTCCTGGGTCACCGTATTGACCACGTTGGATGACAGCTTGGTGGCATTGGTCAGCTGGCCGACCTCCACCATGCTTTCCAGGTACATGCCCTTGGTCATCAGATTGATCAGGAAGGCCATGTCGAGGCCGGTGTCCTCGATCTTCGTCGGCGCCGCCGGCGCTATGCTACCAGCAGCCGGGGCGGCGGCCGGGGCTTCTGGGGCGGCGGCCGATTGCGACGCCGGTGCGGGCGCCGCGGCGGGCGCCGGCTGGGCCGGTTGCGCGGGCTGGCCCTGGTCCGATGCGGCCTGGCCGAATGTTGGGCGGTTGGGCGGTGTTCCCTGTTCCATGACGCGATCCCCTGGCGAAGGTCGGACCTGGGCACCGACGCTTCCCCATGGAAGGCGCACCCCGGCCGCGTGTGGTTATTATTATCCGGATAGTGTCCCCGAGAGGCGGAAACACGGTCAAGGGAAGAATTGTCGCGGACCGCCGATCAGCGCACCGAAACGCCCCGAACCTGCTCGCGGTAGAGGATGTAGAGACCGCTCATGGCGATCACGGCGGCGCCGGCGAGCGTCCACGCGTCGGGCACATCGCCGAAGAAGCTGTAACCGAACAGCGAGGCCCAGAGCAGGCTGGTGTAGCCGAAGGGCGAAACCACCGCCACCGGCGCCAGCGAGATGGCGCGGATCAGGCAGAGGTGCCCAATGCCGCCGGCCAGCCCCATGCCGACCATCAACGCCCAGTCGCCGGCATTCGGTGAAATCCAGGCGGCCGGCGCCGCCAGGCCGGTTACCAGGGCGCCGACCAACGGCGTGTAGAGCGCCGTGGTCAGAGGATGATCGCGTTTGGCGAGACGCCGGGTGACGATCTGGTAGAAGGCGTTGCCCAACGCCGCCCCCAGCAGCAGCAGCGCGCCGCCGGCGAGAAATCCGGTGCCCGGCCGAATGATCAACAATGCGCCCAGGAACCCGAAACCGACACCGGCCCAGCGCCGGGGGCCGACCTTTTCGCCCAGCAGCGGATAGGACAGCGCCGTGATCAGAATAGGACCGAGGAACATGATGGCGCTGGCCTCGGCCAACGGCACGGTGCGCACGGCCATGAAGAACAGCGACGTCGTCACCAGCAGCGACAGCGAGCGCATGATCTGCGAACGCGGACTCCGCGTGACCACGGCCCAGGGGGAGACGATGCCGACCACCAGGGCCGCGAACAGCGCATGGACGGCGAAACGCACGGCCACCACCTGCGTCACGTCGTAACGCTGCAGCAGTTCCTTGCCTTGCACGTCGATGGCGACGAAGAAAAACGTCGTCACCAGCATCCAGATGATGGCGCGTGGGGTGTTCTCGGTTTTGGGCGCGCCGACGGGATCGGCGGGGCGGGAGATGATCATGGTGGGTGTCTCGAATGTCGGGGCCCAGGCCCCCAGGTCTTCACGAACGAGGGGGAGATTATACCCGCGCCACGTCCGCGAACGGCCCGCCAACGACTCGGGTTTCGCCTCTCAGCGACATCATGTCGCCGGCCGGTAACCCAGATGCCCGGCCGCCATCACCAGGTCGTCGCCATCTCCTTCCGCGTAGCAGACCCAGCAAGTGCATTTGATCGGCCCGCCGAGCGGTCCCTGGGTGAACTGCAAGGCCAGCGAGGCGGCGGAATAGTGGAACATCAGGACCGATTTGATGAACACCCGCCAGTCGCCGTCCTCGCCACAGTCCGGTTGGGGTTCGACAGGAGTGCCGACGGGAGTTCCGGCGGCATCTTCATCATCGTCCCCGGTGTCGCCGACGATGCCGTGTTCGGCATCCTCAAGCTGCTCGATCTCGAAGCGGACGACGTCGCCGGCGGCATCCTTGTCTGCCACTTGGGCCAGGTAGTCGTCGTGGCTGACGGCGAAGCGCATCCAGATGTCGAAATGGGGATAGGCGCCGGGGGCCGCCTGCTTGTCGTCCATTCCATCGATCAGGACCAAGGCGGATTCAAACACCGCCTCGCTGACGCTGGACGCGGCCATGGCGTCGCGTTTCGCATCGATGACATGCCCGAGCACGAATTCCAGCGCCGGTCTGGCCGGAAAATCCTCGGCTATCTTGAAGTAGCGAAATTCGATCGGCGGGTGGTCGGGCATTGCATTCTCCGAAGCCGGCCGCATCATAGCAGGCATGAAGTTCGTCGTCGCCATGATGAAGCACGAAACCAACACCTTCTCGCCGGTGCCGACGCCGCTTGAACGGTTCGGGCCGACGGGTCCCTACTTCGGCGACGATGCCGTCCAAGCCTACGCCGGCGGCAACCAGGGCATTGCCGCCTACTACGACCTGGCGCGCGCCGAAAGGGCGGAGATGGTGGTGCCCATCGCCGCCACGGCGCTGCCCAGCGGCGTCATGACGGCCGAAACCTACGACCACATGTCAGGATTGATCACCGCCGCGGTGGCCCGGGGCTGCGACGGCGTGCTGCTGGACCTGCATGGCGCCATGGTCGCCGCTAACACGGATGACGGAGAGGGCGAGCTCTTAGCCCGCATCCGCGCCATCGCGCCGGACATTCCGATTGCCGTCTGCCTGGACCTGCACACCAACCTGACTGGGCGCATGGTCGATAACTGCACCGCCATGGTCGGCTACAAGACCTACCCCCACGTGGACAAGTACGCGACAGGCGAACACGTCGGCCGCATCGTGCTGGCCGCCATGAAGGGCGAAGCCAACCCGGTGATGGCCTGGGGCAACCGGCCCATGCTGCCGCACACGCTGAAGATGGGCACCGACGACGGTCCCATGAAGGACCTGGTGGACATGGCCCGCGCCGCCGAGGGCGGACCCATCCTGGCCGCCACCGCGTTCGGCGGTTTCCCGATTTCGGATTTGGCCGAGGCCGGCCTGAGCGCCGTCGTCGTCGCCGACGGTGACGCTGGCGCGGCCGAGGAGGTGCGCGAGCGGCTGCTCGACGCCGGCTGGGAACGCCGGCACGCCTTCGTCCACGAGCCGACGCCGCTGGCCGATGCCATCGCCTGCGCCAAGGCCCTCGACGAGGGACCGGTCCTGCTCATCGATCATGCCGACAACGCCGCCTCGGGCGGAACGCAGGATTCGATGGCCACCGTCGCCGAAGCCATGTGCCAGGGGCTGGAAGACGTCGCCGTCGCGGTCATCGTCGACCCGGAAGCCGTGGCCCGGATGATTGGGGCTGGTGTCGGCGCCGAAGTGACGTTGCCGCTGGGTGGCAAGATCGACCTGCCGCGCATCGGCCAGACCGGCGCACCACTGGAAGTTTCGGGCACCATCCGCACGCTGAGCGACGGCGTCTACACGATCACCGGCCCCATGAACACCGGCATGCGGTCCGACATGGGGCGGACGGCGGTGCTGGATACCGGCGCCTTCCAATTCGTCGTCACCGAGCGCCACCAGGAGCCCTGGGACCTGGGCGTCTTCCGCAGCGTCGGCATCGAACCGACGGCGAAACGCTACCTGATCTTGAAGTCCCGCGTCCACTACCGCGCCGCCTTCATGCCCATCGCCAGGCACGTGGTCGACTGCGACGGCGTCGGCGTTACCAGCTCGGATTTCGGCCTGTTCAAATTCGAGAAGTTGCGCCGGCCGATCTTTCCGCTCGACGACATCTGACCGCCCCGCCCATCGATCCGCTTTTCCCCCGAGGCCGCTTTCGCTACCCTCTCGGCAACGCTGACTGGATCCGCAAAAGGGGATGACTGATGGGCGACGATCTTGATCCGACGGACGACCTCGACGAAGACGGTGACGGCGAGGACGGAAAGAAGAAAAAGAAGAAGATGAGCAAGGGCAAGCTGATCGGCATGGTCGCCGGTGGGCTCGTCGGCCTGATGGTGATCGGCGGCAGTGTTGCCTACTTCACCGGCCTGCTGGACGATATGCTGGGCATCGAGCGCGAGCAGAAACAGGCGACGCTCAGCCTCGGCGAGGCGGCCCTGTACGAGCTGCCGCAGATCAAGGCGGACCTGAAAACGGGGCTCTGCCGCTCGCCGTTCCTGCGGGCCACGCTGGTGGTTCAGCTGGACGAATCCGACGTCGAGAAGATCGAGGACTCGCTGCTCAAGGTCATCGACGCCATCACCGCGCATCTGCGCGAACAGGAACGCCAGGACGTGGTCGGCAAGAAGGGCACCGAGAAGCTGCGCTTCGAGCTGGTCAACGTGATCAGCGCCCAGATCGCGCCGGCCCGCGTGCAGGCCATCTTGTTCAAGGAATTCGTGCTGCAATAGCGGCGAGGAAGGAGCCGGTCCATGCCTCAACTCATCGCGGTCTTCGTCACGGTGATGTGGCTCGGCTTCGCAGTCACCGGCATCCTGGAATGGTACTGGGCGCTGCTGGGCTGGTGTGTCAGCGGCCCCATCTATGTCGGCGTCCGGAAGATGCTGACTAAGCGCGACGATCCGTGACGGTCAGCACGGCGCCGATCAACACGCCCTCGACCTCAAGCGGCCGTACCGCTACATGGGCCTTGAAGGCTGGGCCCACGATCGGCTGTACATCCGTCTCCTCGAGTTGAACGCTTTCACCGTCGGCGACGGCATTCCAGATCGGCTCCGCACCGAAATAGGAATGCAGATCATGATCGATCATCTGCAAGCCTTCATCCACATGACCATGCAGCAGCACCAGGCAACCGTGTCCGTAGTGCTGGCAGCGGCCCTCCAGATCGACGGCAAAGATGCCAACCAACGGGTCCGTGCGATCCAGCAGCGAAACCTGGGCGCCGATCACCTCGCCATCTCTGCGTGTCGGCCGTGACCAGATTTCGGCTTCGAACGTACTGCCGTCTGCGCGACTGATCGTCGCCCTGGGTCGGTGGCAGGCGTCGCCATTCCGGGTCGATGCCAGCACTGTGCTGGCGCCCACGCCGTGCAGCAGGTTCTCGATCTCGAGGCCGGCAACGCCAGGGAAATCGTCCGCGTCCGGCCAGATCATCTCGATCATCAGCAGGCTGATCAGGGTGCACACGCCGTCGGCGTCGATGCTGTAGCTGCCGGCCGAACTGCCGCCGGCCAGCGTCTCGCGCATATCGAGCTTGTTCCAGGGATCATTGGCGCGGGCTGCCAGTTCTTCGTCGCTCGGCGGGTTGTCGAGAATTCGTTCGATGGCATCGAGGACGATCTGCTGCTCTGGCGTCGCCGGATCGGACTCGCTGGCCTGCACCCGACGCCGGACCAGGATCATCACGGCGACAGCGACCACCACGGCCAGCGCGACGAGCAAGATGATCCGGGTTTCAAGACCTGCCATGAGGCGTTCTAGCGCTGATGGACGACGGGATCATGGGTCGTCGCATCCCGGCAGGCTCTGGCGGGTCTTGCAATACTTGCCGATCCTGTACATGTCGCGGCCCGGTTTGGGGGCTATGCGTTCATCGTGCTCGCCAGTGGTACCCTGTTTGACGCACCAGGTCGCGACACCGATTAATTGGTGGATCAGGTCCTCTTTCACGGCCCCGCCGCCGGTGCGCGGGATCATGTCGTGCAGTTGATCGGTGATCGATCTGCACTGCGCGACCAGCACCCCGGTCGATCGGGTGGCCGACGTCATGGGCTCGTCGGCGAACGGGTTATTGGTGATCACGTTGCCGCCGCCGCCGCCCAACTCTGCGCCCAGGCGTTCATCGATGATGCCGTGCAGGACCGGCCGCTGGCATTCGGCGGTCCGCTTGACGCGGTCCTTCAACAGTCTGAACCGATAGCCCGGCAAATCATTCTTTGCGTTCGCTATAAGGCCGTCCATGTGGCGGAGGCTATAGAAGCAGTAGCAGATCCACGACTTGGTGATGCGCAGCGCACCTTCGCCGCCCAATCTGATGTTGAACGCCTTCATGACCTCGTCCGCCTCTTCGGCGGGGCTGTGATGGATCAACTTTCTGTGGCATTTGAGGGCGTTGTCGAAGACCTGCTTGCAGACGCGCGACTTGGCGATGTCCTTGGGCGTTGCGCGTGCTCGCGCGGTCAGTTCGTCGGACGTCTTGACGCATTGCTGAACGAAGGCCTCGAGGTCTTCCTTCGTATCCTTGTCCTCGCCATCCTTGTCCTTGTCTTCGTCGGCGTCGCCCGATTGAGTGTCGTCGTCACCGACGGTGGTGCTGTCTCCCGCGCCCGTCCCGCCGCCGGTGCCGCCAGTTTCGCTGCCGCCCGCACCGGATCCAGGCCCATCCTCGGTTTCCGGACCGCCACCGGCGCCGGGACCGTCGGGATTGCATTCGGCGCTTGTGGTGTCGCCGTAACATTTGTCGATCTCGCCAACCGCGATACAGGCTTCGCTGCCGGGTTCGTCCTCACAATCCTTGGCCGCCTGGCACTCAGGGCTGTTCGGCGCCTTGCCGCAGAGGCATTTCGAGCCGACCGGGCTCTTCTTGCAGGCCTTGGCGGTCTTGCACTCCTTGCTCTCGGGGTCCTTCTTGCAGGCGGCGGGCTCATTTTCTCCATCCTGCTCGCCCTTTCCTCCCTTTACGTCCTGCTCTTTCTTTATGCATTCGGCGATGCCGGCCATGATGGTGTTGATGCCGCCCCACGGGATATTGCATCCGACGGCCGCCGCCTCCCGCGTGGCAAGGCCGGACAACAGAGTAAGCAGCAGTATGAATATGGTCCGAGTGATGGTCATTTCATGCGCGCTTCGACCTTAGCGATCTTGGACCGAAGCGCCGTCTTGTCGGCGCCCAGGGCCGCCGCCGTCCGATAGGCGTCGAGCGCGTCCGGCCAATGCGCCTTGTTCTTGCTGGCGGCGTGGATGTCGCCATAGAGTTCATGGATGCGGTGGGATGTGGGATCGCGCCGCAGCAGGCGAGACATCCGACCCACGGCGTCGACATCGCCGGTCTGTTTCACGCGGTCCAGTATAGCTTCCAGGGTCACCACCGTTTCGTCCACGACGGCGGTATCGAACATGACCATCAAGTCGATATTGTGGCGGACGATATCGTCCTCTGGGTCGGCGGTGCGGGCGGCCAGCAGCGCCGCGCGCGCCTGTGCGAACATCTTTCGTTTTAACATTTGTACGGCAAGCGCGCTGAGAGCCCTCGCCCAGCTGGGCGCCAGTGTCGCCGCCTTGGCCAGGTCGTCGAACGGATCGACCTTGCAGCAGTTGTTATAAGCGAACATACCACGGTCAAAGTAGGCCGGAGCGAACTCGGGAAACCGTGCCACCAGAGCGTCAAGTTCCGCCGGCGACGGCCGCACCATGGCCTGTTCCAGGGCTTGCCAGGCCGCGACTTCGCCATGCTTGGCGAGGCCTTGCCGATCGGCTTCTGTAAGTCCGTCTCGCGTCGTCACGTAATCTCTCGATCGCCGATACTCCATCCGATCGGCCCCGCCCGACAGGGCGTTCAGGGCGGTGCCGCGGTTCCGCGCCAACTGTTCGGCGATGCTTTTCGGTGGGTTCAGGCCGAGCGCCCGGGCGCTGAAATAGGCGACATGGACCGGTGAATCCCGTGACGCGCTATGCCATGCCAAGGCCAGCATGTAAGCGGGGCTCCATTCCTTGGGATTGTGCCGAATCGCATTCAAGCAGATGTCGATGACCTTCGGGCTCTTGATGCGCCCGAAATTGCGGCGGGAATCGTCGATGCTGGCAGCATAACACAGCCTGAACCAGGCGCTCTTGTCGTTCGGCCAATTCTCCAGGCTGGCCTCGAATTCGATGATGGCTTCTGGAAACTGTCCGGCTTCATAGTACGCCTGGGCCATCCGTATGCGGGCGGAGGGATTCTCAGGGTGGCGTTTCAAGACGTCTTTCGCCTTTGCCACCGCCTCGGCGTATTTCCCCTGCATGCGCAGATACCGGACCTGATCGACCGCCACGTCGGCGTCATCGGGCCAGCGGGCGGCGAGGCCGTCCAAAACCGCCAACGCAGCCTCGGTTTTGTCCTCGCCGGCGAAGGCAGCGGCCAGGCGGAGGGAGAACATCGGCACATTGGGCGCCTTCTGGATAGCCTGCCCGAAATAGGCTCGGGCCCCCGGGAAGTCCGCCATTGTGGCCAGCGCCTCGCCCATGCCGAAGTAGCCCCATGGTGAATCGGGGTGGTCGTCGATCAGTCCGCGAAGTGCGCGCAGCAGCGGATCGCCTTCACCAAAGCGGACGGCCAGGTAGCGGTTCCCCGGTGATGCCCCTTTGTCACGCAGACGTCGGGCATAGTCGCCGGCGACCACGTGGCGCGGCGTCGCGCCATTCCACAGCAACCAGCCTTGCAGGCGCAGGTGCAACGGAACGGAATCGGGGGCTGCCGCCAATTCCGCCCGCACCCAGTCGATCTGGCGGGCCTGACCAGGTTCAATATCCGTCGCGGAAGAAGATTGGCCTGTGACGGTGGCGACGAGAACCGCGACCGCGCCGGCCGCAGCGCACGTCGAGCGGTGTCTCTTCCGGGTCGTCAACGAGGCCCACAACATGGCATGCCTCCTTGGCGTCACTATACACGCTTTGCCTGAACCTCCTAGAATGGGCTCCAGCACAATGCCTTATTCAGGTCGAAATTACAGCGTACCGTGCACCAACCCTGAAAGAGAACGGATCGAAACGACCATCATGCCGACCGTCACTGTGCATCGATTGACCTTGGCCCTGTTGGCGGGCGCCACCATCGGCGCCTTGGCGGCGCAGGATGCTCACGCAGCATGCGCCATCACCGAAATCCGCGGCGATGTCGCCGCCTGCGCCGACGCCAACACCATCGACGCCCGCGACGGCGCCATGCCCGACATCGGACCGCCTTGTGATTTCAAGGCCGGTGAGGACTGCCGGCCCTTCGCCCGCCGCCTGATGACCGCCGACATGAGCGCCCTCGACGGGTTCGCCGCGCGGCGGGTCACCCTAACCACGTCGGCGCCCTTCGGATTCAAGACAGTGAGCGCCGACGGCAACATTGCCTACCCGGAACGCATCATGGGCACGCAGCCACATCGTGCCGACGGCTATGGCCATTGGATGGCGCGGCGGCTTGACAACTTGACGGGCAAGCCCCGCGCCACGCATCGCGCCGTCGAGATTCTTGACGCCATGCGCGACGGCGATACCTACCGTATCAAGCAAGGTGCCGGACCGCGGGCGACGCTATCCGAAACCCGCGACCTCGCGAGCGGCGCGACGGTCCGCCGCGTCTGGGTCTCCATCAAGGGCGAGGAGACCGTGCTCCGGGTGAATTGGACGCCGGGAAGCGACGGCTACACGGCCGTCCTTCGGAAAAAGGATCGCGACGGCGCCACCAGGCAACACGCCTTCGACCAGAACGGCGACGCCCTCGCCGACGCCGGAACGGTGCCGACGCCCCTCGCGGTCTATGCCGAGGCGCAGATGCCCCTCGCCATTGCCGCCATGGCGGCGAACACCGGGAACAAGGCACCGTCGCCGACCGACGTCGCCGGCAGCTATTCGGATTTCGTGCCGATGCCCGAGGGATCGGGGGCGACAGACAAGAGCCTCGCCGCCGCCATCCGCATGCTCAACGCCGGCAACGATGCCGGGGCCTCGGCTGAACTGTTGATCGCCATGATCGGAGCGCCAAAGGATGCGCGGCCGGAACTGCTGCTCGGCCTGATGTATCTGCGCCAACGCAGCGATACCGCAGCCGCGGCGGCGCTGTTCAAATCCTGGCGCAAGGACAAGACCAGTTGGCGCTGTAACCTGGCCCGCGCCGTGGTCAATGAACGCCTCGGCCGCATGCCGCAGGCCCGGGGTCAACTGAAGATCGCGGCGGAACGCGCCCCAGACGAGCCCGTGGTCCGCTATTACCTGGCCCAGGCCGCGCTGGCCGACAAGGACGAGGCAACGGCGCGCCGCCATCTGGAAAAAATCTTCAAGGTTGATTAAGCGTCGTCGGTGTCACCGTCCGCCACTTCGTCCGCGCCCTGCACGCGGGCGGCCAGTGCCGCTTCCATGAACGCATCCAAGTCGCCGTCGAGCACGCCCTGGGTGTTCGAGGTTTCGACCCCGGTGCGCAGGTCCTTCACCATCTGGTAGGGCTGCAACACGTAGGACCTGATCTGGTGACCCCAGCCGATGTCCGTTTTGGCGTCCTGCATGGCCTGGGCGTCGGCCTCGCGCTTTTGCAATTCCGCCTCGTAGAGCCTGGCCTTCAGCATAGACATGGCCTGGGCCCGGTTCTTGTGCTGCGAGCGGTCGTTCTGGCACTGCACGACGATGCCGGTGGGGATGTGGGTCATGCGGACGGCGGAATCGGTCTTGTTGACGTGCTGGCCGCCGGCGCCGGAGGCGCGGTAGGTGTCGACGCGCAGGTCCTTGTCGTCGATTTCGATCTCGATGGCGTCGTCGATGACCGGATAAATCCAGGCCGACGCGAAGCTGGTGTGCCGGCGGGCCGACGAATCGTAGGGCGAGATGCGGACCAGCCGATGCACGCCCGATTCCGTTTTCATCCAGCCGTAGGCGTTGTCGCCCTTGATCAATAATGTCGACGACTTGAGCCCCGCTTCCTCGCCCGGGCTCTCCTCGATCCATTCCACCTTGTAGCCATGCGCCTCGGCCCAGCGGCCGTACATGCGGACCAGCATTTCGGCCCAGTCCTGGGCCTCGGTGCCGCCCGCACCAGCGTGGATTTCCACATAACAGTCGTTGCCGTCCGCTTCGCCCGACAGCAGCGTCTGCAATTCCGCCTTGGCCAGACGGTCGCGGAGTGTCGCCAACGCCGCCTCCGCGTCGGCGATGACGTCGGCGTCGTCCTCCATTTCGCCGAGCTCGATCAGCTCGACATTGTCCGCCAGTTCCTGTTCGCTGGTATCGATATCGCCGAGGCCGTTCTCCAGCCGGGTGCGTTCGCGCATCAAGTTTTGGGCCTTGTCCGGGTCGTTCCAGAGGTCGGGATCCTCGGCGAGGGAGTTCAGTTCCGCCAGCCGCAGCTTCGCCTGATCGTAGTCAAAGATGCCTCCTCAGCAGCGCCAGCGACTGCTTGATCTGGGCGACGACGCTTTCGGTCTCGGCGCGCATGGGGGCGGGTCCTCTCGTTCGGCTGCGCCTGCGTATCGCGGACGATGGCCGGTGGTCAAGGGCGCCGGGTGGCAAACCCGGCACGCAAGCCCCATATTCACCGGATAGCGCCAGGAGCAACGGACATGAAATCAAACGGCAAGAAGGCCAAGGCGGTTGGCATCAACCACATCGCGCTGGAGGTCGGCGACATCGACGAGGCACTGACCTTCTACGGCCGCTTTCTCGATTTCGAAATCGAAAGCCGGAGCGACACCGCCGCCTTCATCTATTTCGGCGACCAGTTCATCAACTTCGCCCGCGGCCGCAGCCAGGGCCCCGACGAGCGCCGCCATTTCGGCATCGCCGTCGACGACAAGGAACTGGCGCGCAAGAACCTGGAGGACATGGGCGTCGAGTTCCTGGATACCCGCTTCCTCGATTTCCTCGACCCGTGGGGCAACCGGGTCGAGATCACCACCTACGTCAACATCCAGTACACCAAGGCCGACCACGTGCTGGCGGGTATGGGCCTTGGGCATCTGGCGAAGACCGAGAACGCGCTGGAAGAGTTGAGAAAGAAGAACATGGCGCCCTGAGCAACACCCTGAGCGGCACCCTGCGCTGCCCCGGCGGCGGGCGCCGGATTGACTCGCGAGCTGCCGATTGCCACCCTCGCCGCTGTCTCTGGTAATGACGAAATGGAGATTGCGGCATGAAGACTAAGTGGCTAGGACGCACGGGCATCCAGGTCTCCGAGCTCTGCTTCGGCACCATGTCCTTCGGCGGCGACGCGGACGCGGATGAGTCGGCCCGCATGTACGCCGCCTGCCGCGACCTCGGCATCAACTTCTTCGATTGCGCCGACGCCTATTCCAAGGGCAGGGCCGAGACCATCCTGGGCAAGCTGATGGCCCACGAACGTGATCAGTTGGTCATTACCTCCAAGTGCTTCAATCCCCTGACGGACGATATCAATCACGGTGGCGGCAACCGGCGTCACATCCAGCGCGCCGTCGAGGACAGCCTGAAGCGCCTCGGCACCGACCGTTTGGATGTACTGTTCATGCACCGCTGGGATGACCAGACGCCGCTGGAGGAAACCCTCCGCGCGCTGGAGAAACTGGTGGCCGACGGCAAGGTGATCTATCTCGGTGCCAGCAACTACGCCGCCTGGCAAATCGCCCGCGGCCTGGGTATCGCGGAGAAGAACGGCTGGCCGCGCTTCGACGTCATCCAGCCCATGTACAGCCTGGTCAAGCGACAGGTGGAGGTCGAGATTCTACCGCTGGCCGCCGCCGCGCAGCTCGGCGTCACCACCTACAGCCCGGTCGGCGGTGGTCTGCTGAGCGGCAAATACGGACCGGACAAGCGCCCCGATGCCGGCCGTCTGATCTCCAATCAGGAATACACCAAACGCTACGGCGAGGATTGGGTGTTCGAGACCGCCGGCAAATTCACCGAGTTCGCGGCGTCGAAAGACATCCATCCGGTCAGCCTGGCCGTCGCCTGGGCCGCCGCCCATCCCGATGTCACCTGTCCCATCATCGGTGCCCGCAGCCTCGAACAACTGGCGCCGTCGCTGGAGTCCGTGAACGTCGACATGACGCAGGAATTGCGTGACGAAATCTCGGAATTAAGCCGCCTGCCGCCGCCGGCCACCGACCGGCGAGAAGTGCAGGTCTAGTAAAGCCCGCCCGTGCCCGTCGTCGGCGTGCCGCCACCGGCGATGCCGCCTTCGGGGCTCCAGCTCTGGCCTTCGATGACGGTGCTTTCGCCGGTCGGGATGGTGCCGGGCTTGAAGGCTTCCAGGATGATGCCCTTGGCGCCCGGCTCGGCCAGTCGTCCGGTCTTGGAATCGACCCGGACCAGGCGAATACCCGGCGGGATGCGGAACGGGATCGAGGGCGCGTTCTTCAGCGCCTCGATCATGAAATCGCGAAACACCGGGGCGGCGACCGAGGAGCCGGTCTCGCGCCGGCCCAAGGGCTTTGGCTCGTCCAAGCCGGCGAACACACCGACCGCCAGGTCCGGCGAGAAGCCCATGAACCAGGTGTCCCGTTCCTCGTTGGTGGTGCCGGTCTTGCCGGCCAGCGGCTTGCCGACGGCGCGCACGCGCCGCCCGGTGCCGCGCTTCACCACGCCGGTCAGGATGTTGACGATCTGATAGGCGCTGCCGGGAGCGGTGACCTGTTCGCGGTTGTCCGGAACTTCGGGCACCGGCTGGCGCTTCCATCGCCTGACCCGGCAGTCGGGGCAGGCCCGGTTGTCGTGCCGGAACACGGTCTTGCCCTTGCGATCCTGGATGCGGTCGATGAAGGTCGGAATGATGCGCTTGCCGCCATTCACCAGCATGGCGTAGGCGGCGGTCAGGCGCAGCAGCGTCGTCTCGCCGGCGCCGAGCGCCATTGAGAGGGTCTCCTGCATGTTGTCGACGATACCGAAGCGTTCGGCGTAGGCGGCGACCTTGTCCATGCCGATGGTCTGGGCCAGGCGCACGGTCATCAGGTTGCGCGATTTCTCGACGCCGAGGCGCATGGTCGACGGCCCGTAGAATTTCTTGGTGTAGTTGGCCGGCCTCCACTTGGGCAGACCCGGTCCCTGGTCGATGACGAAGGGCGCATCGAGAATCAGCGTCGCCGGCGTGTAGCCTGCATCCATGGCCGCCAGGTAGACGAACGGCTTGAACGCTGAACCGGGCTGCCGCTTGGCCTGGGTGGCCCGGTTGAATTGGCTTTTCTCGTAGTCGTAACCACCGACCATGGCTAGCACGCGGCCGGTGTGCGGGTCCATGGCGACGATGCCGCCCTCGATCTCGGGAATCTGGTAGAGGCCATGGGTGCCCTCCGGATAGGGCTCGCCCTTCGCGGTCTTGAGCACAGGCGCCGTAATAACGACGTCGCCCGGCTTCAGTGCGTCGGACGCCTTCTTGATGGACGGCCCGCGCTTTCTGTCTTCCAGCTTCTGGCGTGCCCACTTCAATTCAGCCAACGGGATGGTCGCCTTCGAACCGTCCGCGAGGCCGATTTCGGCGACCTTGTCATCCGCCCCCAGGACCACGGCCAGCACGCGATTGCCGATGCCCTTCGGCGCCTTGATCGTGGCCAGGAACGCGCGCCACTGGGTCGCCACGTCGAAGCGCTCACCTTCCGGCGCCGTCGCCAGCGGGCCGGCGTAACCGTGTCGACGGTCGTAGGCTTCCAGGCCCCCGCGCAGCGCCTTCACGGCCGCCGCCTGCAGGCGCGGATCGACGGTCGTGCGCACGGAGAGCCCACCCTTGTAGAGCTCGTTCTCGCCGTAGCGTTCGACCAGGTCGCGGCGCACCTCCTCGGCGAAGTAGGCGGCCTCGACGAAGGAGATTTCCTTGCGCTTGGTGGTGATCAGCGGCCAGTTGCGCGAGCGCTCGGCCAATTCCGCAGAGATCTGGCCGTCGTCCAGCATGCGGCCGATGACCCAGTTGCGCCGGCCCTTGGCTGCCTTCGGCTTGGTCACCGGATTGTAGTTGTTGGGTGCCTTGGGCAGGGCTGCCAGGAACGCCGCCTCGGGGATGTTCAGCTCAACCAGCGACTTGTTGAAGTAGTTGAGCGCCGCCGCGGCGACACCGTAGGAGCCGTAGCCGAGATAAATCTCATTGAGATAGAGCTCCAGGATCAGATCCTTGGGAAAGGCGCGCTCGATGCGAAACGAAAGGATGGCCTCCTTGACCTTGCGTGCGATCGAGACCTCGTTGGTCAGCAGGAAGTTCTTGGCTACCTGCTGGGTGATGGTCGAGGCCCCGACAGGCCGCCGGCCGGAGCCGATGTTCTTGATGTTCAGCAGCGCCGCGCGAATGACACCCAGCACGTCGATGCCGGGATGGCTGTAGAAGGTCTTGTCCTCGGCCGAGAGAAAGGCCGCGACCACGTGCCGCGGGATCGCCTCCAGCGGCACGAAGACGCGCTTCTCGACTGCGAATTCGGTCAGCAGCTGGCCATCGCCGGCGTGTACGCGGGTCATCACCGACGGCTTGTAGTCGGCCAGTTGGCGATAATCGGGCAGGTCGCGGCCATAGGTATGCAGCGCCCAGACGACGCCACCGCCAAGCGTGGCGGTGCCGAGCACCAGTAGGAAAAGGATGGTTACGAACGCACGCAGCATGATCGGGCCAGTTCTAACACACCCGGGCGGTGCGGGTCAGGTCGATTCGGCGACGGTGGCGACGAATTGTGGCGGTTTTTCGGCTTTAACCGGTATATCTCGGCGATCTGGCCCATGCGTCGATCGAACACTCTGGTAGTCACCCGCGAATTCTGGAATCCTATGGCGTCGCTGGCCATTTGGATCGCTGTCCGGTACCCGCAATGACTAATCAGTTCGACACCATTGATCGTCTCGAGCGATTTGCGGCACTGGCCGACGGTTGGTTTTGGGAAACCGACAGCGAGCATCGTTTCATCTACATGAGCGAAAGCGTCGAAGCCATCACCGGCATTTCACCGGAGTGGCACTACGGCAAGAGCCGCGTAGACCTCAAAGGCAAGAGCGTAGACGATGAAGCCTGGTCGCAGCATCTGGAGGTACTTGCCGCGCGCCAACCATTCTCGGATTTCGAGTTTGCGAGAACTGGTCCCGACGGCACCCGTTGGATTTCCACCAGCGGCGAGCCGATGTTCGATCCCGACGGGGAATTCACCGGCTACCGCGGCTTCGCCCGCGATATCACGTCGGCAGTCGTGTTGGAACAGAGGAGCGAGTGGCTCTCCGACATTTTTGATCGACTTAACGAAGCGATCTCGATTTGGGATGTCGATGATTTCCTGATTGTCTGCAACCGCGCCTACAAGGATCTAAACAAGGGCCTGGAACAATTCACCACCCCCGGCACGAACTACGAGGTCTTTCTGCGCGAGGGCATAACACTGGGCTTATTTCCCGACGCGATTGGCGACGAATCAAATTGGCTGGCCGCCAGAATGGAACGCCATCGCAACCCGAAGGAGCCTTTCGAGGTGCGGCGCCAGGATGATCGCACGATCATGGTCGACGCCCAGCGCATGCCGGGCGGAAACATCGCCCGGGTCAGTGTCGACATCACCGAATTCAAAAACGCCGAGATCGAGACCCGCCGCGCCAAAGAGGATGCCGATCGCGCGCAGGCACAGCTCTTCGACGCCATCGAAACAATAGAAGAAGGATTCGTCTATTTCGACGCCGACGACCGTCTTGTGATCTGCAACGAACGCTACAAGGCCTACTACCCCAAAACGGCGGATGCCATCGTTCCCGGAGCCCGATTCGAGGACATCATTCGCATCGGCGCCGAGCGCGGCGAGTATAACCAGGCCGTCGACCGTGTCGACGAATGGGTGGCCGAGCGCATGATCTCGCACCGTGCCGCCAACAGCGTCATTGAGCAGCAGCTCACCGACGGGCGTTGGCTGAAGATTGCCGAGCGCCGCACCCATGAGGGCGGCGTCGTCGGTTTCCGCGTCGATATTACGGCGCTGAAAATGGCGCAACAAAACGCCGAGGCGGCGAGCCAGGCGAAAACGGAGTTTCTGGCCAACATGAGCCACGAAATCCGCACACCCATGAATGCCATCCTCGGCCTTAGCCAATTAGCACTGAAAACGGACCTGGACGAGCGCCAGCGGGACTATATCTCCAAGGTCCATGTCTCGGCCAATGCGCTGCTCGGCATCATCAACGACATTCTCGATTTCTCGAAGGTCGAGGCCGGCAAGATGGAACTGGAGGACGCTGCCTTCCACCTGGATGACGTATTCCAGCACTTGTCGACGGTAGTTCGGCCGATGACCGAGCAAAAGGGCCTCGCATTCCGTATCGAGCGCGGACAGGATCTGCCGTCGACCCTTCGCGGTGATCCGCTGCGGCTCGGCCAAGTACTGACCAATCTGGTCGGTAATGCCATCAAGTTCACGGCCGAGGGCGAGGTGGTCATCGTTGTTGGCGTCGATAGTGCCGACGGTGATGGGGTGATGTTGCGGTTTGACGTCCGTGACACGGGCATCGGCCTGGACGCCACCCAACAGGAAAATTTGTTCGATTCCTTTACCCAGGCCGACGGTTCGACGACCCGAAAATTCGGCGGCACCGGTCTCGGACTGGCCATCTGCCGCAAGCTTGTCGAACTCATGGACGGCACGATCGGCGTGGAAAGCCACGTCGGTATCGGAAGCACATTCACGTTCACGGCCATGTTCGGTCTCGCGGATGCCGATGAAATCATGAACACCTCGTTCGAGTTGGACCCGGAAGCCACGCCGATCCTCGTCGTCGACGACGACGGTCAGGCGCTCGACATCCTAAGCCGCGAAATCGGCGCAATGGGATTTCCGGTGCAGACCGCGACATCGGCGGCTGGCGCCCTGCAAGCCATGCGCGATGCGGTCACCAGCGGCGCCGGATTTGGCCTGGTCGTCACCGATTGGCGAATGCCGGATACGGACGGCGTCCAATTGGCCCGCATGATCCGAGAAGACCCCTCCATTAACCGGTCCCCACTAATCATCATGGTCACCGCCTACGATTCCGGCGAACTTAGGGGCGAGATCGGCGCCCTGGGTGTCGGCGCGGTGCTGGAAAAACCGGTCACCGGCAGCGCATTCCTGGCGGCTGTTGGCAAACTGCTTGGCCAGTCCAGCGCAATATCCGCGACCGATGAGCGGACCAATGGCGAGTTGCGGCTCGACAACACCCGCGTGCTCCTGATCGAAGACAACGAGATCAACCGCCAGATCGCGCGCGAGATCCTGACCGGCGCCGGCGCAATGGTTTCCGAAGCGGAGAACGGCCGTGTCGGCCTCGACGCGGTGACCACGGATCCCGACCACTTCGATCTCATCCTCATGGACCTGCAGATGCCGGTCATGGATGGCCTGCAAGCGACGGAGGCGATTATCGAAAGCCTCGGCGCCGCAGCGCCGCCGATCATCGCCATGACCGCCCACGTGATGGATGAAGAGCGCCAGCAATGCCTCGACGCGGGCATGAAAGGACACTTGGCGAAACCAGTCACGGCGTCGGAGTTGCTCACGACCGTCGCTCGATGGGCACGCCACACCACTGAGGCGGAGGACGCGACCGGCGAGGCATCGACACCTCTCTCGCCAGCCATCGACAATGCCCCCAAGGATTCTGCGTTCGATCTTTCGGATACCGCCGCCCGACTTGGGCTCGACGAGGCGATGGTGATCCAGTTTCTGAACAATTTCTGGGATCGTTACGGCGCCGCGGGCGATGAACTCCAAACGGCATTGCGCATCGGCGACCTCTCGACTGTCGCCAGCCTGGCGCATAGCCTCAAGGGTGTTTCGGGTAGTCTCGGCGCGGATCGCATCTACGAAACCTCGGCGGCTCTGGAAGACGTCTCGATAGATGGCGACGACGCGGCGGCAGCGACACTAATCGATGAACTCCGCGATGCCCTGCACCGGCTTCGCAGCGACATGATCGATGCTGGGACTGCCCGTTGAGTCCCTCTCGCGAAGGAAAGATTTACCGGCGCAATTGGGTGAGCGTTCAGGCGCGAGAGCATGGCCCGATCATACGGAATTTGCGCTAGCGCAGCCGCGCCTGCTCGACACCTTCGAAATAGCGCACGGCAGCCCGCGTCACCGCCTCGGCGATGCGCTTGCGATAGCCCTTGGACGACAGTTGGCGTTCATCCGTGCGGTTCGAAAGGAAGCCCATCTCCAGCAGGATCGACGGCACGTCGGGCGCCTTCAGCACCCGGAAGCCGGCGAAGCGGTGGGTATTGCGCAGGACCTTGGTGCGGATCTTCAACTCGCGCACCAGCAATGTGGCGAACTGCACCGAGTTGTTCATGGTCTCGCGCTGCGCCAGGTCGATCAGGATGTTGGTCACCTCCGGGCTCTCGCCGGACAGGTCGACGCCGTCGATGACGTCGGACTTGTTCTCGCGCTCGGCCAGTTGCGCCGCTTCCCGGTCGGACGCCTTCTCGGACAGGGTATAGACCGAGGGGCCGCGGACGCTCTTGTTGCGCAGACTGTCGGCGTGCAGCGAGATGAACAGGTCGGCGCCGGAATCCCGCGCAATCTTGACCCGCTGCTTGAGCTTCACAAAGACGTCACGATCGCGCGTGACGACGGCGCGGAAGCGGCCGGTGCGGTTCAGCCGTGCCTTGATCTCGCGCGCCGCGGCCAGCGTGATGTGCTTCTCGTAGCGGCCGGTGGCGCCGACCGTGCCCGGGTCCGGACCACCATGACCAGGGTCGATGACCACCACCCGCTTCTCGGCCGGGCGCTGGGGCTCCGGCTTGCGGCGTGGCACGGGCAGCGACGTCGCGGCGGCGGTCTCGGACTTGTTCTCGGCCACCGGTGCCGGCCGTTTGGCCGGTGCCGGCGCGGCGACGGGTACCGCCCGTGGGGCCGGCGCCGGCTTCGACGCGGTCTGCACCCGGCGGGCCGGCGGCGGGCTCGAGCGGCGTTCGGCGACCTCGACCGGCGGCGCCGCGACGACGCCGCGGAAACGGGCGGCCGTGGTCTGCTTCAGATCGACCACCAGCCGATAGGCCCTGGAGGTTCCGCCTGGCGATGTTTCCAGCAGGAATGCCTGCGCCACTTCGGCCGGGCCGGTCAGGTCGACGACCATGCGCGACGTGCCGGGTTCGCGCAGGCCGTAGCGCACGCGGCTGTAGACGCCAGTCGCCGGCGGCAGCGGTTTGGCCGGCAGGCGCCAGCCGACCTCGGGCATGTCGACGACGATACGCGCCGGGTTGTCGAGAGCGAAGACGCGGAACGGCATGGCCTGATTGGCATCGATGACGACCCGCGTCGCCCCGTTGTGGCGGGCGACGCGCAGGTCCGTGACGACGCGGTCGGGCGCGGCATTGACCGAACCGGCGAGGCCCATGAGCAATAGGGCGGCCAGGCCGGCGATCACGCTCCGCAACATTAACAGACGCATGGCTCCCCACATTTGGTGTCCAAGAGGCCGCGAATCCCAAAATATACAGGCGCTTGGCGGTTGGTTTCAATGCCGACCGGCCAACGCCGCACCAGCGCATGACTGGCGCATGGCGGCATCCGGGCCGGTACAAGGCCATTGTCGAACCATTTCCCTACGGTTATGTTAACGAATGTGCGGTTCGGGCATGCCCGGCCACACGCACCGCGTCGCCCCTCCCGGCCAATTCCAACCGAAGAGCGGAACGGCATATGGGATGCAGACGGCGCGGCCTTGTTTGATTCCACGATGGGGGAATTCCCGGACTCTCGGTTCGGTGGTTCCTCAGAGGTTTTTTCCATGCCGGCGACAGCAGCCCCAAGCCCCGTCGACCCCAACCCGATTTCGATCGGGTCGGCGACGACGCGTGGGAGCGCCGCCGGTGCAACACGATTGCACGCGTCCGCCCTAACGCCCGCCCTCGGAACCGAGAGTGGTCCCCAGAGTGGTCCCCCCGGCGCACACGTGCCCAGGAGTTCACGTTTCAATGGCTACCAAACGCATGTTAATCGACGCCTCCCACCCGGAAGAGACACGGGTTGTGGTCGTCTCGGGTACGCGTCTTGAAGACTTCGACGTCGAAGTTGAATCCCGTCGCCCGCTAAAGGGCAACATCTACCTGGCCAAGGTTACGCGGGTCGAACCGTCGCTGCAGGCGGCGTTCGTCGATTACGGCGGCAACCGGCACGGTTTTCTCGCATTCAGCGAAATCCACCCTGACTATTATCAGGTTCCGGTCGCCGACCGGGAAGCCCTGATGGCAGAAGAGGAAGAGGCCCAGCGCGAAGTCGCCGACAGCGAAAACGGTGACGGCGAGGCCGCAGCCACCGACGGCGAAAGCCAGGGCAAGGCCGTCGAAACCCTCGGCGGCGACGAAATGGACGACGAGCAGGAACGCCGTCGGCCCATCGTCAGTCGTCGACGCTACAAGATTCAAGAAGTCATCAAGCGCCGCCAGATCCTGTTGATCCAGGTGGTCAAAGAAGAGCGCGGCACCAAGGGCGCTGCGCTGACCACGTACCTGTCGCTGGCCGGTCGCTACTGCGTGCTGATGCCCAATACGGCGCGCGGCGGCGGCATTTCGCGCAAGATTTCCTCGGGCCAGGACCGCAAGCGTCTGAAGACCATGCTCTCGGACCTGGGCATCCCCGAAGGCATGGCGGTGATTGTCCGGACCGCCGGCTCCAAACGCTCCAAGGCCGAGATCAAGCGTGACTACGAATACCTGATGCGGCTGTGGAGCCAGATCCGCGAGACGACGCTGGATTCCATCGCGCCGTGCCTAATCCACGAGGAAGGGGACCTGATCAAGCGCACCATCCGCGACCTCTATCAGAAAGAGGTCGACGAGATCATCGTCGACGGCGACGAGGGCTACAAGGCGGCCAAGACCTTCATGAAGCTGCTGATCCCGTCCCATGCCAAGAAGGTCCAGCCCTACAAGGACGAGGGCGTGCCGCTGATGCAGCGCTACCAGGTGGAAGGCCAGCTCGACGCCATCCACTCCCCGGACGTGCACATGAAGTCGGGTGGCTACATCGTCATCAACCCAACCGAAGCGCTGGTCTCCATCGACGTCAACTCGGGCAAGTCGACGAAAGAGCGCAACATCGAGGAAACGGCGCTGAAGACCAACATGGAGGCGGCCGAGGAAATCGCTCGGCAGCTCAAGCTGCGCGACCTGGCCGGCCTTATCGTCATCGACTTCATCGACATGGAAGTGCACCGCAACCAGTCGAAGGTCGAGCGCGTGCTGAAGGAAGCCATGCGCTCCGATCGGGCGCGCATCCAGATCGGCCGCATCAGCCCTTTCGGCCTGATGGAGATGTCACGCCAGCGGTTGCGCCCGAGCCTCATCGAGACCAGCTCCGAGCCCTGCCCGCACTGTGCCGGCACGGGTGTCCGCAGGTCCACGGATTCGACGGCGCTGCAGGTGTTGCGCACGATCGAGGAAGAAGGCCTGAAAAAGAGCGCCGACGAGATTCGTGTCCACGTACCGACGGCGGTGGCGCTCTACATTCTCAACCAGAAACGCGAAACCCTGGCCGAGATCGAGGAACGCCACGGCATGGCCGTGATTCTGGAGGCCGACGACAGCCTGATCCCGCCGGACTGCCGCATCGAGCGCGTGCGCGGCGAGGGCGAGGCCAACGAGATCGTCGACCCGCGCGCTGGCATCGGTGGCGAGGATGACGACGGCTCCAAACGCAAGCGGCGGCGGCGCGGCCGGCGCAAAAAGCGCGGCGAGGACGAGCGTGACGAGGCGCAGGCCGCCGAGGCCCCCTTGGACGAGGCGGAGGAGGAGGCCGAAGAGACTGAGACCCGCGAGACCCGCGAGACCAGCGAAGACGACGAGGACGGTGCCCGCAAGAAGCGGCGCCGGCGTGGCCGTCGCGGTGGCCGTCGGCGGGGTCGCAAGACGGCCGACGAAAATGCGGATGGCGCCGAGAGCGGCACCGCGGACGACACGGCGGCCACGGATGGCGAAGGTGCCGAACCGATCGCCCTGATCGGCGCGCCGGATCCGGTCGACTTGATCGCCCCACCGTCGGAAGACGCCATCCAATTGCCGGACGAGACCGGCGAGGCGGCGATCGCCCTGCCCGACGACTCCAGCGACACTGGCGACGCCCCCAATGCGGACACGAAAGCGGCACCGGCCAAGCGCACGCGCAGCCGCCGGACATCGACCAAGAAAGCCGCGGCGGACAGCGAAGCGACGCCGGACGCAGAGGCCAAGCCGAAGAAACCACGGCGGCGGCGCAGCAAAAAAACCGATGACGCGGCACCGGCCGAAGCCACTGCCGATGCCGAAGACCCCGCCCCCGAACCGGCGCCCGAGCCCGAGCCCGAAGCGGTTTCGGAACCGGTTGCCGAGCCGGCACCGATCATCGCCGAGGTTCCGGTCACCGATACGGTGGACGCGTCGGTCGCGGCCAGCCAAACGGACGTGGTCAACGTCGACGAAGCCGCCAAGGCCGAGCAGCCGACCCGCCGCGGTTGGTGGCGACGCTAGACCGGTTCTAACCGGGTTCGGATTTTTGGATCCAGCGGCCGAGCCGCGTGGCGGCTTCGGCCATGACCTCGGTCTCACCGGCGAACGAAAAACGCACATAGCGATGGCCGCGCTCGGGATCGAAATCGGTCCCGGGCGTCGCTGCGATTCCGGTCTCGGCCAGCATGCGGCGGCAGAAATCGGGGCTGTCGTTGGTCAGCCGCGAGACTTCGGCGTAGATGTAGAAAGCGCCGTCCGCCGACGCCAGATCATCGAACCCAGCCTTCGGCAACTCCGCCAGCAACAGGTCCCGGTTGGCCCGGTACTTGGCGATATTGGCCTCCAGCTCTTCGCTGCAGTCGAAGGCGGCGACGCCGGCATGCTGCGAGATCGCCGGCGGCGAGATGAACAGGTTTTGGGCCAGGCATTCGACCGAGCGCGCCAGGTCCGGCGGCACCACCATCCAACCGAGCCGCCAGCCGGTCATCGAGAAATATTTCGAGAAGCTGTTGATCACCACCGCGTCATCGGTGAAGGCGAGCGCCGTCTCCGCCGCCTCGTCATAGGTGATGCCATGGTAGATCTCGTCCGACACCAGGCGGATGTCATTGTCCCGGCAATGGCCGACCAGCGCGTCCAGTTCGGCGCGGTGGATCATGGTGCCGGTAGGATTGGATGGGCTGGCGATGATGAGGCCGGCGAGCGGCCCGGCCGCCCGAACGATGTCGGGCGTCGGCTGGAAATTGCTTTCGGGCCCGACCAGCAGTTCCACCACCTCGACCCCGAAGGCCGAGAGGATGTTGCGGTAGGCGGGATATCCGGGCGACGCCAGCGCCACCCGATCGCCGACATCGAAAGCGGCGAGGAAGGTCAACACGAAGGCCCCGGACGATCCCGTCGTCACCACGACGCGCTCGCCTGGCACCTGGACGCCATAGGTGGCGCTGTAATGCCCGGCGATGCGGGCACGTAGCGCGGAGATGCCGAAGGCGTCCGTATAGCCCAGCACCTCGCGCCCGACCAGGTCGGCGACGGCCTGGGTGACGCCCCGGGGCGCCGGCGTGCCGGGTTGGCCGACCTCCAGGTGCAGCACGTCCTCGCCGGCGGCCTCGCGCGCGTTGGCGGCGCGCATCACATCCATCACGATAAACGGCGGGATGAGGCCGCGTTGGGCTGTCTTCAGTGCCACGGGATAGCGCTCAGTCCGCCGTCACCGCGAGGCCGAAACCGCGCGGATCGGTCTGGGTGGTGCAGAATTCCGCATTGCCCGGCATGCCGCCAGCGCAATAGGTGACGTTGACCAGGCCGAGGGCGGCCACGGGTGCGACCTCGTGACCACGTGCCTGCAGCGCGCTGACCTCGGCCGCGTCGAGGGTTTTCTCGTAGTACAGCACGTCCGGGTCGCCGCCGTGGTGGACGCGCGGCGCATTCATCGCCGTGGTCAGTTTTTCCTCGCCTATCATGGTGCGGCCGACCACGGTGGCCAGCGCCGTCGGCGCCACCACGCCGCCCGATGCCGCAGCCGCCATGAAAAGTTCGCCGTGCAAGCGGTTCATGACCACCATCGGTCCGACCGGCGTCGAGGTGCGGCCGCGCTGATCCGGCGCCGCGGCGAGGATGATGCCAAGCCCGCGGGCTATGCGGCCGGTGCCGAACAGGTTGTTCATGGTCACCGTGCAGGCGACGGCGTCGCCGCCGTTGTCCATGACAACGAAGCTGGTCGCCGCCGGCGTTTCCGGCCGCCGCCGGGGCGGCGGGTTGAGCGAGGCGGACGGCGTCGCCTTGGTCGGATCGAACGACGCCATCAGCCGCTCCATCCGTTCCTCGGCGACCAGTGCCGCCGCGCCGGCGGCGCCGTTGAGTGCGCCATCGGGGCCCATCCAGGCACCGCGGTCCGCGAAGGCGCGGCGCGCCGTCTCGGCCAGCAGGTGCTTGCCGGCATCACCCTTGGCACCCTTGAAACCGTTCTCCAGCAGCATCGCCGTCATCTGCGCCGTCACTGCACCGGCCGCGGCCGGCGGTGGCGCGAAGGCGAACTTCAGGTTCTGCACGAAGGGAACCTCGATCGGCTTCATCCAGCGCGGCCGGTAGTCGCGCAGATCCTCCGCCGTCAGCGAGCCGCCGGCGCCGTTGAAGGCCTCGACCACCTGGCGGGCGAAGGGGCCGGTGTAGAAGTCGCCGGCGCCGCGCGCCCGGATACGGCCGAGCACGGTCGAGAGATCGGTCTGGGTCAGCACGTCGTTCTCGCCGACCGGCTTGCCCTTCTTGGTGGCGAACACCTTCTTCAGCCCGGCATCACGGAACAGGGCATCGCCGACACCCTTGATGCGGGCCGCGAAGGCGCGTGATACCGGATGGCCGAAGCGGGCCAGATTCTCGGCCGGCGCCACCATTTCGGACCATTTCAGGATGCCGTACTTGGAATGCAGGATGAAAAAGCCGCGCACGTTGCCCGGCACTGCGGACGGCCGGCTGGTGCCGGACGGCACGCGCGCCGGCGGGCGTGGCAGGAATTCCAGCGCCTCCGCCGTCTTGGTCTGGTTGTCGTAGACGACACAGCTGCCGCCACCGGCGAGGCTGGCCGACGACGGCAGGGTGACGGCCAGCGCGAAGTAGATCGCCGTCGCCGCGTCGGCGGCACTGCCGCCGGCCGACAGCACGTCACGCCCGACCAGCGCCGCTCGCGGCTCGTCCGCGGCAACACCACCCAGGAAACCCGCAACGTGGCCGATGGTGCCCTTGGCGGTTTTCTTTTCAAACAGTGAAATGTCATCCGAGCACGCGACCAGCGCCAGACAGGCTGCCGCGACCGTGATTTGACGCCACCACCGGCCCTGACTACGTTCTGGGTGGATGTCTGGAAGACGTGACGTGCCGAAACCCATTACCGCGAAGCCCATTCTCGCCCTGGCGCCGTTGTCGGCGTTGTTGGCCTTGTTATTGGTTGCGCTGCTCCCGCTCGCTGGGGGCTGGCTGGCCCCCGCCCAGGCGAAGGGAGTGACGTTCATCCGCGACGCGGAAATCGAGAGTACCATCCGCATGTATTCGGCGCCACTGTTCCGCGCCGCCGGCGTGGCGCCCGGGGACGTCCGCATCTTCCTGGTCCAGGACCGATCCCTCAACGCCTTCGTGGCCGGCGGCCAAAAGCTGTTCCTGCACACCGGCTTCCTGATGCGGACCGAGAACGCCAGCCAGGTGATGGGCGTCATCGCCCACGAAGCCGGCCACATTGCCGGCGGCCATCTGTCACGCCTGCAGGCACAGCTGAAGAAATCCGGCAACGCCTCGCTGCTGGCTTTCCTGCTGGGTGGCGCGGTGGCCATCGGCACCGGCCGTGGCGATGCCGGGGCGGCCATCATCGCCGGCGGACAGGCGGTGGCAACCCGCGGTTTCCTCAGCTACACCCGCGGCGAGGAATCGGCGGCCGATCAGGCGGCCATGCGTTTTCTCGACGCCACCGGCCAGTCGTCCAAGGGCCTGTTCCAGTTCATGCACATCCTGGAAGGCCAGGAACTGCTCAGCCCGTCGCGCCAGGATCCCTACGTGCGCACCCACCCGCTGACCAGCCAGCGCATCGACAGCGTGCGCCGCCATCTGGAAAGCTCGCCCCACGCCGCCGAGGCGCCGCCGGCCGAATTCGAGGTCGCCCATCGCCGCATGCGGGCAAAGCTCTACGGCTACATCAATCCACCGGCGCGCACGCTGCGGACCTACAAGGAGGATGACCGGTCGATCGAGGCCCGCTACGCCCGCGCCTTCGCCTACTACCGAAAGCCCGACCTTCAGAAGGCCTTGGCCGCGGTCGACGACCTGCTAGCGGAGCAACCGGACGATCCCTATTTCCACGAACTGCGCGGCCAGGTGCTGCTGGAAACCCGTGACCTGGCAGCCGCCGTCGTCGCCTTCCGCCGCGCCGTCGACCTGCAGCCCAAGAGCCCGCTGTTGCTGACGGAGCTGGGCCGGGTGGAAGTCGAAATGGGCGATCCGGCGATGCTGGACGCCGCCGTCGGCCACCTGAAGCGGGCCCTAGTCGAGGAGCGCGACGACGCCTTCACCTGGCGCCAACTCGGCATCGCCCACGGCAAGAAGGGCGAGATTGGCCACAGCGCGCTCGCCCTCGCCGAGGAGGCGCTGTTGCAGGAACGCGTGAACGCGGCGCTGTTCCAAGCCGGAAAGGCGGAAAAGCATTTCCCTCGCGGCTCACGCGAGTGGCTGCAGGTACAAGACCTGATCGCCGCCGCCAATAAAGGCAAAAAGCGACAGGAAAAGGACAATCCGCAAAAGAAGAAGCGGCGATGATGCGTCACCGGCTGCGTTCGGCCATGCTGGGCGCCATCGCCGCCGTGCTGCTGGCCGGCTGCGCCGAACCCCGCGTATTGCGTTCGGCCGGACCGCGACTCGACCTGCTGGGTCCGCGGCCGGAATTCGCCCTGCAGTTGGGCGACAACCCGGCCGCGGCGGGCTGGGCACTGGCCGGCGAGGCCGGTCCCGGGACACTCGGCGTCGTCGATCGCGAAGGCGTGCCGGCGCTCCGGGTTCGGGCCGGCAACGGCAACCTGGCGATGGCCCGCCGCACCGACGTTCCCATTGGCATCATGCCGTTCCTGAGCTGGTCCTGGCTAGCCGAGGTCGGCGAGCCGCCGGCCCGCCACCCGGTGCGCCTGGCCGTCGGTTTCAAGGGCGGCCGGACCAAGGCCAAGAAAGGGTTCGGTCCGTTTGGCGGCGGCGCTGGCGACCTGCCCGAACACGACCGTGTCCTGGTGCTGACCTGGGAGCCCTCGGCGCTGACCCGCGGCTCGTTGTTTCCGCCGCCGCCAACGGCCCCCAACCTGCCGTCACGCTATGCCGTCCGCGGCGGTTCCGAAAACACCGGCACCTGGTGGCTGGAAACCGTCGACCTCGGTGATCTCTACCGCCGTTCCTGGCCGAATGACCACGTTTCGAGGGTACACATCGCCTTCATCGGCATCGTCAGCGCGCGCCAGGCCCGCAACGCCAGCCCGGGCAGGTCGCTCTATGTTTCGGGGCTCAGGCTGTCGCGCTAGGGGGTGCTTGTTTCGTGCCCGCATCTTGCCCATAGTGCCGCCGTCATGATGGTACGCACGCTTTCGATAATCGTTCTCGCGGCAATCCTGGCGGTCGGCCTTGGTTCGGCCCCGCGCGCGCAGGCGGCCGAGCAATCCAAGCCCGCCACGCCCGCGGCCGGCCCCTTCTCGACCCAGCAGCAGCAGGCGATCGAGGACATCGTCAAGCGCTACATTCTGGAAAACCCCGAGATCATCGTCGACGCCGTCCGCGCCATGCGCGAACGCCAGGAGCGCGAGCAACAGGCGCGCCAGCGTTCACAGTTGCTGTCGTTGAAGGATCGCATCGCCAACGATCCGCTGAGCCCCATCGGTGGCAACGCCAAGGGCGACGTCACGGTGGTGGAGTTCTTCGATTACCGTTGCGGCTTCTGCAAGCGCGCCTTCCCGGCGATCAAGCAGCTGCTGGGCGAGGACACGGGCATCCGCTACGTCTACAAGGAGTTTCCCATCCTGGGCGATGAATCGGTATTCGCCTCGCGCGCCGCCGTGGCGGCCTGGCTGACGACACCGAAACGCTACGACGCCTTTCATGACGCGCTGATGGAGACCCGGGGCGCCCTGCCGGCGGGTAAGGTGATGAAAATTGCCGCCGACGCAGGCCTGGATCCGAAAGTTCTGCGCAAGGCCATGGACGATCCGCGCGTCGACCAGGCGCTGACCGCCAACGCCGAACTGGCCCGGGCCATTGGCGTCAACGGCACGCCGGCCTTCATCATCGGCGACGAACTGGCGCCCGGCGCCATCGATCTCGCGACCATGAAACGCATGGTCGCACAGGCCCGCGGCAGCTAGCCCTCCAACGCCGTCATCCGCCCTGACGGCGCCCTGATTCCAGCACCTTCATCAGACGTTCGCGCGGCAGTGCCAGGCGCCCGGCGGGCCGGGCCTCCGCCGATTTCAGCGCCACGCCGTTGATCATGGCGAAGCCGCTGACGATGGCATCTGCGGCATCATGGCGACGGCGCAGCCCCCAGACGTAAGACGCCACGCGGCCGGGCGCGGCCACCTTCTCCGCAAAGGCGGCGAGGCGGTCGGGAAGGTCGGCGCCATAACCGCCCCCCGCGAGATCGATACCGACCGCCGAGGCACCGGCGGCGGCGAGGGCCTGGACACGCCGGCCCCGCAAGTCATCGCGCGCGAACACTCCCTTGGCGAATGGGCCCAAGCGAGCGAACGCGGCCTCCAGCATGGGCACGCCGACGTCGGCGGGAATATCCATGACTTCAAGCAGCAAACCAGCCCGCGCTCGGTCGCGGAAGGCGTCGCCCAGCGCCACGCCGATGGCCGCGACACCGGCCTCGCTGGCGCTGGCGAAATGGATAGGGGCTACCATCATCACCGTCGGCGGGTCGCCCAGCGTGCCGGCGGCGCGGCGAACCACCTGGGCGTCGTAGGCGATGCGCGCCGCCTCCGGCACGGCACCCTTGGACTCCGGCGCGGCGACGAACACGTCGACCGCCTCGCCGGCCGCCCGCCAGGTCGGGAAGTAGGAAAGCGTGAAGGACGGCGGCGCGGCGTCCTGCGATCTGCCCGAGCCGCCGTCCCGGCCCGGCGGCGTGATGGCGTGGGATCGCGTCGGACCGGCCTCGTTACGACGGGCCATGGGCTTCCAGCCGCCGGTCGCGCCCTTGGGACGGCCGGACGAACGCGCGACCAGGCGCGGCGCACCGACCTTGCGTCCGCCGCCGCCGGTGGACGGCCCCCGCGTCGGCGGCGGCAGCGACACCGCATCGTCGACCGCCGCGTCGAGAGCCTCGACGTCAAGCGCGCCATCTTCGCCCATGAGCTCGGAGGCGTCGGCGCTGCCGAGCCTGATGCAGGCCCCCTCGAAGCCCTCGCCCAGCAAGCGCGTGCCCAACTCGTCGGCGATGGCGGCGGCGCGGCGCTTCGCCTCGGCGTCGTCCAGGTCCGGGAACACCAGGGCGAAGGTCTCTCCGTAGCTCATCGAGAAACCGGCCGACGCGATGTGATGGCGGATGACGCCGTCGGCCAGCAGCAGAATACGGTCCGCCCGCTCGGCCCAGCCATCGCCGACGCTGGCCTTCAATTCCACCAGCGAGACGATGTGGACATCGCCCGAGAAACGCCCCTCTTCGGTCTCCAGCAATTCGTCGAAGCTCATGTCGGCGTTGAGGCTGCTGTCCTCCCAATCACCGTCATCGGACTCATTGCCCCCACCACCCAAACCACGGGCGAAGCCGAGCATCCGCTTAAGACGGGAGGTTTTCTTCTTCGGCGGAGATTGTTCGTCGTCGGCCACAACAAAGGCCTAGAGCGTCGGCAACAACATGAACTGGAAACCGTTCGGGCGCTCGACCAGCAGCAGCACGTTCTTGCGACCTTCCTGCTTGGCCTGCTGGTAAAGCTCGACCAAGCGGGCCGGCCGCCAGATGGTTTCCTGGTTGACCTGCACCACCACGTCGCCGCGCTTCAACGGCAAGGCGTCACGCACCTGCGCATCGACCAGTGTCACCACCACCCCGATCGATCCCCATCGCACGTTGAAGCGTTCGCGCACTTTCTGGGTCAAGGCCGCGAAGGTGATGCCGCGTTCGGGAAGTGCCGCGAAGGCACCCTTCTTGATGCGCCAGGAATCGGGCCAGGCGCCAAGGTCCAGTTTCAGGGATACGCGTTTGCCGTGGCGCTGCACCGTGACGTCGACGGTGTCGCCGGCCTTGTGCTTGCGCACCGCCTTGACCATGCGTTCGAAGGTATCGACCTTGGTGCCGCCGAATTCGATGATCAGGTCGCCGCGGCGGAAACCGGCGGCCGAGGCCGGACCGTCGAGCGCCACGTCGCGCACCAGCACGCCGCGCTCGATCTTCAGACCCAAGGCCTTGGCAATGGCCGGCGACATGCCTTGAATGTGCATGCCGACAAAGCCTGGGTCCGCCAACGCGCGTGCCGTCGGCGTAACGGAAAAAAGGTGAATCAGCAGCGCGCACAGCACCGCCACGATCAGCCGTCGTTCACCCATCCGGTTGGAGCCTCCGCTCGCGCAGCATCCCCAGTGAAATTTGATTCTAACGATTCCAATGGGTTAACGCAATCCCGAACGATCTTTGCATCTTATTCTATGCGTTTACCATGGGAGGCCAGGGATTTTCTGGCACCCGGACAATCTGGCCGAGGCGGGTCAGCACTCGGGCGGGGCGATGGCCTCCAGTTGTTGCGCCTCCTGCAGCACGGTGAAGTCGGCGAATTCGATGCGGAATCGGGTCGCCACGCCGTTCTCCAGCATGCGCGCCTCGACCTCGAAATCGGGCTCCGACGTATGCAGGTCGACCGGGTAGAAAGCCATCCGGATGTTCCACGACCGGCCCTCGGCCAGCGGTCCAAGGTCGCGCCCCTTTTCCGCCGCCCCCTTGACCGGCGTGATGAAGACGATGGCTCGTTCGGGCCCTTCGTCGTCGGCGCCGTCGAACACCACGACCTCGCCATGCAGGCGCCCCGCCACCGCCTGTTGCAGCAGCCAACGTGTGAAGGTGACATAGAACACCGTGTCCCGCGGCAGCGGCAGTTTGACATCCGGCGGCGTCGAATAATCGGCACGGCCGGCCGAGCCGGCCTCGATGCTTGCCTGGCCCTTGAAATCCTCCGCCCGGCCGTTGGTCAGCGCCTTCGAGGCGAAGCGATAACGCTTGCCGTCGCTGCTTTCCCAGCCGGTGAAGCGCAGGTCGCGGCGGATGCGGTCGCCGGTTTGCGTGTCCATGTGCATGGCCACGCGCTCGGCGACGATCCAACCGTCGCAGGTCCGCTCCAGCATCGTCGTCGTCGCGCCCTGGACGTTGACGAAGCGCGAGGAGCCCTTGGCCGAAACCATGCGCAGGGCATAGTTGGCCCGGTGCGGTTGCAGTTCCACGGCGGTGGCCGTCCCCGTGGCGACGGCTTCGCCCGCCGCGCCGCCCGTCAGCACCAAGGCGCCAAACGCCGCCGCGACGGTGCGGGTTCTAGAATTCCAGGTGATCATGGCGACAAGGATAGGCGGGCCGGCACAGTGAAGAAAGCGGTTCTTGCGAAATCCCGGCTTGCGCGATACCAAGGTTCGGCGCGATACCAAGGGCCGGCCCATTCCAGCCATCGTTCCCCGGCCCCCGTTCCCGAGAGAGGCAATCCAGCCCGTGCGTGTCCTTACCGTCTTCGGCACCCGCCCCGAGGCCATCAAGATGGCTCCGGTGGTCGACGCCCTGGCCGCCGCACCGGGGATCGACGCCAAGGTCTGCGTCACAGCGCAGCACCGGGATATGCTGGACCAAGTGCTGACGCTGTTCGGCATCACGCCGGACGAGGATCTGGACGTCATGCGGCCCGACCAGGACCTGGTCCACATCACCCAGGCGGTGCTGGTCGGCATGCAGGACGTGCTGGCGCGCCTGAAGCCCGACCGCATCCTGGTGCACGGCGACACCACCACCACCTTCGCCGCCTCGCTGGCCGCCTACTACGCCCGCATCCCGGTCGGCCACGTGGAGGCCGGCCTGCGCACCGGCGACATCTACGCGCCATTCCCGGAGGAGATGAACCGCCGGCTGACCGACGGCATCGCCGACATGTTGTTCGCGCCGACGGCCGGCGCCCGCGACAACCTGCTGGCCGCCGGCGCCGACCCGGCCGGCATCCACGTCACCGGCAACACGGTCATCGACGCGCTACTGCATGTGACCGGGCGGCTGCGCGACGACGAGGCGCTGGCGGCCGGTTTCGCGGCCGACTTGCCCTACCCCGCCGCGGGCCGGCGTCTGGTGCTGGTCACCGGCCACCGGCGCGAGAACTTCGGCCAGGGGTTCCTGGATATCTGCTCGGCCATTCGCGACCTGGCGTCCCGCGACGATGTGGAGGTGGTCTATCCCGTGCACCTCAACCCGAACGTCCAGAATCCGGTGAACGACATCCTGGGCGGCCTTGCCAACGTGCACTTGCTGGCGCCGATGGACTACCTGCCCTTCGTCTACCTGATGGACCGGGCCGACCTCATCCTGACCGATTCGGGTGGCATTCAGGAGGAAGCGCCGTCGCTCGGAAAGCCCGTTCTGGTGATGCGCGAGAAGACCGAGCGGCCGGAGGCGGTCGAGGCCGGCACGGTAAAACTCGTCGGCACCGACGCCCGAGCCATCGTCGAGACGGCCACTCGCTTGCTCGATGACGCCCAAGCCTATAAAGCCATGAGCCGCGCGCACAATCCTTACGGCGACGGCGGTGCCGCGACGAGAATCGTCGCTGCCATCCTGGGCCAGGCTTACGAGGAATATCGGCCATGACGGCATCCGAGACCAACGGCTTCACCTCCGTCTGCGTCATCGGCCTGGGCTATGTCGGGCTGCCAACGGCGGCGGTGCTGGCCAGCCGTGGCCTGGACGTGCTGGGTGTCGACATCGACGCCAACACGGTAGCCCTGGTCAATGACGGCAAGGTGCCGATCGTCGAGCCCGAGTTGGACACCCTGGTCAACGGCGCCGTGGCCAAGGGCAAACTGCGCGCCGCCACCGAGCCAGCGCCGGCCGACGCCTTCATCATCGCCGTACCGACGCCGTTCGCCGACGGCCACAAACCGGACCTGAGCTACGTCGAGGCGGCGACCCGGGCGCTGGCGCCACACCTGGCGACCGGCAACCTGGTGATCGTCGAATCGACCGTGCCCGTGGGCACCACGGAGGCGGTCTCGGGCTGGCTGGCGGAGACGCGACCCGATCTATCGTTCCCGCATGCCGCCGGCGAAGCCGCCGACGTCTCGGTCGCCCACAGTCCGGAGCGTGTGCTACCTGGCCGGGTACTGCTGGAACTGGTCGGCAACGACCGGGTCATCGGTGGCGTCACGCCCAAGTGCGCCGAGCGAACCGCGCTACTCTATGCCATCGCCGTCCAGGGCGACCTGCACCGGACCACGGCGCGCACGGCGGAGTTGGTGAAGCTGGCCGAGAACGCCTACCGGGACGTCAACATCGCCTTCGCCAACGAACTGAGCCTGGTCTGCGACAAGCTGGGTGTCGACGTCTGGGAAGCGGTGGCGCTGGCCAACCGGCACCCCAGAGTCGAAGTCTTGAAACCGGGTCCCGGAGTCGGCGGCCACTGCATCGCCGTCGATCCCTGGTTCATCGTCGATTCCGCACCCGAGGAAACCCGCCTCATTCAGGCCGCACGCACCATCAACGACAGCAAACCCGCACATGTAGCGCGCCAGGTAGTGGCCGGGCTGACCGATCCGGCGTCGGCGACGGTCGCCTGTCTCGGTCTCGCCTACAAGGCCGACATCGACGACCTGCGCCAGAGCCCGTCGGTGGATGTGGTCAGGGAATTGGCATTGGCCGGTGTCGGAAACCTGCTGGTGGTCGAGCCCCACACCGAGGTCCTGCCCGAGGCACTTTCGGATCTCGACGCCGTTTCCCTCGCGGAGTTGGATGCCGCGCTTGACGCGGCCGAGGCGGTCGTACTGCTGACCGACCACCAGCCGTTCCGTCAACTCGCCTCCGACCGGCTGGAAGGCATGAAGGTGTTCGATACCCGCGGCGCCTGGCGCCCGGTTACTTAGGATCGTTCCGGAATCTTCAATTCTTCCATGCAGAGATATGACAGGTGCGAGATAGGCACGTAGCCTTTTCCAACCGCCCGGCGGTCGATGCAGGCGAGGACCTGTTCGGCCTCGCCCTTGATCGCATCCATGGCCTCGCGCGAATTTCGATCGACACCTTTGTAACCCGCCGTCAGATCGCCCGCGGTGGCCAGCCTGTCCGCCTTGCTGGCTGCCATCCACGCATCGCCGTCATCCCAGTGCAGTGTGCCGCCCCAGAACCAGGGGCCGTCGGGCTCGACGATCAGGTCGCGCACCAGAAGGCCGACAATCAATGCGCCGGCGAGGCCGATGACGATGGATTTGGGGGTCAATGGATGCTCCCAGCATGCTCGTGGTCCAGGCGGCCGGACTATACCGACGCCCGACGCGGTGCCGCAAGGACAGCCTGCTCAAACGTCCGCCGGCACCCAGGCCGGCAATGGCTCGCCGCCGGTGTAATGGTTTTCGGCCGGATTCTCGCGGAACAGCACGTAGACATCCTCGGCGGCGACGCCCAACTCGGCATCCAGGATGGCGGTGATGGCGTCCACCAGGGCCTTCTTGCGTTCCGGCTCCCGCCCGGGCCTGAGATCGACGGTGACCAGCGGCACGCCGTCGCCGATGACGCCGAAGACCTCGCGCACGGCGACGTAGTCGTACTTGGTTTCCTTCGGCGCCAAGGTATCCAGCACCGCCTGCTTGACGCCCTCGCGGATGGCCGTCTTGGCGTCTGTTCCGGTGCCTTCCGGAACCTCGATTCGAATCACGGGCATGATGGCTCGTCTCCCTGGTTGCCTCGGCTGCCGGTCAGGCGGCGATCGGCTGGCGCGACACGGGCAGATGTTCGGCCACCATGCCGCCCGCCACCAGGTCCCGCAAGCGCTCGATCATGCGTTCGTCCATCACTGTCCCGGCGGCGACGGCGACGGCGCCGCCGCGGGTGCGAATGTCTTCCGTGGCGCGGTCGCCGGGCGTCACCGCGTTGATGGAAACACGCCCGACCTCGGCCTCGCCCAGGGCGCGAGCCAACGCGTGGCCCACGTTCTCAAGCTCTGCGTCGTCGTGGTACATCCAGTCCGCCGTGGTGATACCGAGCATGGCATCGACGGTTTGCGTGAAGTTCGGCAGGCCGCCCGGTGTCAGGCCGCGCCGGTCCTTGCCTTGGAAGGGGCGATCCCTGCGGCGCCGGCAGGGGCCGACGAAGGTGCGGCTTTCGATGAAGGGCCGCACCTTGTCGAAGATATGGCGGATGCGCGCCTGCAAGGACTGGCCGGTAACTGGCTTCAGCAGCAGTTCGTTGACGCCGTTGTCCCGCGCCGCGGCGACGTCCTCGCGCTCGAGCTCGGCGGCGATCATCAGCACCGGCACCTGGCGGGCCGGGCTGTCGGCGGCCCAGCGGATGGCGTTGACGAAATCGACACCCGGCACGTCACCCAGGTCGGCCTCGCAGATGATCAAGCTGGTATCGTTGTTGAACAGGTGTTCCACGGCCTCGGCGACGTTGCCGACACCGGCCCGCTGGGTCATGCCGAGGCCTTCCAGAAGGCCCGAGACCATGACCCGCATGTTGGCCGTCGGGTCGACCACCAGGGCGTAACTCGGCCGGTCCCGGGTCAGCGAAATGGCGCGTTGGCGAAGGCTCACGCGGCACCCCCGTCGTTATCCGACACGCCCAGCACCACCACCCGGCCGCCGGTGCTGTCTCCCGGCGCGTCCTCAAGCCGATCAATGATGTCATCCGGCAACACGTCGGCCAGTGACTCGCCGATCAGGTCATCGGCAGCGCGGCCGGCGAGGTCGGCGAAGGCGGGATTACAGGCGGTGACCACGCCGAGGGTATCCAGGTGCGCCGCCGGCACCGGCACCATGTCTATGAGTCGCGTCACCAACCCGACCTGGTCCGCCACCCGGGCATAGGCGTCACGCCGGAACTCCTCCAACGCGACGATATCCGCATAGCCCCGGAGCGCTGCGATGACGGTGGTGTAAAGCCGGTCGGCTGTGAGGTCGGTCTTGGCCTTGTAGTCGTTGATGTCGAAGGCGAGGATGACCTCGCGCTCCGGCGCCTGACCAGGTTGGCCGGTGCGCAGGACGATGCGTAGGCGATCATTCATGAGTGTCTCGCGGACTTCGCGGGCGAGGTCGAGCCCGGCCCGGTCTGTTTCCATGACTACATCCAGCAGCATCACCGCGATGTCGTCGCGCGCCGCCAGCACCTCCAGGGCCTCGGTGGCCGAATGGGCCCCGATGATTTCGAGCGGCCGGCCGCGGAAGGTGACGTCATCCAGGGCCATCCGGGTCACCGCGTGAATATCGGGCTCGTCATCGACCACCAGCATTATCCACGGGGCCGCCGGCGCACCGGCGTCGACGCCAAAGCCGTCATCCAGCGCGCCGTCATCGTCTTCCGGGAACAGGTCGTCGTCTTGCTCGCTCACGCGCCGTCTCCTTCGGTTTCAGTCTTGCCTGCCAGCGGAATGTCTATGCGGAAGGTCGCGCCGCCGCCCGGCGTCTCTTCCAGGCGGATACGCCCGCCGAGCCGGCCGCTGACCAGGTTGTGCACCAGATGCAGCCCGAGGCCGCTGCCGCCCTGATCGCGGCGGGTGGTAAAGAAGGGCTCGAACACCTTTGCCCTATCGGACTCCGGCACGCCGCGGCCGTCGTCGGCGCAGGTCAGCACCGCGTCCCTGTCGCCACGTCCCACCGATAGCGTCACGCGTCCGGCCGCGCCCTCCTGGAAGGCATGGTCGCGGGCATTCAGCACCAGATTGGTGACCACCTGCGCGATGGCGCCGGCATCGGCCTCGACCACGATGCCGCTCTCTCCCGCGACGTCGATCGAGTGCGCGGTCTTGGCGAACTCCGGATGCAGGCTTTCGACCACGCCGGCCACGTAATCCTTGAGGTCGACGCGGCGCTCAATGCCGGAGGCTCTGTCGACGGCCACCATCTTGAAATTCTCGATCAGCTTGGCGGCGCGCGCCGCGTGCCCTTCGATCAGCGCCACCGCCTCCTCGGCCTGGGTGAAATAGCGGGCCACGTCGGAGCGCCGGGCGTCGCCGGCCTCGGCCTTGGCCTTGAGCGTCCGCGTCCGGCCGGCGAGCGACGACGCCGCGGTAACGATGATGCCGACCGGCGTATTGACCTCGTGCGCGACACCGGCGACCAGGCCACCGAGGGCGGCCAGTTTTTCGGCCTCCACCAGTTCCGCCTGGGTCCGGGTCAACTCGGCCAATGCCTCCTCGGCCCGCCGGGTGGCATCGCGCAACGCCGTCTCGTTGCGGTCGTTCAGGCGCACCAGCCGGCCGGTCTCCTTCAACAGTTTCTGGTATTCGTCGAGCAGCGCCGAATAGGCGCCGGCATCGGTCGCCCGGGCATCGCCATCGAGCCGCCGACGGGCGTTCGCCATCACCGCGTTCTCGTGCTTGAACAAGTCGTATGCCACGCCCCGCCGTCCCCCCTTGAAACCTTTCCTCCACGGCCGGCAAGGATGTTAACATGCCCGCTCCATGGGAAAAGACCGCGACGGTCCGTGACGCCCATGTCAACGGCGCCTTCGAAGGAGAGACGACCATGCCCGACGCCAGCACCGTCACCGGCAACTTCGACCTGGCCGACCCGGTCGCAGCCCGCCGCGCCATCCGCGACGGGACCTTCACCAGCCAGACCGCGCGCCTGGCGCCGGGCTACACGCAAGGCAACCTGGCCATCCTGCCGGCAGATCTGGCCATGGATTTCCTGCGCTTCTGCCAGCGCAACCCGAAGCCATGCCCGCTGGTCGGCGTCTCGGACACCGGCGATCCGGCCCTGCCGACCCTCGGCCACGACATCGACATCCGCACCGATATCCCGAGCTACAATGTCTATCGCAATGGCGAACTGACGGACACGGTGCCTGACATCAAGGGCCTGTGGCGGGACGACTTCGTCGCCTTCATCATCGGCTGCTCGTTCTCGTTTGAACAAGCCCTGGTCTCGGGCGGCGTGCCGCTTCGGCATTGGCAGGAGAACCTGACCGTCTCCATGTACGTGACCTCGCTGATGACCGAGACGGCAGGCCGCTTCGCCGGCGGCACGGTAGTCTCCATGCGGCCGATGACGGTGCCGAACGCCATTCGCGCGGTCGAGATCACGTCGCGCTTCCCGCACACCCATGGATCACCCGTACATCTCGGCAATCCGGCGCAGATCGGCATCGATGACATCGCCAAGCCCGACTGGGGCGACGCGCAACGCATCGAGGATGATGAGATTCCCGTCTTCTGGGCCTGCGGCGTCACCCCGCAGCACGCCATCACTCTGGCCAAGCCCGACATCTGCATCACCCACACGCCAGGCCACATGCTGGTCACCGACCTCAAGAGCGAGGCGGACAGCCGGCTCGCAGACTAGGCGCGGGGCGGGCACTCACGCTGGCAGGCCAGCCCAGCTGAGATCCGCGGCGGCGGCCCGTGCGTCCTCGAGCCGGACAGTGTCGAGCCTGTAGCGGCCAAATCGATAGATCACCACGCGCGGTCCAAAAAAAGAACTTCTTAAGAAAAAACAAAGGTGTTCTTCAAGCGATCCCTTGGAAATCTGCCTAGACTCTCGAGACAAGGCAACGGCGACCGGAGCGGGAGATTTCCATGACCACGCGGGCCATGATGCTAACGGCGGTGGCCATGTTCGCCTTCGCGGCGAACTCGCTGTTGTGCCGGCTGGCGCTCGGCCAGGAACTCATGGATGCAGCGTCCTTCACCACGGTGCGCGTGGTCTCGGGCGCCGCTTTTTTGGGCCTGATCCTGGCACTCCGCCGCCATGGTGCCGGCGGCACGGTGTCGGCCGACTGGCGCGCCGCAGCCATGCTGTTCACCTACATGACATTCTTTTCTTTCGCCTACCTCTCGCTCAGCGCCGGCACCGGTGCCCTGATCCTGTTCGGTACGGTGCAACTCACCATGTTCGCCTTCGCGCTCAGGTCGGGCGAGTCCTTTCCGCCACTTTCCTGGGCCGGTCTGACCCTGGCCGTGCTCGGCCTGGTTTACTTGGTCTCGCCGGGCGTTACCGCGCCCGATCTGCTCGGCGCCGTCCTGATGGCGGTGGCAGGCGTCGCTTGGGGCCTCTATTCTTTGCTTGGCCGTGGGGTCGCGGACCCGCTCGGGGCGACGGCGCGGAACTTCCTCTGGTCGGTGCCGCTGGTGCTGGTGGTCAGTCTGCTGTTCGCCGACGATCTTGGGCTTTCTCCCTCGGGTCTGGCGCTGGCGGTGGCGTCGGGGGCCGTCGCCTCAGGCTTGGGTTACGTGGTTTGGTACGCCGCCCTTCCAGGGCTGACCGCATCCCGCGCTGCCACGGTGCAACTCTCGGTGCCCGTAATCGCCGCTTTCGCTGGCGTCCTCTTGCTCTCGGAACAGGTCACACCCAGGCTACTGCTGGCGTCGGCGGCAACCCTCGGCGGCGTCGCCATGGTGCTCAGCCGGCGCACGGCGGACGCCTCGCGCTGACCGACGCCGTCAGCCGCCAGGCATCTGCATCATTTCCGCCACCTCGAGGCTGCCGCCGATTTCAAGGTAGGGGCAGGCTTGGGCCATTGCGATGGCGGCGTCCAGGCTTTCGGCCTCGACGACCGTGAAGCCGTGGAAGGTGTCGTCGCCTGAGCCCTCGGCCACACTGCCGTCGGGGCCGACGATGCGGATGCTGGAAAGCGGCGTGCCGGGATTGACGGCGGCGGCGCCCAGGTTTTCGACCCAGGCCTTCCACTTGCCCATCTGCTGCTGGCCCTGTTCGGGCGTTTCCGGCTTGGCGCCGCCCAAGTAGGCGATGATGTAGTTGGGCATGCGTGTCTCTCCCTGATCATTGATTTCGACGACACCGGCCGCGCCGGCCTCAGAAAATTACCAGAAATCGCCCCCGATGCGGAGGTCTCGTACGCCGCGCGGCCGGCGCTTCCCCAGATGGACATTTAGCGCTAGAATTAAACGAATACGGGAAATGAATAGGGGGAATGCCTTCCACGACCCAATGGAGTGACATCAATGGACAAGAAGAAATCCAAAGCCACATCTTCGGGTAGGAAGGGGGGATCGGTCAGCAAGGTCATCGAAGAAATGCCTGTTGGCGTAGTGTTTTTCGATGCCGATGGCGATGTCATCGGCGGCAATCATCTGTGGCGAGAGTATTTCAACTTCAGTGAGCGCGAGGCCGAGCCCGGCACCCGGTTCGATGCCCTGAAGCGGGCGGGGTCTAATCGGGATAGCACAACCTACGACTCCGCGGGGCGGAAAACCGAGGCGCTGGCGGCCGCGTTCGAGCCGGCGGCCATGGAGGGCCGCTTCACCGCGCGGATCGATGAAAACCGCTGGCTCGATATCCGTAACCGACGGACCGATGACGGCGGCGTAGTCAGCGTCCAGGCCGACATCACCGAACAGGTCGCCCAGCACGAGCGCCTGAGCAACGAGCAGTCCATCCTGCAATCCGCCATCACCGCCATGCCGGCCGGCATTTCCATCAAGGATCCGGATGGCCGCTATCGCGCCTACAACGACAAAATCGTCGAACTGTTCGATCTGCCGGACGGCATGATCCACGAAGGATCGTCGTTCGAGGAAGTGGCGCGCTACCAGGCCGCACGCGGCGACCATGGGAACGGTCAGGTGGACGACCTGGTGACCCGGGAAGTGGATATCCTGAGATCCCTCGACGTCACGGTCTACGAACGAACGCTGGCGACCGGGCGCACGCTGGAGCTTCGGCGCTCGCGCCTGCCGGACGGCGGCGTGGTCACCATCGCCGCCGACGTGACCGACCGGGTGGCGCAGCAGTTCTCGCTACAGCAGGCCAAAGAGGAAGCGGAGCTGGCGTCGATTTCGAAAACCGAGTTCCTGGCCAACCTGAGCCATGAGTTGCGGACACCGCTGAATTCCGTCATCGGGTTTTCGGATATCATGGCGCGCCAGACCCTGGGTCCGATGGGCACGCAGAAGTATCTCGAATACGCCAACAGCATCAGAAACGCCGGCCAACATCTGCTTGCGGTGGTCAACGACATCCTGGACGTCTCCAAGATCGAAGTCGGCGAGTTTTCCCTGCACGAGGAACAGGTTTCGATCCCGCACCTCATTGCGGACTGCGTCAGGATGGTCGCCGACAGCGCCGATCAGGCCGAGGTGCGCCTGCACGAGAGCGTGCCCGCCGGCTTCCCGATGCTGCGGGCCGACCCCCTCAGGCTCAGGCAGATCCTGCTCAACCTGTTGTCCAATGCGCTCAAGTTCACGCCGCCCGGCGGCCATGTTCGCCTGTCGGCCAAGCGCCGCGACGATGGCGCGCCGGTGATCGAGGTCAGCGATACCGGCATCGGCATCGAGCCGGAGGACATCCCGCGCGCACTGGAGCCGTTCCGCCAGGTCGGTGACCACGACTCTGCTCATCTCGACCATGAACTCGAGGGCACGGGTCTCGGCCTGCCGCTGGCACGGGCACTGACCGAACTGCACGGCGGCCGGCTCGAAATCGCCAGCACCGCCGGCAAGGGCACCACGGTCCGCATCCGCCTGCGCGCGGATTGTATTGTCGGGCACTGATTGGGCCAGGAGCTACTCCTCAGCCCTCGTAATCGTCATGATGGCGCACCCACGCCATGGTGAACGGTAGTTCCGCCTCGTCGCGCCCCTTGGGCACGATGTCGAGCCAGTGGTAGGCCGTGATGAACATGTCGAGGCCGCGCTGGTAGGCCGAATAGGTATGGAAGATCTCGCCGGCATCGTTCTTGTAGAAAACACTCGCCCCGGGTGCTTCGCTGGCCGGGAACTCGGTCATTCGATAGTTGTAGTAGACCGACCCGCTGTCCAGTTCCTCCTGGGTGAACGACACGTGGTAGTCCCGGTTGAAGTCGTTCCCAAGGGACGACACCCAGGTGAACGCCCAGCCCATGCGCGCCTTGAATTTTTCGAGCGTCGCCACCGGCGCCCGCGAAACCGCCACCATGGAGACGTCCCGGTGGTTCAAGTGAACGACGGCCGGATCGAAATGATCCGTCAGGAACGAACACGCCTTGCAGCCGACCTCCCAGTCGGGTCCGTACATGAAGTGGTAGACGATCAGCTGGCTGCGGCCGTCGAACAGGTCGGCCAGCGCCACGGGGCCGCCCGTGCCTTCGAAGATGTAATCCTTGTCGACGCGCACCCACGGCATCTGCTGGCGCTGGCGGGTCAGATCATCGCGTTGGCGGGTGAACGCTTTCTCCTTGGCCAGCAGGTCCTTGCGTGCCGCCAGCCATTCGTCGCGGCTCACGATCGTCGGCTCGTCCATGGATGATCTCCTTCCCTGCCGGCCGCCTCAGCGCCCGTCCTTCAACCACGCCTCCTTGTCGAAGGCCACGTTGTCGCCGAAGAAGTGGACTTGGCGGTCGAGGTTTTCGAGGCCGGCCAGGTCGTAGGTCTTGGTGGGCGTCAAGAGCGTCTCGGCCCCATTGCAGGCTTCGACCCAGGCGTCGCAGGTCTGCAGCGTCGATTGCCGCTGGGTCATGTCCCAGATGTAGTAGTGGTGCGGGATGACCACACGGGGCTTCAGGGTCTCGACGATGTGGGCGGTGTGGATGTGGCCCATGACGTGCTGGGAGGCATCGACGGGCAGCAGGGCGATATCGATATGGCCCAAGGCCTTCCAGATATCGGCTGGCGGGTCGTGGCGGTTGTCGCCCCAGTGGACGAAGCGCAGCCCCCCGGTCTCGATCACGATCAGGCAGTGGTCCCAGGACCGCGGGTTGTCCGGCGGCTCGACATCAACGCCGTGGAACAGCTTGTGGATCTTCTTGTAGTCATAGATAGCGCAGGTGGAATCGACCGCGTGCTTGTCGGCCAGGCCATAGATGGTCATGTCACCGAAGCGGTACATGCCGATCAGCCGGTCCAGCAGCACATGGGCGTCGAGCCGGTGCAGCGCGTCGTGGTCGAAATGCGCGTGGGTGGAGACACCGATGTCGACCTCGGTGATGGGGAAATCGTGGAAATACCAGTCCCACTTGCGGCTGGGGTGGTTGCGCCAGGGATCGATCATCACGCTGACGCCCATTGGCGAGGTGATGCGGAAGGCCGACGAGCCGAAGTAGGCGACTTCCACCGGACCGTCCTTCGGCGGGCGCGTGTCCGCCTGCAGCTCGATCATGCGATTGTGGTTGGACGTCATCTGCCAGGCGTTGAGGCCGGTATCGATGTCAGTCATGGATTACTCCGTCGCGCGAGCGCTCCTCGGCGGGCCACGCCTCCGTCTATTTGTAGAACTGATCCGGCAGCCACGTGGCCACATCCGGCATCACCAGCAGCAAGGCGATCAGCACGAACATGGCGATCAGGAACGGCACGGCGCCGATGCTGACATCGTTGAAGTCGCCGCCGCGGGCGCGGATGCCGTGCACCACGTAGAGGTTGATGCCGATGGGCGGCGTGATCAGCGCGGCCTCCATCAGCACCGTGATCATGATGCCGAACCAGATCGGATCGAAGCCCATGTGGGTGACGATGGGAAACACCACCGGGATGGTGGTCAGCATCATCGACAGGGTCTCCATGAACATGCCCAGCAGCAGGTAGAAGCAAATGATGACGATCATGGTCTCCATGGGTGTCCAGCCCAGATCCTTGATGGTTTCAAGGATGGCCTGGGTGATGCCCATGAAGCCGAGCACGAAGTTGAGGAACACGGCGGCCAGGATGATCAGCATGATCATGGCGCTGGAGCGCATGGTGCCCTCGAAGGCTTGTTTAAGCATCTCCACGTTCAAGGCCCGGTTCCAGGCGGCGATGATGAGCGCGAAGACGACCCCGATGGAGGCCGCCTCGGTCGGCGTGGCGATGCCGGCGTAGATCGAGCCGACGACCGCCATGAACAGCAGTACCGGCGGCAGCAGGTCCGGCAGCACGCGGATGCGCGACGCCCAGTCGGTCGGCACGGCGTCGCCGCCCCATTCCGGCTTGGCGATACAGGCGACCGCGATCACGCCCATGAACAGCAGGGCCAGGATGATGCCGGGGAAGATGCCGGCCAGGTAGAGCTCGGGCACCGATGAATCGGTCAGCAATCCATAGATGATGAGGTTGATCGAGGGCGGCACCAGGATACCCAGCGTGCCGCCGGCGGCCAGCGATCCGAGGAACAATCGCTCGTTGTACGCCCGCTTCTCGATCTCCGGATAGGCCACGGTGCCGACTGTGGCGGCGGTCGCCACGCTGGACCCGGACGACGCGGCGAAGATGGCGCAGGAACCGATATTGGCATGCATCAGGCCGCCCGGCATCCACGACAGCCACTGGATGACGGCGTTATACATGCGCAGCGCGATGCCGGCGCGCAGCATGATCTCGCCCAGTAGGATGAACATGGGAATGGCGACCAGGATGTACTCGATGCTCTGTTCCCAGACGAAATCGCCCAGCATCAGCGAGCGCCGGCCGCGCATGAACATCTCGTCCAGGGTCAGCGACAGGATGCCAAGCACCGCCGCTACCGGCACGGCGGCGATGATCAACGCCAACAGGATGCCGACGATCAGCAGCGGCATGACGAAGCTTCCGGCCGAGAGATCATGAGCAGGGGGGGCATGTGCACGGGCATGATCAGACGTGGGTCTCCTCTTTGACCTCTTCCTCCACCGTCTTCACGCCGGCGATGCGATTGATGGTCGCCCAGTCGCGGCGGCCGAGCGACACCAGGCCCCAGACGATGACGAAGGCGAGACTGACCAGGAAGAACATCAGGCCCGAGAGCCAGAACACCTGCGGAATCCAGAGCGGCGTCGCCAGCGTGGTCTGGGCCGACGAACTGTATTCCCAGTTATCCAGGAACATCTCCAGCGCGTTGACGGTCAGAAGCCAGATGTAATAGGCGAGCAGGATCACGCCCAACAGGTCCAACAATGCCTTGGTGCGCAGGCTGACCACGTTGTAGAGCACGTCGATGCGGATATTGGCCCGGGTCAGCAGGCAGTAGGAATAGGCCCAGGTGGTGCCGGCGGCGAACACGTAGCCGGAAATCTCGTCCGAGCCCGAGATGGTGTAGCCGAACACCTTCCGCGACAGCACGTCCAGCGTCACCATGATGGCCGACAGCATCAAAGCGGCGCCGCCGACCCAGACGGAAACGCGGGAAACGCTCAGGAACCTGGCGTGAAGGGTTTCGAACATGGGCTGGACCGCTGCCGACGAACCGGGCGGCCGCGCGATGGGATCAGACCCACCGCGCGACGCATCCCGGAATCGGTTCGGACGTCGGTCCTATTCCTTGGCGGTCATACCGACGATTTTGCCAATGGTGTCGTTCCACTCGGCAGCGCACTTGGCACCGCAGCGCTTGGCCCAGCGCTTCAGGACGACGTTCTCGGCGATATCCTTCAGCATGGCCTGGTCTTCGGCCGACGGCGTGATCGGCACCATGCCGCCCGGCTTGCCCTTGTCGCAGGGGCCGGCCGCGTTGCAGTCCATGCCTTTCTGGTCGAGCGAGCTTTCGAAGGCCCAGATGTCGTCTTCCAGCTTCTTGGCTTCGGACATGATCAGGTCCTGGGTGTCCTTGTTGAGGCCCTTCCAGGTATCCATGTTGATAGCCGTAAAGGTGGCAGCGTAACCGACGCGGACCCGGATGTTATGCGTCACGACCTGCCACCACTTGGCGTTATAGGCCGGCATGGTGCCGGTGATGCCGCAATCGGCCACGCCCTTCTGCAGGGCCGGCACGACCTCGGCGAAGGCGATGGTCACGGCTGAGGCCCCAAGGCCCTCGATGAAATCACCGAGCGTGCGCGAGTACGTCCGGATCTTCTTGCCGGCCAGGCTCTTCAGCGGGATCGTCTTGGCGTCGTGGCTGCCCATGTTGCACCAGAGCTGCTGGCTCGGGAAGGTGTACATGTTGATCAGCTTGGCGTTGTACTTCTCGGCGATTTCGCGCTCGATAATCGGCCGATACGCATTCACCGCCTTGCGATAGATGCCGTAGTCCTGGATGACGCCGGCCAGATCGATGCCTTCCAGCGCAGGGCTGGCCTTGGCGCTGTAGGACGTCAGCGCGTGCACGCCGTCGTAGGCTCCCTTCTTCAGGCCGGACATGACCTCGTAGCCCTTGATGCCGAGCTCCGTATAGGGCTTGGCGTTGGCGGTCAGCTTGCCGCCGGATGCCTTCGGCAGGCGCTCCATCCAGAACTTGCTCTCGAATTCCTTCCAGTTCTCCAGGAATCCCCAGGTGCCGACGATCTCGAAGTTGTATTTCTGCACTTCGGCCTTGGCCGGCAGCGCCAAAGCCGCCGCCACGCCGAGCGCCAGCGCGCTCGCCATCATCCGATGTCCGCTTCTCATGGTGTTCCTCCCGTTTGTCCGAATCTGTTTTGATTTTCCGTGTCCGCATTCAGCGGCGGACGCGGCGACAGCTTCCAGGGTATGGCCCTGGCGTTCAAGGGATTTCTCGGGTTCTGACTGCTTCGTGATGGGGGGCCATGGCCGATTGGCACCGTCTGATCGCTGATGAACCCGCAGCGCCGAGTTCGCAAAATATCCCACACGCCCGCGGCGTTCTGGCTATGCTGATCCAACCGCTGCCTCGTAAGGCCAACAAATGTCAGCAACGGAGGATACATGTTCAGGCTTGCCGTTTGCGCGACCCTTGTTTTTGTCTTTTGGACGAATTCCGCCCAGGCGGAATCCGAAGCAGCGCCGAACCCGCCATCGTCGGGCGAGCTGGCCGGGCTGCCGCCGGAGGTCCAGGCGGACCTGCTGGCCATCGAACTGGAGACCGCCATCAAGGCCGGCGATCGTCAGGCGACGGCGGCCCATCTGGCGGCCCTGAAGCCGCTTGCCGACAAAACCGCGAAGGGCTTCTGGTTCATCCAGGGAAAGGCGCTGGCGGCCAGGGACTGGCTTGCCGAGGCGAAGACGGCACTCGAAGCCTACCTGTCGCGCGCCGGCCGCGAGGGCAAGCACTACAAGGAGGCGCTGACGCTCTACGCCGGTGTCTCGAAGCAGGCGGCGGCGGCAAAGGCCAAGGCCGAAAGCCCCGAGGCCAAGTTCGCCGTGGGCAAGCGATTGTTCGAACAGGGTGACCAGGCCGGCGCCCGCAAGGCGCTCGAAACCTATTTGGCGAAGGTCGGGCGCAAGGGCAAACACTACAAGGAAGCGCTGAAGCTTTACGTCGAGGTCGAGGCTGCGGCCGAGCCGAAGAAACAGGCGCCGGCGCCCAAGGCCAAGAACGACGGCGTCAGTAACGCCTACGTGGAGTTGGCCAAGAGGTCGTTGAAGAAGGACGACCTAGCCGGCGCCCGCAAGTATCTCCAATCCTATTTCGCGAAGAACAAGCCCAACAGTATGTTCTACAAGGAAGCACTGAAACTCAACTCCGAGGTCGAGGCCGCGTCCGGACTGAAGAAGGAGGCGCCGGCGCCCAGGCCGATCTTGAAAAACTCGGTATCAGTCGCCTGGACATTGCATGCTCGGAAAGAGTTCTGCGATCTGTTCAACGAGAATACCCCATCCCACGGCATCACCTGCGCGAAGGCGGCCAAGAGCGGCTCGGTGTACAACATCAACGCCATCCGCCAGGGCGACCTGGATGTGGGCATCACACAATCCCACTGGCAACACCGCGCCTATCACGGCACGTGGCAATACCGCGCCCATCGCGACACGGAAAACAAAAAATTCCCCGAGGGGGCCTTCAAGAACCTTCGCGCGCTTTTCTCTCTCGACGCACTCCACTTCAACGTGATTGCGCGTAAATCCTCGAATTACAAAGGGCTCAGGGACCTGAAGGATGGGCGCATATGGGCCGTCGACCCGCAGCGAGCCAAGCGCAAGAGGGAGAACTACCGGCTGGGGTTGATGAAGCATGTCTTGGCGCAGACGTTCTTTAAAGCGAGCAATTTTTCATTTCCAGATTCGCTCGGCCAGCGGTACGTCGCGGACGCGCTTTGTGACGCCCAGATCGACGCCTATATCGAGATTGGCGGCCACCCACACGACTTCATCGAACGTGCGGCAAGAAAATGTCCGATTCAGATCGTCCCGATCGACCCCGGCACCATAAGGAAGTTGGTCGCCGTCCATCCCTACTATGCGCTCGCGACAGTGCCGCGCGGCCTATATTGGAAACAAATTGAAAATGCCGTGACCACATTCGGTCTCGGCCAGACAATCGTTTCATCCACCAATACAAGCGAACGGCTGGTCTATGAGCTCGTCAAGGCTGTGTTCGAAAAACTCGGACAGATCCGAAAATGGAACGACCGATACAAAAGCCTGAAAGCAAGAAGGATGATCAGGGACTATCTTTCGGCGCCGCTGCATCCGGGCGCGCTCAGGTATTACCGAGAGAAGGGCTGGATGTGACCGACCCTCTTGGTGCCTTGCCGGAAATCCATCGAAGCATGTGCGTCGCGGAACGACAGATGCATGATCGGAAGATGACGATGCATCGGCTTATCCTGGCTGCATTGTTCGGTGTGCTTCTTGTCGTTTCCGCCGCCCCTGCCCGCGCGCAATTGCCGCCCGAGATTCAGTTCGACATCCTCAATACCCGGCTGGATCGCCTGATCGCGGCCAAGGACTGGCCCGGCGCGCTAACCACGGCGAAAGCCATGGACACCATCGCGCTGAAAGAGGCGCCGGTGCATCGGCTAAAACTCGGCCGCGCCTTGTTGCAGGACGGACAGGCCGTCGCGGCACGAGAGCATCTCGCCGCCTACACGACCCGGGTCGGGCGGATCGGTCCGGGCTACAAGGAAGCGCTGGGGCTTTTGCTGCGGGCCGAGCGCGAAGTCGCCAAGGCCGAAGCCGCCCGCCCGCCGCCGCCCGTCCCGACCCGCAACGCCGACCACGAACGCGCGCTGAACGAGGCCACGGCCGCGCTGCACGACAAATTGACCGCCGGCCTCAACGGCGGCGAACTCCAGGCTTTCACCGACAAGGTCAGGTCCAGCAGCCATCCATGGGCAGTGGCGGCGGGGCAAAACTACGATATCTACCTTGAATGGCTGCGCGGCGAGCCGCAGAGGATGGCGGCACGCGCCGAGCCCGCCTTCGCCGCCGTCCGGGCTTTGATTGCGGCGTTCGACTATGCCGCCGCCGGATCCCGCCTGCGGAATGTCACCGCGCCGATGGTGAAACGCGAAGGCGACGACCTGGTCAAGCGCGACCGGCAAAAAGTCCAGGAATTGTTCTGGGTCCCGACCGCGCGGGCCGTCATCGATTGGTTGCCACAGTCCCTCAAGGAACATGTCGTCGAAACCGGCGAGGCCCGCCAAGAGAACAGCGGCAACGATGAATCGGCCAGCGACGATCCCTGGAGATCGACCAATCGGATATCGTCCCGGCGCCAGCGGGTCGATTGGGCGTCGCTCGCGGACGACCGACTGAGCATCGCCTTCACCACCACCCAATCGACGCGAATTCTGCGCCAGCGCCTGCGGACTGTATTGTTTTCCAAGAATTGGGAAACCGAGGTCGATTACCGCGACACCAGCTTCGAACACGTAACGGTTTCGCTGCCGCTTCGGAACCTGATGGCGACGTTCCGCCAGCGAACGGGCAGGCGCCTCGGCCTGGTCTTTGCCTCCGGCACCCGGCTGGACATGGACACCGCCCGCTATTCGATCCGCCAGGGACGCGACGCCAGCGGTCTCGCGAGGCCGGGCGAACGCCGCAACGAGAGGACGGAACTCGCCAAGACCGACCGGCCGCTTCTCGGTCTCGATGCCGAACGCTTCGACCTCGCCTTCCAGGTCTTGGCCGAATACTTCCGCGGCGGCGGCTCCTTCGCCAGCCTCAGTTGGCGTGTCACCTCGCCGGACGAGCCGCTGGCGCCATTCGAACCGGCGACGGCGGACACCCCCGCGGCTGGGTCCGGCGCAACCACCAGCGCGTCGGACGAGATCGATAAAGCCGTGGATACGTCGGTCAAGAATCTTGGGAAAGCTATTGGCGGCGCCGTCGACTTCATCGTCAACACGCCTCGCGAGGTCGATGTCGACCAGCACGAGAGCAACTGAAGGGGAACGGGATTAATGACCACGCAGACGTTCAAAGCGCTGTCGTCCCGCCGGCCCCGTGGAGGGCGAATGCCAGGCCTATCGCTCGCGGCGGCGGCCGTCGTGCTGGCGCTGCTCATCGCCCCGGCACGCGCGCAGATGCCGCCGGAGGTCCAGGCCGACCTGCTGGCCGTCAAGCTGGAGGCTGCCGTGACGGCCGGCGACCGTCAGGCGGCGGCGACGCACCTCAAGGCCCTGAAGCCGCTTGCCAACAGCACCGAGAAGGGCTTTTGGTTCAAACAGGGCAAGGCACTGGCAGCGCGGAAATGGCATGCCGAGGCGAAGATGGCGATCGAGACCTATCTCGCGCGTGTCGGCCGCGATGGTGCTTACTACAAGCAAGCGCTGGCGCTATTCGCCCAGGTTTCGAAACAAGCTACAGCCGAGGCCGCCAAGCGCCAGGAAGTGGCAAAAGCTGCGCCTGAGCCGTCGCTCGCGACCTTTGATGTCAGCCCCAGCGACGAGCAAAGAACCGCGCTCAAGAATGCCAATGTCAGGGCCGCGCCAAGTGCCAAATCGGCGAAGCTGGGCCGGTTCGACAAGGGAGCCATGGTCCGGGTGACCGGGCGGACGTCGATCAAGGGCGCGACCTGGTACAGGGTCGACCTCGCCGACGGCGCCCCCGGTTTCGTCTATGGGACGCTGCTCGGCTTACCCGCCGAGGAATCCCAAGCGGCGAAATCACCGCCAACACCGCCACCCGTCGACCGCGAAATGGTGTTCTGGCAGTCGGTCCAGGACAGCCGGGAGGTCGAGGACTACGAAGCCTATCTGCGGCAATACCCCCAGGGCACCTTCGTCGCTCTGGCCGAGGCACGGATCAAGAAGTACACCGAGCCGCCCGAACCCGCGCCCGAACCCGTGCCTGCACCCGCCGTAACGGAACAAGCGGCCGTGCCCAGTCCGGACACCAGTCAGAAACAGGACGCCGACGTGGCGCCGATGGACCCCCGGGTCGGCGAGATCATCAGCGCCGCCGCCGACGCCGTCGAAGCCGCGGCTGATTCCCCTCATTTCTCGTCGGGAATCGCCATGATCGCCTATGTGCAAGCAAAAGCCGGGGACGTCGACGGCGCACGCCAAAACATCGAGCGTGCCCTGCGGCTTGCTTCCACAAACACGTTCGGCATGGCCAACGCCAACGTCGCCACGGCACAAACCATCCTCGGGGATGTGGACGCGGGGCTGCGAACCGCGCGCCAACATCAATCGCGCGCCACTGGCACCTCGGTGTTTGCGCTGATGCAGATGGTCCAAGTGCGAGCTTTGGTCGGCGACCAACAAGGGGCTCGTCGGATCATCGATGAACTGATCCGCGACGCCGATGCGATTGAGAACGCGCAAATGCGCGTCACCGGCCAATACGCCGTTGCGGCCGCATGGGCCAGCCTCGGTGACATGGCGGCGGCCCGTTCGGTGATCCAGGGCATGGCGAACAGCCAAATGAAATCCTATGCCTTGACCAGCGTCGCCGAGGCCCAGAACAGAAAGGGTGATCCAGGGGCCGCCAGGCAAACACTCGACGACGCCCTGCAATCGGCCGCCGCGCTCGACAACGATTACCAACGATCCTCGGCCCTTGGCTCCGTCGCCCAATCCCTGGCCAGGATCGGCGAAAGGGACCTGGCACAACGAACAGTCGATGATGCATCGCGGATTTCGGAGTCCCTGGATTCCGCTATGCGTGATTTCGGACTGGTAGCCGTGGCCGCTGCCCAGGCCATGGCCTACGACGCCGAAACCGGATTGCGGACGGCAAACGACATCGCAACGGAAGGCGCCCGCAACAGTGCCCTCCTCCAGATCGCATCGGGCCGGGCCGAAGCCGGCGACGTGACCGGCGCACTCGACACGGCGAAAAGCATTTCCGACGATTTCTTCCGCGGCTCGGCCCTGGCGGGTATCGCCATACTCATCGTCGACAAGTGGCAGCGCGATCGGCAGGCCAAGAAGGGCAACTGACGCAGGTCGCTGGCCTAGGTATCCTTGCGGAACGCGAAGACCGGGCTCGACCAGGCCTGGAAGCCGTCTTCCGTATAGACCGAGACCCAGAGCGGGTTATCGCCCTCGGCGGCGAGCGGCATGGTGACCTCGCCGGAAAGTTCTCGGCCGGGAATCTCGTCGGGCAGCCGGAACACCTTGATCATGCGTTCGAGACCACCCGCCTCCATGCGCTGGTCCTCGAGGCCGATGTCGGCGAGGGCCACGGTCATCGAGCCCAGGTTGGTTTCGATCACCAGATCGCCGTCGGCACCCGGCTCCAGCCAGGCATCGAAGCCGCCATAGTTGCCGGTGGTGATGGCATCGAAGACGACGCCATTGTCCCCCTCCAGCTCCAACTGGCGTTCCAGGTTCCAGTTGTTGATCTTCTCCATGCGGCGGATGCGGGCACCGGTGAAGGAGGCCCGGCCCTTCCAGTTGGTGTCGCGGCCGCGGCCGCGGTACTCGGCGCCGCTCCACAGCACGCGGATGCGCTCGCCCAGCATGGTCTCGTCGTAGGGCCGCAGCGTCTCCACCACCTGCATGCCGTTCCGCACCTCGACGCGCTCGATGGGCGTCTGGGCGACGACGTCGAACTTGAGCGTCGCCGTCTCGTCGTCGGTCTGCACGATGTCGCCCATGATGACGCTGTCGACGCGCGATGAGGTGGTTTCGGTGAACGCCTTGGGGTCGCGATCAAACAGATTGCCGCCGCCGGCGAAATCCACGCCCACCTCCAGATGCAGCCGGGTGCCGGTGGTGCCGTAGTGGTGCCGCCGGCGCAGGCAATCGAAGATGGCGTCGCGGGTCAGCTCATGCGTCAGGAAGCAGGTCAGCCCGCCGTAGGCGCCGAAGGTGGAGGCGCCAGGATAGCTCGCCCCCGGCCGGCCCTTGTGGCCGTCCGAATTGCAGACCACGCCCGAACGGTGGCCCAATGGGAAGCCGTCGGTCAGCAGCCATTCGAAGGTGCCCCAGGCGGAATGGATCTCCATCGCCGTCTCAAGCACCCGGTCGTGGGCGTAGCCGATGTCCGCGTAGCGCCCGCCGACATGGGCGTAGATGCAGCAGTCCTCGTCGGCCAGGGATTCGAACAGCAGGTTGGCATTCGGCGCGTCCGTGTCCAGGTCCGACCGGTCGACCAGCAGCGCGTGGGACGAGCGGTGGATCTGGCGGCCTTCGGTGCGGAAGAACACGTTGCGGTCGCCGCCGACGGCCGTGTTGCCCGACCATTCGTAGCCCGGGAAGGTGACGAAGACGCCGTCCTCGTGGTACTCGGCCGTCAATTCGTTGAGATACGCCCAGAAGGCATTGTTGACCTGGAAGTCGTTGGCCTGGTGGCTGGAGACGTCGAGGAAGGCCTTGTTGCGGGCGAAGTCGAAGTACTGGCGCGACGTGGTGACGCCGATGGATTCGCCCGACTGGCCATGCAGGTCGCCCCAGTAGCCGGAGACCGCGCCGGCGCGGATCAGCATGGGGTGGGACTCCGCGACCACCGCGCCGGCCTCGTCCTTGACGGTGATGCGCAGCAGGCCTTCCTGATCGACCGAGAGGCCGTCGAAGGAAACCGACTTGTTGCCTTTTTCGTAGGTGTAGGCGTCCGGAAGGCCGGCCACCGGGAGCGTGCTCTCGAACCTGAACCGGCCCTCCGCGTGGTCGGTTGGATTGCCCCAGGCGTCCTCCGCCTTGAGGCCGAAACGGAAGCTCTCGCCCGGCCGGCGCAGGCTGGACAGCACGGCCCGCCAGACCGCTGGCGGCCCCGGCACCACGGCGATGGCCGGCGTGTCGGGGATGGGTACGAAGTGGCCGACAGCGCAAACGTCGGCCAGGGTCTTGAACTCGAAACCGGCCTCGACAAAGGTCTGCATCTTCATGCCCGGCGAACCGCCGGAGGTATCGCCGAAAACGATGGTGATGGTGTCGCCCTCGCGCAGGTAGCCGCCCATGACGCGCACGGTCAGCGCCTTCCAGCGCGGCCGCGGCGACACGCCGTAGCGGCTGTAATCCACATCGAGCGGCACGCCCGAACTGGTCGTCGCGGTGACGTAGTTGTGGGCCGTCGGATCACTGGTCTGCAGCCCGCCCCAATCACCGAGCGCACGGAAGACGACGCGGATGGCGCCGGTGTCGTCGAGACCGTAGCGGCCCACCGTGTAGGTCAGGCGGAAGGTCTGCAGGCTGCGGATCGGCACCGGGTCGTCCGGGTCCAGACTGACGTGGCCGTAGAGCACCGGGTCCTCGCCCGGCTGCACCTCGGAAAATGCCTCGCCGATCAACGCGTCGGCGACCACGCCGTCCACTTCATTGGCCATCCTCATTCCTCCCTCTGGCTCGCGCGGCCGTCTCGATACGGCCTGCAAACAATTGCATTAATGTAAATGGAATTCGTTAAAAACATTGGATGTTATGTTTTTATAACCCATTGATATTAAACATTATTCATATATTAATTGACACATTAATGTTTACTCATCCCAATGACAATAACCACGGCATAAAGCCCATTGCAAGTTGAACCACGGAACGACCTGACAGGGAAGGAACAGAGATGTCGATGCAACACCCCAAGATGGCTCTCGCCGCCGTCATCCTCGGCGCCGCCGCCACCGCCGCCACCGCCATCGTCGCCGCGCCAGCCACGGCGGCCGAATACCCGGCCAAGCCGGTGACGCTGATCGTCCCCTACAAGGCCGGCGGCAGCACCGAGACCATGGCGCAAATCCTCTCCAAGGCGATCGCCAAGAACCTGGGCCAGAAAGTCGTCGTCAAGACCAAGCCGGGCGCCGGCGGCGCCATCGGCTCGACCCTGGTGGCCAAGGCCAAGCCGGACGGCTACACGCTGCTGTTCGCCGCCGCCACCACCATCACCTGGGAGCCTCTGTCGAAGAAGGGCCTCGCCTACACCGCCGATAGCTTCGCCTACGTGGCCGGCGTCACCGACTACCAGATGGCTTTCGTCACCACGCCGGACAGGCCCTACAAGAATTTCGCCGAGCTGATTGCCTACGCCAAGAAGAACCCGGGCATGAACGTCGCCGACCAGGGCGGCATCTCGCGCGCCTTCATCAACTACATCGGCAAGAAGGAAGGCCTCGACTGGACCGCCATCCCGACCCGCGGCGGCGGCGAGATGGTGCCCTTCATGTTCGGCGGCAAGGTCGACTTCGCCTGGTCCGGCGGCGTCCACAACAAGTACGGCGACAAGTTCATCGTGCTGGCGTCGTGCCTCGCCGACCGCCTGGCCTCGGCGCCGAAGGCGCCGTCGGTGCAGGAACTCTACGGCATTTCCATGCCCGGCACGGCCCTGATCGCGGCTCCCAAGGGCACGCCCGCCGACGCCATCGCCAAGGTTCAGGCGGCGATTGAGAAGTCCATGGACGATCCGGACTTCACCGCCATCCTGGCTCGCCTGAAGTTCCCGAAGACGTTTGTGCCGTCCGCCAAACTGACCGAGAATATCGCCGGCATGACCACCAGCCTGAAGAAGGTGCTGGCGGCCATTCAATAAGGCACCGGGGCGCCGGACTCCCCCGGCGCCCCGCCATCGGGGGCTAGGCGTGCGCACCACAGACCGGGTCGCGAGTATCATCGTGCTGCTGGGCTCGGTGGCGCTACTCGCCTGGATCATTCCGACCTACACCGCACCGCCGCAAAGCCCGCTCGACATCCCGCCCGACCGCCTGCCGTCCATCGCCATCTGGACCTGCCTGGTTATGGCGGCGATGCTCGGCCTCGGCACGCTGCGCACCGCCACCGACGCCGACGCCGAAGACGAGGAGTTCGGCGCCACGGCGACGGGCCTCGGCCGAACCGAGCTTGGCCACATCGCATCGCTCTCGATGGTCGCCATCGCCGTCATCGTCATCATGCCGCTGCTCGGGTTCGAGATCACCATGGGCGCCGTGCTGCTGGCCGCGATGCTGTTCCTGGGCCAGCGCAACATCGCCCTGCTGGCCGCCGCCGTCGTCATCGTGCCGGTCGGCCTGTCACAGATCGCGTGGCACGTGTTCACCGTCGAGTTTCCATGAGACCACCAAAAAATCCAACAGAGAGCCCGGCATGATCGACAGCCTGCTGATCGGTTTCGAGAACGCGTTCACGCTGACCAACATGATGTTCATCTGTGCCGGCGTCACCTTGGGCATCATCTTCGGCGTGCTGCCCGGCATCGGCAGCGTCACCGCGCTGGCCATCCTGGTGCCCATCACCTTCTACATGTCGCCGCTCTCGGCCATCGCCTTCCTGGTCGGCATCAACAAGGGCGGCACCTCCGGCGGCGCCGTGCCTGCGGTGCTGATCAACGCCCCCGGCACGCCCGAGGCGGCGGCGACCGCGCGCGACGGCTATCCGCTGGCGCAGGCCGGCAAGCCGGAAAAAGCCATGAAGACGGCGCTCTATTCGTCCGTCTGCGGCGACACCTTCTCGGACATCATGCTGATCCTGCTGGCCGCGCCGTTCGCCTCCGTTGCGCTTCTTTTCGGCCCGCCGGAATTCGCCGCCATCATCCTGTTCTCGTTCACGCTGATCGCGGCGCTGGCGGCGAAGTCACTGACCAAGGGCATCCTCTCGGGCGCTCTCGGCGTCTTCCTGTCGACCATCGGCCTCGACCCGGTGGACAGCACCGAGCGCATGACCTTCGGCTTCATCGAGCTGTTCGACGGCATCTCGCTGGCCGCCCTTGCCATCGGCACGCTGGCGCTGAGTTCCGTGCTGGTACAGATCTTCGACCTCCGGCGCGACGGCCCGCCCCAGGTGCCGCCCCGCGATGACACCTTCACCGCCGACAACCGGCTGGGCGCGGCTGAATTCTGGGGCAACTGGCGCACCCTGCTGCGCTCGGCATGCATCGGCACCGGCGTCGGCATGCTGCCTGGGCTCGGCGTCTCTCTGGCCGCCTTCCTCGGCTACGGCGCGGCGCAACGGGCCTCCAAGACGCCGGAGAAGTTCGGCACCGGCGACATCGAAGGCATCCAGGCCACCGAGGCCGCCAATTCGGCCGTCGTCGGCGCCAACCTGATCCCCACCATCTCGCTCGGCATCCCCGGCAACGTGGCGGCGGCGCTGCTGGTCGGCGCGTTCATGATCCACGGCGTCGTGCCGGGACCACTGATGATGGTGGAGCACGCGCACCTGGTTTATTCCATCTTCGCCTCCATGCTGATGGCCAACGTGGCGCACCTGGTGATCGGGCGCATCGGCATCCGCATCTGGAGCCAGGTGCTGCGGGTGCCGCAGAGCATCGTGCTGCCCATCGTCGTCGTCCTGTGTGTCGTCGGCGTCTACGTGCAAAGCAGTTCCATGTTCGACGTCGGCCTGATGCTGGCCTTCGCGGTGCTGGGTTATGCCATGCGCCGGTCCGGCTTCTCCCTGGTCTGCCTGATCATCGGTTTCCTGCTGGGGCCGCTGTTCGAATTGTCGTTCCGCCAGACCATGCTGATGTACCGTTCGGACCTCAGCATCATGCTGACCAGCCCGATCTCTCTGTTCTTCGTCGTGCTCACGGTATACTTCCTCTGGCGTTTCGGATTTAAAAGAGGGCGCTAAACGCCATGAACACGTCGGACATTCCGGCCGAACTGGAAAAGCAGGTGCGCCTGGAAGCCCTCGGCGACACCTATGCCAAGCGCGCCGAGGGCCCCGGCACCAAGGCCGAGAAACTGCGCGCCGCCTTCATCGAGACCATCGAGCTCGGCCTCTGGCGGCCGGACGATCCGGTGCCGACGGAGAAGGAACTACTGGCCGTGCTGCCGATCAGCCAGGGCACCGTGCAGGCGGCCATGCGGCGGCTCGCCGACGACGGCATCGTGGTCAGGAAGCGCGGCGCCGGCAGCCGCATCTCTTCGTCGGGTGCGCGCGGCCAGGACCCCTGGTACATGCGCTTCCTTGCCGAGGACGGCGCCGATCTGGCCTCCACCGCCATCACCCGCGTCACCACCACCGAGGTGCGCGGCCGCGGCGACTGGTCGACGGCCCTCGGCATCCGCCCCTCCTACGTGAAGATCGAGCGCACGCTGAACGTCGGCGACAGCTTCCTCATCCTGGCCATCGCCTATCTGGACGCCGGCCGCTTCCGGCCGCTGTTGGATTTCTCGTCAGAGATCATGGCCTACACCCATATCCGCCATCTGCTGCACGACCGCTTCAACGTGCCGACGATGGGGGTGCGGCAATCGGCGAGGCTGCGCGGCGCGGCCGAGGACGTGGCCCAGGTCACCGGGGTCGACGCGGGCACGCCTGTGCTGGTCATGCAGACGGTCAACCTGACGCTCCACCAGGAGCCGGTCATCTACCAGGAATTCCACATCCCGCCGAACGACTTCATCCTCGACCTCGCGCACCGGCCGGGTCACGATTGACGACAGCCGGCGGACCTCGCGATTAGACCTTGAAGCCGATCACCGAGACGTCGTCGCGCCTGACGTTTTCGCCCTGGTAGTCCTCGAAGGCCTGGCGCAAGCGTGCATCCTGCTCGGTCATGGGTAGGCTGTGGATTTTCTTCAGCAGCGTCTTCAACCGCTTCTTGCCGAACATCAGTGACCGTTTGCCCCCGACCTGATCGGTATAGCCGTCGCTGGCCATGTAATAGGCGCAGCCGTCCTCCACGGGGAAGTGCTGCTCGGCGTAGGCCTGGTCGAACGGAAAGGCGCGGTAGCCGAGGCCGGCTTTGGTGCCCTTGACCTCGCGCACCTCCGCGCCGTCGGAAATGAAAACGCTGAACCGGGCACCGGCGAAGGTGATGTTGGCCAGATCAGCGTCCAGATAGACCGCCCCCAGTTCCAGCCCATCGTCGGAGCCGCCCTCCACGTCTTCGTTCTGGCGCAGGCCCAACTGCACCAGTTGATGGACGCGCTGCACCATGTTGCCGACCTGGCCGGGCACTACGTCGTCGAGTGCCCGGTCGAGGGCGCCTGTCGAAATCAGCGTCATGAACGCACCCGGCACCCCATGGCCGGTGCAGTCCGCCAGCACCACCAGCACGCCGTCACCCCAGATGCGGTTCCAGTAGACATCGCCGCCGACACGGTCGCGTGGCTCCCAGATCACGAAGTAGTCCGAGAAGATGGCCGAGAAGGCATCCGAATGCGGCAGGATCGAACGCTGGATGCTGGATGCATAGTCGATGCTCGATGAAATGGTCTCGTAGGCGGCGGAAAGTTCGTTGGTGCGCTCATCCACCATGCCTTGCAGGTTGCGCGTGTAGTCGAAGATGGTCGCCGACATGTCGTTGAAGGTCTGGGTCAGGTCGCCGATCTCGTCGCGCTGTTCGACCGCAAGGCGGATATCATAGTCGCCGCCGGACACCCGGCGTGTGCCGTCGGTCAATTTCGCGAGCGGCCGGATGATCAGCACGTTCTGGCCGAACATGAAGATGAACAGCGTCACCAGCAGCGCCGCCCCCAGTACCATGGCCAGCGCGCCTAATTCCTGCAGACCAACCAGGCTGCCGGGGTCGAACATTGCCATCGTGTACCAGCCCAGCGGCGCCAGGTAGGCCACGGCGACCAGCCGCTGCTTGCCCTCGATGGTCAGGAACAGGGTCTCCGCCGCCTTGCCTCCGGATTTCAGATGCGCCAACGCCTCGGTAAGGCGATCCCGGTCCGCCGCCGAACTCATCAGCGCCCAGACCTGGGGCACTTTCTGCTCGGCATCGTCGGCGATGACGTTGCGGGCGATCTTCGCCAGTTCCGCATGGGCGCGGATGGCGCCCTTGGCGTCGACCATCATGGTACTGACCCCGGCGGTCTCGGACGCGACGAAGGCCGTGATGAATTCAGTCAATCCGATACCGGTGCCGACCACGCCATGGGTGCCGCGATCGTCGCGCAACGCGTAGTTCACCCATAGATTGGTCACGCCCAGCTTGTCGTTATGGTCGACGTTGAAGTTGTAGGCGGCATCGGCGTTCATGGTGGCATAGAACCAGCTGTCATCGGCATCCTTGGGAGACAGCGTATCGACAACCTTCAGCGCCACCTCCGGCTGATTGCCGTCGGCATAGAAGAAGTGGCCGCTCTTCTTCAAGCCGAGGAAGACGGTCTTGGATTTGAAGTTGTCATGGTAGCGCTGCAATTCCTCACGTGCCCGCACCGCCGTCGCCGCATCCTCCTCGCTGGCGGCCCACTGGATCAGCAATTCGGATTCCGCCATCTGCCGGGCCAGTGCCAGTTCCCGCGCCACGGCGCCCAGCACCTTCTCCTTGTGCCACAGCACATGCCGTTCCGAGATGAACACACCCAGGCGCCCGGAAATGCGGTCGCCGACGAAACCCAGGGTCCACAAGGTGGCACCGCCGACGACGACGAACACGGCGGTGATGAACACGGCGCTCTTGCCGCGCAGGCTCTGGAAGAACGGCCTGCGCTGCTGGCGGATCAGCCAGACCAATGCCAACACGGCAACCAGTACCACCAGGCCGCCGATTACCAGGACGGTTAATTCCTGCATCGATAGCAGGGCCCGGTCCGCCTCCTTCAGTCTGGTCAGCGCCAGGTCCGTCGGCAGTCCGGCCTGCTCGGCCAGGCGCGCCCGCTCGGCGGGTGGTATCCGCGCCAGCGCCTTATCGATGATAGCCACCAGTTCCGGCCAGTCCTTGCGCACGCCGAAGGCGATCTGCAGGCGATGGGGCGTTTCGGCCACCAGGGCGATATCCGCCAACTTAAGTTGATTGGCGAAATAGCGGATGGTCACCGGTGAATCGATGAAGGCCTCGATCTCGCCCGCCGACAGCGCCCGCAGGCCGGCGCCGATATCGGCCATCGGCACCAGGTCGATGTCGGCGTTCTCGCGGGCCAGGGTCTCCTGGATGGCATAGCCCTTGACCACGCCGACGCGCCGGCCGGCCAGGTCCTCGATACCGTCGATGCCGCGGGCGTCGCGGCGCGCGGCGATGACATTGGGCCAGACCATGTAGGGTTTGGTGAAAGTGAGGAAGCCCTCGCGCGCCGGCGTCGGCGCCACCGCCGGCAGCACATCGAGGGTCTTGGCTTTCGCCCCCTCGATGACGTCGGCCCAGGACATGGATTGGGGTGTCTGCGCGGCGGTGCTCAGTATCTCGCCGATGCGCCGGACGAACGCCGCGCCCAAACCGGAGTAGACGCCCTGCGGGTCGATGAACTCATAGGGCGGCCAGGCCCTGTCGATGCCGAGCCGGATCACGGGATGGGCGTTCAGCCATTCCCGTTCCGCCGCGGTCAGCCCGATGTCGGCGTCGTTCTGCCCGCGGCCGAAGAAACGCTGCGCCGTGTCACTGATCCAACGCGCCTCGATATCGGCCAACTGCCTCGCCGTCAGCAACTCGAACCCCGCGTTGATGTCGGCGGCGAGTTTCGTGTTCTCCTTCAGGACGCCGGCGTGGATGGTGCTGACGAAGCGGAGTTCCGGCCGCGACACCACCAACCCACGCAGCCCTCGCTCGCGCAGCAGGAGCTCGATCGTCTGATCCTCCTGCAGGAAAGCTTCGATGTGGCCGCCGATCAGCGCTTCAAGCACGGCCGACGACGTGGCAAAGGTCTTGATCGACAAATCCGGATGCATCCGGCCGACCTCGGCCGCCTGGAAGCTGTCCTCCAGAACCCCGAGGCTGCGGCTGGCGAAATCGTCGAGGTTCGCCGGCAGCACCTCGTCGGCTCGATGATAGATGCGCGATGCCGTGCGGTAGATTTGGCGGCTGAAGCCGATCCATTCGGCGCGCGCCGCCGAATAGGACAGACCCGAATGGATATCTACCTCGCCCGCCTTCAGGCTTTCCAGGGACTCCGACCAGCCGGACGGCCTGAAACGCACCTTTCGGCCCGTCTTCTTCGACCAAGCCCGCCACAGATCGACGAACAGGCCGGCCGGATTGCCTTGCGAATTGAGGAACGTGAACGGCGGATAGGCGCGATCGATGCCGATGATCAGGGAATCGTCCTTGGCCGCGTCGCGGGTATCGCCGATCCAGCGTCGGGCGATGCCGCGCCGTTCCTCGTCGCTGATCTGGCTCATGCCGCGGTTGATCAGGTCCACGGTGGCGGCCGCCCCTTCGGGCGCGGCGGCAAACCAGTCGTTGCGATAGAGCGGGCTGTCGCCGAGAAAGATGAAATCGCCGACGATGCCGGACCGTTTCAGATGATAGAGGCCGGACGGCGTATCCGCGGCGAAGACTTTCAATTCCCCAGCCTTCAGGGCGGCAATGATGCTGCCGTAATCGGGATATCCGACGATGACGCCGCCGGGCACGCGCTCCTTCAGGAAGTTCTCCACATAGTCGCCCGACAGCACACCGATGCGATAGGCGCCCAGTTCCCGGAAGTTGGCGGTCGCCGGCACGCTGCGGTGGAAGAACACGTGGGTGTCGGTCTTACGCAGCGCCGTGGCGTAATCCAGGAACTTGTCGCGCTCGTCGTTGAAGAACAGGCCGGCGTGCACGTCGGCAGCGCCGCTGCCGACCATTTGAAGCGTTTCGTCCCAGGGGGCGGCAATAAACTCCAGCTTGATGCCGGTCTTCTCGGACCACAGCCGCCAGTAGTCGATGATCAGGCCGGACGGCTCGCCGTCATCGTCGCGGAAATGAAACGGCACGCAGTCGACGCAGTAGGCGACCGAGAGCTTCTCCGGGTCCGCAGCCGAGGCTCGCGTGGTCGCGACCGCGGCGACGAGCGTCCATGCCGAAAGCAGCACGGCCGCCCATAGGGCCGCGCCACGCACACCGCGCCGCGAGCGCTGATCAGAGCGCTCAAAATGGAATCGTGGAGACAATCTTCCCCCTAAACCTAACCTCCAATCGCGATGTTAGCATACGGGTTCGGGCGGTGAAAAATTTTTAGCATCCCAACTATTGCGATTTAAATTTATCATGACTATCTGATAAATCGTGTCCGTTCTTCCAACGATCAGGCACCTGCTGTTTGACATCGTGAATAGTGTTCCAGGACCGTCGCCGACAGGCGGCGACAGCCAGGTTTGTCTCCCGGAAGGGCGCCCGCCAAGGTGACGGCGCGAGCGATGACGAATGATGACATTCGATGACCTGTCGCACCGGAATCGACCTGTTTCGTTCCAGATCAAGTGGTTAGTCTGTTTCAACCGGGGTTATTCGTACCCCAACGTGGACATTTCGTGCCCGGAGCGAGGAAGATGTCAGCCTCGCACCGATCACGGCCGGAGTTCGCCGCATGCTTCAGAAGGCTCCCGAAACGTCACCCGAGGACGACCTCGACGAGGCCACGGATGACGCCATCTACTGCGCTGCGTGCGGGCATCTGGTGACGCGGACGCGCTGGCGGCTCTCCATGGATGGCCACGAACACACGTTCTTCAATCCGGCCGGCCGGGTGTTCACCATCCTCTGTTTCCGCGAGGCGCCTGGGGCGGTCGATCGGGGCGATGCGACGGACGAGTTCACCTGGTTCAAGGGCTACGACTGGAATTTTGCACTCTGCCGGGGCTGCGGCCAGCATCTGGGCTGGCGTTTCATCGGCGCCCTCGACCCGCCCCTGTTCTTCGGCCTGATCAAGCCGAAATTGAGCGATCAGCCAACGCCAGGCGCCGCCGGCTGAAACGGGCGATCGGCACGGTCCGGCCCGACACAGTCGAACACTCGGCCGCCCGCCAGACGGCCCGCTGGGAAGGCCGCCTGGAAATCCGCCAGAAATTGATCTGGGTCCTCGCGCGGCCGCGCGACGGGGCGGACACTGGACCTCTGGAGGTCCGATGAACGACGCATCAAACGCTGATCGGCCGACCTGGCACGTGCTCGACGGCGCACAATGTGCCCGGCGTCTGGCAAGCGACCCGGAGACCGGGCTGAGCGAACCGGAGAGCCGGGCGCGGCTCGAGCGGGACGGTGCCAATCGCCTCGCGGAGGCGCCGCCGACGTCGGCGCTGCGCGTGCTGGCGCGCCAGTTCATGGGCGTCATGCCGGCCATCCTTGGGGTCGCCGGCGTGCTCGCGCTGGCGGTCGGTGAACGCCTGGACGCCGCCGCCATCTTCGTCGTCCTGGCCATCAACGGGGTGCTCGGCTTTGCCCAGGAACGCCGCGCGGAAAACGCGCTGGCGGCACTTAAGTCGATGCTGGCGCGGCGCGCCACGGTTCGGCGCGACGGCGTCGATCACGACATCGACGCCGCTGGCTTGGTGGCCGGCGACGTCATTCTGCTGACCACCGGCGACCGGGTGCCCGCGGACGGACGGTTGCTGGAAACCGTGGCGTTGGAGATCGATGAATCGGTGCTGACCGGCGAATCGGTCCCGGTCGGCAAGCATACCGGCCCGCTGGCCGCCGAAATCCTGGCACTCGGCGACCGTACGTGCATGGCCTACGCCAACACGGTGGTCACCCGGGGCCGCGGCGTCCTGCTGGTCACCGCCACTGGCATGACGACGGAAACCGGGCGGCTGGCGGAGATGCTGGCGGCGGCGGAGGAAACAACGACGCCGCTGCAGCTCCAGCTCGACCGTCTCGGCAGGCGCCTGGCCGGCATCGCGCTTTGCGTCGTCGGCATCATCCTGGCCATCGCCCTGATCCGCGGCACGCCCTTCGCCGAGGCCGCCCTGATCGCCATCACGCTGGCCGTCGCCGCGGTGCCGGAGGGCCTGCCGGCCGTGGTCACCGTAACCCTGGCACTGGGCATGCAGCGCATGGCGCGCCGCGGCGCCATCGTTAAGCGGCTGGCCGCGGTCGAAACCCTCGGCTGCGCCACCGTCGTGTGCTCCGACAAGACCGGCACGCTGACACTCAATCGGATGACCGTGCAGGCCCTCTTCCTCGCCGGCCGGCGGTTCGGTGTCGACGACGGCCTAAGGGCGGCGGCGGCGACCGACCTGGAACGGTTCCTGGTGCCGCTGGCGCTCTGCAATGACGCCCGCATGGACGGCGACCGCCTGATCGGCGATCCGACCGAGGGCGCACTTCTCGACGTCGCCACCAAGGGCGGCATCGATCGGTCGGCCCTGGAAGCCCAACTGCCGCGCATCGCTGAGGTGCCGTTCGATTCCGCGACCAAGCTGATGGCCACCTTCCATCGCCGGGGCGAGGACGTGGAGATATTCGTCAAGGGCGCGCCGGACATGTTGCTCGGCCGCTGCGCCAAATTTGCCGGCGCCAACGGCGATGTCGCACTCGACGATGAGGGTCGCCGGCGGCTGGCCGGCGAGAACGAGTCCCTGGCGGCGGACGCCCTCAGGATCATCGCCGTTGCCACCGGGCGCGTCGCGGCGGCCGATTTCGATGCGGCGGCGGACCTCGATCGTCACCTGGATGGCCTGGTATTCATCGGCATGGTCGGCATGATCGACCCGGTTCGCCCCGAGGTCGGCGGCGCCGTCAGCCGCTGCCGGGATGCCGGCATCGGCGTCAAGATGGTGACCGGCGATCACCACGGCACGGCGACCGCGATCGCGCGGCACCTGGGCCTCAACGGCGATGTGGTGCTGGGTGCCGACGTGGACGCCATGGATACGGAAACCCTGGCGGCGCGCATCGACGGCATCGACGTCTTCGCCCGCGTGGCGCCCGAAAACAAGATGCGCATCGTCGAAGCCTTGCGCGCCCGTGGACACGTGGTGGCGATGACCGGCGACGGCGTCAACGACGCCCCCGCCCTCAAGCACGCGGACATCGGCATGGCCATGGGCAAGAGCGGCACCGACGTCACCCGCGAGGCAGCGACCATGGTGCTGACCGACGACAATTTCGCCACCATCGTCCACGCCGTCGAGGAAGGACGCACGATCTACGCCAACATCGTCAAGTTCGTGCGCTTCCAGCTGTCCACCAACATGGGCGCGCTGGCGACCGTCTTCACGGCCACGGCCATGGGCCTGCCGATGCCGTTCAGCCCGATCCAGCTGCTCTGGGTCAACGTCATCATGGACGGGCCGCCGGCCATGGCGTTGGGGATCGATCCGCCCGACGACGGTCACATGGTGCGCCCACCTCGCGGTGTCGATGACCAGATCCTGACGCTCCGGCGCTTCGGGGTGCTGGCTTTCCTGGGCGCCGTCATGACGCTGGGCACGCTCGGCGTGTTCCTGTGGGCGCTCGAAGCCGGCGACGGCACGCGGGCCGGCACCCTCGCCTTCACCACGTTCGTGCTGTTCCAAGCGTTCAACGCCTTCAACGCCCGCGCTGAGACATCGACCGCCTTCGACCGCCAGCAGCTCAGGAACCCGACCTTGTGGACGGCGCTCGCCGGCGTCGTTGTGATGCAGGCCATCGCCGTGCATTGGGAACCGGCGCGGGCGATCATGCACACGGTTCCCCTGGCGCCGCTGGACTGGCTGGTCGCGGCATCCGTCGCCGCTTCGATTCTGGTGCTTGAAGAGGCACGCAAGATGTTCGCACGGAGACTCCCGCCCCGGCCGAAGACTTGATAGGGTCCGGTCGGATTGCGAGAGGAAGCATGGACCTACTGATCAAGAACGCCGAGGTTTACGACGGCACGGGTGACGCGCCGCTGGCGGGCATGGATGTCGCCGTCACCGATGGCGTGATCGTCGAGGTGGCAACCAGACTCTCGGCCGATGGCGCCGAAGTCGTCGATGCGGATGGCCTGGCCTTGATGCCCGGCATCATCGACAGCCACACCCACTTCGATGCACAGGTGACCTGGGATGCCTTCCTCAACCCGTCACCGGCTCTGGGGGTGACCAGCGTGTTGATCGGCAATTGCGGCTTCACCATAGCACCCTGCCGCGAGACCGATCGGGACCTGGTGATGCGCAATCTGACCCAGGTGGAAGGCATGTCGTTGGACGTACTTCGCCAGGGCATCGACTGGTCGTTCGAGAGCTTTCCCGACTACCTGGCGATGCTGGAGCGCCAAGGCACGGCACTCAACGTCGGCGCTTTTATCGGCCACTCGGCGCTCCGTACCTACGTCATGGGCGCCGAAGCGGTGGAGCGCGCGGCAACGGCGGACGAGATCGCAGAGATGGCGCGCATCGTCAGCCAAGCCATGACCGCCGGCGCCGTCGGCTTCGCCACCTCGACGGCCCCCCAGCACAACGGCTGGGGCGGCGTGCCGATGCCGTCGCGCCTCGCCGATGACGCCGAACTGCACGCCCTGGCCCAGGCCATGGCGTCGGGCGGACGCGGCGTGTTCATGCTGACCAAGGGCGACCGCACGGACGTTCCCTACCTGGAGGACCTGGCCGCCAAATGCGGCCGGCCGGTGATGATCGCGGCCCTGCTGCACAATTCCACCAATCCCAACGGCACCTTCGACGAACTGGCGAAAATCGCCGAGGCACGCGGCCGCGGGCGGGAACTCTGGGGCCAAGTCTCGTGCTGCCCGCTGACCAACGACTTCAAGCTCAAATCCGCCTACCCGTTCGAGGGCCTGGCCGCCTGGAAGCCGGCCATGCAGGCAGGCGGCGACGATCTGAAGCGACTGTTAATGGACGATGATTTCCGCCAAGGCGTGAAGGACGAATTGGCCAGGCCCGCCGGGGTCCGGCTATTCAATGGCGAATGGCACAAGCTGGAACTGATCGAAGTGGCGAAGCCCGAGAACCAATCGCTGGAGGGCAAGACCGCAGACGTGCTGGCAGCCGAGGCGAGCATCGATCCGCTGGACTGGATGCTCGACTTCGCCGTGTCGGAGGACCTGGAAACGGTGTTCACCGCCGTGCTGCTGAATTCCGACGAAGACGCGGTCGGGCGCATGATCCGCGATGCCAATGCCTCGGTGGCGCTGTCGGACGCCGGCGCCCACCTGACGTTCTTCTGCGACGCCGGCTTCGGCCTCCACCTGATGGGCCACTGGGCGCGGGACCTGGGCGTGCTGAGCTTGGCCGAGGCCGTGCATGAACTGACCGCCAAGCCGGCCGGCATTTTCGGCATCCGCGAACGTGGCCGCATCGCGCCGGGTCTGGCCGCCGACCTGCTGCTGTTTGACCCGGCGACAATTGGGCGCGGGCCGAAGCGCCGGGTCTTCGACCTGCCGGGGGGCGCGCCGCGCCTGACCACGGACGCCATCGGCGTTGAGGGTGTCTGGGTCGCCGGCACACGGGTCGCCGACGCCGACGGCATCCGCGAAGACGCCGGCCGGCCAGGCCGGGTCTTGAGAGAATTCGACGCCTAACAACAAGAAGGACGACAGACGAATGACCGACACCTCTGCCACCATCGCCGTCCTCATGCCTGGCGACATGGGCCACGCCGTCGGCCGCGCGCTTGGCGAACACGGCCACCGGGTGGTCACCTGCCTGACCGGCCGTAGCGACCATTCGCGCACACTTGCGGCGGCCGGCAATCTGGAAGACCTGGGAAGCCTGGAGCTCGTCGTCGCCGAGGCCGACATGGTGCTCTCCATCCTTCCACCAGCGTCGGCGCCGGGTCTCGCCAGGGACGTAGCGGCGGCCATGCAGGCGGCGGACGCGCGGCCCATCTATGTCGACTGCAACGCCATCGCGCCCGAAACGGCGAAAGGCGTAGCCGAGACCATCACCGACGCCGGGGCGGCGTTCATCGACGCCGGCATCATTGGCCTGGCGCCGGGCAAAGGCGGCGCGACTCGGTTCTATGTCTCTGGCACCGATACCGGGCCGATGCAGACGCTCGACGGCAAGGGCATCCAGGTGCTGGCGCTGGGGCCCCATGCCGGTCAGGCCTCGGCCATAAAGATGTGCTACGCGGCGCTGACCAAGGGAACATGGACGCTGCAGCTGGCGCTGTTGATGGCGGCCGAGCGTTACGGCCTTTATGACGACCTGATCAGCGAATTCGCCTTCAGCCAATCAGCCACCCTGAAGACCATGGAGGGCGGCCGGCTGCCGCGCATCCCCGCCGACGCCGCCCGCTGGGTCGGCGAGATGGAGGAAATCGCCCAGAGCTTCCGCGACGTTGGCGTGCCCGGCGGCTTCCATGAGGGCGCCGCCGAGGTGTTCCGGACGCTGGCCCAAACCCCCTTCGCCGCCGAAACCCGCGAAACCTGGGACGCGAGTCGCACCCTGGCCGAGGCCATTCCAGTCTATGCCCAATACCTGGACGCCGGCGACGGGGAGCCGAACTGAATGACCGCTGACGACCAACTCCTCGCCCACGGCGGCGACCTGGCCCGCGCCGAGGCCCGCTACGGCCGGCCGGCCGACGGCTGGCTCGACCTTTCGACCGGAATCAATCCGAACGCCTATCCGGTCGACACCCTGGAGGCGGGAGATTGGCAGCGCCTGCCCGAACTGGGCGCGATAGCCGCCCTGGCCGCCACCGCCGGCGCCTACTTCGGCACACCGCAATCGGCGGTGGTGGTACCGACGCCGGGGACCCAGGCCGCCATACAGGCCTTGCCCTTCCTGCGTCCACGTTCCCGCGTCGCTGTCGTGGCGCCGGCCTATGCCGAGCATGCGCACTGCTGGCGCCGGGCAGGACATCACGTCGAGGACGTCGCTGCCGACGCCATTCCCGCCGACGCCGACGTCGTGGTCGTGGTCAATCCGAACAATCCGGATGGCCGTGTCTCGCCACCCGACCAACTGACTCAGATGGCTTGCAACCTGGCATCGCGCGGCGGCTGGCTCGTCGTCGACGAAGCCTTCGCCGACACCATTCCGAATGCCAGCGTCGCCCCTGTGGCAGACAGGGACGGCCTGATCGTTCTGCGCTCATTCGGCAAATTCTTCGGCCTCGCCGGGCTGCGGCTCGGCTTCGTTCTTTCGGCACCGGCCCTCGGCGATCACTTGGCGGAGCGCCTGGGCCCGTGGGCCGTGTCGGGTCCGGCCGCCACCGTGGGACAGCGCGCTTATGCGGATGAAACCTGGATCACCGGGACGCGCCAGACCTTGGAGGGCGATCGCCGAACACTCGATCGGGTACTGGCGGCAAATGATATTCAGGTTGTGGGCGGGACCGATCTGTTCCGGTTGGTCCGCCATCCAGTCGCCGCCCGGCTGCAAGGTCGATTGGCCCGCCACGGCATCTGGACGCGAATCTTCGATCGGCAGCCGGATTGGATGCGCATCGGCCTGCCCGGCGGTGATGGCCTGACCCGGCTCGATCGCGCCTTGGCCCTCGCCATGAACGAAGCCGATGCCGCCTGATCGCCGCTTGCGCCAAGGGGTCGATCGCTTATGCTCGACGCCAACAAGCTCCGCGTCACCGGGGCAGGGAGATAACGAATGATCGACTTGTATACCTGGGCGACGCCCAACGGCCGCAAGGTCTCCATCATGCTCGAGGAACTGGGCCTCGACTACACCGTGCACGAGATTAAGCTGCCCGACGGCGACCAGAAGAAGCCGGAGTTCGTGGCCATATCGCCCAACGGTAAGATTCCAGCTATCGTCGATGCCGACGGTCCGGGAGGTGAGCCGATCAGCCAGTTCGAATCCGGTGCCATCTTGATCTACCTGGCCGAAAAGACCGGCAGTGACCTGCTGCCGACCGAGCCCAGGCTGCGCGCCATCACCATGCAATGGTTGATGTTCCAGATGGGCGGCGTCGGGCCGATGATCGGCCAGGCCCACCACTTCCTGTTCAATCCAAAGGAAGTCGTGCCCTACGGCCAAAAGCGCTACCACAACGAAACCAAGCGGCTCTATGGCGTGCTCGATGCGCACCTGGCCGACAACACCTATCTCGCTGGCGATACCTACACCGTCGCCGATATCGCCACCTATCCCTGGATCGCCCGCTTCCCCCGCCACCAGGTCGAGCTGGAGGATTTCCCCAACGTGAAGCGCTGGTTCGATCTGCTCGGCCAACGCCCGGCGGTGGAGAAAGGCATGGCGGTGCCGTTCCTGAACTAGGGAGATTGCCGATGAGCGCCCTCGACAACGACTCCGTTCAACGCGTCCGCAAGGCCCTCGTCGACGCCGGACTCGGCGACCGGGTGATCGAACTGGATGAGACGGCGCGTACGGCCGATGACGCGGCGACGTCCGTGGGTTGTGAATTGGGCGCCATCGTCAAGTCGCTGGCCTTCATCATCGGCAGCCGCACGGTGCTGGCCCTGGTCGCCGGCGATCATCGCTGTGTCGAGGCGGCTCTGTCGCGCTGTCTGGATATTCCGGGCGCCCCACGGCGCCCCGGCGCCAACGAGGTCAAGGGCATGACCGGCTTCACCATCGGCGGCGTTGCCCCGGTTGGCCTGATCAGGCCGCTGCCGATTGCCATCGACCGCTCGTTGAAACGCTTCGACACCCTCTATGCCGCTGCCGGCCATCCGCATTGCGTGTTCCCGCTCAGCTTCGATGAACTCAAGCGCCTGACCGATGGCATGGTCAGCTGGAACATCGCCCAGCCGCTGGACAAGACCGCCGCCGGTCCGGCGCCGCTGCAACGCTCGAAGACGATGCTCAAGGCGGCTGAGGAAAGTGACGGCGCCGAGGCCTAGCCTCAACTCCAGGCGAAATCCACGTAGGTGTAGTCCTGGTCGTCCTCCTCGGCCCAGATGGCGGCCATGATGTCGCCCCAACCGCGCATGGTGCAGGTGATGTAGGCGCCGTCGCTGAACACCGGAACCCCGGCGTCATCGTACTGGTGCCAACTGCCGCCGCCGCGGATGCCTCGTGCCACGACATCACGCCGCAAGGCCTCGAAGTGGGGATGAAATTCCTCTTCTACGCCGTCGATAAAATCCTTCCAGCGATGGGAGACGCGGTCATGCTCGGCCTCCTCCTTGCCGCGCTCGACGCCGAACCAGCCCCCCCATCCGCCCAGATTATCGTCCTCATCGAAGCGATCCGCCTCTCCATGAGAAATCCACTCGGCTACTTTGATCTCGGGCATGATCACGGTTCCTGGATAGCGGCTCCCGACCCCGCACCTTGCCTTGACGCGGCTGGCGGCGCTGGGTACGACTGCACGCGACGGACAGGTGGCCGAGCGGCTGAAGGCGCTCCCCTGCTAAGGGAGTATACCTCAAAAGGGTATCGTGGGTTCGAATCCCACCCTGTCCGCCATTTAAATAGTTGATATTATTCATTTATATTTCCTTTCGGACCTCTTGGGAAACGCCCCGTCGTTTCCACGATCTAAGCGATCAGTAACTTCCGGTGACGGCCTGGTGGAGTCTGTCAGTTGCGGCGAATGGGTGCCTGGCAGTGCCAATGTCCCCTACCCAAGTTTTGGGACCGCCCCAAACAATGCGAACTGGGCGCCATAATGCCCGCAAATGGGCGTGATTTTATCGCGTCCCGTGCAGATGATGAGGAATGACAGCCTATCTTGAGAGAGGCGTCCGTCGATCTCTAGGACAGCAGCCTGGTCCGTCCACATCCGAATTACTTCAAAAAGCACAATTTCTGGAATGCGGCCCGGCCACAATTTAATTTCCATGCAATCGCCATGGATTTGGTTCGGGGCGGCGAGGACTTCACGATGAACCCACACCGAACACCTTCGGTTCATCCAATGCCGTAAGGACGCCAGCTATACCGTGTTGCTTATTCAGCATGTCACGGATGTGGACAAGAGAGTATTAAGCAGATTCCCAGTTCACTGCGATGACAGCATCAAGATCATTATGCAGTGTTTGCGAAAGCTCGATTTCGCCAAGGGCCGGGAGCGTAAGGGCCGCCATTGCATCGACGAGGTTCTGGACGTTGGCGGCGACCAAGCGATCACCATCCGCCAGTTCGAACTGTGCGATGTGATTTGTGGGGCTGGTGTACCATTCGTCGATGATTTGTTTGTCTTGGGTGCCGATGATGCGGACCTCAAGGTCGTTGCCCGCCTGAAGGAACCAAAGCTGGTCGGCCGCGATGCCTGCCCCATAGGCGAGAGTGTCAGCGGAAGCGCCCTCGCCAACATTATCGATCGTATCCTCACCATCGCCGCGATCAACGACATATCGATCATTACCCGCACCACCCAAGAGAACGTCATCTTGCAACCCACCTGAGAGTGTATCGTTCCCATCTCCTCCGACCAGGCGGTCGTTGCCAGGGCCACCGTCGAGCGTGTCCGCCGCCGCTGAGCCCTCGATGCTGTCCGCCCCCGATGTCGCCGCGACGGCGATCCGCCCCAGTCCGTCCGTCGGGCTGTCCGCCGACACGTCCGATGCATCAAGCGCCACCGGCGTGAAGCCGTTGCCGTTGCCGGAAACATCCGTTCCCAGTGCCGACGGGTCCGCGAAATCAAGGTGGAAACCGTTATTGCCGTAGCCCAGCCCCGAGACATCCACCGGTGCCCAGTTGCCCGAACCGTCGTCCTCGCCGAAGGCGACCACATCCAGCGCCTGGCCATCGACGAACGCCACCTCGGCCAGTTCGCCGGCGAAGGATTGGCCGTTCTCGCTGTACTGCGTCCCCAGGCGATGACGGGTCGACGCCCCCAGGAACGTCGCCATGTTCCGCGGTGGCATCCCCGAAATCGTCAATCCCTGCTCCGTGCCGT